>FTEL01001173.1_pt1 | contig 10550 bp, 16 predicted proteins | sample 1658911 | NCBI WGS metagenome assembly FTEL01 (sample SAMEA3914869, study PRJEB12502) | metagenome | biome: forest; material: soil | place: USA | collected 2012-03-12 | depth 0.1 m
GGAGGGGAGAGGAGGGGAGAGGGGAGGGAGGGAGGAACGGGGCTAGGATTCTTAAGACCCCTGGCTCGACCGAGCACTCCAGGGCAGACCCAAACTTGTCAACCTCCAGAGGGTGGGCGAATCGAGAATTTAGCTACCAGCCAAAAGTCTGCCTTGGATCAAGCCTGCGCAACACGCACTCCCATCTAGAAAGGTAAGATATCCATCAGACGGCGATTCGGTCTCACAGCAGCCTGCTCACTTAAACTGTCTTCCACAGAGATCCACGATGCCATGCACCGACCCAACCAATATGGGGCAAGAGGTCGTCAACAACCTTAGCCCCGACGAGAAGCTGGAGCGCGACCAGCCCTGGAAGGCATTTTGCGACCCCAATGTTCCAGCTTCGGGACATGATCTCCCGGCGGGCGTGGTCGGCCAGAAGACCGCTGGTGTTCCAAGAGCTGAGCTCGTCGTGTACTCGGCGGAGAACGAACGGGATTGATGCTACACACGTGCAAGGTTGCTGTTGGTTGTTGGACGACAACATGATGGTCTTTTTTTGGGCTCGCTCGCAAGCTCTACTTGTATCCCAGTTTTTCCTGCTTCCCTGACGCCTTGGTCCGGTATGGACATCGCCGCACAATGTCAATCACATTGCCTTGGTGTTTTTCCAGACACAGTCTTCATTTCAGAAACACCACCAGCCGTACCTCGATGCTCTCTCTTGGAGGTTGGTCTTGGCTAGTGAGCGGATCGCATGCAGGGTTCGGAAAGGACAAGTGCGCTCCGACTGAGGGGCGGTCAGTCACCGAGTAATCAACGAGCTCGAATTTCAGACCTGGGGCATTCAACTTTACTCACATGGCACCCCCAATCCGTCCGAGTGCATGTTCCTAAACACAGCAACTTGGTCCGTAGTCTGGTGATCGAGGAAGTACCACATGTGGGCCGAATTGGCATAAAGGCGCAGGCTTTCGCCGACATGATCCTTGTGAATCACATCACTGAACTCGATATCTTCGGCGGAGATGGTGCGGTAGTCGCAAAGCCCGAGTGGCCAGTCTCGATTGGGCCCCCGAGTCGACCTCCAGACACTTGGGCCAAAGCAAGGTAACCAACGTCAGCACAGCTCGTATGAACACGATACCAGAGGGGCTATCACGCACTTGATCATGTCGTACTTGCGCCCTTTCAAATGTTGATTCCTGTCGAGGATGGGAGTTATGGCCACAACGGATCCTTTCGGCGTAAAGTCTAAGTGGGCATAGAGGTTATTACCAGTGGCCAGCATGGACAAGCGGGGCTCCCATGATTCCCTTGCTTATTACCTGTGTGTGCGTAAACAATGGGATTGGGAAATGGAGGCTCGGTCTCGGCGGTTTTCAAGAAAGCCTTGTCCCGCTTTCGTCTCTTCTTCTTGTCAACCAACCCTACTAAGACGCTGACGGCACAATACATGGCACGATGCGAATCAAGTTGGGTCCTCACCAAATGGGCCAAGACGTGCACCTCCAAGGCATTAGGAAACAGCTCTTGGACACGATTCTTGATATCGGGGTAGTATTTCGATGTGACGATCTCGTCGTCATCAAAGTCCTCACTTGAAAAGGAGGTTTCCCACTCTTCGAACTGAAATCCGTGGGTGTCGAGAAAGAACTCTGTCCGGCGGGGTTGGGCATCACACACCTTGACCCTGTGAGGTGCATACGAATGGTTCGTGTGTTTCCCAACACCAGTCGGCAGGTCAAAGGTGAGCATGTACGGTTTCTGCGTCTCATACAGCCTCAACCGCTCAAGGTAGTAGACCTCGGTCGTCAATGCCATGGCGCTGCCGGTATTAGGTACTTTGTTGATTCAGACTGCGAGAGCGTTCCCTCAATTGAAGGAGGAGCCTGTTGGGTGACCGCTTGGGTTTGAGAAAGAGTCGGGTCGGTAACGTTACCTACATCGTCGCGGACCGGCAGCAGCTCGCGGCCTCGTTCCCCGACGGCGCCTCTTGACAAGACAATAGTGGGGGCCCGAGACGCAGATGCACCGGGAAGCATGAGGTACCTAGGTACCTAGGATACCTAGGGCTGGGTGCCCATCAGGTAATCCCAGGTCAAAATCGGCAGGCCGTCAGCCCCTGCCCTTCTCTCAGCCCAAACAGACTTTTTCAGCAGGCCGCAGAGAGACCGGGCCGCGCACGCATCCTTGTTCCACCCGTTGGATGCTCTCCTCATTGGCCGAGAGTAAAGGCGCCGAAGCGCGGGCAGGAGAGTCGACGCCTGAGCCGCTGAGGCGCCTGCAAGCACATGGATGACGAATGGGGGCCACCCCGGGCATGCACACGTCGGTGAAAACGCGTGTCGGGCTATCAGTGGAAGCCCGGAGGACAAAGGGTTTGTCGAATGGAAATCACCGACCTGCCTGGGTAGCGAGGTCCTCGGTAGGTCCAGGCAGGTACTCGCCGAAATTGATACTTGGTAAGTACCTACCTTAAGTACTCCCAGCACTCCCAACTGGGAAGTCACTTGGGCAGGCCTGCACGAGTTGCGGCCCAACAAGGCTGCGGACTTGGCAAGGCACTGAAGGTGGGGGCGCGGGGGACCGGGAGGGGGTGGTTGCCCGCAAGCAGCTGCACCCCCAGCCCTGGAGGGGATTTCCCTTTGCGGCCCGCCGCAATCTTGCAAATTATGCGAGCACCTGGCGGGACGTCTGCTCGGCTTTTCCTGTCGGGCATCCGAGAGTCTTACTCCGTACCAAAACAGGTCGGTTTGGTTTTTTGCGCAGCGACTTGTCCCGGCCCGTCCCCTTGCGAGTCGCGGCAGCTTGGCTTGGGGGTCTCTGAGCTTCGCAGACTCCGGGTTTCGCAAAAGGCCATATCCGTCCTCGTTGTCCCTCCCGTTCCTGGCTGGAATGATCCGAAAAGCGTTCCAGCGAGCCCGGCTTGTTCTTTCGAGTCTTGTCCTGAACAAGTTTTCCTCACCACCAAGCTTCAACATGTTGGTCACGCCCCCAGGCCTCCCACAAACGACAGTGGTGCATGTCGGGCCTGACACGTATTATGTCCGACGCCAGGTTGAGGTATCTCAATTCTTGCTCTTGTCGTGTCCGACTCCTCCCCCCCCCCCCCCCCCCCCCCCCAAAAAAAAGAAAATATCGTTGGGATATGCTTGTCTGACAGCATCATCTGGCTCTCCCAGGTCTCGTTGCCCTCCTGGTTCCCCGCGCCGCCTCCCGGTCAGGTGGTGCCGGCAGCCGTGCTCCATCATGACGGCCCTGGTTTGACTGTGGCCGCCGTCCGGGATTCCTTTGCCCAACTCTCAAAGCTTGATGATGTGCTTCAGCCGGGGTTCACGCAGGATGCTTTCCTCCTTGTCCAAACACGCTTCCCATGCGGTGAAACCTCCCATGCCGCGCCTGAAACTCGCCTGGCTGAGCAGGACGCTTGCATTCCGAGCGGGCTGGCAGACTACCTCGAGTCAAAGTCTTTGGTCCTCGTGTTCATGGCCGACCTCCCGGTGCCCGAGGGCCCCTATTTTGTTGTGGGTAGGCAGCTGCACCAAGCTTGGCGCCTCTATCCTGATCATCTTGGCGCCTTCGCAACAACCGTGGTCCCTGATGACATCCATGGACAAGGCCGTTTCGAATCGCTTCAAAGTTCAGCATTTACAGGCTCCAATGCCGCTGTTGCCGTTCCATCACGCCTCTACTTCAAACCGAGCGAAGATCGTCCGCTGAACGGAATGAGGATTGCCACCAAGGACAACATGCACCTGAGCGGCGTGGTCACGGGCTTAGGCAACAGAGCTTATGCCGACCTCTATGGGAAGCGGGACGAGACAGCCGAGTTTATCAAGTTGCTACTTGACAAGGGAGCCATCGTGGTGGGGAAGACCAAACTCTCCGCCTTTGCAGGATCCGAGGTTCCGCCTTGTGAATGTGTTGACTACTTCCCTCCTTGGAACCCCCGGGGGGATGGCTACCAGGGGCCATCGGGGAGCTCAAGCGGCGCCGGAGCAGCAGCAGCAGGCTACAGTTGGTTGGACGCCAGCATCTGCACAGACAGTAAGGGAACCAGCCCGCTCTCTGCCCTCTTTGACTGATTGTTATGTGGCAGCAACCGGCAGCATGCGACACCCCGCAACGAGCCACGGTGTTTGGGGCCATAGGGTCTCCTGGAATATCCTCCCGATGAAGGGCGTAGTCCCTGCCTGCGAGTACGTCATGGTCCCGCCATGCAGGCGCCGCCTTTTCTAGTTACTAACAAGAGATTAGGGTATTCGACTCATTCGGAATCCTGGGCCGCGATTCTGCAACCATACAGAATGTGCTCGCTGCAAGCGGCCTCAATCTACGGCCTAGCGATGTGAGTTGTGCACATTTCACCCCAATTCATGTTGCCGTAAGACTGAATCCGAGCCGGGTGCCAGTGGCCAACACGGATCCTATACCCGACAGACTGGTTCCCTTTGGCGAATGCCGGCCAACAACGCATGACCGAGGCCTTCTTAGAGGCCCTCGAAGCGTACCTTGGCGTCACTCACACCAAGATTTCTATCGAGGAGGAGTGGAAACGCACGGGCCCAGAGTCGCTACGGGACGAATTGACCGTCCGCGGCATGTTCAAGTTTTCAGGTGCTCTGAACGGATATGACAACTTTCACAACTTCGACGACTTCCATTCCCAGTATAGGGACGTGTTCCACAAGGAGCCGTATGTGAGCCCAGCACATACTGCGAGATGGTAACAGAAGCACTCACCTCCTGCTATACCGGATATGCCGCTGATCTCTACAGGGATTTGGACCGTAACGAACCACCGGAAACCCGTGAGAAGGCACTGAAACATGTGACTATTTTCAAGCAATGGGCCCTTACGAACCTTTTTGCCGTGACGGAGGACGGGAGTTCATCTACGGTTATCCTAGTGCCCCACGGCCGACCAGGCGCCAACTACCGGGACCGGAAACCGGACAAATCACCACCTCCAGCTGTTAACCCTATCACGACCAACACCATTATCGGGGGCGCTCAGCTTCTGGTTCCTAGTAAGCGCCTCGAGGTAAAACCTTATTACGGCCTTCTTCTGACACTTAGTAGTTGGACAGAATCCATACGTGTCCAGCGTGTCCGGGCGGACCGAATATGCTCCCATTTTCACCAGCATCGTCGGCGCTCCAGGTAAGAAGGCCCTTTCCAAGATCTGCATTTGAATTGGATCTGAAGCTGATGCCAAACGCGATCCTAGGCTCGGATATGACCATGCTGAAGGTAGGGCAAGAGACACTGGAAAAGGCGGGCTGGCCAACTACTGTTCTTACCGGGAGGTTTATGTTCGATGTCGGAGACAACGAGAGGAACGCTCGTTCCGACTCGAAGTTGTGATGGGTTCAACCACACACTCAGGAAGCAGCGCCGCAATCTTCCAGAGCAGTCTGATATTTTGATGTTCTTCACCCCTTTTCCCTCATGGCTCATCGGGGTCGTGAACGAGATGTTGCTGAAAAGTGAGGAGTTAAAACGAGTGTCCTGGGCCGAATCCAGCTTTTCCGGTGCCCTGTTGATAGGGATAGTCGGGGGTGTCAATATCGGAGCTGAAAATCAGGGGCCAAAAGCAGCCACAAGCGCTGCTGTCCCCTGAAAAATCCATTGGCGGGCGGTGACTGAGCCTAGCCGCTGAGCCCTGGGGGCGGTGGCGTTTTTCTGCAGGCGCAGCGCTCCCTCGCCCGTGCAAAAGTATGAATACGTGACAGGCCCCTTCGGCTTCTCAGATTGAGCGTCAAAGTGTTCGGTAGCTTGAGGCACTCTTCTGGTTTCAAGAGCCACCGCAATTCCCAATCTCCTGATTCTCTTGGTGCCCCGACTCTCTGACCACATCTGGAATGCCCTTGTCTCCCAGCTCTCCCTCAACAGGCGCACATGGCTCGACCACTGCGGCACCTCCCATCGGATTGAGAACCATGTTTGTGCTGCCTATTGGCGAATACATGAGCCAGAGCAAGATTGTTGGGGCACTGGATGGGAACCATGGCGGGGCCGATGTTTTCTCCAAAATCGACACTCGCGCTCCCGGCTATGTCACTCTGGTCCGAGGCGCTTTAAGCACCGCTGCTCTCCGTCACCTTGTTCAGCGCTGCGGGATCACCCACCGCGAGCTTCTCCAGTTCAATTTCCACTCGTCGGCTGTCTTCCCCCTCGGCACACTGCCTTCTCGTCCCAAGCCTTTCGTCACTATTCGCTTCATCACTATTGGATCCTTCGTGCAAGGCGAAGCAGTCCCCATCAACGATGCCGTTCGATCCCGCATCGCGGAACAATTGTCGGATCACCAGAAAGCCTGCGTGAATGGCGACCGCGACGGCTTCGAGTGTTTCCGCGCCATCAACTTCCATTACCAATCCTTCTTCACCGTTGAGCAGCAGGCCACGCTCTTTACCTACCCTACCATCAGAAGCGGCCCCGATACAGGACCCGGAGGGCTGTGGTCGGGTGTCCTGCTGAGCGATGTCGGCAACATCAGCGGGATGGCACCCTGGAACACACCACGACGGGAATTTGAGGACGCGCAGTTCCTCTCGGTTGGTTCCTCGGACCTGGGCTCTGCTCGATCCGCAACCAGGACGGCAGCTGGCAGCCCGACATCCGTGGCCGACGACATTTCGAGTTTTCTCCCGCGGCCGAACCCCTTCGCGTCCCGGGTTCTAGACGACACGGCCATGTCGCTGGACGACCAGCAGCAATGTGCACGGGACCCCTTCTTCTTCGCCGCCGACCTCTTTGAGACTTCGGCCCTCGGCTGGGGCCAGGCCCTCAACTTCCTCCACGATGCCTTTCAACACCTTCCCGAAGAGGCCGCCGCACGAGTCCGGGTCCTCAAGGAGACCAAGGGTCTCGTCGACCGCGCGACCCGCTACTTTGACGAGACGCTCCGCTTCATCGACGCGCGCGACGAGATGGGTTGGCATGAGAGCACCTCTCACGCGCGTTCTAACGAGATTGCGGCCCGTCTCAAGGGCGACTTTACGGCCCTGCGTAGCGCCGCGGCCGAGCTTTCGGTCCTCTGCAAGGAGACAGTCAACATCACCATGAATGAGGTGAGCGTGCAGGCCGCTCAGCAGGGGCTAGTGGAGAACAAGCGCCTCAAGGTAGTCACGTACCTGGCCTTTTTCTTCATTCCCATCTCCCTCCTCTCTTCCATGTTTGGGATGAACGTGGCAGAGCTCGAAGACCCCCCGTCCATCTCCTTGTTCTGGTACATATTCGCTGGGATTGCACCGGTTAGTGTCGCCGTTCCAATCTGGCTTGGATATCGCGAGCGAGTGTCATGGAAGCAGTTCGTTCAGGGAATCCGGGGTTTGTGGTCTGGAATATTGGCCTGGCTATCAGCGTGGGTAAGCAAGCGGTAGAAATTAAAGCCATCTAGGGTCCTATTCCACAAGACCTAGCCCTAGGTGTTTAACCTTCATGACAACACTGCTCTTTCATATACGACCATACCTGCAATAAAACTTAGGATCCCGTCCGCTCTCCCCTCAATAAACTTACAAAGGCCAGATCAGTAGTTGGGTCAGTAGGTAGCCAACGGAAGCTCCATCTGAACGTGATCTACACAGGGCGCCCTCTGACAGCCGACTTCTTGTGAACCTACCTAACCATCATTGCCAGTTGTTCCTCTGATGAGAAACGGCTATTTCGCTCGACCACGAGCACCTCTGCAATGGAAATTGGCAACCAATCTTGATGCCACTAGTTCAAATTCCTACTGTATAAATGGAACGAGAAGAAAGACGGAATGCCTTGGTTGTTCGTAGTAATTAGGCCCTTGTTTTAAAGTTCAAACTCCTTCCCCACGATGTCCCAACCCCTGGCGCCGTGCAGTCGTTGCGTCTACTGTAAGCCGGGGTACCATGCGCGCGCGAGCGGGAATGACGTCAGCGTCCTGACTGGGTGCTGTGGCTTTGACTGAGTGTCCTTTGGCTTTCCGCTGCCTTTGCTCTGGCTAAGATGAGGCCTTGGTTTGGTCCCGAACTAGGCATTGTGATGAGTTATTGGTGATTATCCGCCGTGGCCGCGTTGGTCCTTGGCTTCCTGCCCGCCGCGGGCATCGCAGTGAACAGGGGCTCGCGTGGAGGGATGTTTCGAGGGCAGCTTGCCAAGGCTTGGTCTGATGATGGCGACGTTTGCGTGGAACGCCGCCTGCCAGAGAGACTGGCCGAGTGGGCGTCTTCTCAAGGTCGGGGTGCGCGCGCGGGAGGCGCAGTAACTGGTGTTTGCGTGAGCGTCGCTATCGTTGAGCCCTAGGCTTGATTTGGTGATGGCAGCGTCTGTGTAGAACGCCGTGCGGTTTGGAACGACGCTTGCCGTGGCTTGGTTTGATAGAGATGGCGATGCTTGTGTCGTTGTTTCTCGACGTGGGTGCCCGCAAACGCGGGGGGCGAGGGGGTCGCCTGGCCGTGAAGGCGTCGCCTGGCCTCTTAGGTATCTTCCTCCTCATCTTCTACCTTTGTGACTGGCTTTGTTACGCCGCTGGAGTCCTAGCGTTTGGGGCCTTCTTCGTCTAACCCCGTTGACCGTGCCACTGTCGGTTTGTTCTTAGGCTTTGAGCCAGGCTTTTGGCCGTTGAGGGCTGACTTTGAGCGGGTTGGTCGGTGCGCCTTGGTATGGGCACGAGTTGATAGTGATGCCGCCGTCGGCCTGATTGTCACCCCCTGAGCGCTCGGCGCCGCCGCCGTTGGGTGGGGTGTCTGGTGCCGAGGACTCCACGATTATTCCTGCGCGGTGGCAGTACTCCTTGATGAATGATTGCCCTGGTCTTTTCTTGATCCCACCCCGTGAGCGCTCGCGCCTGGGCGGCTTCTTGAAGCGGTGGAGGTTGTTGACCTGTTTGGAAGCTTGGTTTCAATCGTAGCAATGGATTTGAGTACTCGCCTTTTGCGCGTCACTTCTGGGCGTTGTTAGCCTCATGGGCATCGTTGGCCTCCTGGGCATTGTTGGCCTGTTCTGCTCACCGCTGTGAGGGCGCCCGAATTGGCAAAGGAAGCCCGCGTCGCCGTTGACGGCCGAGAGCTGTGAGAGGTCTCACGTTTGATGCCCACTGTTGAAGCCTTCGCTTTCCTCATGTAAGAAGGACAGCGGTATATTCCTCTCAAGGACGTTGCCCACGGAGGGATCTTGCCCATCGCTTTAGCTGCGTGGAATCCCGCGTTCGCTCCTGCGTCGGGGTCGCCTCGGGCAGCCGGGAGTCAATCTGACTGTCATACGCGGTCCTGTTGTTTGTTTTGCCGCAGATTTGAGGCTAGACTTTGTTCTTCTTCTGGTGGGGGGCTTTGGCTGAGTTTCGCTTTCATGTTGCACACGAACTTAGCTGTCAGGTTTATTAGCCCAGGATACATTGACAATCCAACCCCAGTTCCCAACTCCAGTTCTCAACTCTAGCTCAGAACCTTCTTGCTCCTTCTGTGAAAGCTGGTAAAAGAAGCTCTTTCAAAACATTTACGAGCAAGACGAAAAACTTTCTGCAGGCAGCACTGCAAAAAAGTTTCTACTCAACTCAGATTCCGAAGCTGGAGAACTACGAAATCTTTTCCCAAGCAAAACCTATAGAGAGTCTTTCTACTCTCCTCCAGTCTGCCAAACTTGTCCTCGGTTCTAGTTTAAGCTCTCGACCCCCTCCGAGTTTCAGGCTCCCAAGCCACCCTCCCACACCTATATAAACACCCATTCGTACCCTCTTCGTCCCACAACCTCTCTCTCCCACCCAACCCACCAACTCAGAACCAACCACCTCGCCCAATCTGGTCTCCGGGCATCCAAAATTTCTTTTGGGCTCGGGGTCCCAGGTTTCGCTCCCATAACTCTTCAAAAACCTTTTCGACCCATTCCCTTCCCAAACCCTTCCTCACCACCCATAACCGACCCGAGTAAGCTGCCAAACCGACCGTGCCATAAATCGGTCCCCCAACCTACCTTTCCCTCACCATTTGTGACCACCACCACTAATTCTCTCTCAGCTTCACTGCGCCCCTCACCCGACTTCGCCACGGCGACTTCATCCAGCCGTCATCACAACTTTATCAAGCCGACATCACGGCCTTCATTTCCTCTCAAGCTTCACCCCGACCTTCATCCAATCGAGACCGTGGCCCTTCATCCAGCCACCATCACAACCCCGTCAAGTCGACACCGCGACCTTCATTCCCTTCCAAGCTTGACCCAAGCTGTCATTCATCGACAAGCTTCATTCCAGCCCCCATCAAGGTTCACTCCAGCACCCATCCCTCGTCGAGCTTTACCCCGACCCTCATCAAGCTTCAATCAAGCCGCCATCCAGTCGATACGGCGCTCCTCATCCATTTACCAGCCTCGCAACATTCGGTCATACCCAGTGACATCGCTCCCTCATCTGCAAATCTCGCCATCATGTCGACTGCATCGGGCACAAGACAAGATGGAGGACAAGGCGGAGGTAAAAATGCTCCTGCGCCTGCGCCCGATGGCGGTAACATCATCAACCTCAACGATCTCGCCCCTGGTGGTATGGGAGCGCTCGCCGAAATCGTCACCGCGACCCAGGACTGGTTCCA
>FTEL01010369.1_pt1 | contig 10548 bp, 8 predicted proteins | sample 1658911 | NCBI WGS metagenome assembly FTEL01 (sample SAMEA3914869, study PRJEB12502) | metagenome | biome: forest; material: soil | place: USA | collected 2012-03-12 | depth 0.1 m
ACGGTATGCTTTGCCTGCTGACAGCCCCAAAGAAAGGGCGGGTGTTGGCAGCCCAGCTCACACAAGCCACGCAACCGCTGCCAGCAACGATACCGCCGTAGTGACCCAGACAGGCAGGGCGCCGATCACCGCCGCGCCCGAAGCAATCACCTCCGCAGCCAGCGTCTCATTGACAAACCCCGGCCCGCAAATGGTATTCACCTGCTTCGCGGCCCCGACATACGTGTACGCGATCGCCTGCCTGCGATCCGCGCTTGCAGCCTGATACAGCGCCATAGTCTGCTGCATGCAAAACCCGCACGCGGGCACCGTCGTGCCGGGCAGCGTCTTGTTCAGCGGCAAAAAGTAGAAATACGTCGCGCTCGGATTGGTCAGGTTCGTCACGGCGTTGGCGTAGCAGTACGCGCCCGTGTCCGGGTCCTTCAGGCACCCTGCCGTGTAGACGGTCGCGTACGCGAGCATGGCGCGGTACGAGTCCGTGACGAGGGAGACCTGGCCCGCCTCGAACTCGGCGCCGCAGTTGTCCGAGGAGGTGAGGTTGCGGGCGAGGGCGCGGAAGTAGTCGCCGCATTTGCTGGGGTTGGGGGCGCAGGTCGCGTCGAGGGTGCGGGTGATGCTGACGAGGGACTTTTGGGCTTCGAAGAAGGACTTGGAGCGCTGTTGCGGGGGTTAGGGGTGGGTGAGGGTGTGAGAGGGGAGTGGAGGGGCGCTTACGTCGAAGAGCATGGCTAGTGAGTAGCACTCTTGGAATGTGGAGTTGGCGAGGAAGGAGTTGAAGAAGGCGGGGCAGGAGGTGGAGGACTGGCCGGCGTCGTTCATGAAGTCGGCGGGCGACATGCTGTCGAGGATGCTGGGGAGCGGGCTGGCGGCGGCGCTTGACGTTGAGCTCGACGACTTGGAGGTCGTGGAGCCCACGGCGACGGAGAAGGTGGAGGTCACGGAACCACTCGCCGATGTTGTTTTTGAGCCGTTGGCTGATGTCTTGGTGGTAGAGTGTGACGACGATTCGGTCGATTTTGGCGCCTCCGAGTCAGCCCTGCCCTGCAGCATGCGCCCTTGGCCGGGTTGGAATGGTGTTCGGTGGTCAATAATCAAAGTCTCGACGGGGGCGGCAGCGTCCGGGGCGGCAGCCAGCGCGTGTGAAACGAAGCAGACGAAGAGGGCGAATACCACGGTCCACGGTGTCGGGCGCCGCGTGTGGTTGGACCGATACTGGGTGTCTGGGCGAGATGATCGGCGGAGGGCAGTGCCTGCCGGGAGTGACGGTGCAGGGGAAGCCATTGTGTAGCGGTTGCGGGAGGGCGGCATGCGAGCGGGTGAAACAGGCCGGCTGTGGAACACGCCTGGACGTGTAAACGAGTGACTGGGCGTTCGACTGCCTGGGTCAGACAGACAGGCCGATGTCGAGCGTCTCTCTCAAGAGATCGATCTGGCGATGGCTGGTGTTGTTGCGACCGAAGGCTCGACAAGCCAGGCACCAGACTCGACCGTCGCTATTATAGCGACCCGTCCTTCTTTTTCTCGGTCGTGGGGCGGTCGAATTGCCAAGAAATCCCATCCACCACCGGGGACCGCGAACCAAGAATCTCCTGTTCCTGATGACAGCTCGGCCCTGAGGGTGGCACCAATGGGCGGACCAATATGGGCGACCCGGGTAAATATGGCCAGTGTCGGGTGGGAGGTGGCCGACGCCAATGGGACGAGAAGGGCGCGCAATATAAAATTTGGGTGGTAATGCGCCGCGCCGAGTTGGGCAAGGGAGAGAGCAGGATGTGGTGGGGTGTGGGCTGCGTGTTGCTGGCTGAGGCCAGAGGGGGGGCGACGAATAGGGGGGAAGAGATGGGGTCGAGCTCGTGAGGCCGGCGGGTCTGCACGCGCGGAGGTGTGTGGTGGTGGTGGTAGTGAGCTGAGAGATCGGATCAGGCGTCGAGGGTGAGAAGGAGGAGAGAGAGAAAGGACGGCACGGAGGATTTCGGCGACGGAGTGGTGTCGTTGTTGTCTGTCGTCTTTCCCGAAGAGCGGCGGGCGGCGGTTGGGGCGGCGCGGGCATGGTAAAATAGAAACAACGGCGGCACAGACGCAATCAAGAGGGCGACGGCGCCACGGCGGGCTCGACCCCAAGCTCGGCGATCTGGACCCCCAGGGGTCGAGCTGCTGCTGGGACTCCACCAAGCCCACCAAGACGGCGGACAGGGGGGAAGTGCCTTGGCGACTTCGATCGGGGGACGCTGAGCCAATGGCGGGCGGGGGCCGAGTCCAGGAACAGGGACGGTGTGGTGGGGGGCCCTGGGGAGCGTGGCCGGGGTGGGCGTGGTGGGCGGGTGTGGACGGGAGGCATCATGGGCCCATCACGGGCTGGACTTCGCTGGGCTGTGGCATGGCGCCGCTATTGGGCACCCTTTGCCTGTTTGGGCAACACGACCATGCGAGTCGCGATCTTGGCCGCGGCGGGCAGGGCGGGCAGCGAGGCCAGCGTCGACGAAGCGGGTTTGGCCTGCATCGCCAACAGCGCCTCATGGCAGCCGATCGTGCTTCTGGGGCTGGAGTATTGGCAGCCCGCAGCGATTATCGACGCGAAGGAGGCAGAGGCTGACGAGAGGTGACCGCATGTGGGAATTCCACACGCGTCCCATGCCACATGCCGCATCCACTTCAACTTTTCCACTTGCTGACCCCAGATTCCGTGCACATCCATCCCACATCCCGGCCGTCATCTTCAGTCTCGAGTCTTCTTCAGTCAGGCATTTCTGCATTGATGATTGCTGCACCTCAGCCACGCAGGGCCGTTGGTGGCTTGTCGGCGGCTTTGTCGCTGGCTGCTGCTGTGCCAGCATTGGCAACGGTGCTTGGCGTCATCCTTGCGTCGGGCAGGTGTTTGCGTGTTGCGCTGGCAGCGCAGCGGGCAAGCAGAATCAGGGACTCAAAGAATCAAGGAAGCGCCCTGGCCGAGATGAAGGGCAATCATCGGATGGCGGGCCGGGCGGCGTGTTGTTCGGCCAGCCGAGCGGGCGATGCAGGTACAGATTGAAGGCGGGGCCGGGCGACAAAATTGGAAATGAATTGGCACACACAAAGAACAGAAAAGTCGACGACTCGATTATCGGTCCCTGGTGATAGTTGATGGAGGGGGGAGTGGGGGAGCCACATCTCGACTGCTGATGCCTGATTCCTCAAACAGCACCGCCCGCCGACCGAGCACTTGGGCCCTGCGTGTGGCCCTCTGACTCTCTCTGTGTCGCCCACTTTCTCGTACAGAAATCGGAGGCGTTCTAGGCCTGGTGATCAGCGCTCTTCCACGTGGGATCATGTCGGCGGGCGTGGTGGTGCAAGGGAAGCAGCCGGATCGGCGAGGGGCAGAAATCGGTGCCGAGAGCGAGCGAGGGGAATCCAGCGCGAAAAAAAAAAAAAAAGAATCGATAAAAGGCACCAAATGTGGGTCTCGTCCAAATTGCATGCCCTCCCCCACCACCCACCGTAGATTTATCGACTCCACTCGCGGGGTGCCCATGACAGCACCATTGGTGAGCTCTAAATTGGGCCCACTTGGACCTCCCTCGCTCCCTTGCGGAATGCAACCTTGGAATCGTCTGTGTCCTCGCTTCATCGCTTCATCGCGGCCGCCCAGCTGGCTGCCCTACGAGGCTCCATCGAGGCCAGAGAACCGTACGGATAGCACCATCGCCATCACCATCACCATCGCCAAGCGCCCGGCAGCTGCATCGCTTCGTTCCTTCCTTGGCAGCACACCATCAAAGGCGGGATGAGCAGGGTTCTCAGTGTTCTCGCCTCGACCACAGACCCACAGCCCTTTATCATCCTCGAGCCCACTCATGATCACGGATGGGAACCAACAACCCGTCTCTCAATCCCATCCCTTCAACGGCATCCGGAACATCCGCCACGCACTCAGCACAAGTCCTTCACAGTTACACCGCCACCATTATTATCCCCTCATCATCCCCTCATCACCCGTAGGTAGGCAGGTTGCGTGGCACCCAGAAAGGCCAGTCAGTCATCCAGGGAAACCGGGAAGGTGGTAGTGAGTTTGACAGCCGCAAGCCACACTCCAAGCATGAACATGGCCCGTCCTTCCCATGGGCCGGGCCGGGCGAAACACGAAACACACAAAACAGCGCCCTCACACGCCCCGAGACACGAATGGAATAGCACCGCCCCGATGTTGTCTCTCGTTCGGAGTCTTTCCTGCGGACAGCAGCCACATGTAGAATGTCTCACCCACAACCGCCACCTGCCGGGTCCGCCACCACCATCACACACCAACAACAACCCACCAAGAGGTACCACGGTGGCGGCCAAACGGGATTCTAATTTCCCATCGTCCCCCACCCGTCCCAGTCCCGCATACCCTCCCCTCCCGGACGGACCGAAACTCCCAACTGACATGCCAGGACGCACGCACCGACAGACGGTTGTATGGATGGGACACAATAAAACGGCCGACAGCCAGGCTTGGATGTGGGATGGTAGGCAGCGGAGTAATAGCACACGCATACCCTCCTATATTACCACCGTGCAATTTCTCCAAAAAAACCAGCCGACGATGCTGGGATGTGTGTTTCTTGGGTCGTCACATCTAGGCCGTTGAGGGATTCATGGATTGATGGATTGGGAGGGGAGACATCCCGTTGTGTTATCGTCTTGGCTTGCATCCCCTCCCTCCCCATCCCTATGCTTACGCTTACGCACTCCTATGTAACTACATAAACCCAGGCCTGGACGCATCCCTTCCCTTCCCTCGCCGGATGTGACCGTTTCTGTGCGCGGATGCATGCAACATGGATGTGGATGGGGGTGACGGTGTTGTTGTGAGCCGCGGGACCATGGATGGGTGTGACAGTCCGTTGTGAGCCGCGGGACGAGACGAGCGTGGGGGGTGGGTGGGTAAGTGTGAGTATGTTGGCCGAGGATGAATGCAGATACAAGAGTGATGCGAGATGAAGCCCATGCATGCGAACATGGACTTGTCTGGGTCCGTTCGTCCCTTCACCCGCGATGGCATCATTTCCATGTGTGTTGGGACCAACAACCCTCTTGCATAAAGCACGCATCCTGTGCCTATCTCGAGATCAGGAACGGACGCGCCGTGTAACCACCAACCTCCTCACTCCGAGGCTCGAGCCGAGCTATACTTGTATCCGCAGCAGAAAAAAGGGGGAGAGAAAGCGAAAAAAAAAAAAAAAAAGCCAGTTGTGCCATTGCGCCGAATCCTAGTGAAGGTCATCTCGTCTCTGCTTGTCTCCCCGCCGGCCTCGCCTCGCTGCTTGCCTACATGACGCCCTGTCACCCTTCCCCGCCTGACCGCCTTCCTGTCCACACACCCCTTACGCTAAGTAGACATACGACCCGCCCTCGTCTTCGAGGTAGTCCTTGTCGATGAGCCTAGAGAATGGCATGTCAGTGTTACTGTCCCTTGAGGAAGGAAGGGAAAGGAAGAAAGGTGGTGAAACCCCGAGAGAGAGGAGGGGGTAGAGACTCACTTCTCAATATTCGCCTTAATATCCCCCGCATCCACCGCCCCGCGGCTCCTCGTCTGGTTAATCACCTCGGCCACCAACTGCGCATGCCCCATCGTCTTGCGGCTCTTCATGATCCTCACAATCGCCGCCTGCGTCTCAAACTGCCTGTCCGCCGCCACCCTTGCATGCGTCTCCCTGTTCTCCTCCTTCGTCTCCCTTAGCTGGATCTGGTTGATCTTCACCCTAAACTTCGGGTCCGTAAACCCCTTGTTGACCGCAAACGTGTCCGTGGGCGAGACCTCCCGGCCCTTGGGGTGTTTTATCAGGACCCTTGCCTTGCCACAGGCAAGCGACTGCAGCGTGCGGTCAAGCTCCGCGCCCTGGAGGGCCGTCGCCTGGGAGATTTGCGCGTAGGTGAGCACGCCGGCTGCGGCGCCGGAGGGGTTGACTTGGTCGGCGTCGTTGAAGAGGACGAGGACGGCGGCCTGCGGGGCGCTGACGAGGAGCTCCTTCGGCCCGCGGTTGAACTGCGCGCGCAGGGCGCAGTGCGCCATGTTGTGCTTCCAGGTCAGGCGGCGGCCGGTGTGTTTGGATTTGTAGTAGCTGTCGAAGGCGTTGATTTGGTCGAGGACCTCGCGCGGGAGGAGGACGCGCACGTCCGGGAAGGTCGGCCAGGCCGCGGCGGAGAGGATGTTGACGGTCAGGTCGACGCCGCCATTGGTGCGGCCCGTGCCGGCCATCCATTCTTTGTAGGAGGCCATCTCTTCTTTGGCGAGTTCTTGGTCTTTGAACATTTGCTCGAGGTTGTGCGTGAAGCTGGAGCCGCACTCGACTTTGAGCCGGGCGAGCATGCTGCGCTCGGCGTCCTGGCTCGCGCTGCGGCCGAGCAGCAGCCGGCGGGCCAGGTCCTTCTTGTAGAAGGCTTCAAACACGTCCTTGCCCTCGATGAAGCGGAACAGCTCGAGGCCGTGGTCGAGCTGGCGGTCCAGCTCGGCGTCCTCGTCGCCCGTGCTCGCCACGCCGCTCATCTCAGCGTCTGCCCTATCCGTGGAGTCGGAAAAGAGCCACTTAGGCAACGTCCTAAGCCCCCCGCGCAGCAGCATGTCGATGTACTTGGCGATCATCTCGCCCACCTTGGACGTGCCGGTGCCCCAGGCCGACGTGTTTTTAGTGTCGTTGATGAAGTGGCCGAACGACTCGCGCAGGGCGTACGAGAAGACGTCGTCGCGCGAGAAGGCGTCGCGGATGACAATGTCGAGCGACCGGCGCAGCTCTAGCAGGCGGATGACCATTTCGTCGCCGCGCTCCGTGTCGCGCACGATGACGGAGCCCGTCTCGTTGATGTACTGCTCCCAAGGCCCCTTGAGGCGCTTCTGCAGGCCGGTGAGCTTCAGCAGCTCGTACAGGGCGCGCATCGACTCGACGTCCTGGGCCTGCAGCAGCTTGCCGACGCTGCCGCCGTCGAGCAGCTTGTCCGCGTAGGCCTCGATGAGGACGTGGTGGGCGTCGCCGAGTAGCTGGCGCTTGGTGGTGCTCTCGAAGTTGAAGCCGTCGCACATGGCAGCCTCCCTCTTGAGCAGGGTGGTGACGGCGGCGATGTACTCCTTGAGGCTGCACACGGCGCTCTCGGCGGCGAACTGCTCAAAGTAGCGGTGCGACTCGACCAGGAACATGGGCTCAAAGGCGCTGCCGTAGATGCCGCAGAGCCGCAGCATGGCGATCGAGTCCTTGAGCAGCCCCCCGTCGGCCTTATCATCCCCATACCGCGCGTGGTCAACCAGCCGGCACACCCCCTCGAGCACCGCGTTCCCCCTCGGCAGCACATTCTTGCTGCTCCCCCCAAACACGGCCTTCCTAAACAGCGCGATCCCCATCTCATTAATCCCCTGCTTCCCCCTCTCTCCCCCACCCTGCATCAACAAATACCCCCGATCCAAATAACTATACACCCCGCGCACCACAAAGACCACCTCATTCCACCGCCGCCACCGCCCCACCACCTCGCGGAGCAAAGCCTCAGGCGCGGGATCCCTCTCAGATGCCCACAGCCCGCCCAGCATCTCCGGGTGGGCCAGCCAGGTCTCGCAGCGGGCGCGCAGTTTCTCGTCGAGGGCCGGGGCGTCGCCCTTGCGGCAGATGTCCTCGACGCCGCGGTAGAGGCGCTCCATGGGCTGGGCGGGCGGCTTCCCCGCAAATATGCATGTCAGGGCGTCGTCGAGCTCGGCGTGGATGCGGGCGTAGTAGGAGTCTACTGTTGCGGTGGCGGGGGTTGTGGTTGTTGTGGTGGTGGTCGCGGCGGCTGGGGATGGGCGGAAGTTCTTGATGACGAGCTTGCGCGAGCCGAGGTGTGGTTGGAGGGAGGTGAGGGGTTGGCGGGCGTGGTTGTAAGGTTTGTGGTGTGTGGGCGTGGCGGCGCCCGAGGGGGAGTTGGTCAGGTCGATGACCTCGGGGCGCTTGCCCTGGACCTTGGCAGACATTGTGGCTGTGGAGGTGTGGGCGGGCGGGGTGTAGTGTTCGGAGCGCGGGCGCTTGGAGTTGGGGCGGGGGGCGGTCGTGGAGGCGGCCGATGCGTTGTGAGTCGCGTTCAAGTCGGGATCGGAGTCAACGCGCAGTCGTCGTCGAGGAGAGGCCGTGGAGGTGGACTGGGCGTGTGGACTAGCGGGGTGGGCGGGAGGAGGCATGGACCGCGCAGGTCCGGCTGTGGGACGGGGCCGGTCGTGTTATTGTTTATCGTTGGATGCCACGGTGGTTCAGTGGTTCGGTGGTGCATATGTGGTGCAGCGGTGGTGTCGTGAACTGTCGTGGGGGGCTGTCGTGGACTCGTGGACTCGACGCTATTCGGGAATAGGGTTGTTGCTACTGGAGTGAGTGGTCGACAATGACAATGTGCGACCGCTTGTTGTCGAACGAGTGCGATGCCGACCGTCTGGGCCGTGGGGCACCTCAGAAATACCGTTCCGTCAATATTCCGTTTCAGTCTTAGGTCATGCCGTGGGAGCTCCGGGCCACCAACACAGCGCTCGCAACTCTCGCTGTCGTCGGAATGGGAGGGAGGTTGGTTGGGATGCGGGACCGCGGAGTTAAGGCATGGTGAAGTGCGCCGTGTGGACTCGCTATCGATAAGAGGGCGGCACTGTGTGCAGGGTTGCCCCTGCCCAGCTTGGTTTCAAGGAACCGGCAGGAATGCGAGTCCCTTTTCCCTTCCTTCCTTTCTTCTTCCTTCGCGAGCATTAGAAGAGAGAAGTCGGAAGGAAGTCGAGGTGAAGAATGCCTCGGGGAAGCAAGGAGAAGAAAAGGCCCTCTTCTCTTCTTGCCCCTCGATACCCAGAGTCTTGTCTCAAGCTCTCGACGCCGAAGGCCTGCAGTCTGTCAAACCACAGCACGGCTCCCTAGCTACTCTAAATCCCCAACCATCGCCAGATGGACTCGACCATAAGCTACAAGCGAGCTGATCCACGGAGTTTTGTTTACTTCTCCTTAATCCGAACAGGGGTTGGGGCTGACCAAGAAGGAAGGGTTGCACATGTTCAAGCTTTGGGCGAGCTGTGGGAGCTTTGGCTGACGTCATTGACACCCCCCCACAAATTTTCAATGCGCCTGGACCTTGATGCGCTCGTGACTCGGATGCTGCAACAACATCAGCAATTTTTTGGACTTTTGCGTACATTATTTTTATTTCTTCAGTTTGTTTTATTTGAGCCTCTTTATCCTCCTGCTTCCCGTCTGACAGCTCTCTGCTAGATAGGACGAGCCAGCTCAAGCCGTGAACTCGGGGAGCTGAGTCAAGCGCATCGGACAATTCAGTGATATCTCTCTTCATTCTCCTTCCTCTCCGCGTCAACCGCGGTCAATTGTCCCACAATGGCGCCCAGTCAGGCAATGGCGCCGCCAACCGAGCCCCTGAACCTCGATGTCGAGGCCATCTCGGGAATCTGCGGGTACATACCACCCCTTCACCCCTCACTCCTTCCCAACTTCCCGCCAGCCGGCCACTAACCCCTACCCACAGCTCCATATCAATAGCCTGCTGGGTTGTCGTCTTCTCGCCTCAGATCGTCGAGAACTTCCGCCGCCGCAGCGCCGAGGGCCTCTCCATCCAATTCGTCGTCATCTGGCTGCTCGGCGACGTCTTCAACATCCTCGGCGCCGTCCTCCAGCGCGTCCTCCCCACCATGCTCATCCTCGCCATCTACTACACCATCGCCGACATCGTTCTCCTCGCCCAATGTTTCTACTACCGCGGCTTCACCCTGCTGGACGACGTCCCTCCACCACTCCCCTCCACCCCGCCCCTCCCCACCTCAACCACCCCAAAGCCAAAACGCAACGGCTCCCCACCAGACGAGCGCACCGCCCTCCTCTCTCCCAGCGCCGACCGCGCCCCGACGCCCCACCCGGAAGAACACTCCCCTTACCACAACCACAACCACTCCCACACCCCCGACGACGACGACGCCCGCTCCCGCCGTGGCTCCTGGACGCACCTGTCCCCCGCCGTCCCCTTCGTGGCAGAGGACTTCTCCATCACCCCGCCGCCGCCGCCACCAACATGGACCCAAGCCCTCGCCCTCAACAGCCTCGCCATCCTGATGGTCTGCGCGGCCGGCGTCGTGGGCTGGTGGCTCAGCCGCGCGCACCACCGCGAGCCGGCGCCCTCCCCCGACGCGCACCTCCGCCTGGATCCGCTCGGGCAGGTCTTTGGCTGGCTCTGCGCCGCGCTGTATTTGGGGTCCAGGCTGCCGCAGCTGCTGCTGAATTGGAGGCGGAAGTCGACCGAGGGGGTGTCGGTGCTGTTCTTTTTGTTCGCCTGTCTCGGGAACCTGACGTACGTGCTGTCCATCTTGGCGTACGATCCCGCGTGCGCGGGGGAGGATGGGAAATGCGAGGCGGGCGAGGCGCTGGAGATATATTGGAGGTATGTGCTGGTGAATCTGTCGTGGCTGGCGGGGAGTGCCGGGACGCTGGTGCTGGACGGGGCCATCTTTGTGCAGTTCTTTTTGTATAGTAAGCCGGAGGAGGAGGATTTGGATGGGGAGAGTGTTAGTAGTAGTAGTGAGGGGGAGAGCGAGGA
>FTEL01009228.1_pt1 | contig 10543 bp, 6 predicted proteins | sample 1658911 | NCBI WGS metagenome assembly FTEL01 (sample SAMEA3914869, study PRJEB12502) | metagenome | biome: forest; material: soil | place: USA | collected 2012-03-12 | depth 0.1 m
CCTGGTAGAGCTTTGAGGTTTTCCATAATGGATACATCTTCACGGCGCTGTGCATAAGTTAACTAAGGTAGGTACCTTTCTATCCTATCAACAACCCCGGGTTCCTGAACTACCTCTATTCAAACCCCTGCACCTGACCTGTTCTCAAACCATGAACATGGGGGTGGCGATTTTCTCGTCCTCGACCGGGACCAAAACCTGTCTAATGCTGTCTCACCAACGACAATCATGTCCTTAAATTGACTCGTCAACATGAGATTGAAATTGTCGCCATCCCTCCACAAGTCCGCGACAGTCACGACGGCCAATGCGCTCGCCTCTGGACGATGGCGTGCTCCGCCGGAGTAGTGGAGCCCCACAATGATCCCACCCGCATCATCCCGTCCAGCCTCTTCCCCTTCTCCTGTTCTCCATCAACATCACCCCGCCGCCCAAGGTTGACGACTCTGGGGATCCAAACATTATCTGAGAGTACGGGCCAAGTATTGCCGTCAACGCATTCAGGTTGACGCCAAGCAGCTGAACGCCATGACCGCTGATTCGGCATCGTGCTTGTCCCATTTCGGGTCCAGGGGCGACGGAGGGTCTTCCGCCGAGCGCGCTCCTCTTCTTGGAGGGGTTGGTCAGGTGGAGGCGGATGACGGGAATGCCGGAGCTAGTCTGAACGACGAGCGCGCCTTGGGTGGTGATGATGGGGTCGGAGGAGTGGGGAGGACATTCACGCGCAACCTGGGGGCGGTCGAGGCCTTTGCCATCGTCGTCAGCATTGTTATTGGCAGCGGCGTGTTTACCTCGCCAGGGTCCATCGATACCAATGTGCCCTCGCCCGGCGCCGCCCTCTTGGTATGGCTGGTGGGCGGCGCCTTGGCATGGACGGGTGCGACCACCATGGCTGAGCTGGGCACGGCCATTCCAGGTGAAGGTATGTACAGTTTGTAGCCCTTGAGATTGATGCGGTACAAAACAGAATGGCTGACATACCACCACAGGAGGCGTGCAGCCGTATCTCAAGTACATCTTTGGCGATGTCTTTGGCTTCCTCGCCGCCTGGACTTGGGTGGTCGCCGTCATGCCAGCCACCCTTGCCATCTTGAGTATCGTCTTCATCGAGAGCATCTACTCCGCCGCCGGCGTGACTGGGGAAGGGGACCGGATCGAGCATAAGCTGTTCTCCATCGCCGTGCTGGCCGGGATTGGTGTCGCCAACTCGATCAGCACCAAGGCGAGCACGAGACTCAACAACTTTTTCGTCGCAACAAAGTTCGTGACCATCGCGGCCATCGTGCTCGCCGGGGTGGTCGTTGTCATTCTCCAGCTCGCGGGTCCGAATCGGGACGTCGGCGGCGGCGACTGGAACACGAAGCCGTGGTTCGGGAGCCGGGACAGCGTCAATCCTGACGGCAGTGTCACGCATTGGGATGGAATGGGTCAGTGGGATATGTTTGGACACCTGTCGGCTGCCTTGTATGCGGCCTTGTGGGCGTACTCCGGGTGGGACAAGGTAAGAAACCTGCCTCGCTTCTAGCTCTGTGATTCAAAGGACCGGGGAGCGCTGACGAGCGATTTCCTTAGGCCATCTATATCTCGGCCGAGCTCTCTGCTCCAGCCCGCCAGTTGCCTCTTGCCATCAACACCTCGATCCCCAGCATCATTTTGTGCTTCCTGACGGCGAATGCAGCCTATTACATTCTACTGCCTTGGGACGTCGTCGCGACCACGGATAGCGTCGCAGTTGTAAGTTTGGCGACTCGCAAGCCCCTTTCCGACATCGCGAATCCCGACCTCATGCTAACTGTTCATCCAGACTGCCATAACCCGCCTTCTTCGCCCAGCCTTTGGCATCGTAGCGGCCGTCTTCATCTGCCTAGTTGTTGCAGGATCGCTTCTTGGAAACTCTTTTGTTGCCGGCCGCATGGCTGTTGCCGCGGCGAACCAAAACTGGCTTCCTCGCCTCCTCGGCGTCGTCGGCAAAGTTGGCGCCGGACAAGAAACCTCGCAGAACGACCCCCAGAAACCACCAGAGTCCGACGCCCCAATCAACGCCATCATCCTATCCACCGGGCTTTCGGCCGTGTACATTCTGCTTGGTAACTTTCGCGCCCTGTTAACCTTCAACGGGCTGGGAGAATACACCTTTCTCTTCTTGACGGTTCTCGGGGCCATCATCCTGCGGCGCCGCGAGCCTGATCTTGAGAGACCTTACAAGCCCTTCATTTTGATCCCCGTCACCTTCGCGCTGGTGAGCGGATTTGTGGTTGTCCGGGGAGCGGCATTTGCGCCGGCACAGGCGTTCGTCTTGGTAGGACTCTGGGGTTTGGGATTGGCCGTCTATTGGGCGCGGAGACACTTCGACGCGTAGCAGGTTGAACAGAAACGGAAAGTGGCTCCGTGTTATTCAGACTCTAGGCTGGGCATCCCGAGATGATAGGATTTAGAATGGAAGGGTGGACTTGTAAGACTGGTGGATTCCAGAGACCTAGATTTGTTGCACCAAGTTATGGTATGGGTAGGAGTATGGCAGTGAAAAAAGAGACAAATATGTATCATTTCCTTGAGTTTCCTCCGCTGTGCTTCCGAGCTCGATCAACAAACGCTCAAACCGCCAAAAAAGAGCATAGATGTCATCACAGGCCTTGGCTGGAACTCAACACCCAACCGCCAACGGCGAGACTCGAACTCGCAACATTCAGATGTCCTTTTCTTAAAAGTCTGACGCGCTAACCAATTGCGCCACGTCGGCTCATCTCGGGGAAACGACCTGGAATGATTGCCTTGATGAGGACGGTGACGCAACCCCCCCCAATGGAATGGACAGCCGGCGAGTGCTAGTTGGGCTCCGAGACTTTGTCACTTCCCCATCCTTATCACAGTAGCATGTCGTGCGTTAAAACATCAATGAAACCTCTGCTGGCTGAAATTGGTAGGGTTGTGTATTCCTGTCTGGTCACTCACCGGGAATTGGTGGCTTTGATGAGTTGCGTGCCAAATCAGGAGAGTGGCGACGGATTGGGGGAGAGCAGGGAAGGATGGAAACAAGGGAAACGTCATTTCTCCTTGGATTTCTCAGCAAGCTACAGCGGAATTCAAAGGCCACTCATCCGGCATGGACTGAGACAGGTCAACACCGGTCGTGGAACCGGAGGTTTTGTCAGGGAATACGGTTAGGCGTCTCATCATACGGAACGACCCGAACTCCGGGGCGAGCTGCAACTGCCGGTCGCCTTAGCCGCCACAGGACTGACGTCAGAACGAGGCGTAGGGCTTCAACAGAGCTCCTGTCTCCCCACAGACTATCTCTCCGCAGTGGCGTCGGGGGCTGATCCCGCCGGGTCGGAGCTTATGCTTCATCCCAACTCGCGCGCAAGCGGCCAGGCACCGAGTCAGTTTTTTGTTCTCTTGGCATTTGCTGCTCTCCCAAAGACCAAAACAACCCCGGGGCCTAGCTACTAACATAGACAAGCACCTTGAACCCACAACTGATTGTGGGGTGAGGGGGAGACGGTCCCTTCCGCCCCTGTTCAGAGAACGGTGAAAACACGCGGCGCCGTCGACGCCTCGATTGCAGCTGTAGCACAAGAGGTCCCATCCAAAAACTCCTGTTCCCTTAGTTGATTCGCCGGTGATCCCATTTCCTTAGCCGTAGTGGGTGAAAGCCTGGGCGAGCCCAGCTGGTTTTCTCTGCTCTCAAACCCCGTCAAAATGGGGCGCACACGGTGGTATAAGCCTGTTTCATCATCCGTATCAAAACGGACGTGAGGATCCCAACGCCCGTAACCCTGACGCAAAAACTGTAACAAAAGTCGTGATATATGTGCCGGGAAAGTCGCTCCGTTGGTGCGGGGCTCTCCCCAACCTTCTAGCCAAAGCCAAGATGGATGGCGGTAATCCATTGCTGGCGATACACTCGTCGCCGCAGTCAGCCGTCCCCCCCTGCACTCGTCGTCCTGAGGCGCAGTCGGCAACACGCATCGGCAGGAAAGACGAACTCGACGGGGTGGCCGTCGTATCGTCAAAGTTGAGATCAGCCTCCCCTCCTTCCCTGCCTCTTCCTCTCCTCCCAACAGATATCCGGTTGTTCACTTCTTATTCCGACTGCTGGATGACGTGATCTTGCTCGTAGACATCAGGTCGCCGATGTATTTCTGCAGAAACCTGTTGTGATTGTCGAGTTTGTCGTGTTCTTCCTTGACCGCCTCGATCCTGTTGAAGATGGTGACGAGGGAGTCCTGCAATGTCTTGGCGTGTCTTTCGCGCAACGAGTCAGCCCGGGTGCTTCTCTTCTGGAGGCCGGCGAAGCAGAGGCGCGACAACTCACCGTTGCAATTCCTCTCTCGCCTCCTCGCCGAGTGCTTGGATGTCCTCGCTCGTTCTTCTCGGGCTCATGGCCCTCACGTCGTCTGGCCCGATTTGTATCTCAACCGGCCCAACGGCCAACGAGTCGCGCGGCACGATCATGGTGCCGCTGCTCTTGCGGCTCGGGAGCTTTGGCCGCACAGGTTTTGGCGCGTGGATGTCGAAGGATGCCCCGGATGACGAATCCGACCAGTCCGGACTTGATGTTTTGCTGGCGTCTCCCATTATGAATTAGGCTGCCGGCGCAGCGGAGTAGGCTGGGAGGGGGAGGTCGGTCAGGGTTGACTCGTCGGGCGCGCTTGCAGACTGTTCGGAGAAGAAAGGGCAAGCGTCGTCTTGCAGTCAACCCAGCACAGTTGCTGTCGCCACCATCCGGCACGTAGGCCTGCGTGTCGTTGCGGCGTCGGAGGTGAGGGGAGGGGGGCGGTAAGAAGGGGTGTCGGGTCGTGGATGGAAATGTTGAGTTTAGGTGGTTCTGGGATGCGGTTTTGAGGAGAACCAGGGCGCAAATCTTGGGGGGTGGAGCCTTCTCTTTGAGGGGGGGGACGTTAAGGTTAATGGATGGTAATGTTAAGGTTCACGGACGGAAATGGCAGCGCAGGAGGAAGATGCTGGTTGGCCGCAGCCGCTCGAGGGGTGGCGTCCTGCTTCTGCTGATGCGATCAACAGCCGTGCCTTGGTGCACTGGGGCGAGTGTGCGAAGGCGCTCCCCAGTGCGAGTGCGGTCACAGGAGCGGAGAGCTAGGACCGGTTTTGGATGCCCCTCTGTGGCAAGCGGGGACGTCGATCAGTCGAGGTATCGTGGGTCAGTCAGGAGGAGCGGCGTCGAGGGTGGAGTAACAAAGTGCGGACGCGGACTCGGGCTTTTTCGCCCTCCACTGTACAGCACAGATATGTGCAGCTTATCAATAACACGGCACGTTGTTCGTTTGCAAGGAAGCAAAACCCAGTCATGGCGATTTGGCGACGACGTCCTGGGGAACTTGTTTGATCGTGTGGTTCAAACCGTCGCCGCCCCGTTTCTGCCGTCATTGTTCTGCCTCAGGCATTTCTGAGACATCCACACGTGCCCGGGCGCCGGGGGTCCAGCGCACCAGGACAAAGCCGGAATTAGGCGTGCCCATGACGACGAAATTCGCTGTCTTGATTGGCGCTCCGGCGAGGGTTTCCAGAGGACCCCTCAAAACAGTCGGCAGGGGCTTGCTCCAAACTGGGCATCGCCCCGGCACTCCATGATGAAATGGATGGCTCCAGGATGGGATTTTGACCTTCCACACACCGAGAATGCAGCATGACTGAGGATCTTCTTCATATCTGGCATGTTTGCCGCGCTGGCTGCAGATGACGTTTCTTCCGGACTTCCTGCAGCCCTCGCCCTGCAGGATGCTGCACCACCACACAGTGTGCACATCCGAATTTCACCTTTTCCACCGCCATCCCGGTCGAATGGAGCCAAAGAGCACCACCCCACAAGGAGCCTCCGTTCTGAACTTCTGACCGCCCCTCAGCAGAGGCTGTTTTGAGGCTGTGCCACGACGGCTCCTCTCAGCGAACCTGGTGGCCTGCCCTGTCGAGCCTGTTTCGGCCCCGTCAATCCTGTCGCCCCGCCTGTCGCCGCTGACGAGCGACATAAACATATGACTGACTGGACCCTGAAATTCGATTCGCACTGTCCCCGCCTTCTCGACGACGGCCGCTCGGGCTGCTATAGTGTACCTATGCAAGGCAGAGGTTCACAAGGAGAGCCCCTGAGCCCCTCTGTCGCGCCTGAAGAGATGAGGAGAAAACGAACGGGGCCCGTACCCATGCCACGCATACAGCAGACGGCATGTGCAATCGGTTCCATCACGATCTCCCTCGGATCCTCATTTGACCCTGTGAATACGGACGCCGACCCCGGACGATGACGATAAACCAAGCCCTCAATGATTATCCGTCAACTGTGCGTAGGGCAGCAGCCAGCATCCAATTCGAGACAGCAGCCTACTAACAGAAGTTCATATGTCCCAGCTGCGGAGGCCCCGATTGCTATATCAGCCACTTAGCTACCCCCTTGCGAGTGGACTGTCTCTGTCCTGCGGTTTCCTTGGGCTGGTATCTCCAATGAGCACTCAAGCACATTGCTCAGTCTAAAAGAAAAAAACGGTTGTTGTCTCCGTCACCGGCTACACCGGCCAGGAGCATGGAGTCGCACTGTGTCGACGAGCTCTGTCGATCACCTCCACGGCCGACATACCCGGCCCAATCTTTGCCGACAGCCAAGCGAATCGCCAGGCCGTGTGACCTGCGAGCCTGCAGACCCTGTTTTCTCCGCTCCCTCAAGCCGAGCCCCTGGAAAGTTGGGACGTCAGTCAACGGTGGTTGGCGGGGCTGATGCGGCAGAAGATTGGCTCAACCCAAGTTAGTGGACGGGACGCACCGGTTCCGTGCTCAAGCGTGATCTGGCAGTGAGATAGGCCCTGCCCCAACGTTGAGCTGTTCGAGTCAGACGAACCAGAGGTTGATCCACCCCAGCTCGTACGACTTCAGAACGGCAAATGCGCGGGAGGATCAGCTGGCCTGAAAACCCTCCGATTTCGGTTGGGTCAGTCCGCTGCAGGACCAGTCGATTTGAGCTCGGGAATGTTTCGAGTCTCTTGTCTCCTTACTAAGTACTTGCCTTTCTCGGTTGGCCTTGGGGTGATACCTGGGCTACTCTCCATGAACAATGTTTGGCCGATGCTAACCCTGAGCGACAATTCCTCTGCTTTTTTCATTTCGACCGGGTTTCCGGGTTGGAAACTAAGTTGGAGACCACTTCACGGTATCGGCCAACGGTGGGCTGGGCGCTGGACATGGACATACCCTTCAGGGATTCAAGGGGGTGCCCCTTGTGAGGATGCTGGGGCGAGAGAATCAGCCAAGTTCACCAAGTAGCTTCTGTTCTCTCAATCGACTTGGCTGCCTGAGCTCAGAGTTAGGTACCATTGATGTGAGTTATCAATGATGAGGTGTCTACAGAAGAGCCGCCGCGAGTCCACTTTCCCCCTAATTCTTCTCTCATGCCAAGCCACTTTGGTTCCCGGCTTCCCGCGCCTTTTCGGCCGCGATCCGCTCAGCTCGCCATTTCGGCCCATAGTGCATGATGACCCATAGCAAGGGTGCCATAAGGAGGCACAAGAGGGCAATCAGAGTGTAGGCCCACCCATTTGATATGGCTTGGCTCAAGGGGACGATGGCGGCTGACGATCCAGCCCCAAGCCAGCACCGCACGAGATTCTGGGCTGCAGTGGCGGTAGCCGGCGCCTGCGGGTATACGTCGACCATCAAGACCGTGAGGACCGTGAAGAGGCCGTTGACCCCTAAACCAACAATAAAGAGCATGACCAACGGCCCGGCCACGTTCACCCTGAACGACAACAGCCAGCCGTACACGGTGAAGGCAACAACGGCGAGGGCCAGCGCTGGACATCCAATCTCACATCGGACTCTCTCGATGGGAAAGTTGCCGAGGTCGCGGCTCAGCTGTCTCGCCTCGGCGACGCTGAGGTTTAGCCGGCGTGCGTGGCGGGCAAAGTTCCAGTCGATAGCGTGGCCAGCTGTGATACCAGAGATCGCAGCACTCACTCCAATAGGGATGAAGGAGAGGCCGATGTGGAGGTCGTCAAACCCGTAGAGCACGTGGAACTGCGACGGGATGGCACTAACGAGCGCAGAGTACCCAGCAAACACGATGCCGTTGACTAAGAGGACGATGCCTGCTTCCTTGTCGGCGCACATCTTGAGCGTCATGAATGGATTAACGATGCATTTTTGTTTTGGACCGGCACCCGCGCTCTCTTCGGTCGTGGTGGTGGTATTGGTGGCTCTTCTCCGCTTTGTGGATGGGAGCAAATCCCACAGCGAAAGATTTCGTTTCGGTGGGTTGGTTGAGCCGTTGCCGACGACAACGCGTGCTGTCTCCGGGAGAAAGAGAAGGACTAGGATGGTGACAACGCCCGCCGATATGACCAGGAACCAGAAGATGGACCGCCATTCCAAGAAGTCACTGAGAACACCCCCGAGAGTAGCACCGAGCGAGACTCCAGTCACGATTCCGAGAGAAACATATCCGACGTACGATCCACGCTCGGCCGGGCTCGCAATGTCCGAAATGACGGCATTGCCGAGGGCGATGGTGCCACTGCTGCCAGAGCTCTGGAGGCATCGAAGGACCATGAGAGCCGCAAACTGGTGCTGCAACGCTAGGCCCGTGTTGGCCGCAATATAAATGACGAAGCAAAGCATGTAGACTGGGCGTCGACCTATGTTGTCTGAGAGCGAGCCAGTGAAGGATGGGGCAAGGCCTTGGAAGAGCATATAGGCCGTGAGGGTTAGGTTCATGGCCGTTGTCGAGACACGGAACTCCTCAGAGAGAGTGTTGAGGGCGGGGAAGTAGATGTTGGCGCTGACGGGGGAGAAGAAGCTGGCGACAGATACCATAAGGACAATCCCGCGTTTCTCCCAGGCGTTGAACAGGCTGTAAGGGGGCTGGGCTGAAGACGGATCCGATCCAGCCAGGACCGGCTCTCCGATATTTCGGCCAGCGTTCTTCTCTCCTCCGGCAAAGGCATCTTCGTGTCCTCCATCCGGTTCTCTACTCATCATCGCGCTTTCGCGGTTATTTTTGTCTTCCTTGGCCGCTATTGGGCGGTTGTCGCGGTTGTCGGGAGAGCCGAGGTTAGCTCCGTCACCCGTTTATCCCAAGACACCAGACAAGCACAAGACTTGGACCAATAATGTAATAGCAGTTTTGAAATAAAAGATCGATGTTGATGTCCGGCAGTAATAACTAACAAGTGGTTATTTTAGTGCCAAATGGGACAAAACTCGCCCGTATTCGCGGCTTCTTGAACATTAGGTAGCGTGAGGGGAGTTGCTGTTAACGTTACCCGCAACAACATCAAGGTGTTATTCCCGCACGAATATGTAGGCACAGACAAACCCAGTCTCGCTCCGCTGTGCGGTTGGCCCATGGCCCCGGCCACTGGGGGTTGAGACCTCCACCAGGCCGTGTGAGCCCAGGTGGCTCACTGATCTAGGTAGAACGACATGCTCAAAGCTACGGGACGCATTTGAAAGCGAGCTGCATATTAATCGTACGGACAGGATTTGCGGTGCTGTATCCGTGTTATGTAGGAATTCCTTGAGTCAGAAATGTCGAGATTCCCCGGCGTCTTGAGAGAGGGGGAGCTGAGGGGAAACAGAAAAGAGTGTGGCACACAAGTTGACTCGGACTTGCGTGTAATTCCTGAAATTTCTGAAACTAGAAGAATGAAGGGCGAGTTTCTCGCTTATCCAAGAAAGGGGAGAGTACCTAGATATGACTCGATCCCAGCACACACAAGTTAGGTACAAGTAGGTACCCAAAGCCCGCTGCATCCCCAAGGCGCCTTGCTAAGTTGCTCAAGTCCAGGGAGAGCGACCAAACTCTCCTGGCATCGCCATCACCTCCCCAGCCGCTGCCTGGAGAGCTGGACCGCAACATCGGCAGTTCCGCCATCGATAAAGTCGTTCATCATGACAACCAGCTGGTCAAGCTCGCACGTCCGCAGGACATTGTCCCGGCACCACGGCAGTATTTTGGAGTCGCACACACCCTTTGTGGCCAACAGCACGCTCGTCGTGACGCTCGCCTCAAGCACCGAGTACACAACGGCCTTCGGGATGTTGGACGCCGTCGCCTGGCATTGAATGTTTACAAACGCCTTGCCGCGCTGATTGTCGGCCGTCAGCATCCTCGGCAACGCCTCGACGATGCTATCGCCGTTGAGCGTCGCGTTGCCCTCGTCCGTGTACGTCGACAGCGAGTCGACGCTGTCCAGCATGATCAACCGCTTCCGGTCCCGCCGGAGCTGGCCGATGCTCGAGCGTTTCATGTCGTCCAGGTTGCCCGCCACAATCTCCCCGTTGGCTTGCCGCAGCGCCTCGTCGAGGTACTGCCGCTTCTCGTCGTCAGACGGCCTGGCACACGCCTCGGGCACGCCGTCCCAACGCAGCTGCACCACAACGATCTCGGCCGGGTGCGCTCGCAAGAATCCCACGATGTCCCGCAGAAAAGCGTCGTACGCCATGCCCGGAATCGCGCTGTGCTGGAAGTACAGCCGGTCGGGCAGCGCCCCCGTGGGGATGAGCGAGCGGTGCAGGTGCGCCGGCCGAAACTCAAAGTAGC
>FTEL01004833.1_pt1 | contig 10541 bp, 5 predicted proteins | sample 1658911 | NCBI WGS metagenome assembly FTEL01 (sample SAMEA3914869, study PRJEB12502) | metagenome | biome: forest; material: soil | place: USA | collected 2012-03-12 | depth 0.1 m
CTATAGGGGACAAGCCGTGGAGCTGGGGGACGGGTTTCCTGCGAGGGCTGTTGGGCGAAGACGGTGGAGAACTGACGGCCGCCATTGTGTGAGGAAGGGTGGACGGCGTCGCCCGGGAGAGCCGAAGATTGGGCGAGCCGGGGAGGGGAGTTGGAGGGGGAAGAGTCGGGGGAGGAGGAGCAAGGCGCGTTGCTTGCGGCGTGTTGTGCTGTCTCGATCGATCGCTTCGGGGAGACTCTGAATTCAAGGCTGGGTGTGGGTTGGTTTTCAGGAGGGAGGTCGAGGCTATGGGGGAACAACGATTGTGCCCCTCTCGCTCATGGAGTGGTGGAATCCTAGGATGGTCGGGTTCGCTGGGGGGGTGCTTCTGCAGATCTCGCGCTTTTCCGGAGTGGCGGACAGGGAGTATGCGGCAGAGGGCGGAGGGCAGATGGCGGAGCAGACAGTGCTGGAAGCCGACGACGCTGGCCGGGCTGTCGGATCGCAGGGAAGCTGCAGGAGGGACGGGGGGTTGGTGGGTTGTTGTGGGCGGGAGGTGGGTGGTGCAGGACACTCCGAGCAAGCACGCGCTGCAGGGTTGCTTGTTGGGATTGCTGGGGTTGTTGCGAGCGAGCGGCAGCAGCGAAGGTGCGCAGCGAGCGGACGTTGGCGAAACCCAAAGGATAAATCACAAAAAAAAAAGGCTAGGAAAATAAAAACGGGCCCAGCGAGCGTGAGGGTCGGGATGGTGGTAGGAGGAGGTGAGGAGGGAATTAAGACTGCTCTCGGAAAGAGGTCGGAGGATGGGAGGAGGTGGTCGTGCTGATGGAGGCCGTGGGCTGGCTGGGCTAGGCTGGGCTGCAGGAGGCGAGGAGGAGATGGGACGCACACACCAACCTGTTCGGGCGCTGGAGACTGAGTGAGCGAGTGGGCGAGCGAGAGCAAGTGGATGAGTGGATGGATCGGCGAGGGACGCCGGTAACTGGTAGGAATCCCGTGGCGGCGCTCTGATGGGTGTGTGGGCAGGTGGCTCTGCTGCTGCAGGACGGGCAGCCGGTACGAATCGCTACCCCGTCATGTCGCTAGCGCTAGGGGGGGGGGGGAGGGATGGGGGGCTTTGATGGATGGCCGCTACGAAAAACCCTGCTGAGGTGACGGCACTAAAAACGGGGCCCAGTGGGGATGCCAGGAGGGTTGGGGAGCGAGGGGAGCGACTACGACTGGATGGAAGTTGAGGATTTGCCAGTTCAGGGCCTGGTGAGCCAGGTGCGCCCCGGTGTCTGCCCACTCGCGCCCAGACCTGCTGCTGAAATCTCCCGCTTCCTGGGTCTAAAACGTCCCACGGTCATGGATGTCCTCCCACTCTCCCATTCTCGCGCGCCGTCTTAGATTCTCTTGGGTCGTGCCCAGGCAGGCGCAAAGGCGCACAGCTTTCCATGTGCGGAACAGCCAGCTGGAGCGCGGGCTGCCCCTTTGCATGCGTGCGTCCCTCTCTGCCTTGCCCCTGGACCAAGCAACAGCGTGCGCATGCCACGGCTGCCAACCCCGGCCCTGCCATGGCGCAATTCGGCAGAAAGCCGCACTCACTCGCCCACGGATGCAAGCGGCGACCGCAAGCGCCAGCTTCTTCCCCTTTGGGCGTCTGCATGGGGTGGGGGGGGGCGAGCGGGCGCCGGGCTGTGGGCGGTGAGAAGAACTGTCGCAGCAGCAGCACCGTCCCCTGTCCAGGTCCTTCTGTCTCCTCCTGCCTGCCCGCCTCTGTCTGTCTCACCCCATCCGATTCAAGATCGACCTCGTATGGAGCACTCCCGAGATCCTGTGGTCTGACGGCACATGGGAGCGGCGTCGTCATACCCGACCAAGAACATGAATAGCAATGGGGCCCTCGGACAAGCGTGTCGTGTATGTGCTGCCTCGACAGCCCCCAACAGCCTGGCCCTGCGACTCGCGTGCGTTGTGAGACGAGAGCGAGCGCAAGTCGACGCCGCGTGCAGCAGATCCATCTGTGCAGACCAACAGACTTCGTATACGGAAGAATGGATGGCATGTGCTCTCTCGATATACCGCCGTTTTCAGTCCCAGCCCACGTGCTGACCACGATTCGCTCAGCAAGGCAACCGACACCACAATACGAAGATGCAACTGTGTTGTTTCTTGCCGCTGGCTGTTGTCGATGCCTCAGCGGTGTGAGGGCCTGGTTTGTTTGCTCTCCGTCACGCCTGTACCTATGTGCTGTCCGCCTTGAAATCTTGAAACTGCTGCTTTTGCCTGCCGCTCCCCAAAACCCAGTGGCGCCGCAAGGAACAAACGGTTGGCCAGATGAGGCGGCCGAGCACGCAGCCCGATTTCCAGCCGCTGCTCGGAGCTGACTGATGGACGACGGTCTAGACTGCAAAGTCCCTTTTCTCAGCCAGTTGAGGGCGCCCATGTTGCACACCCACCCACCAATTGTCCATACATGCATGGCAGGTTTCGTGTAGTGGTTGGCCAGGTGTAGTTGTTCTATTACTAGCTATTTACCTGCTCCACGTACGACAGTCTACAGTCTACAACCATGTGCGCCACAATGCCAGGTACGGCACTGGAGATAGACATGTCAACCAGGGGTCTGTCTTAGGGCTCGTTGCCCGCCAGCGCGATGACTTCATCTCCAAATCTCGGTCGGTTGTCTCCTGCAGTGGGTGCCCCGCAGATCGACCGGACTCGTCATCGGACCATATTTGTGGGGCTCGGACCAGGAATGCTGAGGCATCGCCAAGAGCGGACAAGGCTGGGCTGGAGTTTCTGTTCCAGAGAATCCAGGCATCGGGCGCTCCAGGGCTGCTTCTATTGAACCGCATGCATCATCTCACAAGTGGTTGCTTGGTTGTCTTCCATTGCAGACGCGAACGAACCTACGTGTCTGGGGCTGGCTGCATCTCGGGCTGCACCCCGCGGGGCCAATTGGCGTTGAATCTCGGTCGTGGACTCGATGTTGAACGCAGTCAGCCCAATTTCCCCAACTGCATGCCGACGACACCCAGCTCAACAAGCCGCTCCAGCGCATCCACAGATCAGATCTCCTGCCGCTCTGGCTGGATCATGCAGACGCACCATGTTTGACACCCTCTTCCCGAGGGCGCTGACTGCGTCGTGCCATGCCAGCCTCGCCGGGCTCATCGCCCCAGCAACTCCCAAGACCTGCTGGATTGGACCAAGACAACGGAGTTGGGGGGCCCAGTCATCCTGTCGCCAAACCCGCCACTGTCGATGAGCCATCCCGCGGGTCAACCGGCCGGCAGGGCTGTGCCGAATCCCGAGAAAAGACAAGGCAGCGCTCCGTTGGATGGCGACGGGGGCGGCGCATCGAAGGCTGTTGGCAAGCTGATACATGCTCCCTCAACGCTGTGCCCCACGAGATGACGCCCATCGCCGAGGCAAAGCCCAGGTGTTGGCCGTTGCGGCGCACATACATCCCGACTGTCAACAACCTACCTAGGTAAGAACCGCAGCAAGACCGAAGATCCGCCCTGCCGCCCTGCCTCCCTCCCTGGCCGAGAAAGCCGCCCCTGCTACGGTGGTGTGTGCCCGACAGAGACACTCGGCCGCCGTCGCACCAGACAGCGGGATCGCCGGCTGCGGACATGCTCAGCTCGGTCGGTCACACACCGTGAATCTCTCCGGCCTTGGTGGCACGGCGGGCGGCGGGTTCACCACCCACTCACTAATAACCACCACCACCACCACCGACAACGCCACTCCGCGACAGACACGCTGGATCGTCGCCGCCTTGCCTGGACGCGTCACGGGCTGCTGCTCGGGGTGTCGGGAGCCGGACGGCGGGCTTGGCTCCAAGCCCATATCATTTCGTAAGCGCCGGGTCTGGCACTCCGGATGAAGCGAGTGTCTCACGGAAGAATAGCATGACCCTGGTGTCTGCGCTTGGGAACACGAGATGATACACCAGGTTCGGGTGAAATGGGGGGCGAGGACGCAGCCCTTCGATTTACCCCACGCTTCTCTAACTCGCCCACAGCGCACCCCCGGCTGGCCCTTGTTGACTGGCCTCGACTGGCAGAAGGCAAGCCGGGACCCGGCCTCTGTCTGGCATGGGTCTGCCGAGCGTCTGAAGTGACCTTGTTCGAGGGCTGCGGATCGAGCCGAAAAGAACCAAGTTTTGTCCATCGAAGGTTGGAAGGTGCAGAATGACGATGCTTTCGTCCGAAATTTGCAGAAACCGATCTGTCGGGATCGGCTTTGCGCATCTCTGACAGCGCGTGGCGTCTTGGATGCAGCCCGCCGAGAGTGCCCCCCCCCCCCAACGTTTAATCTGGACTAAACCAGGGTCCACGACTGATGTCACTGATCGATTGCAACACGGCGGCGGCGCGCGAACGAGAAAAAAAAATTAAAAATTCCTGCAGCAAGGCGCTGCATGGGTCGGCGGGAGGTGGAGCCGCCAGCCAAGCGTTCGGGCCTTGGCGGCGCGCTGTGCAGGCCGTCGCAATTAAACCGGCAGCTTCCGATACGAGGTGCCAACAGGGAGGATTCAGATGACCAGGAGCAGCCGGCGGGAGGGAGAGACAGGAGAGAGACAGACAGGAGAGAGACAGACGGAGCGCGGGAGACAGAGAACGTGTTTGTTGGGCAGCGCAAGGTCAGCTGGGCTGGGGGGTTGCTGGTGGCCAGGTTTGGCTCGTTCCCGTTGCCCCCCCCGCAAAATCCGTCACAGATGGCAATAAATAAATATAAATATGGCATCTTCGGCAGGTCGATTGCCATGAATGGCAAAACAGCGATCTCGTATGCGCTACCACGGGATTGGGCAACGTTACCTGACTGGGTGGATGATGGGTGGCCACCCAGCCGCAGCACCCGGTCAACGCGGCGTGTTTACAGAGTTGCAACCCTAACCCGCGGGACCGCCTAGACCAAAGCAGACAGAAAGCTTGGCGATCCGAAAGAAGACCACTGCAAGGGGGAGATGGAGGAGGACCCTTGCCACAGTGAGAAAAGGGAGGCAAGCAAGGGCATCGTACGGTGCGGGCGCAGCGGCCCCTGAATTGCTGGACTGGGAGTCCCCGAATAGGGCGTCCAGCGCGTGTCGACCCTCTGCCCACGCAGCAGCGGCTCGCCTCGCCCACTCAGCGCCCAGCACCAGGCAAAGCACTCCCATGCACGGCGGCGGGCTGCGATCTCAAATCTTTCCTCTCCTCCAGGCTGCCCGGGCGGTCCCCAGTTGTTGTCTGCTTCGATCCATCGCGACATTCCCTCGTTTTTTGCCCCGCCGCAATCCCCATTCCCTTCGCTTCCAAACCCCCTCGTTGGCTGCTGGGCAAGGTGCTTTGCTGCCTGCCCGCCTGGCTGCTCAGCTCTGCCCTCGCGCACCCTCGCACGGCTCCTGATCCCTCGGTTGAAACGCCAGATCTTGGTTTCGTTTTGTGCAGCGGGAAGCGGGAGGCGAGGGATCGGTCGTCTCGATTGCCGTTGCCCTTGAAACCGCTCCTAAATTCCTTGCCGCCTTTTTTCGTGGGCCCAGCCCGCCTGCCGTCGCCCAGTCCCCTCGTCCCCGTCTGTCTGCGACCTTGCGACCTTGCGACCTTCTTGGCCCGGTTCGGCGCCTTTCAGGGAATCCCTCTGCGCTTCCCTGCTTCGCTCCTCCAGTCTCCCGACTCCTTCGCATTGTTCCTGCAGGGGGACCGAAGGAACCCACCACACGCCCACTCACGACCACGCGCGCACACGCACACGCAGCAGCACCCGACACGCAGGGACGACATACCTGCCTAACCTCCCGGCCGACTGACCGACCACGATCAGCCAGCCAGCCAGTGGTCGGGTCTGGCAGGGCAGTGGATCATCGCTGCACCCGCCGATGCAACTTGGACCTGGGCGGGAATTGCCTTGAGTCCAGGCGCTGCACTGGCCAACACGGACGGGAGAGTGCTCGAGCCTGCGTCCCCTTGCTTGGCTTCGCTGGCCCGGAGCGGCGCAAATCATTTTTTTTCCCTTTGGCCAGCCGAGCTGCAGCACAGCAGCTGCCTGCATTTCGCACCGTCCTCGCCTGAGTGGCTCCTTGCTCCAGTTGCCGGCCCGTCTCCTGAGAGACCTGGCTGAGTCCCCCCCCCCGCCGCCCACCTGCACCTCCAACACCACCGCCGGGGCAACAGCAGCCGCCTGCAGGGCCGCCAAACCTCCAAACACAGCCTCTACACTGTACGTTGTCCCCCCCTCCTCCTCCACGTCGACGAACAAGCGTGCCCAACCCGCTTGGTTCCCCCTCCTCTGCGATCCCCCATCCCCTACCTATACGTGCGATTGCGCGTTCGCTCGCTTGTTCGCTCGCTTGTTCGCTCGCTCGTTTCCCCCCTCCCCACAACACACACGCGCCGTGTCCTTTTCGCTCCTCGTCGACCACGCGTGGCAGCCGTGGCAGTCTTGCGTGACCCCAAGGGGAACGCTGACTGAGACCTCTCCCCCCGCCCCCTCACGTTGAGTGAACCACCTATGCCCTGGCCCTCTCCCGTCCGCCTCGCGTGGTGCTGCTCACCTCCCTGGAACACGATCGCTAACATTCCGCGACCCTTCCCAGGACCATGTCGCTTCCCGAGAGGCCCGGGGCGATGCCCTCGTACGAGGAGCGGCACAGCTACCGACAGACGCAGTCGCGACGCCCGCAACAACGCCCCGCAGACATTGAGGCCGGCGGCTATGGCCCCATCAGCGGCGGGCAGTCAATCCATCAACGTGGGCCATCAGCATCCTCTTTCGCCGAGACTATTGCGTCTCCTAATCCGGAAATAGAGAGATCTCCCTTGTCGCCCACCTCACCCGTCGCACAGCAGCCCGACTCGCCCTTCCAGCGCAAGAGGAGTCTCGTCCGGCCGGAGCGCAACAGGATAGGCAAAGACCACCCAAACTACCACTACCGGCAACATGCCGCCAACATGAACACGTTGCCCTCGTCGACGGGCAACGACCCAATCGCCGAGGACCTGGAGGGCACCACTGATCTGTCGGGCTCTGGGTCGCGGAATGGCGAGGTGCTCTCGGACAACACGCCCCCGAGGCGTGTTCGCTCGACCAGGCACCGTGCCGGCGGCGCCGAGGCCGAAAAGCCGGCCCGGACGAGGCGGAGGGCAGAGAGCAGCGCGAAGCACGGCAAGATCACCAAGGAGTCGAAGCGCCAGCGTCAGGACGAGCAGCTGCGCCCGCCGAGCCTGTGGAACATCTACTGCGCGATAGTGACGTTCTGGTGTCCGGGCTTCATCCTCAAGTGCGTCGGGCTGCCCTCCAAGGCCCAGCAGCGGGCTTGGCGGGAAAAGATGGGCCTGATCAGCATCATTCTGTTCATCATGGGCTTCGTTGGTTTCCTGACCTTCGGTTTCACCCAGGTCGTCTGCGGCAACCCCCCGTTACGCCTGCGCGTAAACGAGGTCTCGGGCGGCTACATGATCTTCCACGGCTCGGCCTACGACCTCGCAGGCTCCCACCATCCCCCTGCCCAGGGCATCCCCCGCCGTCTGGACGGCAGCGGCGCCAACGTGCTCTACGACCTCCCCGAGAAGCACGGCGGCCAGGACGGCAGCTTCCTGTTCCAGAATGTCAACGGCAAGTGCAAGGGCCTCATTAAGGCTGCTCCCGGCTCCGACGTGCCGACCGACTCGAGCGGCAACCTGGCGTGGTACTTCCCCTGCACCACCTTCAACCAGGACGGCTCCATGAAGCCGAACACGACGATCCCCTACTACCTCGGCTACGCCTGCCACACCAGCGCCCCCGCCAGAGATTCCTTCTACCTGCAGCTCAGCGGCGCTGCCGATGTGTACTTCAACTGGGACGACATCAGGAACAGCTCCCGCAACCTGGTCGTGTACTCGGGCAACGTGCTCGACCTTGACCTCCTGAACTGGTTCAACGACACCCAGGTCACGTATCCCGCGCGCTTCAAGGAGCTGAGGGACCGGAACACGGCGGCCAACGCCGCCATCCGCGGCCGCGACATCACGCGCGCCTTCCAGTCCTCCAGCGACAAGCAGAACGCCGAGTGCTTCGAGGAGATCATCAAGGTCGGGACCGTCGACACGGACACGGTGGGGTGCATTGCCTCGCAGGTTGTTCTCTACTGCTCGCTTGTCCTGATTCTCGCCGTCGTCGTGGCGCGGTTCGTGCTCGCCATCGTCTTCCAGTGGTTTATAAGCAAAACCTACGCCGCGGCCAAGACCTCGCAGACGTCGGACCCGCGCAAGCGCAACAGGCAGATCGAGGACTGGTCCGAGGACATCTACCGCGCGCCTCCGCGCCTGACTGGAGACATTGGGAGCAGCGTCACCGGCTCGGATCGCCACAGCAAGCGCAGCAGCACCTTCTTGCCCACCACCTCGCGTTTCTCGGCCGTGTACGGCGCGGACCGGTCCAGCCGCAAGTCGGGCGTGCCCACCACCATGGCGAGCCAATCCGCCGCCGGCCAGCTCCTCAACCCCAACACCATGTACCGGCAGGGCAACGACAGCCGCACCAGCTTCCTCAAGTCGGACCCGTACGCGACAGGCAACAGCCCCACAGATGGCCCCGGCCCCGCCGGCTTCATCCACGAGGCCGTGGTTCCCCAGCCCCCGTCGGACTGGATGCCGTTTGGCTTCCCGCTGGCCCACGCCATCTGCTTGGTTACCGCGTACTCTGAAGGCGAGCTCGGCATCCGGACGACACTCGACTCGATTGCTATGACCGATTACCCCAACAGCCACAAGGCGATCCTTGTTATCTGCGACGGCATCATCAAGGGCCAGGGAGAGACCATGTCGACGCCCGACATTGTGCTGGGCATGCTCAAGGACCACAGCACGCCGCCGGAAGAGGTCGAGGCGTTCTCGTATGTCGCGGTGGCCAGCGGTTCCAAGCGGCACAACATGGCCAAGATCTACTCGGGCTTCTACGACTACGGCGCTAAGTCCGCCATTCCCCTGGAGAAGCAGCAGCGCGTCCCCATGATGGTCGTGGTCAAGTGCGGCACGCCGGACGAGGCGTCCAAGTCGAAGCCGGGCAACCGTGGCAAGCGTGACAGCCAGATCATTCTCATGTCGTTCCTGCAGAAGGTCATGTTCGACGAACGCATGACGGAGCTCGAGTACGAGATGTTCAACGGGCTGTGGAAGGTTACGGGCATCTCGCCCGACTTCTACGAGGTGGTGCTCATGGTGGACGCCGACACAAAGGTGTTCCCCGACAGCTTGACGCACATGATCTCGGCCATGGTCAAAGACCCCGAGATCATGGGCCTGTGCGGCGAGACCAAGATCGCCAACAAGCGCGCCAGCTGGGTGTCGGCCATCCAGGTGTTTGAGTACTTCATCTCGCATCACCTGGCCAAGTCGTTCGAGTCCGTCTTTGGCGGTGTCACCTGCTTGCCCGGCTGCTTCTGCATGTACCGCATCAAGGCCCCCAAGGGCGCCCAGAACTACTGGGTGCCCATCCTCGCCAACCCGGACGTGGTCGAGCACTACTCGGAGAACGTGGTGGACACGCTGCACACCAAGAACCTGCTCCTCCTCGGCGAGGATCGCTACCTCTCGACGCTGATGCTGCGCACGTTCCCCAAGCGCAAGCAGGTGTTTGTGCCGCAGGCCGTGTGCAAGACGACGGTGCCCGACACGTTCATGGTGCTGCTGTCGCAGCGGCGCCGCTGGATCAACTCGACCATCCACAACCTGATGGAGCTGGTGCTGGTGCGCGACCTGTGCGGTACCTTCTGCTTCAGCATGCAGTTTATCGTCTTCATCGAGCTGATTGGTACGCTGGTCCTGCCGGCGGCTATTGCGTTCACTTTCTATGTTGGTGAGTGTTTACCCCTTATCCCCAGTCTAGAGACAGATCAAGCTCTAACATCTTGCAGTCATCATCTCAATCATCCACTCCCCCCCTCAAATCATCCCGCTCGTCCTCCTCGGCCTCATCCTTGGCCTGCCCGCCGTCCTCATCGTCGTCACGGCCCACAGCTGGTCCTACGTCGTGTGGATGTTCATCTACCTGCTCTCGCTGCCCGTGTGGAACTTCATTCTGCCGACGTATGCCTTCTGGAAGTTTGACGACTTCTCGTGGGGCGACACGCGCAAGACGGCTGGCGAGAAGACCAAGAAGGCCGGCATCGAGTACGAGGGCGAGTTTGACAGCAGCAAGATCACCATGAAGAGGTGGGCTGAGTTTGAGAGGGACCGGAGGGTCAGGAATAATTACTGGGGCTCGACGGAGAATGTGGTGGGTGGAGGTGGTGGGAGCCAGCCGTATGGCCATGGGCCGTATGATGGCGGGTATTACTCGGATGCGTGAGGGAGTGGTACCTAACCTATGATTGGAGTGAAGGGGAGGGGGGGTTGTTTGGAAAACTGAGGAGGTTTCTTGGTGTTTTTTTTTCTTTTCCTTTCTTCTTGAGCGATATATTCGGGTACATAGACCATTTTCGCGATGGCTAGCGTGGGGAGCTGCTCTCTGTCTCACTCTCTCTTTTTTTGTTTGTTGGGTTGGTTTGTTCCTGCACCGGCATGTTTGTTTGGGGAGGAGGAGGGGGCGGTTTGCCTGGAGGGGGA
>FTEL01007146.1_pt1 | contig 10540 bp, 7 predicted proteins | sample 1658911 | NCBI WGS metagenome assembly FTEL01 (sample SAMEA3914869, study PRJEB12502) | metagenome | biome: forest; material: soil | place: USA | collected 2012-03-12 | depth 0.1 m
CTTCCCGCTTTCCCCTATGGCACAACTTGACCACCTACCTGATGAATACCACATACAACGCTGACACGAGATTGCATGTTCTGACCGTCATGAAATTGCCGACGAGCGGGTAATCGTTATCTCCCACGGAACAAGGAGAGGGTGCCTGAGAATGACACCTCCCTCGGCCTACGCGGATTAGAGTCTTCACGAAGCATTGCATTCATGTCCTCCTTGCCAAGTTGCTTCAACTTAGTTGGTCTACTTTGAATGCGATTTTGATTTCACCTCCCGTCCTTTGAAACCCCCACAACCATTCACCAACAACACGATGGGTCTCGAGAAGACAGCTCTCATCACGGGCTGCAGTTCCGGCGGTCTCGGCCCCGCCCTCGCAAGGGCGTTCCGGGAGCAAGGGTACCACGTTTTCGCCACGGCCCGAAATCCGGCCAAGGCGGGTGCCCTGGCAGCCGAGGAGGGCATCGAGGTACTCGCCCTCGACGTCACCTCGGCCGAGTCCATCAACACCTGCGTCGCCCAAATACACACCAGGACCGGTGGCAAGTTGGACGTGTTAGTGAACAACGCCGGTAGTTCCGTCTTCGGCCCCCTAGTTCACGCCTCGGTTGCTGAGGGCAAGGCCGTTTACGACGTCAATGTGTGGGGACCCCTCGCCGTCGCCCAGGCCTTCGCGCCCCTCCTGATCCAGGCCGGAGGCGTCATCTTAAATATCTCCTCTATCGCCGGCGCTGTGCCGCTGGCATGGCAAGGTCGATCTTCCCTCCCTCTTGGCCGTTTTACGCTCCACCCCTGTTTCCCATGCCGTCAACAAAGCATTGTCTCGAATGAGACGAGGTCACACCCTGTGCTGACCCATCCCAACCACAGGCCTCTACAACAGCTCCAAAGCAGCCGCCACTTTCATCTCGGAAACCCTCAAAATCGAGCTCGCCCCACTCGGTGTCCGCGTGGTGACGGCCATGGTGGGCGCCATCGACACGGAGCTCTACAAGAACAAGGCCGGCACAGTCTCGCTGCCGGCAGACTCGTGGTACAAGCCGATCGAGGATGTCATCAACAAACAGGCCAACGGCGAACTGCAGGCGCCGTTCAACGAGCCAGTGGACGCCACGGCGCGTAACATCGTCAAGGATACCCTGGCCGGCCGTCGCGGACAGATCTGGCGTGGAGGGGAGGCTGGCCGAGCGAGTGTTTTGTCATGGTTGGTGCCAACGGCGTTGCGCGAGCGCATCCTGCATGCAAATAGGGGTGTTTATCACTTGAACAAGAGGTGAATGGCTACTTCGGTTTCGGTAGTTGGTTGAATTAGACGATTAAACGACGTAAAGACAGACATGAACTTGGTTGAACGACTGTGCTCCCCTGCCCGTGCAACTAGAAAGAACATAAGTCAGGAGTACTTAAACTTACCATGGTACTTGCACTCCTACTAGTACCTGGTATCGACTTAAGTGGGATTACGGCGTGATAAGCACGATGTTCTCCCAACCCCGATTCTCCTTGGCCAACTTGATCGCCTTCTCGTAATCCTCCAAGGCAAACTTGCCCGCGATTTCCTTCCTCAGCTTGAGTCTGCCACTCTCAATGAGCCGGATAGTGACCTCCACATCTGCTCGGTTCTGCGCAAACGAGCCCTGGATGGTCAGGCCGTTGAGCCTGATGGTCGTGTATGGCAGTTGCAGGTTGCCTTGCACGACGCCCGCAAAGCAGCAGCTGTGAAAACGAAAACGTCAGTCTTGTACCTCAATACGTGCCGTAGGGGATGTAAAGAACATCGTCAACGAACCGCCCATGACGTTTGAGGGCAAGCAGCCCAGCCCGCACATGTGTTCCCTCGGCCGCTGCGGGCGAGGAGAAGTCGATATAAGCATCAGCACCCTTGCCACCCGGCGTGGCGGCCCTCAGCGCAGCCGCATCCCGCTCTACATCACCTGTGATGACAACAGGCGAGATGCGCTTGCCATCCTCTCCAAACCCTGCAATCATCGCGTCGAGGGTCTCACGACTGCGACTGACAGCCACAACATCGGCGCCAAGGCCCAGGGCCGCGACCACAGCGCTGGAGCTGAAGAAACCCGTCGCCGGCATGACTATGACAGTCTCCCCTGGCTGGATTCCAATCGAGTTGGCCGCGCCGACGGCCGACATGACGCTGGAGATCTCGACCAGACGTGCCGGTGCGAGGCCCTGCGCCGCGATCCTCTCCTCGTCGATGACGTGCACGTTCTCGACGGGGAAGGTTGCGTACTTGGCAAAACACCCGTCTTTCCACTGCCCCGATGAGAGTTTCCGCTCCTTTGCAAGATGGCCGCCGTGGTAGCCTGGAGCAGAAGGGCAAATTCCTGTCAGAAGGATGGGGCATTGAGTAGGAAGCAGTGGAAGCAAGGAGAGAGGGGGGATACGTACCAAGCACGAAGCGGCACTCCGGCGCATCTCGCAGGTAGATGATGTGGTCACAAAAGACCAGCATCCCCCGCTCCAGAGCTCCGACGTCGGGCCCGACCTCCTCGATCCGACCCACACAGCAGGTCCCAAACACGAGGGGGTATGCATGGGGAAAGTTCAGCGAGCCGCCGATGACGTCGGCCTGGGGTTCGTGGAGGGGCTTGTCAGATTCGCCGGCTTCCCGTACACGAGCGTGTAGCAGTGGCCACTCACCACGTAGTCCCAAAGGGGGGCTGCGATGACTTGGACCACGACAGACCCGGGAAACGCCGTGGGCTTGGGGACCTCGTCGAGACGGAGGTCGCCGGGTCCGTGGAGGACGAGGCCTTGCATGGTGCTGGCGGTGTCTGGCATGAAGACTATAGTGTGGTGTACCGTAGGCGAGACTTGGTCTGTGCGAACGCCAGGCAAAGTGTTTTGGTGGTTGAGGAAAATCGGGAAAAGGGGGTAGCGGGCGCGGGGAGGGGGGCTCGCGAGTTTTAATAGTCGCTTCCTCCCCGGAGTAAGACTCGAAATTTAAGCCCGTCATTTGCGCCACTGGAATCACTCAACTTGCTTCAGGTAGTGGTTGACAAGGGACAGAGGGCATGTGAAACTTTGAGATTTATGATCTGTTTATTGTTCATGTTCAAGCTTGGTGATAATAGCCCCTGACTCGCTGGCGACAGCCCGCATGGCCGCCACGACGGGCGCGACATCTCGAGTCTTGATCGGCACCCGATGATCGCCGCACCATTCGACTAGTCTCGCGCTCTCCTCAACACAGCAGCCGTGTAACAGTTGCCTGTGCATAGTGAGTCCCGCATCCAGAGTGCCGTGAACATGCACGGTGGGTAACCGTAGCAAAACAGGATCTGCCGAGTCCGCCGCCAGTGGTCCTCTCCCAGCCATGAGCACAGCGAAGCGGAAGCTTGGCAATACAGGTTGCTGTTTGCTCAGTAGCCAAGGCAAACTATCGACCTCCTCCTCCGATTCCTCTCCTAGTTGCTGCTGCTGCCTCAGAAGCAGACACCCCGCCAGCCTCGCCCCTTGGCTAAATCCCAGGAGCCCAATCCACTTCCCGCAGGCTCCCAGCTTGTCATCCTTGCGCATCGCAGTGTCCAGGACAGCGTCCACGACCTCAAAATCCAGCACCGCGCCCTGGCCCCATCCCCGCATACCAGCAGCACCTGGCTGAGGACGCATCCAGCTCCGAAAAGGCCCCCATTCGGCATACACCGACTCGACGTCTGGCCCAGGCCCCGAGAAGAACGGGGCGTCGGCGAAGACCAGGCGGAAGTCGGCCGACAATGCGGCGCGGAGGGAGCGACACTGGGCCCGGAAGATACGGGCATTGGTCCCGCCCCCGTGGAGGCATAGGATACGGGGGAGGTGGAGTGTCGGGTCCTCGCTTTGCGTCGTCAACGGGGTGTTGTGTGCTGTCATTCTTTCCCCGGGTAGCTTGGAACAATGCTGGGGAAGGTCGGTTCATCGGTTGGGTGCTGGATGATGTTGGTCTTTTTGCGTCAACTTAGTGATGGGGTCGAAATACCTAATGTTTGAACGCGCCCAAGTTAGTGGTATATTGTTGTGCGAATGTTAAATCCGAGGCGGGAAGTCGGGCTGCCGCGCCGCCGTTACACGGGCGTACCCCTGAACCCCTGAACCCCTGAACCCCTGAATCCCTGAACCCCTGGTCGCGGAGTTATTCCCGCCCGGCAGCCCCACACCCAAAGTAAACAAAACTCCGGTGGGCAACTATCTTGAACCAAACGCGAGCGTGCCAAGCTGGGTTAGTCGAACAATGTCGCAAAGTACTCCGTAGGGGTAAAGTGATGACGCGGGATTGAGAATGCAACTGCGTAGACGGCGGGATGATGCTTTGGGCCGAAGAACTGTATGGTCGAGCAAGCAGCACAGCTTCATAGGGTATTGTATCGGTAGTAAGAGTCGTCTGAGACCTTGCCTGCGGCCTAGTTCCAAATACATTCCCCTCCTCACGGCTCACCAGGTTATCCATCGATTGTAGTAGATCGTTTGGTTTGCGACCACGTGCGCCTCGCTCCGAACCTACAGCTCTAACGCACAACGCAACATCGTGATCCTCCTCTTTCGCAGTCATGGGAAGCACGTGCAATGGCGGCGGCCCGGCGGCCAACGAGCCTATCGCCATCATCGGCATGAGTTGCAAGTTTGCTGGGGATGCAACCAATCCTGAAAACCTGTGGAGGCTGCTGGCCGATGGGAAGAGTGCCTGGACAGAAATCCCGTCGGCCAGGTTCAACGCCCAGGGGGCCTACCACCCGGATCCAGAGAGGATCAGCACGGTACACATCTCATTGCATTGTAAATGCGAACAGAGGGCCTTTTTCTAACTCGCTTCCTGCAGACAAACGTCCGCGGAGGGCACTTTATCAAGGAGGACATTGGACTGTTTGACGCAGCATTCTTCAACTATTCTGCGGAACTCGCATCGGTATGTGGAATTGGAACATCCCAGCGCACAGTTGCCTTGCAAGAAATTCCAAGTTCTTACGTAACTAACGTATGATCCAAAACATCACAGACGTTGGATCCGCAAATTCGATTGCAGCTAGAGTCGGTCTACGAGGCTTTGGAGAACGGTCAGTATTGCGTTTCCCCCATTCCAACCATACAGGACGCGCTACTCACCGTATCTGGGCAGCTGGCATTCCGCTGAACCAAGTGGCTGGGTCCAACACGTCGGTATTTGCCGGCCTCTTCATCCATGACTACCACGACAGCATTGCGCGCGATGTGGACAACCTGCCACGGTTTTTGCCCACGGGCACGGGCTCGGCCATGGCCGCGAACCGCATCTCGCACTTCTTTGACCTCCGTGGTGCCAGCATGTCGATCGACACGGGCTGCTCCACAACTCTGGTTGCTCTACACCAGGCCATCCAGAGCTTGAGAGCAGGCGAAGTCGACATGTCCATCGTCGGTGGCTCCAACGTGATGCTCAACCCGGACATGTTCAAGACCATGAGCTCTTTGGGGTACGCATTTACTTGATTACACTCCATCATTTCCGTATAACCCTGTTCCCTAACAGCCTTACGCTAACCTGGTCCTGAATGGGTTACAGTTTTCTCTCCCCGGACGGAAAGTCCTTCACGTTTGACTCTCGCGCAAACGGCTACGGCCGCGGGGACGGCGTGGCGACCATCGTGGTCAAGAGACTGAGCGACGCTATAGAGGCTGGAGACCCCATCCGAGCCGTACTCCGCGAAACGTACCTGAATCAGGACGGAAAGACCGAAACCATCACCTCGCCAAGCGAAGCTGCCCAGGTCGCTCTCATTCGGGACTGCTACCACAAGGCTGGGCTAGACCCACGCGGCACCCAGTACTTCGAGGCCCACGGCACGGGCACCCCGACCGGAGACCCGATCGAGGCCAGAGCCATTGCCGCCGTCTTCCGCGACGGCAGGCCGGTTGACAACCCCCTGCGTATTGGGTCCATCAAGACGAACATTGGACATACAGAACCCACGAGCGGGCTTGCCAGCGTCATCAAAGTCACCATGGCGCTGGAGAAGGGCGTCATTCCGCCCTCGATCAATTTCGAGGAGGCCAACCCGAAGCTGAAGTTGGAGGACTGGCGTCTCCGCGTGGCACAGGGGCTGGAGCCGTGGCCATGCTCCGGGGCTGATGAGGTCCCCCGTGCGTCGATCAACAGCTTTGGGTACGGTGGGAGCAACGCTCATGTGATTCTCGAACATGCCGATTCGTGGGTCTTGGGAGGTCATGCCGGAGGTGCCAACGGGACGACAAAGACAACCACCAACGGACTGCATGAACACGCCCTGACCAACGGAACAACCACTAACGGAACGACGAACGGCATTACCAACGGCGTGACCAAGGGCAACCTCGCCGGTATCTCGGGCTACGCCCGCCCCGCCCACAAAGCCAAAGTCTTCGTCCTCAGCGGCCGCGACGAGCAAGCCTGCCAGCGCGCCGTCTCCAACCTCATCGCCCACCTCACGGCCTCCCCGCCCGCCGACCCCGAAACCTACCTCCAAAGCCTCTCTCACACCCTCAGCCAGCGCCGCACGCTCTTCCCCTGGATCGCCGCCCACCCCCTCCCCTACACCCTCGGCATCGAAGCCTTCCTCACCGGCCTCTCATCGCCCAAATTCCGCGCCACCAAGGCCCCCTCCACCCCGCCCCGCATCGGCATGGTCTTCACCGGCCAAGGTGCGCAGTGGCACGCCATGGGCCGCTCGCTGGTCGTGCCGTACCCGGTGTTCAAGGCGTCGCTGGAGGAAGCCGATGCCATCCTGCGGGATCTGGGCGCGGAGTGGTCGCTGATGGAAGAGCTGTGCCAGCGCGAAGCGGAGGACTCCCGCATCAACGACGCGGACGTGAGCGTGCCGTGCTGCGCGGCGCTGCAGATCTCGCTCGTGCGGCTGCTCTCGTCGTGGGGAGTGAAGCCCGCCGCGGTGACAAGCCATTCCAGCGGGGAGATTGCCGCGGCGTATGCGGTGGGAGCGTTGAGCTATCGCGAGGCGATGGCAGTTGCGTATTATCGTGGGGTGATGGTTGCGGATAAGAAGCTGCGCGGGGCGGTGGAGGGGGGGATGGTGGCTGTTGGGGTTGGGATTGGGGAGGTGGAGCGGTATCTTGGGAGGGTGGCTGGTGGGGGGAGGGCAGTGGCCGCTTGTGTCAACAGCCCGCAGAGTGTCACGGTCGCGGGGGATGTTGATGCTGTGGCTGAGATCGAGGCCATGGCAAAGGAGGAGGGGGTGTTTGCGCGTCGCCTCAAAGTTGACACGGCGTTTCACTCGCACCATATGGGCACCGTTGCTGGTCCGTATGGCAAGGCATTGCGCGGGGTGTTCGCTGGGAGTGAGGGGCCAGGCACTGCTGATATGCTGGATACCATCACCTTCTCTTCTCCCCTCCTCGGCGGCCGCGTCTTCAGCCCCGACGCGCTCCGCGATGCGGCGCACTGGGTCGACAGCTTGGTGCAGCCTGTGCAGTTTGTCGACGCCTTTACTGACATGGTGCTTGGGGACGGCGATCCATCGGGCGCCAGTGTCGATGTCATCGTCGAGGTTGGCCCTCACACGGCTCTTGGCGGCCCTATCCGGCAGATCATGGAGATGGCCGACTTCAAGGGACTCCAGCTGCCTTACTACGGCTGCCTTGTGCGCAACGCGGATGCCAGGGACAGCATGCAGGAGCTCGTGGCAAACTTGATGCGCGAAGGTCTTCCCGTGGACCTGGAGGCTGTCAACTTTCCCTGGGGCAGGCCATCCCAGATCAAGGTGCTGACCGACCTGCCTTCGTACCCCTGGAACCATCAGATCAGGCACTGGCGCGAGCCGCGCTTCAACAAGGCCATCCGCGAGAGAAGCGAGCCGCCCCACGAGCTCCTCGGACAGTTGGTGCCGGGCTCGAATCCCGAGTCTCCGTCATGGAGACATATCCTCCGGATGGTCGAGAATCCGTGGATCCGAGACCATGTGGTGCAGTCGAATGTCCTGTATCCCGGCGCTGGCTATGTCTGTCTTGCCATCGAGGCCGTGAAACAAATCGGCCAGACCGATGTACAAAAGAACGGGCAAGGGAATGGCGGCGTCAAGGCAGTCTCTGTGTCGGGATACCGCTTGCGGGATGTGGACATCCTCCAAGCACTCGTGGTGCCTGACGAAGGAGACGGGGTCGAGATCCAGACAACGTTGCGCCCAGTCAGTGACAAGGCCATCGGGGTACGGGGCTGGAAACACTTCGAGGTGTCGTCGGTTGGACCCGACAACCGCTGGACGCATCATGCCTCTGGAATGATTCGCGTCGAATTTTGCGAACAGGACGAGGCGCTCGCAGGGCAAGAAGGCAGCAACAGCAAAGCAAGGATGGGGTCCTTGTCTGGCTACACGCGGCGGCTTGATCCCAACGATCTCTACGGCAGCCTTCGGGCCGTTGGCATCTCTCACGGGCCCATCTTCAGGACCATCGACGGCATCGTTCAGTCGGGCACCGAGCCACGAGCAATGAGCACCTTTGTGGTGCCCAACACGTCGGCCGCCAGACAGCTTCCCCCTTCGCATGTTGTTCACCCCACCACCCTAGACGTCGTCGTCCACGGCGCCTACGCGGCGCTTCCAGCCGCAGGAGCTCACGAGGAGAGCGCCAAGATCCCCAGGAGGATCGAAAAGCTGTGGGTGTCGTCCCGCATCAGCCGGGAGACGGGACACAGGTTCCGGACACACTACTCCCTCACCCGCTCCGACGGCCAGAGCTTCCAGGCCGACATCTCGGTTGCCGACGACGATGGTTCGTCCCCGGTTCTCGAAATCCAAGGGTTCCTCTACCAGTCCCTGGGACGGAGCGCTCGTGATCAACAAGCCAAGCCTTGGGAGCGTCAGGTATGCAGCAAGATGGAGTGGGCACCGGACCTGACCCTCCACACCCCAGCTTCTCTCAAGACGCTGAAGGAGGAGCTGAGCCACATGGACGATCCATGCGAGAACCGGCTCATCATGGAGCTCCGGCGGGCGTGCGTGTACTTCATTCTCGACACCCTCGCATCCTTGACCCCGTCAGATGTGGACGCCCTCGAAAGCCACCACGCCAAGTTTTACACTTGGATGCAAGACCAGGTCGCTCTCGCAGCATCAGGGACCCTCGGCCCCGACAGCTCGACGTGGGCGCTCGCCTCGGCTGAGGAACGACAGCGCCACATTGACGAGTGCGCCGAGGCCAGCGTCAACGGCGAGATGGTCTGCCACCTTGGTCCGCACCTGGCTGCGATCCTCCGACGTGAGGCCTCCCCACTCGAGCTCATGATGGAGCGAGACAAGCTGCTGTACCGCTTCTACGGCAAAGCCCTCAAGTCGGAACGGTGCTTCGGCGACATTGGAATCCTCCTGCGCAAGCTGGCGCACAAGAATCCCCGCGCACGCATCCTCGAGATAGGAGGCGGCACGGGAGGCGCCACCAGATACTGCCTCAAGGCACTGGGCACCGCCGAGGAAGGCGGCCCGCTCGCTGAGTCGTACCACTTTACGGATTTGTCTTCGGGGTTCTTCGAGGCTGCGAGAGAGGAGTTTGCGCCATGGGCCGACATCATGACGTTCGGCAAGCTCGACATCGAGCAGGACCCCGCGGGCCAGGAGGGCGTCACCCCGGGAAGCTACGACATCATCATCGCGTGCGAGGTGCTCCACGCCACCCGGTCCATGGCCAACACGATGGCGAATGTGCGCAAGCTCCTCAAGCCCGGGGGTGTGCTCATCCTGGGCGAGACGACGCAAGACCAGCTTGATCTGCAGCTCATCTTTGGTCTTCTCCCCGGCTGGTGGCTGAGCGAGGAGCCCGAGAGGCGCTCCAGCCCTTCGCTCAGCACGCCCCTCTGGGGTCAGGTGCTGGAAGCAGCTGGCTTCAGTGGCGTGGACCTGGAGATCCGCGACTGCGAGAGCGAGGACATGTACTCGCTCAGCACCATTCTCTCAACGGCAGTCCCCCTAGTGACCGGGCCCCAGACAAATGGGGCGAGTCCTTCCACGCACGACGACGTCGTCCTCGTCACCAGCTCCAAGAGTCCACCCGTGCCCAGCAGTTGGCTTGAATCTCTCCAACGTCTCATCGCCGCCGAACTGAGCTGCCCCCTCCCCGCCGTACTCGTCCTCGAAGAACACGTCTCCACCTCGGGGACCGCCACGACCCCTTACACAGGGAAGACATGCATCTTCCTCGGCGAGCTGCAGCAGCCTCTTCTCTACAACCTCGACTCCGCATCCCTTGAAGCCATCAAAGCCCTCACCACCACCAGCAAAGCCCTCCTCTGGCTCACCCGCGGCGGCGCCGTCGAGAGCTCAAACCCCGACCTTTCCCTCGCCCCCGGCCTCCTCCGCTCCCTCCGCAACGAGTACCTCAACCGCAAAATCACCACCCTCGACCTCGACCCCACCCCCTCAACCCTCTGGTCAACCCCCTCCACCACCGCCATCACCCGCGTCCTCCACACCCTCACCACCCCCACGAACCCCTCCTCCCCAGGTGAATTCGAATTCGCCGAACGCGCCGGCACGCTCCTCATCCCGCGCTGCTACCGCGACATCCCGCGCAACGCATCCCTCTCCCC
>FTEL01010836.1_pt1 | contig 10539 bp, 9 predicted proteins | sample 1658911 | NCBI WGS metagenome assembly FTEL01 (sample SAMEA3914869, study PRJEB12502) | metagenome | biome: forest; material: soil | place: USA | collected 2012-03-12 | depth 0.1 m
ACGCCGTCGCAATCATTCCCAAACCGCCTCCCCCGCACCCACCCCTGCAGCAGCGGGCTTGGTCGCCTCAGCCTCGCCAGGCTGTCCACCCATATCTAGTCACCGCCGACCCCTGGCCGTGAGCACCCCTCTGCTCCTCCCGACAACGCTGCTGCGCTGCGCTCCGCCATGGCTGCAGCATTTCGCGCCGTCAACAACAACCCGCTCTCGGCGGTCGAGTCCGCCAGAGAAGAAATGGCGACGTCACCGATGACGCCACGGTCCATGGCAGCTGCCGCTCCCCCGACGAGCGTCCTCGCGACGAACCCTCTCGACGAGGCCACGACGCCCACACGAGCCAACTTCAGCACCAGCGCCCTGGCATCGCAGAAGCCCCTCCCGACCTCGCCGTTCCCCGAATCCGTCCAAGTCCCCGAGCCGACCACGCTGGCGCCCAAGAGAGAACACTCGCAGCATTCGCGGAGGTCGAAGGAGTCGGATGACGTCGAGATGGATGACTCGGACGGAGAAGGGCAGGCCGGCGACGACGGCGCCTCAGACGACGAGAGTGTCAATGCCGACGGCACCAAGACCAAGAAGAAGAAGTCGCAGCGGTTTTACTGCACAGACTATCCGCCATGCAACCTGAGTTTTACAAGGAGCGAACACCTTGCTCGCCACATCAGGTAAGCAGACCCCGTCGCCTTCGTCGGCGAGGACTCGGGGGCTGACCACGACGATGTTGTTAGGAAACACACGGGCGAGCGTCCCTTCCAATGCCACTGTTCGCGGCGGTTCTCTCGCCTCGACAATCTGCGCCAGCACGCGCAGACCGTGCACGTCAACGAAGACATCCCCATCGACTCGCTCGCCGCCACCGGCACCCGCTTCCAACGGCAGATCAGGACCGACCGGGTGCGCCAACCGGGCCGAGCCCGAGCTTCTACGGCAGGAAGTGTTGGCCCAGCCGGCCGAGGACACTCCAAGTCTTTGTCTACCTCGAGCATTGCCAGCGTCAGCTCGATTGCGTCGGGCTACAATGTCGGCGATGCGCGCCGCAGGCCCCCGCCGCTCGTCATGGCCGATCCCCGCTCCCGCATGCCGCTCGAGTCGTACCGTGGTCCTGACGGACAGTTCTACCGGCCACCGTCGCCAGGCGACTTCAGCACACCCACCTCGGCCACCTTCTCCACCGGGCAAAACAGCCCACGCTGGGGACCCGTCATGTCGCCCGGCTCGTCGCATTCTCGCTCCCACAGCATGTATGCCGGCTCGAGGACTCCGGGGCGCCGGCTCAGCGTCCCCTCGGGCGGCAATCCGTTCCAGTCACCACACGGCCCTGGCGCGCGGGGTCCCGTCTTTGGCGCGGCTCTCAACTCGTCCAACGCAGGCGCCTTCTCCCCGTCGCAGAGCAGTTTGCTGTCGTCGCCCACGACGTCAACGACGGGTTGGTCGAGGCGGGATTCGATGTCGTCGGTGGCGGATGAGGGCTGGCGCCGGCGCACCTGGCACCCCGACAGCCACTACAACGGCTCCAGCAGGCTGAGCCAGGTCATCACGCCGTCGCACTTCCCACCCGACACGGTGACCCTCGCCCCACCGAATCCCGGGCTGCAGCCAGCGCAGTCGGTGCGGCTCCCCGGGATCGAGTCGTTCGACGAGATGACCCGCCATGCGCCGCCACCGCGCAACCCCTCGCCGATGATGATTGACTCGGAGATCCCCAGACCCCCCGCGCAGTTCCAACACGGCGAACCCCCTGTCGACGACCCGGCCCGCCCCCGCGACCACGGCAATCAGTGGGACATGAACCTGCACCGCGGCCTGAACAGACTGGACATCAGCACACCGCCCAAGGATAGCGCGGGGACCTGGGCGAGCGAGGCGAATCAGGCCCTGCAGGCACGGGCTGAGCAGGCCCGGGTCAGGTTTGAGCCCGAGGTCGAGACCATGCCGGCGGCTCCCGCGCCGATCGCTCCCGCGGTTGGGCCTGGCTTCCTCGGCCCCCGGCATCAGCACACGGTCTCGGCACCCTCGTTCAGCACCCCCCGCGAGTCTCGACGACACGGATGGTACAACGGACCCAGCAACTACCCCGCCGGCGAGACCATCCACGAAGGCCGGCCCCACGTCGATCGCATCGTGCACCCCAACGTCAGCTCGTTCCAGGGGTTCCCGGCGCGCGACCACCCGCCCGTCATCCATCAGCAGCCGCCCGGGTCGTCGGGGGAGCGGGTTGACCGCATGGAGCGGATTCCCGAGCGGCCGTCGAATCAGGGCGGAAGTCCCGAGTCGCTGAAGCGGCTGGAGGCGCTGGTCGCGGTGGCAACTGGCCAGGGCCCGGTGGCGACGTACTGAACGAGTCGAGGATGCGCGTCATTTCTTTGGATTTTGTCTGTCGCCAAGCTGCCGCCCTGCGGGTGGTGGCTTTTTGGATCTCTACACTCTTGGGTACACAGTGATGATCACTCGCTCAGCATATGATACCATTTCCTAATACCTCCACGTTCGCTGCATGACGTTGGCTTTCCTTGGTTACGAAGGGGGTTGGGTGGTTGGACACGCCCCTGTCACTGCTTGGAGTTGCGTTTAGATGGGTTTCATTGTCTGTTGGTTGTTTGTTCGTTGGCTTTTATGGTTTTTGGTTTGGGTGATGGCGATGCAATGGTTATGACTCTCCTCGCTCTCTCTCTCTTTGCGCTCTACTTGATGATTTGGTCTTTCTTGCGTTTTTTCCTTTGCTCTCTTGCGACGACGAAACGACTGCGGATCCGGGCCATGGCGATACCCAACTCTTCTCATCTCGGACGGGGGGCGGCACGGGGATGAAATTTACATTATGGTTCGATGGTTCGGGAGGGTTTCTCGTTGTGTGCCTTGCATTTTTGGGGGGGCGGGTGGGATGGGTTGGAGCGGGCAAGATTGGGCCTGTGGTGGTCATTGAGTGATGGGGAGAGGATGGGCTGGTTGGGATGGGCAGGGAGGAGTTGTTCAGCGTTTTATAGTTAGCTACCAATTATCTATTTATCTGTCTATGGTGGCAATGACAGCATTTGTTAGCTAGGCTGCGTTTGCAATGCCATGAAGCTGTCTGCTGTTTTGGTTCCCCTTGGATGTGTTCTGCGTTACCTTCTGTGTTATCTGTCAGGTGTTGGCGTGGTGGCAGGCAGCGAGTGGTCTCTACCAGGTCACGCTTGTATTGGAAATGGAGTTTGGCTGCTGATTTGGTTCCGTTGGGGGTATGTTGTGCTTTGTCTGGTGTTGACGTGGTTGCTTGGGCTGTGTAGCCTCGGCGGCGATGGAGTTGGTCTCCTGGCCTGCGGACTCGGAGGTGGAGCAAGACTGAGTCGACAAACAACCTGAGTCGCAAAACATAGGACATAGGTAGACAAAGAAATCGAATAGTGTCTATCGTAGAAACAAAGTAAACACGATGCTATACATCCCATTTGCACGACTTTTTGGTCATGCCCGGGGACGAAAATGCTGCGATCTTTTCGTCAATTCAAGGCTCCTGCATCTCGAGCACAGCGGGAACACATCACTTTGCTCCTCCTCCAACCCCTTCCCTCTACGTTTTCATAGGCATTTCCCGCACCATTCTCGCTTTTCTTTGGGATTGTTGGGCTTCGTTTTCGCATTTCACGAACAATCCGAGAAGTAGTTGCAGAGGGCAAGTTCGCTGTCCCTGTCCAGTTTCTCGACCTGCCCGAGCCATGAACCCGCCCTTAGCGCTGAGCTGCTGCCCTGGCCGGGTGCTGTCCGCTTGCTGCCAGGCCCTCAAGCTGCCAGGCCAGGCGCCCTCACTACCGCGCCGCAGACTCTCCGGCCGCCAGGCCTTCTCGCAGCAGGCCTTTTCGCAACAGGCCTTTTCGCCACCCGGCCCCCAACCCCCAAGCCCCGCGTGACACGGGGCGGATGGGCAGAGAGCAGAGAGTGCAGCACACGTCGGGTGCACTGCCCCCCCTGGCCTGTCCCGTTCCTTCCGTGCTTCGAGCAGAGAGGGTGGAGGGGCACAGAGCAGAGGGTGGGCAGAGCAGCGGGACTTTGAGCTGGCTTCGAGCAAGCTTTGAGAGGAGACGAAAATGACATTGAGAGGATATGGAGCAAACATCAATCGAGCGTTTGACAAGAATTGGGCAAGTATCGAGGGGGAATGAAGTGGGCGTTGAGAAAAGCAGTGCGTGAACAGGGTGGAAACATTTGGATAGCATTCGGGGGTCATTTGAGCATGCATGAGGTGTTGAGTGAGTGTCGAAAGCAGGTGTCGAGCGAGCGTGGGAGTGTGGCAGCAACAGTCATGCAAGTGTTGAGCAAGTGCCAAGGAATGTCCAAGAAATGCCCCCGAAACCGTCGAGGAAGTGTCCATGGAGGGGTCCATGGAGGGGCCCAAGGCAGGGGTTCAAGGGAGGGTACGAAGAAGGGTGCAAGAAGGGTGCAAAGAAGGGTGCAGAGAAGGGTGCAGAGAAGGGTGGAAGCAAGGGTGCGAGGAAGGGTGCAAGGCAGGGTGCAAAGGAAGAACCAAAAAGGTGCCGAGGAGGTACCCAAGCAAACGCCGAGGTAGTGCCCTCGGGAGTGCTGTGGGTGTTCTGTGGTGTTCTGTGGTGCTCTCTGCTGCTTTCTTTGTTCTGTTCTGTCTGTCCTGCGTCTGTCCTGTCCTGTCCTGGCGAGCACCTAAGTGTCGAGTGACCAGAGACGGCACACAACTGCCCCTCTCACTGGCTGGGCGGGGTCACCTGGGCTTGGCCCAGCAGAGAGCAGACCGTTCCCTCCCTCTGTGCCGTGCCTGTGCCTGGACAGGCGGGCTGCGTAGGGCTGCAGGCCCAGAGTTTCAAGACGTGCCATTGGCCGACAGGAGGTGGGATGCCTCACCTGGGGACCCACCCCTGCCAGGAACCTCGAAGACGTTCCATGCAAGGCACCGCGTGGCATGGCTTGTGGGGGTTGAGCCTCAGGGGTTTCTTTGTCTGTTCCTGACGAGGAGGGGCGGGACGGGTGTCAGTTGAGACTCGTGGGGGGCCCAGAGGTGGTGTGTGATCTGGTGCGGCTGGAGGAGAAGAAGGAGAACAAAGAAACTCGATGAGGCAGAGGTCGTCATGAGGGTGTACTGCAGCCTCGGGAGTTGTTCTGACTGGGGTTTGCTTTGTTATGTAGGTTGGAGAGTGACTTCATATCTGCGGCACAGGGCAGAAGAGGGACGGCATGGTATACTCATGACTTGGAGAACAAAGAACTTCCCCTGGTCGAGGCACTCTTGAGATGTCCAGCGTGACGATATGGCCCTCATGATGGCTTCGAGGAGGGAGTCTCTTGCCCTCGTCTGGATCTCTATAAAAGCTCCCCCATCCCGAGTCTCTTCTCCCATTCCATCCTGTTCATCACAGCATCACCAGTCTGTTCAAGCCTCCATCACCACCATCACACTCATCATCACATCCACAACCACCCTCACCACCATCACCGTCTGCCTCGACATGAGCCAGGCCACCAAGTCCACCAACACCAAGTCCGCCACCAACAACCAAGCCAACAAGGCCATCTGCCCTTGCCCCCGCCAGTCCGCTGCCCCCAAGCCGACCAAAGATGCCCACCAGAAGCGTCACTGCTCCCGCTGCGGCGCCCCCCTCCCCCCTCGCGGCCACGGCAAAAAACACTAAGCCGTGGACCCCCCCTCCCTCGCCGCCCCTGACACCCCAAAACACCAAAAACAAGGCACCCACACACGCGGCCAAAAACAAGAAGCCGCCCAAAAAGGACAAGAAAACATACTTGACCATGTGTGGGTGCGGGGGTTGTTTCGCGGCCGCCTGCGGAGCGGTGGTGGAGGAAAAGGGGGAGGTGTGCGGGCGCTGTGTGCGGTACTGTTCGGGGTATCCCTATTAAGATGAGAGGAAACAGAGGTTGAGGTATGTACACCACCGCCACATCACCATTCCCAGTGGTTGGACACAGACTAACAGAAACCAGTAAACCAAGCTCAACCTCACCTCCTCTCACCCACGCACTCAGAGTGGGACTCGGGACCGAACACACCAGCAAAACAAAAAAACACAAAAACACACAACGGACTGGCACACAGAACATCGGTGTGAAACACATCTCACACCACGGACTTGACGAAAAAAGGGTTGGAGGACACCAAAACACCAAAAACAGAGGAGTGGAACACAGAACACACCGGGTGTGGCAACACACACAAAAAGATGGGATGGAGCATCATCAAAATTGGGCACACAAAATTGGCATCATCATCGGCTACGCCAGACACCGGCAAAAAAACGGTCGGGATCAACATCGGGGCAGGATCGGGTGGTGTTAAACCACGGCACCACCCACGAGGGTCATGGGTAGTTGTTAAACCACGGCAGCACCCACGGGGCAGGGCAGGATCGGGTGGATGTTAAACCATGGCACCACCCACGAGGATCCACGGGTTAGTTGCTAAACCATGGCACTACCTACTGGGCAGATTTCATACAATACAAATGGCGGCGAAACCTCCAACCCTTTTAATCTTTGGGTTCCAAACTTTGCTTGACTGAGACATGTGACGTGAAATGTGATGTGGAGTGTATGAATGTGCGATGTACAATGTGAAATGTATAAAGGCGTTGAATTTGGTTGGAGATGGGAATTAGTATGAGACGGGAGCGAGGAAGGAGGAGGGTGATGAAAGCGGGTTGAAGATGGGGATGATGGCGGGTTGAAATGGGGATGAAGGGGAAGTTGAAGATGGGGATGACTGCGCATTGAAATTGGGACGGAGGTGGGTTGAAAACGGGGAGGAGGCGACACGGATCATGACCAAAGAAAATGGACCAAGAAAAAGAAAAAGGACTGACAGAGGGCAACGATTGGGAGGTAGGGCGGTTGAGGGGTATCGGGTGAAGATGAGGAAATGTTGCAAAGGAGGGAGGACGATAGCTATGTTAAAATATGAAGAGGGGAAGATAAAGGGGTGGAAAGGAGGCCGAGGTGGGCAGAATGAAGAGAGATGCGAGACTGGAGGCTTGATGAGAGAGATGTTACGAATCCAGAAGATATAAATAATTCAAGACAGCATATCAAGACTGCCATTTCTTCTTATTACAAAGTTGTAAAATAGTTTGCCAAAACATCTATGGCCAAGACTGTCTGTCTATTAAGACAATTTGTATCCCATTCCCCGATTCCCCAAATGCAATGCTATGCAACCCTGTTGTCAGGTAAGGAGTGGTGATGCTACGACGCTTGTTCATAAAATCGATTCATATCCGTCCGCATCCAAAAATGCGCGTTTGCGCCTCTCAACGGCTGTTGGCGTCTTAATGTCCCCTTTCCGGCTCCTTCTCAGGTCCCGGAAGCCGTCTCGGCTCCGACTCGACACGGCCGGGTTTGCGGTGGGCTGTCACGGAGCGGTGGTGTGGTCGGTGGCAGGCCGACGACCTTCGCCGTCTAAGCGGGTGGCTGTTCCGCTTTCGGCGAGCTGGGCATGTCCGGGACGGCCACAGTGGGAAAGGCGTGTTGGGGGCCGGATCAGATGCGCGGGGTGGCGCAGGGCGAGCTGCAGGCTGACGCTCGAGTTTCGAGGCCGGTCACCTGCCCTGCCCTGGTTGAATGCCACCCCGTTTGAGGCGGCCTCCCACGGCTCGCAGACCGGCTGCACCTCCCAGATCTGCAGCCGTCGACCACCCACACCCCTCTGCCCCTTCTCCCATCTCCCATTTCCCATCTCTCCCATCTCCCATCTCATCTCCGTCAACCCCCCATCACTTTCCCCCTCTCTCAAACATCCAACATACTCTTAACAACCTGCGGCGGCTGATTCGTCGACCCCTCGCTCTGGGCACTGATACTCCTACTGACCGGCCTGCTCCCCGCACCCGCCCTAGCACTCCCATCCGAGTACGGCGGCGGCGCCGGACCATCCTGCATGATCTCCGCGCGCCTCCTTGCCGCGTTCGCCGCTGCACTACTCGCCCCGTCGGGGAACAGTAACCCCGCGGCGAGCTCGAGATTCCTTTCCCCGCGTCGCCGGTCGGAGCGGCCCGTGTAGGGGGCGAGTTGCGGCGCTGGAAGCGGCGGACCGGAGGGGGAGGAGACGAGGGTGGGTGAAACCGGGCCCATCTCGATTGGTTTGCCTTCGTCATCGAGGGTGGTCGGGGTGGTGGCATCGACGGCGGTGAGGTCGACGGCCTTGCTGCCGTTGATCTCGCGGACGTTGCGCAGGAGCTGGTCGCGCATCTGCTCGTTGGGGTCCATGATCTCGCCGTTGTTGCGGCGCCACCACGACGGTTTCGCAACGATGCCGATCTCCTGGTCCAGGGCGCGGGTGCGCACGCGGCGCTGGCGCTGCAGCTCGAGGTCCTCGTTGGGGTTGAAGAAGCCGATGATGGCCTGGACGTAGAGGATGAGCAGGGAGGGGGTGTAGCCGCCGGCGAAGATGGCGGCCTTAGAGCCGTCGACGCGCAGGGGGCTGTAGTCGAAATACCAGGCTACCAGGGCCTGGTAGGCCGGGATGACGGCGGCCAGGGGGAGGAGTAGCTTGAAGCGGAGCGGCATGTAGCGGATGAAGCCGCGGATGCGGTTGAAGACGCCGCGGTTGCGGGGGCAGTAGTACTTGATAGAGTGGCGCAGGGAGAAGGCGGTGATGAGCCAGCAGACGGCGAGCAGGAAGGCGGCGACCTTGAAGCGGGTGTCGGTGGCGGTAGGGGCGGCGTCGGTGAGGATCTGCTGGGGGTAGCGCTGGTGCTCGATCTTGGACCAGTTGCGGGGGACGATCATGAAGAAGTTCTGGGGGGGTCAGCGGGAGTACACACACAGCTCTGACGGAGTACATACCAGCCACAGAAACAGGTAAAAGAAGAGCGGCACGTAGAGCTCGACCTGCGCCCGCTTGTCGTCCTCGCGAAGCACAAACGGGTCCGGATCGATAAACTGGCGCTCCATCCAGCTGCCCCAGTGGCGCACGGCTTCCCAGACCACGGCAATGGCGCCCATTTGCATCAGGTACCAAAAGAAGCTCGTCAACACGATAGGCAGCTCCGGCAAAAAGTACCGGTCGACGTCGACGGTGGTCAACAAGCTGATCATGGCGGTGGCGCTGACCCAGGCGGCCCAGTACCACTGCCAGCGGCGGCCGATGGGGAAGAAGCGCTTTTCGGCGGGCAGGTGCAGCCTGCCGTGCTTGGTGAGGTTGACCATGGTCAGGATGAGGGCGAGGCCGAAGAGGATGGCGTAGCCGATGGCGACGCCGGCGCGCACGCCGATGGGCTCGGTGGGCGACCAGCACCAGGTGACGTTGAGGAAGGTGCCATTGGGGAAGAGGAGGGTGGGCTGGTAGGGCTCGAAGGTGAGCAGGCACCACGAGCCGTTGGAGAGCGTGCCGTTGGAGTAGTAGGTGTAGTTCCAGTGCTCGAGGGTGGTCAGGTTGAGGTGGATGTTGCTGATGACCGTGTCGGTAGAGTTGTCCCCGCCGGGGAAGGCGAGGATGTCGCGGGCGTCGAAGACTGGCATTTTGAATGTGTGTATCTTGCGCTCGGGAGCTCTAGGAGAGGACGGGTCGGGGGGAGGAGTCGTCGAGTTAGGGCTGGGTCGGTCGCGGTCGAGATCGAGGCGGGATCAGGTCGAGAGTCGAGACCACGTCGCGATGGAGTCGGGCATGGGGAAGGGAACGAGGCAATTGGACTGGCTGCGAGCCGTCGGCGGCCAAGTCAGCGCATTGCTGGCATCGGGGAGTCGGTGCTAGTTGGAAGCGGACGCAGCGGGCGGGATTCGAGGAATCGGCGAGGGGGGAGGGCGGGCGCGGGATGGATGGATGATGGATGGACGGATGTGGTCGAGGAAGACGTCAGGGTGCGCGCAAGCGCAAGTGGTCCAGGGCAGCGAGGGTCCAATGGGACAGCGACGGGCCAGGGCAGGGGACAGTGCACGACCCAGTAAAAGGCCAGCGAGTGGCGAGACGTTCGCGCCATGCCGAACCCTCCGTGGCTTCCGAGAACCTTGGCTTCCAGTGGGCCAATGCAGTGCAGCCAGGGCTCCAGTGGTTAATCGCTCAAGTGGGGCCCCAGTCAGCGCAAAATACGATCAATCCGAAAAACAAGATCGTCGCCATGACCGCGACCAGCGCAGGAGGCGCGTTGTCTCGGCCAGATAGAGGCGATTGGCGGCGGGGGATGACCCTGGACAAAGTCAGAGGCTGGAAGCAGCAGCTTTGCATGTGCTTTGCATGTGCTTTCCTCTTCGTTTGTGATGGTTGCTGTATGTAATCCGTAGAATGCCCGCGACTCCCGAATTCCATGTTGAATCAATTTTGAGTTCCACTTGCAGCGAACAATGACCTCACTTGGCAGCAGGGAGTCCCGCCTTCAGCCAACTTAGCGCCTCCAAACGTGCGGGGCAGGATGGACCTCTGCCGAGCTGCAGGTGCCCCACCCAGAGCAAGGCCTGGGGTCGTGGGGGGGGCTTGGGGGCGCTTGGGGCCTGGAACATGGAGCCTCAATCGAACCTCGACCGCAATTGAACCCTCCACCAACCGCGACCGCGACAGCAGCAAACCGCGTCTTGGCATCACCACCACCC
>FTEL01004041.1_pt1 | contig 10534 bp, 12 predicted proteins | sample 1658911 | NCBI WGS metagenome assembly FTEL01 (sample SAMEA3914869, study PRJEB12502) | metagenome | biome: forest; material: soil | place: USA | collected 2012-03-12 | depth 0.1 m
GAGTAAAGCAACGTATGACGAACCACGGGTATAGAGCACTCTGAAAGGGTTCACGAAGGTATGCCAACGTCTGCGTAAGGCTCGGTGAAGCCAAAGGGTTCACAATAAGTACGTGTAGTACAAGTGTCTTAATCGCCAAAGATATATAATAGTAGTAGCAGTGATCGATATATTTACTTTACTGAGGAAGCTCCAAGCTCCCTCAATGAGTATCTGACTAGCTAGTATATATACATGATGGTTCCTTTACTGGATCACCTCTTTGTTCGTAATCCTTTGGTGACAGGATCACCTGGATTACGGCGCTCCTAACTGGATCACCGTGCTCCTTTGTCTGCCCGAGTGATCCCTACTGCTGGCTCACCATGCCGAGCGTGATCCTTTCCTGATTGGTTGACAAATGATTGGCTGGCGGCGCGCCCCGCGTGCCGCCTGCAGCCGCTAGGCCGCCTTTCAGGTCAGCCCGTGACATTACCCCAGGCGTTATATCGTATCGTGCAGTCTTGCTATCGCGTTGCCGTATAAGAGTACTACGGCTGACGCTGTAGATCTTTGCCACATCTCGTATGCTTCGATTTTTGTCGTTTTGGAGCGCTTGGAGGGCCAAGATTATCTTGGCTTCGTTTGAAGTAGCGGGCATCTTGGATAGTAGAGGAAATAGATGTTGAGCGCGAAGGTGTCGCGTCGCGTGGAAAAGTGGCCCACTCACTGATATGGCCCACTCACTGATAAAGTACGTTATACTTACAGGATTCATTGATTCCGGGTGCTCTCTCTATGATAGGCACATGCGAGCTACCAGCCTACCGTCGTCGTGAGCGCTGCATGAACTACTACAAAAAGGCCGGTGGCGTTTTACTGCTTCACTTCTCACAACCAGATGCACTTGTGATATGGTTGTCGTCGCGAGTGTGACCTTTGATGCAGCTCCGTGGCCGAGCAGGCACGGTCCTAGGTCCACCCCTATTGTGTCTTCCCCCTGACATGCGTGGGCGGCCTCCAGGCACCTCATGATTCCGTGGTGCTTTGGCCAACCAACGAGAGTGCAGACACGACGTGCCACCGCATGTTTAGACGGGAAACAGGGAGGCTTAGAAAGACGAGGCTGGACTGGAACCAAAAACTGTGGGGGAAAGCCATGCCCGCCGAAACATAACCTTTTATCGAGAACACCTTCCAGTGATCCCGCTTTCCGTCCCTTGTCTCCTTGGATCCCTACCTTCATAACACATCAACAATGTCTCCCCGCCTGTATTATTTTCGAGCCCCCCGCTTCGACATTTCCTCGGACAGCCCCACGGCCCCCCGACTCGGCAGCATCTTCTCCAACCTCAAGCGCCTAACCGCACCCCTAAACCAAGGCTCAGTCCCCTGGATCCCCACAGACCTCACCAACACAACCAACACCCCCAACTTCCAAGACACGGTCTTACGCAGCCTCCAGGGCAGCGCAGGCATTGCCACCTCCCTCAACCCCGCGCTCTCCACCGCCGGCCTCATCTACACCTTCGCCAGCTCCACCCGCGACACCTACCGCTGCGCAGCACTCGAGACACTCGAGTTCGAGCCCGACGCGCAGTTCGTCCGCGACTGCATCGCCGCGTCGGCGCGCGTGCAGGACGCCCTGCGTGACGACGGCCTCTGGTCCCTCCGCGGCGCGCGTGTGTACATGATCACGGGGCTGAAGATTGCCACGGGGTTCTGCAGGTCCAGCACCAGTGGCGTCGAGCACGGGCCGCAGCTGAGGATGGAACTGGACGGGACCGGCCTGGGCGTTCCGGTCGCGGCCGGTCCCGAGGTTGAGGTGAGCTTTGGCGCGTCGCGGGAGGTCTCGTATGGTCCGGCGGCGGGCAAGATTGTGTTTGCGTACCGGGCGGTTGAGATTCGGGCTAAGAGGGATGGGCGGGTTAGATATAAGGATCTTAGCGGTGGGCAGTATGGTCTTGACTTGGATGAGGAGGAGGATGAGGAGCATGTGTCTTGGGACGTGGAGCCCGTGGGGGAGGAGGTGATGCGGGAGGAGTTTCCGGAGGAGGAGATGGTGGCAGTTCGTGCTGGGGTGAGGGGGGGACAGATGCATCTCACGCCGGTGTCTTGATTATTGGCAGCTGTGTCGGTGAATGCATTTTTATGGTTTGGAACTGGATGCAGCTCCAAGTTTCTCGTCCATACTAGTCTGACCGTACTACAGTTCCAAGTGCCATTTTGATCTCTTCTTGTATCCACGAATCTGCACGCTCCTTGGCAAATATCTGCCACGGTCGTATGTAAGAGTACCCGAAGGTTCTGGAGTGCGTCATCTTGTCGAATATGCGGCGTATTCCCCCGACTCTGCGCAGCTCCCGCCAGTCCTCTTCCGAGAGAAAGGCACGGGCGTAATCGAGAACAACGGCCGCGATGCTGCCCGCGATGGCAGCCGCGCACGATGTGCCGCTCATGTACCGGTAGCCCGGGTGCGGCGACCGCAGCTGCTCCGGCCACGCGGACTCGACCGCCTCGCCGAGCGCGGCGAGCGTCTGGTCTTTGCTCGCGCCGGGCGTGAAGGTCGACGGGTTGCCGCTGCCGTCGAACGAGTGCACGCAGATCACCTCGGATGCCCTCGCCGGCCACGCCACCTCGTCTGGCCGGTTTTTGCCATCATTCGATGCCGCCGCAAACATGGCAATACCCTGAGTTGTGGCGTGCCGGATGGCTTGTAAGATGGAGTCCCTGGGATTGGCGGCGTCATGCGCGTCGGCGAACCCGAACGGCATGATGATGATGTCGACCTTCCACTCGCCGACGGCATGCCAAATCGCCTGAACTGTGTTAGTCGCCTTTTGTACCCTGCTTGGACATGGAGGGGAGGTGGCTTACCCGGGCGACATTCTTTGTCTCTGTCTTCAAGTCTGGTTTTGACCGCTGGAATACTCGGGCAACGTAGATGGCGGCTGTGGGCGCGAGTCTTGCCAGTACTGTAGCGAGATGAGTGCCATGTCCCACGCTGTCCTTCCAATCCTGGGATGCGCCTGGGCCGTCTCCCGAGCGTTCGTCATCGACCCAACTCTGATATACGACTTGGCGCCCGCGGATGTACTTATCCTGTTGGTCTTCGGACAGTTCGATGCCACTGTCTAAGATGGCGATAGCTACCTTCTCAGAAGGCTGGCTGCGGCAGTAGATGCTTCGGTTGTCGTGGTAGACGCGAATCAGCATGTTGTTGTAAAACTCGAACCATGTTTTAGTCGCGCTCATCCTGGAGTTATCCATGTCAGTACGGTGCCATGTGGCCGTTTAAAAAAGAGGACCAGATCAGCATGTGGACCATACTTGGTGCGATCAACAACATCTTCTGCACCTCCGTGAAGATAAAGTCCCCCCTGATCTGGAGTGTGCTCTCGCGGTGAAACTACTCAACTGGTCAGTCAGTCACACGTGAAGCGAAGTTTTGGGAGAATGTGACACGTACCCGGCCTTTCTTCCCTTCGTTCGGGAAGATTGTTAGCTCCAAGTGAGAACCGATCTCCGTTTAACCCCTTCCTGGGCTCTTCTTCCTCGGTCAAGCGGTCTAAGGGAATCCTATATCCCTTTTCCAGGGCCGCCCCAAGCGGAGCGACCACGCGCGAGAGCACGTAGAAGCGCAAGGGACCGTCTTCAATTAGCGAGTGATATGGCAAGTCAGCCGGCGGCTTCAGGACCAGGCAGGCGCGGATGGCTTCGAAGAGAGAGGAAGAGTATCGGCCAGGGTGGTGGCGCTCCAGCTGGTCGAGCACCTGGAGCGCCCGGCCGCCGTCCACGTTCAAGTTGCTGCACGCCGTGGCGGCCCGTGGGTCTTGCTTCGGACCGCCACCAATATTGGACCTCTCACAGAGCACTTTGAACCTGGTACTTGTGGCGATCTCGAGGAGCATGATGCCGAGGGCCAGCACAGCTGGGTGAAAGTGGTACCTGCATATGTCTGAAGGGCTTGGGTCGGTATTACCTGGCCGCTGCAGCAGGTCCATCGAGAGGTAGGGCCGCGTCAGTGTCACCGGCCGGCCGTCGTGCAAGCCGTTGGCGCGCCGCGGGAAAAAGATCTTGTCACTGCTCCAGCAGGAAGTGGTCTGGAGCCAGACGCCCGGATACAAATACAGGACGGACGTGGCGAGGATGAAGGCCAGCGTCAGCTTCTCCTTGTCATTGTACCTCAAGAGGCATGCGGCAGAGGGCGCGGCATGGCCGTCCCCCAGAAGTTGGTGGAGAGAATCCATGTCCACGTGTTCGGTCGCCTCCTGTGGCGCCGGCGGATGGACGACCCAGAGCAGCGCTTTATCGTGTTCGGCCAACAGGCTAAGCCGCACCGCATCACTCTCCAGCAGCAGTTCGCAGACTTCACGGACCAGGAGTTTTGGTCTCGTTGCTGCTGATCCACATCTGTACAGCCTGGTTACTTGCGTTGCAAATGAAACGGCCTCTGACAAGCGAGAGCAACGAGAGATCATAGATGGCTTACATGTAGGCCATGACGTGAACGTCTGTCACCTTCCAAGTGACGCAGTCCCTGCAGACTGGCAGAAGAACCTCGAACTCGGCGTTGACGCTAACATTCCGAATACCGTTTGTTTGGATCCCTGTCTCCCGTTGCGGTACGGCCACCTTCAGCAGGAACTCGTGGTGGCGGGTCAGGCTGAGGCGGGCCTCACGGGCACCTGCAGACGCGCGCCAGTGGCAGTGGCACCTCCAGTGCCGGCCCAGCAGGTCGTAGACACTGTCAGCCAGCTTCTTGACGCCGTTGCTCGGGTGGCTGGCCAGGTCCACTCGTGTCTCATTGGCCTCCGGCGGCTCGAGGTAGACGCTTGTGAGGTGGCTGCTCACGGTACGGAGGATCTTAAGAAATATTTTTCGGTCGCGCGGGCCCTCTGGCGACTTCTCACGGCGGAAGAGGCGGATGGAGCTCGCCATTTGGTCAAGGCAGCGCCGGAGCGTCTCTTCTGCTGGTGTCTCGACGGCCTCCCCGTCGCTGTCGTGGCTGTCCATGCCGCTTGTCTTGGCCTGCCGCTCGAGGTCCACCTCGTACGCGATTACTTGGACGAGTTCTTGAAACTTGCACAGGGTCGGGAACAGATTCCCGGCGTGGTCGGCCGCAGGGGTGCGAGCAACTATAGGTACCGGCCGTGGTGCTGATGACGGCGCCTAGATCCATTGTCAATACGGGCATCCCGCCGCGGTGAGCAAGTTGAGGTCGCGCTACATGCGAACACGCTTCATGATTAGCAAATTGCCGGCTTACCTTTCTTCGAGAGATGCTTCGCTCTCTGCGCGATGATGCCCCAAGCAGGAGGAAGGTTTCAAGCCGCGACCGGGACCGGAAGCGGCTTTCCAACGCTCCCAGCAGCTTGGTCACCTCGGCCATGTCCAGCTGAGGTGTCCATTCTCCTCTGGATGACTGCATGGCCTTGCGTATGCTCATCATGTCGGTGTAGCAACTGGTCAGGTCCTGCTTTCGTTCTCGCTGGCCGTCTATATCGCACTCGCGGAGGTGCTGGCGGGCCAGCACCTCGAACGCCGGAATGACATCGCGAAGAAGTTGCAGCTGCCACATGGAGCTATTGACAATAACAGGCGTAGATGTCTTGGCATGTACAATGTAAAAGAATGTTGTCGTCGTCTTCTCCCTCGTTGTCGCGTTGTTCATGGCCTGTGCTTTGATAGTTGACACTCCCCTTCACTTCCTCCACTGCGGGGTGTTTCAGCCGCTCGCTCTCCATGCCCTGACAACTCTGCGGGGGCGTTCCTGTTGGTTGCTGTCATGTCCCAACATGCAGATGGTCCTCCTGCACGTCAGCACAGCCACGCCGAACTCAGCAAATGCACAGATACCCCTCGGTTATGAGTAACGTGACCAAAATACGGCACATATCAGGCGGCGAAACGAGGTCCTAGAGGTAGCCAGTCTTTCCCGAATCCAAGATAGGTACAACATGCACCCAGAGCTTATATTATAACCCCAAGACAGAAACACAGGCAATGGCCGCCATGGAGCTCGTTGGGCCTGATAACAGCATTGCCCATCAAGCAGCTGGTTGCCAGACGATGCTACAGCAGCTTTTCGAGGAGACGAAGGAAGATGACTGGGTCGGCCGCCAGATGGCCGAGCTCAACGTTTGGTGCGCTAAGCTGGGCGTGGACGACCAGGGCCACCGGTCCATCGACTTTCGGCTCAAGGACGTCCCGGAGATGTGCGACGCCATCGGGCTGCTGCTGCAGTCGCTGCGGTTTGACCTCGAGCGTCTCGTTGCAGCAGCGGTGGTTATACCATCGACAGAACCGCAAGATCCGACCGGCGATAGCAAGAGCGACGGCGATTCCGGCGACGGTAACGGCGAGGGCAGCGACACGTCGTCGTTGTCCTTTCGGCGCCTGCCCTCATCCGAGGGCTCGACTGACGGCGAGGAGACGGCGGGCCCGACGCCGGCCGCTACGGCGCTGCGTCGGCATGTCGAAGAGACGCTCGATCGGCTGCACGGCCTCGCGAGACAGGTCCAGAACGCCGGCTCCAGTGACCGCCGGGAGCGCATTGAAAACTACCGCCGCAAACCGGGCCCGGGCCAGGTGTACGACCTGCTTCGACTTCTCGCGTCGAGAAAGCTCCAGCATGGTTCCCTGTTTCCGCGAGCCAGCAGCGCCCTCAAGGAGCGAATTGCTGAGTCTTTCGCTCGGCGGCGGATGCGGTTCGCCTACTTGAAGGCGCACCAAACCAGGCGAGCCGTCGGACGAAAGGGACCTCCCGACCGACTTGAAGCAACCGACAAGGACGCGCAGGTCGGTCGCGCGCCGACGACCGCGCCGACACCCCCGCTCGCCGGCGGTGGTGCGGCTGCTCCAGCCCAGGACCTCACCGCGAAGCCCGAGGACATGAGCACACTCTACACCAGGACCCAGAACACCAAGCTTCAAGAAATGCCCGAGATACGCTGGCCCAGCCGACCGGAGAGTGTGGCTTCGGTCACCTTGCAACATCACGGATTTCCCAAGCCGCCAGATGTCGCCGGCAAGATCTCCTTCGAATGCCCGTATTGTCGCCTGCTGTTCCCGGCCCGAGAAGCGGAGAAGAGCCGTTGGAGGTATGTCACTGGCTGGCTGAGACGACTCCATCGGGGACTAAGATGTTAGCCGCTGACTGTGATAACTATGCAGCCATCATGTCATGCAGGACTTCGAGCCGTACTTCTGCATCTTCGAGGATTGCGCCGCGCCGTTTGATGTGCCAAACACGTTTGAGGGATTGCTGGGCCACATGCACAGCCACTTGCCTGACCAGTGGCATGTCGTGACGCCCGACGGGCCCAGGAAGTTTGATGACCAAGAGGATTTTGAGCGCTACGTCCGGGACCAAGGCGACATACCTGAATCACAGCTGCCCAACATGGTCGAGCTCTCCCGGAGCAGGGGGGCGCTGTTCTTCCCCGACTGCGCTTTCTGCGGCGGTTATCCGGATATCATCGAGAAGGACTTTCCTGAACCGAGAATGCCGGGCGCGCAGGAGGCCCTGCGCAAGCACATCAAGCAACATCTGCACAACATCGCTCTCTTCCTCCCGCCGGACCGCGATGACCTCATTCACGACGAAGACAACGACAACGACGCGAGCTCAGACGCCACGGGCCACGCGAGAAGCGAGAAAGATTTAGACGACTCCGAGGCCGTAACGACGTGCGGTCGGGAAGACTGTGACTGTCGCTCCGAAGACAAATCAGAACTAGGCGGGCATCTCGACGACAACCCGTGGTGGCGACCCCCCGCTCTGACCGACTCGGACTTCTGGCTCAACCTGTTTGCCGATTCCCGTTTGGACGTGAGCCGGGCCGAGGCGTCGTATGATCCGCGCGCCGACCAGACCCTGATGGCCTTCTTGGCAACCATGGCACAACACCTAACCATCACCGAGTCCAATTTTGAGGTGGGCGAGCCCATGAAGCTTGAGACGAATGCGAGGGCCGAGTTGCGCGAGACGGATGTAAGACTACGAGAGATCAGGGCCTGCATCTCTTGCAGGCTCGATAAACACGCGGTTGGTTCCCTCCTCGTCCCTCCCAACCCGCCCCCACGTCCGCTTCCCTCTCGCTAACCAACACTTCCTCCCTCCTAGTGCGGCTCGAAACCGGTTTGTGATCGGTGCGCCGCGATGCCGTACGGGGAAGAAATATGCATCCGGAAGTCGCTGGCGGAACTCCTCCCACCAGTTCTCGGTACGTCCCGGTCCCCTATCGTCTCATCACAAGTCCAGAGCTGATAGCTGGTCAAAGAGAGGTGGAACTGGCACGACTCGTACATTCGTACGCCAGGCCACGAACACGGCACCGAAGGTCGCCCAACACTCCCCCTCTCCATTTTCTGCTCCGAGGACATCAGCGGCCCTTGCTTGAAGCTCCATGTTCGCTTAGTTCCGCTGTCAAGCCACAGGAATCCGGGAGTCCAACACAGCGTTGGCTTCGCTTTTGCGTCGTTCGATGACTCCTCGGAAGACCGACTATATTCGTGGATAGCGCAGCAGATCATGGCCGACGAGAGCCGGGACTTTGAAACCGAAATGGACAAGCTCCTAGTCCACTTCGTCCGGTCATCAGGAATAAGCATCGATCCGGCGGGCGAGACACTCCACGCCTTGCTGAAGAAGCTTCTCAGAATGAGATGTATGTGGAAGCTCTGGAGCTGTAGGAAGATGTTTGCCCAAACCCACGAGAGCGCGCCAGCGGTTCTTTTTGATTGGCGGTACGCGTCGATCCAGGACTTCCTTCGGCTCCTTGCCGCGCGGGAAATATCGGTCCTAGAGCGGGATATCCTCCGCCAGATCGACAACTACCCGTTCAAGACCGCGGAAGAGCGCGTCATGAAGTGGTTCTTGCTGTGGCAGATGCTCCTTATTTACTTCCAGTCGATGGATTTGACCTTGGGACAGGAGGAGACAAATTCCACCCTTGCATCCAACCCAGGTTAGTTGGTCATCGTGGATACCAACCTGAATCCCCGTTAGCTAACTAATGCTGACCCGAAAATCAGGCATCACCCAGATCGAGAAGAGGCGTACTTTCCAGCAAACGACCAAGCACTTGTTCGCAGCAATTATTGCCATCTACTCTAAGGTGTTCTACATGAAGACCAAGCTCATGAGTGTAAAGAACGCGGAGCTTGAGGAGGTTTTTGGAGGCGACAACCTTCTGTTCGAAGCATTCCAGAACGTTTGGCGAGCGCTCCCTGGATTTTGTCAGTTACCACAAAACGGATATAGGATCAGGGCGCCGCTAACCTCCTGCCACAGATGATCGGGTGCTGGGGCCGGTGTCGACGACAGACGACACGCTCTTCAAAACGTACATTGTGGAGCGAGAGAAAAGGTTCTTGGACAGACTCGCCACGGACCAAAGCAGGAGAAGCAAAAAGAAAAACAGCCCCAGCGGCCCTGTAACGGCTGAGCCCTGCAGAGACCTCGGCGACCCTCGGCCAACCTCAGGGACGGAGCCGCCCAACGGTAGCGCGGCAACCCTTGAAGAAGAAGGCTAAGTGTGGTGCAGGCGTTGATGGGATCAGTCGTGGGTCCATTGGTTGCGAGATATTTAGGTTAGGTTGGGCGAGGCCTCTACAGGGCTCAGCCCGTTACACTTATACTCTGTCAGATGTTCGTTCCGTGCCCCAGAGCGGGCTTCTGGCGCCGCGAGGCCGCTGCAAGGGCGGGAGAGGCCGGTCGGAATGAAAAACTTGCAGTCCCTAAAAAAACATACAACACCGGGGATTCCCCAGTCGTCACCGACCTGAGTACTGATCCGGCGGTCGGCAATTTATCGAGGGGAGAGCAGACGGGATCCCGAGTTTGGCTGCCGCCTGTGGTCGTATGTGATGGGAGGAGGTGGGTGGTGGAGGTTATAGGGGGGCGATTGAGGGGTGACTTGAGGCGGGTGAGGGCAGGTGCGAAAGGGAGAAGGCGGAGGGGGTTTGTTTACTTCCACCGACGGACAAGCCACCTACTCGAGGAGGCGGTAATGGCAAATTCTTGGGTGGAACATGGGTTAAATGGGGTGGATGGGGGACTCGGACTGGCAGGTGGTGTGGTGGTCGTTGGTGATGGTCCCGGCGATGGAGTCCCACTTCGTGACTGACCACTCGTTAGACGTGTGGGATTTCGAGAACATCTTCTTTCCCCCAACCGGTCTACCACCGGCAATCTTTACAAGTTAAACACAATGTTGGACAACAAGATGTGAAGTGCGACGATGCCTGAATATGATGAATTGCAACCTAACTCCTATCCTTTACCCATTACCCCCTAACCTGCCAGATGGAAATACAACACAACCATGCCGCACAAACTACCTTACCCATACAACCAGACCAACCTGAACCCACAAACCGGCAGACAATCTATCCCATCAACTAACTCCCCGCAACAACAACCAACCTCGCTTCAACCCTCTACCCAGACCTCATCATCCACCGCGACACGCCCACACCAGCACCCCTACCCAAATCCCAACCCAACCCGCAACCAAAAACCATTTACTCAAACCTCCCCCCCCCAAAC
>FTEL01002257.1_pt1 | contig 10531 bp, 11 predicted proteins | sample 1658911 | NCBI WGS metagenome assembly FTEL01 (sample SAMEA3914869, study PRJEB12502) | metagenome | biome: forest; material: soil | place: USA | collected 2012-03-12 | depth 0.1 m
GAACAACAAGACGCCACCTTCCACTTCCGCCCCGTTTTGGATCTTCCCCAACCCAAAGGCCAAAACATCCACCTCACCCCGCTCAACAACCGCGCAGCAAGGTTCTCCACCTGTCATGGACGACCCCTCCACACCGCTCTGGCGCAGCCCCTTCTCTTCAGAAGGAGAAGAGGAGAAGGACTCCAAACCAGCCAACCAATCTTCACCATCCACTCAAACAGGCAAATCAGGGAAGCTCAAGGCCGACATCAAAGAAGCCAAAGAAGCTACAGCGCATGATACACCCAAACCCGAGCTCCCAGCCATCCCCGAGCCCGCGATGGCAACATTGCCGTCGACGCCAGAAGTGGAAGTGAAACGGTGCAGGGTCCCGGAACGGGTTGAGCAGCTGGGAGAGACTGATGGCGATGACGACAAGGAGTATGATGCGGGGGATGAGGAGGATGAGGAGTTAGAGGGTGCAGCTGGTGGTTGTGACGAGGAGAGGGTGGGAGTGGAGAAGCTGGAGTAGGGAAGCGCTGGCTACCTACCTAAGGAGGGAGAAGGGTATTGGGTGAGAGGAGGGTGTTATCTTGGGCTTGGGACTTGAGGCGGCTGGGTGGTTTCTTTTGTGCGCGTGACCGATGGTACGGGGATTGAGGGTGATGAGGGGAGGGTTGAGAATGAGATTACGGCTTGATGGAAAGGTACGTTTGGGAATGGCTGTTGTATGTGCTTCGTAACGGGTCGTCTGATGGTTGATATGGGTCCGGCTTGTGCCGCCCGAATATACGGACGGATTTAATGGTACCTACCTAAGGTACCTACGTATTTCTTGAGTAGGTGTCTCCGCCACGGCTTACTGCTCAGAACCTGATCGTGTCAGCACTGCCAAGAGCGCCAACAAGTTACAAGACAGACACAGGTCACTCAAATCGGCAACAAAAATAGCGAGTTCCGAACAGAATGTGCACTTGCTGATATTACTCCTGTCCGAGACTGCAATAGGGACAGGACCAGACCCTCGACTCCTCGCTTTCAACGCTACATTCTCCGCCGCTCCTCAAATAATACAGAAATCGCAAGGGATCGGGCACGGCACGCAGAAGCAGAACCGGCCCGGGCACGCCTCGCTGCGGCCGCCGCGCAGAGCGACGTCCGAGTCCATCGAGATAGGGTGCGGCTTTTGCGGGTCTTTATGATTGGGGTTGTCAGCTTTGTTCTCATCCCTTCCGACAGCCCTGTTTTATGCCGGCAGATTCATGGAAGGCGGACATACCCATTGCTTGAGAGGTTGGTGGCTGGGTGGTGTGCAGCTGGGCGGGTGGGGGCAGCTGGATTGACGGCTGGGCGGCGGGCTGGGCGGTCGTCGTGGACGGCATTTTGGCTTGGTAGTGCTGTTCAAAAGGAGTTGCTGTGGTGGGTTGACTGTTGTTTGCTGCTTTTCGCTGTTCTTTTGCGTGGTGTGGTGTGCGAAATCAAGAGTTCTTGCCTGATCTGAACTCTGAAACGGCTCGTTGATGAAGGGAGGGCGGTGAATGCACAGCGAACATCCCGGCCGCCGGCTGGCTGGAAGCGGTGACGTCATATGCCAACCCTAACCCATGGAACGTGTTGTTGATCAATTCAAGAACCGGCTTCTGCTTTTCCTTCCTGGACTTTCCTCTATCCGCGCATGACATCACCAAACACTCGACCGAGAACAGGAATTTACACGAAAAATAAAGAAAATGAGGGAATGATACTCTTGCCCATCACGAACCCCGCTGCCACAAGAACACTGGCAGCTAGGATGTGGTCGATGGTAGCAGTTCGAGGTCCGCAGCTTCGATGCGTGCTGCTTGCCCAGTCGCGCCGGGCCGCGTCCACAACAACAAGCCCTTCTGAAACCTCCGACTTGAAATCCAAGGCAAGATTCTCTGGCCTTTTCCAGAGATCCAGTAACTCATGCGCCAATCCAGGCGCAACCAGTTCCAGCCGCAACGTCTGGCAAAACCGCCGAGAGAGCAAAGACGCAACGCGAGCTGGACGAGGAACTACGCCAGCGAATGGAAGGCATCTCGGGCGACGGCGGTGCGTCAGGAGTCGAGTACGAGGATGGCAAGCCAGCCGCGATGAAGAGGTCTGTGAGGGACAACATGTTTCGATACATCTAACTCAAGGGACCTATTCAGCCAAGACGGGTTGCTCATGTGGCTAAATGCCACTAGACACCCTCACCTGATCTCGACCCTTTCCTCAATCCCTTCCAGTAGTAAACCGGGCACATCTGCTACAGTAGTGCCAGACTTCCGGTCGTCAGCGGCCTGAACAACCTCCCCATCCATAATGCCAGCCACAAACACCTCCCCGACAAACAACCAACCGTCCCCATCGGGCCTCAAAACAACAGGGACACTACAACCGTAGAGAACAAACACCACATCACCTTCCCTTGTATCCCTCGGCCCCAGACCAAACGAACCATTGCTCGTGATCAAGAACCGACGGCGCAACATCCGGAGCTCGGCAGCCCGCTCCGCCTGCGCCACGGCTCTAAGCGCGTTGGTCAACAGCGTCAAGTCAGATATACGGTCCTCTTCCCACCGACACAGCTCCGTGTCACCTTTAGCCTCAGCGATCTCTTTGATCTTCCGCGCATCAACCAACTCCCTCTCCACCACGCCAAGATCGCCCAGAAACTCCTCCAACCCGAAACCGAGCATCATGGCACCACGTCGGACCCCCACGTACGCGCGGTTGTACGCACGGTTGTACCCCTGCGCCCGCGTCATGCGGCTGCCGTCCAGCGCCGTGTCGACCGAGATCGTCCGGTCAAAGACGTCCAGCCGTGTCTGGTCACCGCCGAGATAGGGCTGCATGGCGCTCCCGCCAGCAAATGCGAGGTCCTCCCACTCTTTGACCACGTCTTTCCAGCCTCCTCCCAGGAAGGGCACGCCCATCTGTGAGACGGAGTCGAAGCGGATTCCCGTCACACGCAGGCTGTTGGCCGGGGTTATCGAAATCTCTGCGGTCCGGCTTCCTGATGCGTGGTAGTAGTAGGGGTTCGTGAGCCGCGCCCTTTCCGGAGACGGCACGGTGGGGTTGGCCAGGCTGTGGCATGCAGTCTCGCGGAGGTTGCTCCAATCTGGGACCCACGATGGCAAGGGGTGTTCGCGGTTCAGGTTGAACCTGCTGAAGGTGATGACGTCGAGCGGGTTGGTGGCGCGGGTGTGGATGTGGATTTTGGCGAAGTCGGTGTAGACTTCGGCGACGCTGCGTCGTTTGTAGTCGACTACGAGCTTGTGTTGGTCGTTGTCGGCTGAGGAGGACTCGATGTCCGTTGCTATGCCGAGGAGGGCGTATATCATGTCTTTTGGGTTGGAGGCCTGGCACGCGCTCGCATTCTGCAGGACCTCGAGGATTGGCAGGTCCACGGCTCCGTTGAAGACCTTCTTGTATCGGTACATGGCCTTGAAGTTGATGTTGGGTAAGTAAGGGTTCGGGTCGTCCAAGTTTGGCGTGGGACAAAGGAGTTTTATATTGAGTGTTCTGATCCACATCGAGACGTACACGAGGTGCTCCCAGCTGAAGCGGTGGCCGTCGCAGATGACCACTATGGACCGGGCGAGGGAGACCTCTTGGATTACCCACATGCGCCACCACCAGGGCCGACGAAGAACGTCTTGGCAGATTGTACGCACGACGGCGGCGTTTTCTGGGTCGAGCAGGTACTCTGGTGGCTCTGCGACGTACTGAAGCCCAACGGGGATAGGTGGGATGTACTCGGTAAGAAAGGAGGCCGCGCGGCCGGTGGCGGCGCGCTGTTGGCGTCGGTTACCTAGCCAAACGATGACATTGCAGGCATCTTTGTAGGTCTCTCTCATGTGAAGAACTTGTATGCTCTTTTCGTCCTCGTCGGCTTGGTTGATGCAGAGGGCATCGATCCACAGGAGGAAAGGGCCAGCGGACGGTTCGTTCAACGACACGCCATCCCGGAGATGAGACAGGACCTCGTGTAGTGACTCTGGAATGTAGAATTCAGAACCATTGATCTTGATCAAACAGTTCCAGCTGCCTTGGCCCCATGCCCACGAGAGTGCGTGGTATCGCGCTCCGTCTGGAGACCCAGCACCCGTCAGTAAGCTGTTCAAGTACAACTGTCGCCGCGAGAGAGTTTATTAGGCAAGTTACTCTACCTTGCTGTTCGTTAGCTTCGCCGCCTGGTCGCTTGATGTGCCGAAGCCTGATGTGTACGGTCGGTGATGTCGTTTTCTCCTCGTCAAATTCGACGACTCGAATCTCGTCGGCCGCGAGGGGCTGGTATGAAAACCGGGACATCCAAGACCCCATTGCCAGGACTACGGGAACAGCAGCAGCTTGCAGCAGAAACTTGAACGGAAGCAGGTTCAAAAGTCTCGGTTGAGGCACAGGTCTGCCAGCGCCTGGGGGTTTGCCGGTCGAACATAAAATGTGGACGGGACTCTCTGTGTGAGCCTGACGAAAAGCCTCGTGGGGCTGAAGCTGCAGACCACTGCAACCACTCAAGCATTACGGGCCGTTAGCCAAGCCAGATCCGCTTTCGGCCGCTCTCAAACACCCCGCAACCTCCAAATGCCCTCGGGACTCAGCGACTCGACATGGAGTCCACCCCTTGTTGCCAGAAGCCAAGCCCGCATCAGCTCCAGCATCAAGCAACAGCAGCACAACCTCCATATGCCCAGCCTCGGCAGCCACATACAACGCAGTACACCCGTTGTAATAGCTCCCAGGGGCATTCACATCCGCACCCGCGTCCAGCAGCATCTTCACCAACCGCGCATCCCCCCTTGACGCGGCCCCCTGCAACGCTGACAACCCCTTGTACTTCATCAACGGCGTATTCACAATCGCCCCACGAGCCAGCAGCACCTCGACAACCTCCACATGCCCTCCCTCCGCAGCAGCCTGAATAGCCGTCCTCCCATTGTTATGTGCAGCAAGCGCATTGACATCCGCCCCCTCCTCCAACAGCCGCCGCACAACACCCAAATGGCCCCCCTCCGCCGCAGCTTGCAGCGCCGTCCTGCCCATATACCGACTAGCAGGTCGATTCACATCCGCCCCCGCGGCAAGAAGCAGGTCCACCAGCAGCGCATGGCCAGCACCTGCTGCCAGCGCGAGAGCGGTTCTCCCGCCATTGTTGCCGCCCGGCGCGTCGACCGCGCCGCCGGAGGAGAGGAGGGTTTGTGCGATGGATAGGTGGCCTGCGGAGCACGCGGCCTGCAGCGCTGTTTTGCCGTAGTAGCCGACCGGCGGCTCGTTGGGATCGTGGCCGGTGGAGAGGAGGTGTGCTACGCGAGCGAGGTTGCCAGCTGATGCAGCCTGCTGTAGGGCTGTTTGGCCGGCGTCTTCGTCTTGGCATGTCTCAACTGTCGATTTTGTCTCGGATTTGTCCATTGTGGTTTTGGCGACGTCCAGTGGCTCGACAGGTCAAGGGAATTAATACCATCGTGCAAATCTGGTGTGTCCAACCCCTCACGGGCAGGATGGAGAGGTCGACAGGACCATGCGGGTCATGTGTTAATCCCGGCTCACGGCACAGCAGGACGATCCTACACAAAACCGGTGTATTGTCTATTTTCTTGTCGGTCATCTCTCATTCGGCCTCGCACCGCCCCCTTCACAGCTTCATGGCCCCAAAACACGCCAACTCCAGGTCCATCCTGCTCCACGGCAACGAAGCCAGGAAGATAATTACGCGGCGACGGGTTCGCGGAGTCCATCCAGCGACCAGAACTTGCCGCTGTCCTCAGCGGTGCTGCGAGATACAAAACTGAGGCATCGGCTGATCGACTCCTCGACAGAGAGTGGCGCCTTGGACACGTTAGTTTCCATCAGGTTTTCACTCAAATGGCTGATATGCAATCACTCACATGCTGCTGCACTTCCTCCGGAGCAAGCTCAGTCCGAACCCAGCCGGGGTTCAACGCCAAGAAGGTGAATCCCTTCTCCTTGAACCTTTACCACAATTGTTAGTATGAAACGGAGTAAGTTGTGTGACAGAAGCAAGGCCGACTTACTCCACATGGTACTTGAGGTTGGCCATATTGACCGCGGCCTTCGTTGTCGAGTATGACGAGTAATGAAGCGGAAAATTCTCAGCGAAGGGAATATCGCCGAGAAACGAGCTCACGTTCACCACTTTCTTCTCGCCGCCCTTCTCGAGAAGCGGAATGAGAGCATTGGTGAAGAAGACAAGTCCTAGGACATTGACCTTGAACTGCCGTGTCATACCGGGTCAGCAAATGCTTATCCGAAGACAGCGAGGCAAACACGAACCTGGTCTTCCCACTCCTCGAGTGTCGACGTCGAGATACCGGCGTTAGGGTCGGCTCCAGTACCCTTCATGACACCAGCATTGCTTCAGAAACATTAGCGTCGCGGTCAAAAATGGTCACCTCCAACGATGGTGTGTCTTACTTGATCAGCCAATCGACCTTTCCACCTCCAACCTTGGAGATATCCTCGACAACGGTCTGAAAAATGGGTTAGCTGTGAAAGTCAAGGGTGTAACGTGCGGGGACTGGGCGTACCGGAAACGAATCAAAGTCGACGACATCCCCCTTGACCGCAACGACCTTCGGTCCGAGAAGGGGCTTGAGTCTATCCGCGGTGTCGGGGTTGCGGACCAGAGCGATGATGAAGTTTTCGGGATTCTGGCTGAGCTGTCGGACCCATTCCAGCTAATTCGCAATGTTAGACAAAGAGAGCCTGGAGATGCAAGATCTCGGATCCACTTACACCGAGACCTCTGGCGGCGCCGGTCACAACAATGACGCGTTTCGACTGGGATGCCATTTGGATGAGATGTGGATAAGCTGGATGCCTTTAATAGTGCAGTGTCGCTTGTGATTCCTGTTGATGAACTGATGGGATCCAAAATCTTGTATTCCTCCACGCGGGCATCTCTTCATATAGTTGAAGTCGTAGACATTCGTCATTCACTCTGCTTAGGTATCAGTCCTCTCGAGCGCCGGTTAATAATCGAGCCCCTGCCTCCCCGAGTCCAAGACTGTTCCGCAGTGTTCAGTAATCCAACGTCGCAAACGGCTGATTGGATGGTTCCGTTGGTTCGGGCCAGCGACGCTGAATAAGCCCAGTTTCACTGGAGAGGGGGAGTGATTAGTGAACAGTATTTGTACGAGCCGATAGCATCAAATTGCTACATCGGATATACTAATCAGTGTCTTCAAGTGAAATCACTATCGTGAAGCATGGATACCGGGAAACAGTGGAAAGAGGACATTTTCAGCAGAAATCTCAAGAATCCGATGACCGCGCGCAGCGAGATCTTTCTACCGGAATGGATGGAATGCATTATGCATTCGCTCACACGATGTAGGTACTTAGTAGACAGATCACAGCAGCATACAACGCCATAGCAAACCAAGACAAGGTTACAAGGGTGTTTAGGGATGAGGTGCTTCCCCTCAGCTAGCTCTCATTCTCGGGCTCCGCTGAATCGTAGAGTAGCATGTTGATGAGCTAAGTGCGACACCAACGCTAAGAATTGCCCCAGTTAGACTCCATCCTAGCTCAGCGACGCGTCACCGTCGCTGACTGTGACGCTGGTTCAGTGTATCTCTGTCAACCTGGTTCCTTTCTTCATATGCTCCCCCCCACACGTCTCTGCACTCCATCTGGACAAGGTCGCTGAGCCCTACACCTCTTCAGGTTCCAATGGACTTTCCACGGGGGGTGACATCTCCCAGCAGACGTTCATCACATTCTCCGCAGCTGGTTGGCTCCTGCCAGCCTGCATCCAGTGCATGGCCATGTTGGCAGATTCAAGCGCTTCTTGGTATTGAATTATTTGCGCTTGGCTGAGATTGATGATAGTGCGCAGAAGGTCGAGGTCTCGCCAAACAGCTTAGCTGCCAGCGTTGCTGGGAGGGGTTGTAATAACCTATGGTTGGTGTCCGCCTTGGCTGTGGCTGAGATCACTGGCTTAGGCCTTGGTATTCTGTACTGCGGGAGGCGGAGTTGTCTCAGGCTGTTCGCCCGTGCGATGCTTGGGCGAATCACCAAGCGCAGCCCGAGAGTGAGCTGCACTAGTACCGCAACGCGCTGGCTGTTTTGACGCACCTGCGAGCAAAACTCTTGACTCGAAACAAGGCTTGCAGCTTGAACACCCAAGTTTTGTTCGCTCTTCGTTGCTCCATGAACGACGAGTTTCACAATCATCCCCCCCTCCTCCAACCCGCCACAGCGTCAACGTGTACAACCCGAGGAACATTGGCTGGCTCAGCCTCACGGGTTTCTCCCACAGCCCAACCAAGCGACGACCGAGCGCACAGCACTGTTTTGGGTCTTTGCGGCAAGCCCGTCAGCACCATGGAGTCTGGGCCAGCCAAAGGCAAGACCCTGCGGTATCAGCCCCTCAAGGATACCGAGATTCGTCTGATCAAGATGTTGGGAAATGCGGCTTCAACATCCCGTGAGAACATGGTGAACGTGCTGCGGAGATTGGTGACGCCAGCGGGAGTGAGCCCATATACCGGCGAGTTGCAGAACGAAGCCGAAACCTCACCGCATCCGAGCACGGTCCTTCAGCTTCAAACTCACAACCTCAAGAACTGCCCCCCATTTATCGCTTTGTCGTATGTCTGGGGCGACCCGCTTGCGACGGCGGCGATTAGAATTGACGGCAAATGCGTTGATGTCGGCGTTAACCTGCGAGATGCCTTGGCCCGTATCTACGACGTCTCTTCGACACTCCAGGCCGGCATATCTACCTCGACCAAGACTCTAAGTACGGGCCAAGTCGAGCTATTCTTGTGGGTAGACGCTGTCTGCATCAACCAGGCTGACATGGCCGAGCGCTCGAGACAGGTTCCCCGGATGAGGGAGATCTACCGCTCGGCATATAGCGTGCTCGTCTGGCTCGGGGACTTTGAGAAGCTTCAGCGCGGGGAACTCGACGTCGATGTTCCTGCTCACAGTCTTCTTCTTGATGCTATGGGTGTGGAGGAACTTGATGGCTTTCCCAAGCTCGTCAACGAGTGGGATGCGAGCGTGCTTGGTGACGTGGCTTTCGACGAACTCAATCACGCCTACTTGAACTTGATGGCGAGCCCGTGGTTTCGCCGTGTCTGGGTTTTGCAGGAGTACGCTCTCAGTTGCCGTCGGCCGATTGCTCTGATTGGATCCTATCTGCTGCCCCTCAGAGTTCTTGAGGATTGGCCAGCGACAATGCGCGAACGAACTAGAGCCCTCGACACAAGCCCCGAGGAGATCTCCTCCAGACTCGACCGCTTGCACGTGATAGAAGCTGGGAAACGCTCCAACTGGCCATCAGCGGCGATTCGATACCTTATTCGCGCCACCGAGTTTCGAAGCAAGTCGACGGCGCACCAGCTCGTCAGACTGGTAGCAAAAATGGGAGGGCAGCGCGCCACGGTGCCTCATGATTACATCTACGGCCTGCTGGGTCTCGTGGACAGCTGGACATTACCTTCCCATCTTGCCCCTGACTACACGCTCCCACACGCTCGCGTATTTGCCGACTACGCACGCTTTCTAATCCGAAGGACCGGCGACCTGCGGCTTCTCATGGATCGGGCTTCCCACCCTGACTGCCTTGAGGGCACACCGAGCTGGGTCCCCAACTTCGGGACTTGTTCTGCCGATTTGGAGAGCGAGCCGGAACCTCAAACGCGGCATGTCGGCGGCTTTGTGACCGACAGCCGAATTTTGGTAGCCCAGGGCACCAAAGTCGCTGAGGTGTTGCACCATCACGCCCCCGAACGAGACGAAGACGGCAGGTTTATTGCCTCCAACATGGAACAGTCCTTGCGGGAATTCCACGACAAAATCCTCGCCGTGTCAGCAAAGATGCGCTCGGAACCTGTGAGCCATGTTGCTTGGAAGTGGCTGGAGGGTCTCTTCCAACAGCAGCTCAACACAGTCGTCACTGTGATGCCGACCGTGTCTGAAGAAAATCGGAGTGTGGACGACTTTGTCCGCAGGGCTTTTGCCCGCGCTCTTTCCACGGTCCATGTCGACAACCGCGAGGATCTTGCGTTGTACATCCCTATTATATTTTCCAGTTTCAATTACTCGCTGCTCAGTGACGGAACGGTCGCTGTACTTCATCACTGTCGTCACGAGCTGATTCAGCCCGGTCCGCAAACGACGGTATGGGCTCTTAAGGGGTCGACGAGGCTGTTTGTGCTTAGCACACAGGACGGCGGGAAGACATATCGATATGTCGGGTGGCTGCACATGAAAGTCGAGCTTGATGAGGAGTTCTTTCTTGGCAAGACCGTCAACGAGGTCAGCTTGGTGTGAGAGGTAAAGGGGCGGAATGAATTAAAGTATTCTGCATACTTATACAGAACTGTCGGCAGCTGTTTGAGCTGAAATGGAACTTCTGGCGTCTCTCCGCGTTGAGGCGGCCCCTGACTTCGTCGTACCTATATTGCACCTTGGAAAAGATGTCTCTTTCTAGTCCGGTGACCGACAACCGCTTCTCCGTTTGGCCAACCCCAAAAGACATGGCCCTAACTTAAAACACATGGCCCTGACTTCA
>FTEL01009902.1_pt1 | contig 10517 bp, 10 predicted proteins | sample 1658911 | NCBI WGS metagenome assembly FTEL01 (sample SAMEA3914869, study PRJEB12502) | metagenome | biome: forest; material: soil | place: USA | collected 2012-03-12 | depth 0.1 m
AGGCGGGCAAAGGATACGACGATGACTCTGGGAAGGGTGGGTTAGTCTGGGACGTGAGATGCAAGAAAAGCATGGGGCAAGACACGGTTGGCACCCACATGATACCCAACGCGAACAACATGATATAGCCCAACTTCCTTCGTAGCGGCAGCTGCAATGAGAGCAAGAAGGGCATTGGGAGCAAGAGGATGATGATCTCCCCCAAGAGGTGGACGCTGATATCGACGTAGTACTTGAGAGCTCCCGGAAAGCACCAGGCGCCTGGATGGTTCATCGGATCCCAGAAGGCCTCGACCGGGATGCACATCAGGATGAAGCTGACCAGACTGTAGACGCTCATGATGCTGATGAAGACGAGCATTATCCAGCACAGGCGGCGAAGAAAGAGGGCGCTCAAGATCTGGAGATAGAGGAGGAGGATTGAGGTCTTGATGCTGACGAGACTGACGATGTACGAGATGTCGGTGAGGTATGTTGTCTGCAAGGTTGACGAAAGAAGATGGTGATTAGCAACCCCTTTCTCAGATATCCTTGCGGTCAGTGGTTCATACCTTCATCCACGGACCAAGCGTGTCCGGCGCTATTGTCCAAATGTGTCTCCCTGTCGAGCGAATCGCGACCTCTTCAGGGGTACTGTCAGCACAGCCCAAAGGGAAGCGGGAGCTCGGCTTACGTCTTATTGATCCCGCCGAGTTGCCGAGAGAAAAGACGAGGGCGAAGAGGATGATCCAATCCGCCAGCCACAGCTTGCGGACAATGAACATCCGCGTGTAGAAGCGGAGCCCCACGAAGACAGTGGCAATGAAGGCCATGATCACGCTGGCTGCAATGATGCCGGGGCCCCTGGTCTCGTCGGCCAGATAGTCTGGCGACGGAGCGGCGGCGGGCCCATCTGATGCGCCCATCTCGCAGGTGTTTTCGTCTCGAGCATGAGCGACGAAAAAGTCATCCACGACGAGACAGGAGATGTGGACGCGCACATCCTTCTGTATGTGTGCGGGACTCGGTCTGAAATGCCCCGGGCCTCAACGCCCACCACCACCCGCCGTTCAGCCCCTCTCCGTGTCGGGCCCCAGCCGTCAATGCGCCAAGCCACCCATTTCACCCCACGAACAGGAATCCCGTCTCAGGAGGTGGCTTCTGCTAGCGCGGTGAGCCGACGGTCCGCGCGGGAGCAGGGGTGTGGCAAGCTAATCCAAGAAGCTGCTAAAAAGCTTGTTCTGTGTTAGCTCCAGGTGATGATTCGATAAGACCTTCGGGGGTCTGGGATTTTGGTTAGCGGGAGACCCGTCCTGGTGTTCCGGGCACCAGGGTTCATTGCACACCGGTTCCGGCTCGCCTTCCCCGAGGGTTTCCCAGTTTTCTGCAAGCGTCAGCCCTTTGCATATTGCGCGGGCGCGACATGGGGTACCACAGTAGCGGGAGCCTGGTCTCAACTTCCTGCTCGGTTTCGGTATGAGTGGGGGAGGGAAAAAGGGAGGACCAGGCGGGGATAAAGTGCCATGACCCCAAGACAAGTATGGTCCGTCATGCACAGAATATTCCGCGTAGAATCTATATTCTAGAATCCAAGTGGGAGGGTTTACCCCGGCCCAGGATCCTCGACGCACAGGTTGATGACTGGAAGCCCATGCACGTCAGGTGACGTCCAGGAGCATCATGGCCTCTGTCGGGCTTCGAATGTCGTCTGCCGCTTCTCAAATACAATTGTTGTATGCTCCACGCCATCATCGCTTTTTCTCTTTACTCTGACAGGAGCTTTGACTTGCCGTCATTCCTGAGCTATTTGTGGCCCAGTCGCGCAGGTTATTCTGAATGATGATAGCTTCCTACAAGTTGCCGTTGAGCATGCTCGGAGGGAGCGAGTGAGGAGATGGAGGAGCTCGATCTCTTTCCGAAGAGCAGCTGACACCCTATTGCTATGTATCTGATCAATGAATACCGTAGGTATCTGCATAGGCCCTGCTCCTGTTGGATGGATTTCTGTCGATTGCCTTGTCCAGCCTATCATTCCCCGATTTCATCAGTCAGTGTCCGGCTCGATCTGCTCCAGCTCATACTTCCAATAAGCCAGAGTTGACTTGTCATGTGGATTTCCAGCCACTTCGTCTGATGGTCCATTCCAAACGACTCCAATTTCTTCCGCTCTCTGCTTCTCATCGTCCGACAAATCATTCTTTGCAAGCCGATCCCGCTGCAATTCCTCGATTCGATGCAACCAAATGTGGTCCCAGAAGCAGCCAAGACCAGCGATGCCGCGCTCTGGATCTTGAAGGATTTCGTCGAGTTTCCCCTCAAACTCGAGGATCAGTTCATTCAGAAATGCCAGCTCATGTTTGTACTCATCCTCCAACTCGATCCAGTCGGGTATACCGTCGCTGTCTGTCTCCCTCCGCCGAAAAGGGGAGCGACAGCATGTGTGTGGAATGTCCAACGCCTCAAAGGTGATGTACCGAAGAAACATGGAGTTCAATTTGATTCCGAGACCCGTTTCAAACGACTCCAGTTGCTGCAGCATGCCGCGAATATACTCTGACACAAAGTGGCCCTTTATCAGCCATGCCATCGGTGTCGTCTCTGCCATCGAATGCAGCATCGAGCTGAGCGGAGAGCAGCCCCCAGGTGAGCACCCGCAACTGCAGTCGTCCCTCAAATCGGTTCGAGCCACTTGTGTAAAGAGTTCGCGTGTCCAATTCTGTAGTACAGGGTTGGATTCGCACCAAGGAAAGGCCTTGGGGTATGGTGTGACGTATCCCATGTTCCCAAATGTCCGGTGAGCGGTGTAGAGCGCTCTCCCCGGTTCAAATGACTGGATCTCACTGAAGAGGGGGTCGTATCCGTGGTCTGAGAGCCACTTGAGATACAACATTGATGTTCGTTCGTTGGATGCCGTCCAGACGTCCGTGTCGCGAAAACCGGCCCTGTAAAAGATCTCGGCCACAGACGGGTCATTGATCCTGTCGTAAACCGTCCAGGCCGCCGTCTCCCCAAATGCCATTGGCCCTCCGACGACAAGGGCACTCGGTATCTGAACGCCGCGTTGTTTCAAAAGCTGGACGACTATAGGCGCAGCAGCATCCAGCACAACTTCGCTGCGAAGTCTTAAACGCTCCACCATGATGTCGGGTAACTGGCTATCGAGAGCAAACTCCTTGAGTCTCTGTCGCCGATCTTTCAAGTGATGGACGTATCTCCGTATGGCACTCCGTGAAGCCGCGCCTGAAACGTATGTCTCGATTTTTGGGACTGCACAATCAGCTTCGAGTAGCATGATTACACACGCGGAGCAGGTGCATCGCCTGCATTTGCGATTACCCTTCTTGACTCGGCAACGGGAGCGGGTCAGCCTCAAGGCGGCCATGAGCGGAGTGGTCTGAGAGAAGTCGCGTTTGTCGAGCAGTGTGCTATCTGCAGCTCGGGCAGCTCGGATGAGGTGCTCCAAGCAGGCAGGCTTATCTGCGGCAAGATGTAGCGGGGTATGACCGAAATAGTTTTCTTCTTTCACCATGTCGGGGTGGCGATCCAAGAGCTTTTTGACCCTGCCGGGGTCATTGGCCTGTACTGCCAAACTCAAGGGACCACACCCAGAGGCTATATCCAGCGCACAAAGTGCTTAGTATTCTCACAGCGGCCAATATGGAGGGGACCCATTCAGGGTATTTGACACACCTTCTGCTAGCTGGGCTGATTGACTCAACTCTACGCCCAGGAGGGTTGTCAGACCGGGGACACAATCGCCGATGTTTGTTGCACCTAGGGAGCAGGCCTCGGTCGTTGACTGGAAGATGAGGTCCAAGGCGATATGTTCCGCACCATTTCGCCGCAGGGGAAAGTTTATGCCCCCGGTTAGCAGGGTAGAGAGTGGAGAGCTCCAGGTCTTGAGTCAATTTGACAGTTTTAAATTAGGTAGTCTGGGAGGGTGAAACTTACTTGCCCCGCCCGTTAAAGTTGGTGGTTGGAGCTCTGTATTGAATCAAGCACTTGAGAATCTCAACGAAACACATCCCAGCTTCTGGCTCAGACCGACTTATCTAGAGCATGCTTAGGTCAGTGATCTCGGGACATAGTTCATTCAAAGGAAATTTACCGCTTCGGCCACATGGTGAGCCAAGGATTCGTTTCTTGAGTTGACGGCGAGAGGAGACGCTTTGCGAGTCTGGAAGAGTCTCCCGATTTTCTTCACTCCCAAAGCTATCAACGTTTCGAAATCCGTCAATGTGGCGACAAAGTCTCCGTCCATGATACGACGCGGAGTGAGGTTGTTGGAATATCTTTGCAGCAAATAAAGTACTTGGAAGACCGGTGCCTTCGTTTCGTCGACGGTCGGGTAGTAGCTGAAGTTGGGGCCAAAGCTGAAACCTCCCGCCCCCGAGGTCCAGATGAAGGAGAGCTGCACCGCCGTGCTGAGAAGTCCTCTCAGTCCCGTGTACCGTAGCCCGACTTTTCGATCTCGGTTGGCGCCTATCGCCAAGGCAATATGGCAACTGGGGTGATGACTCTCCTCGGTTGTGTCCAAAAAGAAGTCGAATGGGCCCACGACAAAGTTCCTGCGACGACGGCGTCGTCTCTTTGCGTGACAGCCACACAGAGAATACCCCCTGATCAAAGACGGCGGTGGGCTGCTGAATTGCTCTGTATTGTGAGTTGCGACAGATGCCGGCGGCATTGTTTCGCTTGACTGGGGTCCCGTCTGGGTTGCGGCCGCGTCGCATACCTCTTTCAAAACCGCTGGTCTTGCGATGAGCCGGGCTGTGGTCACTCGGCGAGTAACCTGAACATTATGTGGTAAGTGTAAGCCTTGATCGGGATTGGACTGGATGACATACTCGTGACCTTGTACCGGTCGGGTGGCTGTAGCCCGTGGTCACCGACATCACGAGATTCTCAACGTTTTTGAGTCGTGTGTCGAAGTCTTCAAATTGTGTCTGGACGTTTCCAAGTCGTGTGCCGAAGTCTCCAAATTGTGTCTGGACGTTTCCTAGTCGTGTGTCGACGTTTTCAAATTGCGACTCCACGCTTCCGACTTGTGTCAAAACCGTTCCGACTTGTGTCACAACTGTTCCGAGTTGCGCCTCGATTGCGTGGATGCTGCCGTGAGTATTCTGCAAGGGACTGTTCAGGGCGACAACCTCGGACCGCACAGCAAGAATCTCAGCCGCGGTATTCTGAGAAGTTGATTCCAATTTGTTGGCCAAGATTTCTACTCCCGATCGCGAGAGACCTCTGACGAAGTGACAGTGTATCAGTAACCGGGAAGAGGTCAGTCAGTCTCTAGCGGAAAAATGTCCTCACATGTTCAACATCTGCAGGCTCAATTGAAGGGTCGCATTGGCGCTATGCAGTCTTTTCCCCAGTTCGTCAAGCTTTGGCCGGGTGAAGGGGTAGAGGACCCTTTTCCCTTCAGCTTTGATCCGATCCCTCCTCCCTACGGCCGTCGATGCACTGCAGCCGGTGAGGTCTGTAACCAGGTGGCTGAGACTGTTGAGTTCCTTGCGGCAAGAATCGAGGCAGTCCCGAACCGCCTCTGTCGCCTTCTGGTGTGCTGGCTCGAGTTGAGATGGTATCAGTAATGTTTCGATCGTACGAAGCGTGGCTGCCAAGGTATCGTTCTGCTGCCTCACGGAGGCCATGTCCTGTTCGCGGCAATCCAAAGCGTCGAGATACGTCTTGATGCCGCCACCAACTTGGAGGCCCAGTGAAACTAGGCCGGCAGCAAGGCCGACAATGGAAAGAGGGTCTGCCATCTCACACAGAGGAACAAAATCTGCCTGGAGCCCAGGTGGAGGCGGTCTGGTGAGATGGAAGCGTAACGCGAAGATGCCGACGGAGCTGATAGCGTGAATCTGCGGTGAGGACAAGCGAAGAGGAGAGAGGGGAGAGAGTGCGGGGTTGGGCAAAAATTGCGCAGGCATGTAAGGTAGGAAGGCTGGCAAGGCAGATTACTGCGGGAGCCTTCCGTAGTTCCGTTACACAGGGTCTGCCACGCAGATTGCATTCCGTTTCTCCTGCCAATGAAGTCAACGACAACATGCGTGCAGGTATAGCGGTTAGGCACCATTTCACCTCCCGCTCTCATTGCGGCGTTTCCGCTGTTTGCGCTGTAGATGTGCCAGGGAATCACGCGGGGGCAACGTTGATGGTGATGGCGGCAGTGTTCTGTTTGTGCCGCCTATCTTTTTGCGATATGGGGCGGCAAAGCTGCGGTGGAGTACCAGGTAAGTTCGGGATGTGGGCATCGGGCTTTTGGGAGGAGGATGATGGAATGACTTTGGTCGGCAGCGGAGAAGGAGTCGGAAGCGGCGGTTGAGGTTCCGGACGTGCGTGATGTGCACGGCCTGATATCCAGATATCAAGCTCAAGCAACGGTTGTGGTATCTCGTATTTTCTTTTCTAGACCCAGTTGAGTGAAAGCGTTGGGAAAATGAATTCCGAGTTACACGCAGGGAAGAAGACAAGAAGACGGACGCAAGAAAGCGGAAAGGTGAAGAGGAATTCTTGAAAGAATAGGGATGGGGGTGACCCTTTTGATTCAGGCCGTTGTAATTAGATCCTCCGTATTTCCGTGTCTGGGTCTCACGACATTCAGGTCTTGCCACGGGCTGCTACGTACTAATGTTGGTGTCCAGGTATGTACCTATACAACCCCTAACTTTCAACAGCAAGCTTCGTGGTCGAGGAGGGGAAAAGAAGGGGTTCGGTCCAACTTGAGCTCCTACTTTGTTTTGCTGCCAAAGACGTGCACAGTTACCATCTCAACTGAAAGACCAGGATTTTTGATTAACCACAGGTCCCCGCTTCTAGTGGCAGAAACACATTGAAAGCTCGCGGTAGTTGAAAAGGAAACCTCAGTCGATCCAACAAGTGGAAGAGAAAATTTTTGTCTAGTAGGACACAAGAACTGCGAACCCGTCTCCGGTGTCCCTAAGGTATTGTACATATGGCCTCAAGCAGTAAGATATGTGGTAGATCTTCCCTCAGCCATATGAGTCTGAACAGTTGGAAGGGGATGGGGGGGGGTGGGGGGACGAGCGACTCTCAGGTCCGGTATTCTGCCCTGCGCGACCGCCTTGAGGCTGAGCGCCTGCTCGCCCACACAACCAGCCAGCCCCGCCGTGGGCGGACTTTAACCATCCAGCATCGCTCATGGGTCTTGTTCACGACTACATGAAGAGTGTCCGCCGTCTCTTCAAATCACTCGTTTCCTTACAGCCCACTCACTCTTCGGCTAACCCGCAAGGACTCTTCTTCAATCCTTGCCAATCCTTGACGTGACAACTCACGACGGACGTCGATATAAAGCTTCATCATGCCTATCGGCAAGAAAACCTACCAGGTGAGCTTATGCGGCGCACGCGGGCTCTGCAGTGGGGTTATGGGAGGAGACAGCATCACAGAGCTAAAGGGAGCCTTCGTGGACCGCGTGGGGTGGGTGACCACTTTCGACATCTTGAGATACCTGCAGATGGGGTACCGCGTTTGGGCCCCCGACTCCCGCAGGATCCATATCCACGGCGACTACACGACGTACGGATTTTTTCTGGGTCCCTCGCAATGGATGCTCTGTCGCCAGTCTCGCGAGGAGCCTCCGGATCTCCTCATGCAGGTATCTTTTGGGCTCTTCAAGGATGGGTCGACGGAGCCCTACTCGTCGCTCGTTGCAATTCCCGAGGAATTTCAACTGGGGCGGCGTGTTATGCCATGGGAGTTGAAACCGGCCTTGCGGTATCGCATGAGGAGAGAACTACCTGGGGCCGAGGACCTTGCCGCGGAGCTCATGCGCGGGGAGAGTTTTCTGGGACGGTTTCTGGGCAACCACGGGGGCCCGGATCAAGAGGCCTTGGACACCATTGCTGCATCTGCACTGGCTTGTGCCAAGATAACACCGGATTATTCCCGCAAGCCCTGTCTCAACTATGCGGACCATCGAGGTACTCTTCAAGTTGCGGGCGATGCAGACCCTCCAACATCCAAAACCCAGATTGAGTTACTGCAACGCATGGCAAAGCGGTCCGATCCACAAAGAGAGCCCATCAGCCTCGAAACCGCAGCGGAGAGTCTCCTCAGTCTGCTACAGTCTGCATTCCAAAGCGACTTCCGGGGCGAGATCTTGGGGTTCGGTTCAGAATCCCAACCCATGGAGGGAACCACCAGCCAAGCCGATCCAAGAGTGCCGGAAGCCCAGGAAACCTCGGACGCTGGAGCAAGGGGACTTGTCACATCGTCTTCAGTGTCACAGGGGCCCGATGTCAATCGCGGCTCTCCGTACCCGATCATAGGAGTCGACCAGGAGTATCTCAGCTTCTTCTACCCCCACAGCTTTGTTACCCTCCTGGTTGACGGTGTCGAAGTTCCTGAGCCCAGAGACATACCGAACAAGGGATTATGTGACCGCTGCCTTCAACTGGACTACGGCGCCGAGATTCAGTGGTCCACCTCCGACGTCACCGTCGACATCGGAACCGCAAAGGAGCTGTTCGAGCGGACCGACTGCCGATTCTGTCGTCTCCTCGCCATTGGCTGCCGGGAAGCCTTGGAAAACTCCCAGCGAGCCAAATCCACGCCGTCCCGGGTTTGGTCCTATCAGCCCACGTTTTTCGAGCCAGAGAATCTGCAGCTCGCCCTTCATCGGAGCAACCAACACATCCACAACTTCCACCTCCATCTCCAGATGCAGCCCACACGAGGTGGCTACTTGTGGATGGGCCCAGTGCACTCGCTCTACGATACCTGTGCGGAACTTCGCGGCATCAGCCGTCTCGAGACCAAGACGTCGTGGGACGTTGAGACGATCAAGGACTTGATCTCGGAATGCGAGTTAGAACACGGGTCCGCATGTGAAGTCAAGTCACCGCTTACCGACGAGCACGAGCTCATTTTGGTAGACGTCTCGAACAAGTGTCTCGTGAAGAAACGGTTCAGCCGCTCCGACCAGCCCTTGCGCTACGCCGCTTTGAGTTATGTCTGGGGTAGCCAAACGCAGTTCCTGACCCTGAAAGAAAACCTCACAGAGCTTCAGAAGCCTGGGGCTTTGGACCAACAGCAGCTGCAAAGCGTGGTCGTGGACAGCATGGCCGTCGCCGCTGCGCTGCAGCTGCAGTACCTCTGGGTCGACACCTTGTGCATCGTGCAGGACGACCACGACAACAAGATGGCGCAAATCCGGCAGATGGCCGAGATCTACGGGTCGTCTTGGATTACCATTGTCGCCCTGTCCGGCGAGTCCTCCAGTGCTCCTCTTCCAGGCGTGTCCACACGTCGCCCGCAGCTCATCGAGAAGGTGGACGTGGACCCCATGACAATCCAGCTATCCGATCTCCCCACAGTGATGACGGGCCGGACGTACGAGAAGCGCGCCTGGACATACCAGGAGCGTCTGATGTCGCGCCGCTGTCTGTACTTCACCGAGAACCAGGCCTATTTTGAGTGCGCGAGCGGGAGCGTGGGCGAGCAGATCAAATACCTCCCGACCACGATCGACCGGATCGACGTCAACGAGCTGAGGGACCTGGTCGGCGGGTCAGACTCGGACGCAGCGGCTCCGCTTGACATACGGCGGCTGAGTTACTTTTCCGCTATCATGGCCCAGTATTCGTCGCGGCGCTTGACGGATCCCGGCGACATTGCCAATGCCTTCGACGGAATACGTACCGTCTTGAAACAAAGAATTGGATGGCGCCTCCTTCTCGGCATGCCGTCCGGCGTTCTAGACTGGGCGTTACTCTGGCTCCCTTGGGGTCTCCTGAACAGACGAGTCCGGGACCCCCAGACACAAATTCCGCGGTTGATAGGGCCGAGCTGGTCATGGATGGCTTGGGAAGGCGAAGCCTCGTACTCGGAGTACGTCTACCACTCTCGCTTGCTGTTTAGACGCGTCCGGCCTTGCGTGGGGCAGTTCGTCGTCCGGGTCGAGGGCGGGGACGCAATTGCAGTCCCGCGATGTGCGTCAGAGATCTGGCATCCTGAGGTAAACGAGAAGCTCGTGGCGCAGTGGGACGGCGCATACGCGCAGAGAGCACTGCAAGACCTCGACAGGTTGTCAGAAATAGATGTGGCGAGCTCGCCGGTGCTCGAGTTTGAGGGCGAGACGGTGCCTTTTGCATCTTTGGAAAAGAGCGCGATCACTTGGGCATGCACGGGAGAAGGGTATGGGATGCATACCAATGGCGATTTGCGCCACGGATATTGGAAGAGTATCAACGACTACGTGTCAAACGCCGCAGATCCAGATGGCTTTGAGCTGGTTAGAATGGCCACAGTGGATATGTACCGCGGGGCAAAGGGGATGGCAGGGACGGAGGAGAGGAACTGGCAAGTTGAGGATGCCACTGTTGTCATGTTGTTGGAATGGAAGCAGAAGGTCGCGCAGCGCATTGCCATAGGAGTCTTGCGGAGGGCTGAAGACTGGGAGAAGCTGCCGCGCAGCAACAAGCAGATCCGTCTAGGCTAGAGAGCATATCCTTCAAGAACCTCTTAAAAGGCTCCTTGCCACCCTATCCCGACGGAGCGGGACTTTCACC
>FTEL01003537.1_pt1 | contig 10507 bp, 10 predicted proteins | sample 1658911 | NCBI WGS metagenome assembly FTEL01 (sample SAMEA3914869, study PRJEB12502) | metagenome | biome: forest; material: soil | place: USA | collected 2012-03-12 | depth 0.1 m
CCCATTGACAATGCTATCTGCCGATTAGCCTGCAAACAAGCCAGGGCGGTGCTGCCTACTTTGCCGGCAAGGGCATCAAGAACAGCAGCGAGAAGCAGGAGGCCTCTGTCGGCGGTGCCGTTGCTGCTGCCCACTACATCCGCTCGGTCGCTCCTCTGTACGGAGTCCCCGTTGTCCGTGAGTGCAGGCCCCCCCCGCCACCGGCCGCTCACTGTCCCTCTCCGTCTCTGACCCGCTGCCTTAGTTCACACCGACCACTGCGCCAAGAAGCTCCTCCCGTGGCTCGATGGCATGCTTGACGCGGACGAGGCCTTCTTCAAGCAGAACGGCATCCCCCTCTTCTCTTCGCACATGATTGACCTGGTAAGCCCCCCGCGGTCCATCCCCCCCCTCGAACGGGCTATGTGACAGGACTTTTGCTAACTTCACCAGTCCGGTATGCCCCCACAAACGGCTACCCACCATTCCCCGCCGATACCCTCACGTTGGCCGCGCAACTTGGCGTCGGAATCACGCTCACATGAGAATACCAGAGGAGGCCGTTGATGAGAACATCGAGACATGCGTCGCCTACCTCAAGCGGATGGCTCCCATGAAGCAGTGGTTGGAGATGGAGATCGGCATTACCGTACGATGACCCTGGCCTCACTGGTCGCACTGTGGGGGATTCATGGCGCTAATAACTTCGACAGGGTGGCGAGGAGGATGGTGTCGACAACACTGGCGTAAGATATGATCAACGAAGCGATCCGGAGGCCCAATGCTAACTGCCGCTGCCTCAGGTCGATAACGCCGCCCTCTATACCCAGTATGTATCATCCGCCATCCAATTGCAGTAGCGAAAGATGTACTGACATGAGAAATCAGGCCCGAGGACATCTGGCAGATGTGCGTCTTGCCCGCCTCCATGATATTACAGACAGCAAGCTAATTCCCTTGCAGCGAGCAAGCCTTCCGCCCGATCTCCAACTACTTCTCCATCGCCGCCGGCTTCGGGTAAACAATCTTGACTCACCGTGAATGCTAGGCCCCTTGCACTGACGACTCCCGCAGTAACGTTCACGGTGTCTACGCCCCCGGCAACGTCCGCCTGCACCCCGAGCTTCTCGGCAAGCACCAGGCCTACGTGTCTGAGAAGCTGGGCGGCACCAACCCGAAGCCTGGTACGCGAAGAATGCATCACCAGGACCAAAGATATTTTGCTAACTGACCGTGCTAGTCTTCTTCGTGTTCCATGGTGGTTCCGGCTCGAGCAAGCAGGAGTACCTCGATGCCATCAGCGTAAGGGATGCTAGGACCTAGACGCACTGTTCGGGAGCTGACACCGCATAGCATGGCGTGATCAAGGTCAACGTCGACACGGACCTGCAATGGGCGTACCTTACCGGAATCCGGTATGCCTTACCGTCGGGGAGCGGTTTAAGTAGACATCCTTGTGCTAACACGGTGATAGTGACTACGTCACCAAGAACATCGACTACCTCAAGACCCAGGTCGGCAACCCGGAGGGCGCCAACAAGCCCAACAAGAAGAAGTACGACCCGAGAGTATGTGTTCCCCTTCCACTAAGAGGTTTCAAGTCTAGGGGCTAATTGTCATAGGTCTGGGTTCGTGAGGGCGAGAAGACCATGTCGGCCCGGGTGACGGAATGCCTCAACGACTTCAACGCCTCCGGCACCCTGTAAATTCGATGCAGGGCGATGAAATATGGTGCCCCAAGTGGTGTGGATATCCAGCCTTGGTCGGGACTCTGGCCCCGGGGGACTCCGAGGGTCACTAATATTGGGGGACTGGTGACCATAGAAGGGCATCTAGGTCTCCTGAGTTTAGATATTGTGGAGCAGGAAACAATTGCAAGGACTTGCCCCTCACCAAAGCGCGCCTCCCCTTCGCCCAGTGCCGCCGCCGTGTGTGTGAGCCACTCACCCATCCCGTCTGCCTCTAGCCAACGACCGGCGCAGACAGTCTTGGGTTGCACAAGGGAACAAAGAGTCCCGTTTGGTTAGGTTCGTAGTGAGCGACCGCCGCCTGTCTTGAAGTCACTTGAGATTATGTATTAATTGCCCAGACAGTCACGAGGGTCGGGAGAACCGACACCTCGCAACAGAGAACACGCTCTGCCTACCCTCCGTCCAACCCTCTTCTATCTCTGCTCTTTTCATGTCCTGACAGTTTCCTTCCAGGCAGCCGCAATAGCGGCCCAGTATTGTTCCGGGTGCGCGCGCATATGGCCGACGTGCGGTGTGCCCTCGAATATCTCGGCCGTCACACTCCACCCCTTCTGACGGGCGTCGGCAGCATGCCGCTCAATATCCTCCCAGTGGATGATGTCATCCTCCTTGGAGTACAGGTACAGCCGCTTCGCGCTGCTCTCTGACAGCTTGGGGTCGTTGACAGCGCCCGTGCTGAACTCGGCGGCGCTCGTCACCCCAATCAACCAGCCAAAGCCGTGCAGGCAGCCAAGGAACATGGCTGCGAGCCCTTGGGTCACGGCAAACGGCCAGGGAAACCACCGAGCTGCGCCGAGTGCCATGGCCCGCGACCAAGGCCCGACGTTGGGGAGAAAGTGGGTGCTGCCTGGTGTCGAGTCGCATACCAGCATGTCCTGGGGGAAGGCCCTGCCGCCGGTGCGCTTGCTGTACTCGTTCATGGTCGCCGCACAGTTCATGCCGCCCGTGTTGGACATGACGTGAAGGAGGACCCGCTCGTTGCTCTTCTCAGCCGAGTTTGGGTTCTTGAGCGCCTCCGGGTAGACGGCCTCGATGACGGGGACCATGGTCCGCGAGCGGGCGTCGAGCGTTTGGTAGAGCGCCTTGAGGATGGGCGAGAAAATCAAAACGATCCGGGAGCCGGGGAAGAGCTGCCGGTAACCCTCGACGTACTTGGCGACGTGCCGGGGGCGGGCGTCACCCCAACCATAGATGACGATCGTGGTGGGATGGCTGGGGTCCTGGGAACTCGGCTCGCCGTCGTGGACATAGACCTGCTCGCTGAGCTTCTGAAAGCCGAGCACTCCGTGCTCGGCCTTGGCCACTGCCTTGGTCATTGTGGTCACTGTCTGGATGATGGTTCTTGAGGTCGCGGCGTTCTGTTGTTGTGGGTTCTAGGGTTGGGGTTGCGATTGGAGCGGTGGGCAAGTCTCTGGTGTATGTGCCGGCTTGGGTTTCGGGGAGCAAGGTGGGAGATAATATGCTGAACTTGTGTGCGTGTTTGGTTAAATTCGAAGCAAAAGCTCAGAGGGCTCGCGAGAAGATTTTATTGACAGGCTCACACCCTGTTCTCCTATCTCTGATATCCCCCCTGGCAGACAGATTTGCTGAGGCTCCGCAGCCGCCCAGCTCCAGCTCCGCAGCATGTGATCGAACTTGAACGTGGTGAGGTTATTCCAGTTGTACGGACCCCAGGTTCTTGTGCGGCCTTCCCTTCGCATACAGCCCCGACTGCGTTCTACAACTTGGATAATTATTCACACCACCAGAGCCAATCCGTGTGTCTCTGTGCCAAGGGCGTCGATCTGCCAACGGCGCCGGCGCGATGGAAACCAAGGCAACTTGATACCTCTGAGACTCCGTGCATACAATATGGACTGATCCCCCCCCTGGAAATCACAATGTCCGGGTTAGAATATTGATCTTTGCCCTGCGTCGGCGACTAATTGTGTCCCAGCCCGGTAGCTTTTCATCTCGCGAGTCAAAATCTCCAGCCAAGCATTTGTCCTTGCCCCTGTCCTCGAACAGCCGAGGTTCGTTTCAAGTGGGCCTCGTCCAAGGCGTGGAGAGTGATTACTCAACCCCTGACACTAGTGAACCGGCCGAGTAACCGGTTGCACAAGATGTCTTCCCGGTGACAGCATCAACTTGAACTTGGACGTGAGTACAGCCTCGTATTCTTCTAAAAGATACAAAAAGGAGAGACGAGAACTCGGCAAGTCCGGCTGCACCAACCACGTCCTCTATCACCACACTTCCGTTTGTGTTTTTCTCTCCACAAAACTTGTCAGCATGGGAGGTCAGGATGCCATTGTCACCTTCTCGGAGGCGACGAAGCTTGAGCGCCTCGACCCACGGACGTACAGAGTGAACCTCGTCGATTCTTTCTGCATAGGAACCGGTAAGCCACACCCCGGGACCACCCCCGCATCCTAGATGCGACGCCTGACCGTTACTGTAGTTCCCAACGGAGGATATGTGGCATCCTGCATCCTCCAAGCGGCCAGTCTCCATCTCGCGAGCGCGGGGCAGAAGGACGTCCTGAACGCCCACTTCCAGTTTCTGACCCGCACCGAAACGGGGCCAGCTGTGATCATGATCGAGGACATCAAGCTCGGTCGCCAGCTCTCCACCATTCATGCCACCCTCTACCAGCACGCCCTCCTGCCTGCGGCGCCATGGATCACGCCAGGCTCGACACGCAAGGAGATCGCCGCATACCTGACCATGACGGACCTAAGCAAAGAGCAGGGCGTCTCGCTGCCGACGGCTTTCAGTCTGCAGCACCCAGTGCCAGCACCTCCGCGGCCAGATTTTGCTGCTCTGAAGGAGAACCGCGATTCTCATTGGGCCCGCTTCGAGTTTCCCAGTCGCAGCCCCCTAGCTTATGCGCGGTGCCTGCGGAATTGCGTCTACTACGACCCGAGGGAGCAATCCACCAAGACGGTCATCGACAAATGGGTGCGTTTTGCTTGCGGTGAGAACATCACGGCCGCCGCTTTGGGCTACATGTCAGATTGCTGGCCGTATGTCGTCGAAGCCCAGAGGCCCTCTCCTCAGGAAGCTGCGGCTATGAATCAACGAGGCGAGGACGTCCCCTTCGCGCCGGATGCGAGGTTCTGGTACCCCACGGTCGTCTTGAATCTCGAGGTGAAGAAGGCGCTGCCAAAGGAGGGCCTGGAGTGGCTGCATCTGCGGGTCCAGTCGAAGCAGATAAGGAATGGCCGGCTGGATCTCGAGGTTTTGCTGTTGGATCAGAGCGGTGACCTCGTTGCGATCAGCAACCATGTTAACTTGATACTTGGGAGCGAGAGGAACACGGCCGAGAGAACCAGGAACAACGGCGCAGCGGACGGCCCCACGAGTCGTATCTAGGCGGGACTTCGGGATCTTTCTCCGTGGGATGTCTGTGTCAAGGATACCCCGAGTGTCACAGTCTTGGAGGTCCATCGCCAGCTTGATGCATAGCAAACCTGAGCTATTTGCCCACCTATTCCTTTCATGGCCCGTGATGTCCGTTTTCTGCGTAAAGCCCGGTTTGACGTGAACTCCATTGCATATTGGGCCAATTAAGTAGGTACTTGATGTTGTCCACCGTTTCGATTACGCGTCCGAGGAGCTCTCTCTAACCTCGGAATGCTGTCCACGACTCCAAGTCCCCATGTGTTACGGTTGCGATGGGCAGTTAACAATAGAATTCCCGCCACGCCCCTTGCCGTGTTCGAACAAACATGAGCTGGTGTGAACCACTCCAGGGCATGATCGAACACGGTTTGTTCCTCGCCGTCAGTCGCCGGGCATGCAGCGCTGCAGCATCGCCAACCACAAATAGGTGAGCAAACATGATGTTTAACAGCTATGCATAGCGTGTTGTATTCTCATTCGACCAGCCTAAGTAAAGAAGAAACCCCAACCCCCTAACCATGCAATCTGTCTGTCCACCCTGAAAACGGGATAATGGAATTCAACCCAGACACTCTGTCCCAAACCCAACAAATGAAAAGAGAAACGAAAAACAATCAAGTATCTGCTCCAACTCGGTGTCCGGCCCGGATCCTTGAATCCCCCTTCCGTGACCCAGGCGACACAAGCCGTCAGTAGCCTTGGTTGTAGCGGCGGGAGTTCTGATAGCCACCGCCGCGGCTGCCGACCGAGCTGATGCTCTCGCTGGGGGCGATGCTGCAGGCGTCGTCCATGCGCATCTGGCCGACAACTTCCCAGTCATCCGAATCGGCGCTGCTCCGCCTGCCAACGACGGTGCTCTGGGGCAGGGGGACCTGGCACGCCGACATGTAGGAGCTGCCGGGGCCGCCACGGATGAAGGAGGCGGCGTCGCGAGGAGGGCTGGGGCGGTAGCTGGAGGCGGCCTGGCCCCGGTTTTGCGCGCTATAGCTGGAGTCGGCCGAAGAGCGAGCATATCCGGAGGCGCGGCTCGGGGGAGGGGCGCGGGCGCCCATTCCGACGACGGTCGAGCCGCCGCCGGCCGATGCCGCGGGAGCCCACTTGCAGAAGCCCGAGTCCACCAACATCATGACGCCGGCGGGCAGGGTCATGTGGCCGGAACCCTGGGCCAGCAGGAGAACATCCTCCTCGGTGCCCGTGCGCTCGCCGTGGAGGAACACGATGCTGCGGCAGCCCCTGAAGTCGACCTCGCGCTCGTAGTTCTCGGCGGGATACTCCTGATAGTCGATTCTGTCGCGGGGGCCAAAGACAGCGTTAGTCTTGTCGGTCCAGCGCCTTCTCTGGTTACAGCGTGTTAGTTTGCCTCGGGTTCCTGGTGATGTTGGGTTCGCGATTGGGTTGGGGGCCAAGGCCAGGCTGGTATGGTTCTTACAAGTTCCTGAGCGTCCATGTTGGTGGCGTGGTGTAAGGGTGGTGGAGTTGGCTGGCCGAGGGTTGTCTGTTCTGTTGTTCTCCCAGTCTTGTCGTGAGTAGTGAGTCAACAAAGCGAGCTGCCGACATGGAGGAGACTCGACTATTTAAATGCGTTCGTCTGGAGCCGACTCGAGGCACTCGTGCCCAAGACCGCCTCACTTCAACAACAAGGGCATCCACTGCCCCATGACGGTCACCCAATCCAGCGCTACAGAAAACACGACGGGCCCAATCAAGCCGCGGGCACGCCCTAGGGATTAGTTTGGAGCCTGACAACAATGCCCGAGGCGGGTCCCGGCCACCTCAGAGACCCAGACCCGCGGCCACTTGGCAGGGGCAGCGGGGCCCGTCTGGTGAGCGTGACGTGGCTGGCCTCACCGACAATTCTACTGGCGCCTCGAACGGCGGACACCTTCATGCCGGGGCGGCACATGCGACGCGCTTCGATTGGGCGCTTCGCCCCAGCTGTGGTGTCTGGCCATCGTGGCAGTCAGGAGGTGCCCGCCAGGGGAAGCGAAGACAAACAACAACCCACCGTCTGGCTGCGGGCAGAAGCTGCGGTGAATGGGCAGTGCCGAGGATGACGAGAAAATTGACAGCGCATTGGGCGCAGAGCGGATCCAAGTTCGGGCTGCCTCCAGTTGGGCCAGAGTCACAACTGCATTTCGAGTCGAGTCCAGGTGCATGGGACAGCTAATTCCCGTTTGTCGTTGTCCAGTCCCCATAGCCCTGTGCTCTGAAGCAGACACACTGCGAGTACGCTAGACCCATGTATTGGGTACAGGACGAGGGGACACGGTTGCGACTCGTGATGGATGTTTGGAAGGTTGGGAGCATAGGGACCATCGGCGAGATCGCGTTAAATCCCCGACCGCATCAGGAGCCGAGTAGGAACACGCTGAGGTTCGGAGTTCTTGCGCCGCCCCAAGATTGCTTGGGCATTGGACTTGGCCGCCGACGGACCAGATGCAACTTGGATTTTGGCCAATTCAACAATACCTTGGCCAGCCCGAAGACACGCGGGTTGGGGCAGGAATCATGGATGCACGGGTCGAGCAGCAGTGGCAGATCGAGTCTTGTGAGGCACAGAAGAAGCCACTTTTGTGGCAACTGGCTCTTCCAGAGTGGCATGATGATGATTGTCTTTGAATGCCGCATGGCGGAGAGGAGGGACGGGACTGCTGGTCACCCCGAGAAGCGGGAGGGCATCCTCCTGCGAAAGGCGACGATGAACCGCAACAGAAACGGGAGCCGATCTGAGCTATCCACGTACACCTATTTACCAGCAGCGCCCCCAAGGCTTTGACACAAACAGCAACTGGGCGGACGTCTCGAACATCAGGCGCGCATCCTGCCTTGTAGTAATACCCTGTGCGGCCTGAGCAGCGGCGACCTTGGGAAAATGCAATCACCGAGCATTGCATAGCAAGCTCCCAGACGATGCTCAAAGAATGGGAGGATACAGACCAGGGGCTTCGAGCAACCACAAGGTTTGAAGCAGGGTTAGAAAAAATATGGTGACGCTACTCAAGAGGTGAGCGTGGACAGGGACGGGCGAAGCCAGTTTTCTTGTATAAATAAGCGGCCGGAAAGACCCGTGTGTTCCTGGACCAGTGGCCGGGTACCCAGAGCCGGATGGAGCCAAGATGGCACGCGCCGGTCCCGAAACGGCCAGACCGTCACTGAGAGGCGGGGTACAAGTAGGTATTCGAGTGGTGGCAGGAGGGCGTCCAGACGTGCGATGAGATGAAGACGAGAGGCGGGCCAGCTGGACTGCATGCTGCTGCAAGATGCCTGCCGTCAGGGGTCCCTGGGCATCGGGTGGACAAACCAAAGGAGCAACTTGCTGCCGATATTGGCGGGGGATCGGGAGATGATGGTCGGGATGCATACTCGATGAAGCTTGCGCCCAAGTTGCAGGTTTTGGGCGGCCTCGGTCAGAATCAACATGCATTCTTCGATGTTTCGTCCAGCAGTTCTTCGACATTGGTTACGGGCTCCAGACCCCGAGGGCCAAGGTGTTTCAGTCCAAGCGCGGGCTGCGGGTTATCCGTAACAGCGCATCCATCCCACACAGGCACGCGAGGATGGAGGGAGGAGGAGGCTTCGGGCGGCGCCTGACGTCACCAGCTGGACGGTTGGATGGAGAAAGATCTCAGCCGTTCTGATCTGGGCGTGCCGAGCGTGCTTGATGCTGACCGGGGAAGCAACAAGTGGCGGGCCCAGTGATGCAGGTGGACACAGACTATTGACCCCACATGGGCGCACACCGGTTACCGCGCAGCTTGCCCCACTCCACGATGCTCCCCCGCCCCACCCGGATTTTTCGGTCTACTGCCCGCTCCCCAGCTTTTTTGGCCCCAGAATGGCCGCCGCCCTCCATGATTGACGGCCGGAAGGCCCCACTCGCGGCGCCGGACGGGGAGGCGTCGAGCTTCCATCCGCTGCCAGTATAAAATCCGAGGCCAGATTACCGTCAAAACACGCCTGTACTTCCGCTCGGCGCCAGCAACAACCAGCCCGATTGCCCTGAGCAGCCAGGGATTCCAGACCCCCTCCCCGCCCTCGTCGCGACATCGAGCCCGCCCCGCCCACGACGGCAACCAGGGAAACGCCATGGCATCGGACCAGACCCTACCGCTCGGGACCTTGGCTGCGCAGTCCGCCCACTCCCGCTTGCTCGGTGCGGAGCACCCGCCCGATCCGCACAAGACCGCTGCTGCTGGGGCTGCCGGCCCTGCCGGGCCTGCTGCCCCCCCCTTTGCCGAACTGCCCTCGCCGCCCGCCTCGCCCGCTGTGCTTGCGCCCAGCACATTCCCCTACTTCCCCATGCTTCCGGCAGAGCTGCGTCTAAAGATATGGTGAGTCCGCCCCCTCCTCCGTCGCAGTCCCTCACGCCTCCCATTAGCCAGAGGGGCCCCGGACCCGCCCAGAGGTCACCGTCCCGCTGCGCCCATGCCCGCATCTGTCTGTCTGTGCCCGGATTCGGATGATCGGCGGGCTGACGGGAGTGGTCATCCAGGCACATGTCGTTCCTCCCCCGGACCGTTGAGCTCCACACACAACGCTCCCACTACGCGAACGACGTCCAGCGCGGCGGCACGCCCAAGTGGCAAACCCTGTCCCGGAACCCCCCAGCGCTGTCTGTCAACGCCGAGGCCCGCGTCGCCGCCCTCGAGCGCTACACCGTCGCCCTACCCCTGTTCGCCCCGCCTTCGAAGACGTTTGAGCGGCCCGGCGAGCTCCTGCAGGACAGCGACCGCGTCCTGTACCTGGACCTGGAACAGGATACCGTGGTGATGCTCGGCGATCTAGACTACACACGTCTCACCAAGCTGCTGGTCTGGTTTCGCAGCGCCGACAAGACGCCACGGGGCCGCAGCACCGGCGCGCCGAGGGGGAAAGGGCTGAAGAGGCTTGCCATGAGCGTGGCAGTCTGGACGCACCAGGTTGGTGCCGCCACCCTCAAGGCATTTGCGCGCACCGTCTTCGCCGATGTCGAGGAGTTTGTCCTGTTCATGTACACGCAGCCCGTGCCCCCGCCGGGCTGGATGGGCGGGCCCTGTGTGCTCGAAGAGACCGCCGTCGACGCCGACCACTACCGGCGCTTCGTCATTGACCGCGGCCGCCAATTCCGCGTTGGCAATGGATGGATGACGGTGGGCCAGCGGCCCATGAAGGTGGCGGATATATCCTTTGAGAACGGGTGGTGACGGGTCGTTTTGCTGACCAGGCTGTTCTTTAATCGCCTTTCTTGTGGGTTCTCTGGGTTCCGCCTTTGGGTCGGTATCATAGCGTAGGTGTCTTCGTGGCCAGGCCGCCGGTAATCTGTAGTCATGTACGAATTAAGCCCTTCTTCGCGCCAACCCCCCCCCCCCCCCCCCCCTCTCCCCCCCCCCCCCCGCCCCCCTCTCCCCCCCCCC
>FTEL01004015.1_pt1 | contig 10505 bp, 12 predicted proteins | sample 1658911 | NCBI WGS metagenome assembly FTEL01 (sample SAMEA3914869, study PRJEB12502) | metagenome | biome: forest; material: soil | place: USA | collected 2012-03-12 | depth 0.1 m
GGAGCAGGGCGGCGACGCGGGACCAGGAGGAGGGGCGGTGGAAGCCGCCGGGGATGAGGACCAGGACGGGTTTGGCGGGGGAGGGGGATGACATCTTGGCGGAGGCTTGGTTATGTGAGACGCTTGTGAGAGTGGGTCGGGCTTGAGACAAGTTGAAGTGGGGTTTGATGTGCGAGTTGGTGTGTTTTCTAAGAATCGATTCGAGCTGAGCTGGGCCTTGGCGACAGGCCCCTCACCTTTATACCTACGATACCGCGTTCAGGCTGCTTCTGTTGTATTGCCATAGGCATCAACAGTTCACCGCTATTTAAGTCGTATTCCCGCGAGACAGGCATCTGAATCCCGGAGGAAGAGTGGAGGTGATTTATAATGAACAGGATGAATGAACGCTCCGCCTTACGTAAGAATTGACGTGTTCTACTGCGCAGCTGAAGCGCCTGAGAGACGGGGTGCCGCGTTAGTTCATCATCAAGAGTGTCAGCCGAGCGGTTCGGAGCCCTAAACTTTAGGGATGGTGAAGATGAACGGTGTCTCGGCTTGATGTCCCTCTTCCTTACGATCAAGGTTTTCGTCAAAGCAGTTGCGCGCCAGCTCTCGCATCGTCTTGGAGGTAGAGAGGCAGCAGAACAGAGTGATGGTGATGATGAACTACTCTGGGGAGCAATGGTGGGTGCAAATCCCACCAAAAAGGGCTGGTGGGGTTGTTCGCTGGCCACCAACAGGTGGTGGGCCATCACTCAGGTGCTCGATGAGGACAAGCTTGCTCCGTCATTAACGACATCACAAATCTTGCAGTGGCTGGGCAGAATCCTGGCCTGGGGGTGCTGTCAACGGTAGTGTCATTAACGTTGATGTATTCCGTACTTGATAAGGATGTAAGCTACACTTATTATGTACCTGGCTATGCTACTCTCGATGCTTGGACTCGAATGCGTCCTTTAATAATACCCCCGTCATTGTCAGCAAGCTCTAGTGCGTCATGCCGGTTCATGCCCTCGGCCGCCACCTTACTAAAGAGCCTGGGCGGCACCTTCATGGCATATAGATTATCCAGTTCCTCAAACGAAAGTCCCTTTGGCTCGGGAAACAAGTAGCAGCCCCCGATCGCAGCCATCAGCCCCGTTCCCAAAAACACGAAGCCGACCTTCCCCCCCAAGTTTCCGGCATCGGGGTTGATCATGTAAGGGACCGTAAACTGCATGATGAGACCCCAGACAGAATTGGTGACGGTGATGAGGCTTTGCGTCGTCGCTCTGAGTCTTGTGGTAGCAATCTCAGATGCCAGTACAAAGCCGGTTGCGCCGATGGAGAGCTGGTAGATGATCGCCCATAGATACAGCAGGGCGACAACTCCCAAGCTCGCCTTGCTCTTGTCTGGAACGCACCCCAAGATGCCGATGATCAAAAGAAGAAAACAGAGGGCGAATTGGGGGCCGACAATCAAGAACCGGCGGCCGTAGATCTCGGTCAGGGGCAGTGCCGACATGCTGGCGGCGAGCATGACGGCGTACAGGGCCACGGAGGTGCCGAAGTAATCGCTGATGCCGGTGAGTTCAAAGAAATACGTCGCGTACCCGATCACGAACGTGGCCCCAATCATTTGCTGCGCGGAAGCGGCGAAGATGGCGGTCAGGGTGCGCTTGCGGTTGGTGGCGTCGAAGCATCTGGCCGCCGGTTCCACGTTCACGCCCAGGATACTCCTGTGAGGCCTGGATTCAATGTTGCCGTGCAGATCGCTCGTGAAACGTATCTCCTCTTCCATGCGCGAGACTTCGATCTCATAGAATTCCTGCTCCTCGAAGCCATATATGCGCCGCAGCGCTTTCTTTGCCTCCTCCCGCTTGCCGTAGCGGACGAGCCAGGAGGGCGACTCGGGAATCCAAGGCCAGGCGACGGTTAGGATCACTATCGTTGTGAGATGCAACAATGGTTCTTAGCAACGCGGTCATAGAAGCTGCAGAGGGCACTGCTCCGACTTACGAGGGAAGATGTACATGGCGACGACGGGCAGCCACCACTGCCACTTGCCCGAGAGATGACTACTGCCCTGCGAGACAACAACAATGGCAAACTGGCCCAGGACAATGCTGGTGTTGAAGAAGCACAGGAAGAAGCCGCGAAGTTCCGGACGGCAGGTCTCCCCGATCCAGAGCGGCGAGATTGTAAACATCATGCCGATTGCGATACCGTTGACGCCTCTACCAGCTAGATGCGTCCGCCAGTCCGGGGCAAGTTGCTGGAGGACGACGCCAGCGGTCGAGATGAGCGATGCGGCCAGGACGCCCCACTTGCGGCCGTACTTCTCGAGCAGCGGTGCCAAGATGAAGGTGGTGGCGATCTCCATGGCCGGGGCAATCGCGTTGAAGGCGGAGAGGTAGCGTGCCGGAATCAGGTAGCTGCCGTCCTCCTGCAGCACTCCGAACTTTTCCTTGAACGCGGGCAGTGCAGCGAGCTGTCCTCCTGCCACGAGGTCGAATCCTTGCATCACGACGCCAGACGAGATTAGGAGCGCTGTGCATTGTGTCCTCGAGCGTTAGACGATACAGCCGTCAAGTTATAGTCGGGGGCCAGTTTGACTCGCCCCAAAGCGCGAATCGCGGCTGCGATCTCAGCATCCTCCATTTGTTCTCGGGATTGACAACCGAGTAGTCGATGCTAGGAATGCTTGTCAGTTACACTTTTACTTGTTTTCGATCAAGATGATAAGGCAAGACACGTTAGGTAGGTTGCCGTCTTACCCGTGTATGAGAGTCATCGTGATAACTCGTTACCAAAACTCGTGACATGCGGAAGTGATGTTGCCTTTCGAGTTGCTGCGACACTATCGTGCCCAGGTGCGAAGGGGCTCGATGATGTCGATGGTCATGCTGCAAATCTTCGTGGAGGGACCCCCTTCTAACTCAACACACACCGTGAGCATGACGATGTTTTTCAGATCAGGCAGCCAGCCGGGGTTTAAGCCTCACAGAAAAGTGTATTAGACACTGGGTGGTAAAATCTGCAGATCCGGGTCGATCCGAAGGATCATCAGGGGGGGTTCCACCGAATCTCTCAGAGCCAATGGAGCACGACCTTCTCGCGTGGCCCGCTGGGTCAGCGACTCAGCCCAGCCAAAGTCTAACTTTTTTGGGCGGCATCTAGACCCGCCCGTGGAGTCCCTTTTTTACACCCCCCTTCCAAAATTCAGACTTGCGGCCACCCATTTTTTGGTTGTTGGCGTCGAGCCGTTGCTATTTTGTCTGTAGTAAGTAAATAGTGGGCCAGTTCTGCTCGTTTTTTACTTGTTTTCATGTTTCAGCTGACCGGCAAGCCCGGGCGTCAGAAGATGTCAAGACCGGCGAGACCGAGTGGGCCAACGGGCGCCGGGGTTGACGGGGCCGTCATTACGGGCGTACGCAGACGACGGCGGCGGCAAGGAAATTCGGGAGTGACCTTTACAGAGTATTGCTTTCTTCCCTTTCTTATGTACTCCGGGTGACGGGCAACGGACTCGAGAGTCGCCTGGCAGAATAGGCGTATCGCTGCTTGGCGGCACTGCGAGCAGATTCTAAGGTTCGACACTTTCTGACCACGAGTGCGGAAAGAGATGTTAAGAGGGATCGTGTGAGGTCCCATCAGCGCTCCGTCACGGCCACATCTTCAGCATAAATCGCGAACGGGGAGGGCTCAGATGTGGATGTCAGGCCGCCTTCTCACGACTCCCAGCGGCGACGGCGTCCGATTCGAATACCTACACGGGGGATATCTCAACCACGGACCGCATTATGCTGCAAACTCCATTACGGACCCCCGGTCCGGTCGTACGATTTGTGGATGGTTGGATCCCAGACGAAGACCTGCCCCTGAAAGCCGCTGGTGAGAAGGGCTTGAAAGTTCGCTTGTGGTCCCTCGCGAGATATTCCTCCTTCAGATTCCAAGAGTCTTTGGGTTGCTGCAGGGTGTGCTGGGGGGTATTTCTCTCTTCGAGCTCAGGCCGGAGCCGGACCATGACGACACGACGACCATCTTCGCCTTTGGCGTGAGGCCAGTCATCAACACAGTGCAGCCGTCCGCTACCTTCCGGAATCTGAGTCAATCACCAGCCAAGGCATTTTCCAAACACGGTTTACAAGTTGGGAGCTCGAAGCCATCGTTGCAGTCGGCGTGGGATGTCAGGATGTCGGTTTCCATCAGCGACACATTGTGGACTTGTCGATCCGTGCCACAATTACATTCTCGGTCGCGGCCGAGACCATCGCCGTCCATCGCCACGCCTCTAATGCCGACCCGGCAATCAACAACGTCCGGACGCCGGTCTCTTCACTCTGCTTACAACACGGGACGCCGAGGGAAAGAGATAGTTTGGAGAAATTTCGTATTCGGATCTTATCCGATGGAGATATCCTGGAGGTGTTCGCGAACGACCGCTTTGCGCTCGCGACCACGGCTTATTAGGGCTCCAGCTCAGACCTGGGAGGATGAGGGTATTTGCGGTGAGAAGCGTGGCAATGCCGTGTTTGAGACGATCACGGTGTGGGATGAGGTGGGGTTGTCGAGTAGTCGTCAGGGCACACGTTCGCCAGTCGATCGGCGAGAGTGCGGTGCATAAGGGACAGTGAAGGGCTGGCATTGACGATGCGCATGTCGACCGAACTTGTCGACCGCAAGCAGGCCAGGAGGTGAACCCAATCCACCGCACATCCGCTGCGCAGACTGGGCGTTCCGACTGCCCGCAGGACCGCCATCGACGTCACAAAGATAGTGGCATAGAGCGTCCAGCGGTTGACGATGCAGTCGCGGACGGCCATCAACATGCTGGGAATCGACTGCGTGTATGCGTGGAAGAATCTCTCGCAGTGCTCGAGGATGTCCGTGGTGGGGTTCCCGCCGTCTTCGATGCATTGATACACCGCGGGCCAGTAGATGGACATTTTGCAGCAGTGATATTGGACTCGAAGGAAGTTGCTCAGAGGTTCGAGGGCATCCTCGTACCGGAAATGTACCGCGTCGGGCAGGACGCTCTGCCACTCGTCGAGCTGCGTCTCAAGCTCGAGAGCGATGGCTGGCGCGTAGACGATGTCGCCCCGAGGCGTCCTGCGGATGGCGGTGTAGCAGCGATGTAGCATGCGCCTCACGGCAATCTCGGCGAGGAAGTATGCCTGAGCCTTGTCCGAAACAAGCGCGCTCCCGTCTGCCGATGCTGTGCCGCTGCTGGTAGTGCTACTGGGAGAGGATGTCGTTGCACACGGAGAGCCGGTGTCGAGATGAAACTCCCATGAAGGGCGGCTGTCGGGCAAGTCGACCTTTTCGTCCGAGTTCCATATCCCGCTGTCGACCATGTCCAGCTGATCGCGCAGCTCGCTTTCCAACAGCAGGATGGCCCAATAACACCTCTTTGCCTGCTCGTATAGCTCGTCCTCGTCCTCGTAGACGACGCACTTAAGGAAGTTCTGGACCTTGAAGGAGGCAATCATGGCGTAGTCGTAGGCTTGGCTGGGCCTGGAAAGGCAACAGTGGTAGATGCTCAAGAGGAGCAGCGCTTGAATGCTCTCGATGGTCTCATCGACGAGCACAACCGGCAGCGATGCAGTGGCGGCCTCCAGATAGAGCTGGCTGTTGTGTTCTGGGTATGATGGGGCTGCCCCGGCTCGCAGCGCTTGATCTTCCTGGGCGAGGGCACCCACCGCGGCAACCGAATGAACCAAGCACGAAACAGGACTGGGTGCTAAAGGTCCCGCGAGTTCGCTCATGTAGCGCTCCGAGAAGCCTGGGCGGAGGATCGGGTACCAGATGTGGACATGCGCGGAGAAGGCGTCGAGAGCGGCGAGGGCTTGTTGTTGCTGTATAAAATACGGTCTCGCAGCTCCGACTTTCGCTGCGCGGGCGTCGCGTGCACGCGGCGCGATGCCTCTCTCGAGCCGCACAAGCTTCCGAGCAAAACCCGGGCCGAAGCCGAGAACCTCCATCATGCAGTCGGTCACTAGCAGTTGAAATGGCGATCTCACCACCCCTGTCACGGCATAGCTTTCGGCGTCGGGACTTTGACCCTCCGCATCAGCGACTGAGGATGGCTGTTGCGGAGACTGGTGGTGGGGCGGGTGCGTTGGGTGCGTTGGGTGCGTTGGGTGCGCTGCATGCAACGAGCTGGCAATGTCGTCCAGCCGGCGATGGATGGCGGCGAGCTCTGTCTCCACTCTGCAGCAGTGTCAGAAGACGCGGGACTTGAGGTCGGAATCCTCAAAATGAAAGATGCGGACGTTGGATTTCTTGTTCCCGACCTGTGAACACTTACCTAGACGCGGAGCTGGTCTGGCTCTGCTCGTAGCGGCAGTCGAGTCCGCGGGTGCGACAGTAGCCACACGCAGGGCTGCGTCGATCGCATCTTGTCCGCCTCGCCCTGCAGGCGTTGCATGCCGTGATGGCCCGGCTGCGACTCCTTCTTGGCGAACCATCGAGGTTCGGAGCCGGTGCATTCGCGTCCGCGAAAACGACCCCACTGGGACTTGGAACGTCGTGCTCGGCCATGGCACATCAGATGACCAGGTTTATTTAGACTAACCGGCTGGACTCGGTGCACATTGCAGAGCAGTCAGCGGTAGGGGCATCGGGAGATCTGGGAAAACCAGTGGAGGTGTCGGTCTGAAATACCTATCTCCGCCGAGACCCCCTCTCGAGCCCCTTAATCCGGTTAGGTCCAGGAACCCCGGAAGCTGACCGCTGAGCCCGCCACGGTTCCAGCCTACCAGGATCTGCCTGCTTCCGGAAGTGGGTTAAACCGCGCAATCCCACTGGCACGCCAACTCATATCGGCAGTGTGGTGGTGGATCAGTGGTAGGGAACAGGCAATGCGGGCAGAACAGTGACGGTAGGTATTTTACAAGTGGTGATGTTCAGGTTGTTGATGGAGGGGAAAAGGCTGTGGTGGGCCGGCTGCAGAGATGGAGGGGCAGGCCTGGCCTATCCCGCAATGGGACCCAAAAAAGACCACTCCCGCCAAACTAAGATACCAAGCAAGCCGCTGATTGGGCAGTCTCTGGCTTTCCTGCGTATAAATCGGGATTCGGGACACAATGTCTACGACTCTACGTCATGACATGCCGTACCTGATTTTTCGACTCTCGCCCCGGGCCGTCCATCGTGTCTCTGACTGTCTTTCAGTAACACTCGGTGTCGCCGAGAGGCTGGAGTGGAAGCACTCCCTGTTGGCGCTACGACGCTGCGCTGAGATATTAAAGAACAGTATCCATGGCTATACACACCTAGGTATAGGAGGCCGACAACCACGCGGAGATAGGAGTCCCTGGCCGACGGTGTGCTCGTCAACACCGGTTTTGTTCTGCAACACTTAAAGCGACGCTGGACAAAGCTCCATGAGTCCGTGCCTTGCTCGTTGTTCTCCCATGTTCCATCGGAGACCGCCCTCCTGCACGATCTACATCCACGTGCATCGGGAATCCCGATACTTGCCATTTTGCGAAGCAGAAGCCGGGTCTTGTCGTGCGTGAATTCTTGCTGCAGCTGCAGCTGCAGGGTACCTACCGACTACCGTTGAGCATGCGCGGGGCAAGGTGCGGGGGAAAGGGCGAGAGTTGCCCGTGCGCATCAGGTGGGGTTACACTCGGGCGATAAGCTCTTCCCTCGCTTCGAGAAGCTGACAGCGAGCTTCTAGCGTGGTTCTAGCGTGGTTCTAGCGCGGTTCTAGCGTGACTCGACAATATCACATCATTCCAGAACAGGATCCAAGTGCTGCATGTGTGGAGCAGGAGTGTGCCTGGGTTAAGATGGATCAACCACCAATAAAATTCTGTGTCTTGCCGCACTGACATCGACATCGACGAGATCTTTGGGACAGAAACTCGAAGGTGTTGAGTCATTTAGCATCGCGAACGTCGGCATATCCGAGCCCCCGGCCAGTCTGGCACCCAGGTCCGGCCCCGACCAACGGACTCTTGGTCTTTGGTTCCTCAATTCGAGAAACCGCTAACGAGCCATGGCGTAGTACGTTCCCGGTTGCCTTTTACGCTCACTCCAAGTGGAGAGAATCTCGACGGGCTGCTAGCAACTCGGTACATGTCATGGGGCACTTACGGAGTCTCCCGAGTGCGGCTTATAGCTGTCAGAAAGCATTAAATGTTTCTTCTTTCTACTGATTCCAAGTCGCTATGCATCTTCATGTTCCACCAGAGGGGAGAGGATGTTCTGCACATGCACATATCCTACGGATCCTCAAGTTTTCTGCACGCTCATTGGGAATCAGGGCTGCAGGACGGTGAGTCTACAAACAGAAGCGGGGGGACCTATTTGCGATACAACTTTGAGTTTTCAAAACATGCTTGCCAACCGTTCCCCTCGGCTCCGGTCAACACCGTCCAGTGACCAGTCCATCTCTGCGTTATGTGGAGCGCGCTTCGGCGGGGACGACCTTCGTGATGGCTCAGTGCCCTTCCATCCTCGCCACTTTCTCGACAATGCCGTCTCAAATTCGGGCGCTACCGACTTCGCCTCGTCTCCTGAATCCGGCACCGCCAAACCGATCCCGTCGGCCCCCATAATAGGACGGCCCCGACAGTGGACTGCTTCTCGGTCCCGGAAGCTGGCACGACTCTACCTTTACTCGACGTTGTCTATTGAGCAGATCATTAGAGTGCTCGAGAACGATGGTTTTCATCCGAGGTGCGGCAATGCCAGGATCAGAGGAAAGGCTAGTTGACTGACCATGTACGCGTACCAGAAAGAACTCGGCGCAGAAGGTGATCAACAAAATGCTCGACAATGATCCGCGCTACCTTCGGCCCGAGTCACGAATCGAGATGGCTCGACGCATCCAAAGCCTTGCCATGTCTCCAACGCGACGGAGTACGAGTGGGTTGACGAGGCGACACCACTCGGCCCCACGTTACAGCCCGAGAGAGGTAGATCCCACCCCACAGGCCGTTTTTCGAACTATCACTGACCGTCATCGACAGGGAAACCCAATTTTTTCCGACGTTAGTTCTCCGGCTGCGCAGATCATCGGGGCAGAGGACATCCTAGCCCTTGATTCTTTCGCGTCTCCAGAGTTCTTCAGCCTGAGCTACCTTCAGCTGCCACCAGAAGCTCAAAGACAAGACAGTGTCACAGTCGCGTTGGAACCAGCCAGCCCTACATCTCCGGCAATGGTCCAAGAGGTCAAGCGAAGGCTTTCTGATTGCTCCTCTCACCATGCGCTCCAGCTGTGCACGCTCATCAGAGAGTTTACGATTTCGGACTTTTCTGACGAAGACCGGTCTGTGGGGCAGCCCACATCAACAACCATTTTCGACGAGACAGCCGATCTGGGGTACTTCCAAGATTTTGCCTCGAGGACTGGCGCCTATACACCGTTTGAGCCATTTCCAGACCCTGGGTTCGCCCTACCGGGAGACTTCCTCACCGCGCACACCCGAAACTGTGCTGATTTTCCAGGCCAACAACATGGAAAGAACTGCTGGTGCTCGATTGCCAGGGAGACCTCGACCGTCGCCAATTCATGGCTGTTGCCAACGGGAGAACTGAGCGGGCGTGCGCTTCATGTTCTGGCACATTTCTCTCTTCCAGGGGCTGCCAGCCTCCACGATGGCTTCGGTAATACGCCCCTGCATCTGTTTGCTGCTTTGGAGGGATATCAAGAAATCCTTCTTTGCATGGTTGGCAATCGAGAGGGAGGGAGTCTCAGGGCCGTAAACACCGCTGGCCAAACGTTCCTGCACGTCCTCCACCTCGAATGGTTTGAGGATGTCGCAAACCCATCTGCACTGCTCTGGCGACTCTTGGCCCTTGTCAATGACATCTGTCCAGAACTCGTTTACCAGGCCGACGTTTACAACCGCAACTTCTTCCACCGCGCACATTCACTCATCCGAGATCCGGTAACTCTCTCCAGTCTTATCTCCTCGTTCGACCATACCCTGGCCGCACGGCGAGATGCATTCGGGTTCAATCCGGTCCCTCCAGCCGATGCAGCCGGCCAAAATCACTACACCGTCTACACCCCGCCCCGCCGCGTCGGTAGCTTCTTTCCCTCAGTCGAGGGTCTGTCACGGAGCGCCAGTCCCGCCTCCGGTCCGCACTCTTCCACAACTGACGGGCGCTCCTTTCTCGCCTACCACGCCCGTCTTGTGCAGACAATCCAATCCGCTTACACCAACCCGGCCGTCGAAGATGATGACGGTCGCAATGGTCTGCACTGCCTCGCCGAAGCAATCCTCGACCAAGTCACCATGGATCAGGTTGTGCAAGATAGCAGCGTCCAACGAACGTCCTCCTCTTCCTCCCTCTCCTCCTTCACCAGCACCACTAGCGCTCTCCCTACCAGCACCACACCCCTAGCCCGCCCCGGCCTCAAACGAAAAACCTCCTCCTCCACAGACCTCGCACCCACGTCAACCCCAACCTCGGCACCATCCCCCACGATCCCTCCAACCCAAGAAGAAGGAATAATGCTCCCAACCCGCCTCCGCCATCTCATCTCCCTCCTCTCCCCCTCCATCTCCGTCTCCCCCTACCAC
>FTEL01009338.1_pt1 | contig 10491 bp, 12 predicted proteins | sample 1658911 | NCBI WGS metagenome assembly FTEL01 (sample SAMEA3914869, study PRJEB12502) | metagenome | biome: forest; material: soil | place: USA | collected 2012-03-12 | depth 0.1 m
ACCCTCCCCACGCAAGGCGGACAAATCCTCCTCTCCATCGCCTCCAGCACCCCCAGCACCCTCTTCTCCAAACCCCTGTCTCCCACGCCCCCCCTGACGGTCACATCCAACCCCTCGTCTTGCTTCTCCTTGCGCAATTCCCGGACGAGGGTGACTTCCTCTTCGTAGCGGGCCAGCCATTCGGTGAGGCGGGCGCGCACGCCGACGTAGGTGAGGCCGTGGACAGCGAGGGCGCGGTGGAAGGAGAGGGTGAGGGCGTCGAGTTTGCTTTCGAGGCGGCGCAGGGCCGCGGCGGATTGGGCTGCGAGGAGTTCGGCCATTTTCGGGGGCTTGCTGGGTGGTTGTTGTTGAGGGAATGGGTGGATGTCTTGTAAGTTAAGTGGTGGGTGAAGTGGTGGTGTAGAATAGGAGTGTGGTTGGGCGAGTTTGTATGTAGGTACATGCGGACAACACGATCTGGGGGAAACTGCGGGAGGCGGGCATGGCTTTATACCAGATTCAACGATGTGTTGGTTTCCTAGGCACTGCATGTTGACGCCTTGATTCTGGACGGCCACCGTGCCAGAAGAGACTCGGCGTTAAGTCACGACACCAGCTCCACCAAAACATCAACACGCCTCGGAAGAGGCCAAACTTTGGCACTGTAAACGCACGGGTATGGATTATGCAGATTTGCTACCGCCGAATGACAACCCAGAACAGACCACTCACATCACGCCCGGCCGCCGGCCCTCACTTGGCCTTCCGCCTGACCTTGAACGTCTTGAGCGGGTCCTTTTTCCCGCCCACCTTGAACGAGCGGCCCTTGGGCTTGCCTTTCCTGTGTTTCCTGTCCTTGCCGCCCTCCTTCTTGAACGGCACGAACCCGACCTTTTGGGTCTCGATCCCCTTGGTTCCGTCTTTGGGAAGAAGGTAGTCCGGCACGTGCTTCAGGTGGGGCTGCTGCCGCGTCGTCCGGCCGAGCTCGCCATCGTGCCTGAGGTGGGAAAGCTCTGTGGGGTTCTCCTCGAAGTATCTGAAGTATGATCAGCAACTGCTTGTCCATATCTGAAGATGCCTGAGGCACTCACCGCTTCAATGTTTCGCTCCTGAGGAGTTCTTGCCGCAGCTCTCTTGTCCTCGCCTCCCGAATGGCCACCTTCGTCACAGCGCGGAGAGCTTTTCACGGGTTAGTCAAGTTTGCAAAGTTTTGGACACTCATAAAACCCACCATCATTCATGCGATACCGGAAGGCGTCCATCTGCGACTTGTTGAAGTTGTACGGCTCCAGTTTCCGGTTCAGCTTCTGTTGCTGCTTCATGACCTTCGCCAGCACCTTTTCGTCTTTTTCGGTGCTCTTGATAGTCGTCGGCCTGTGCTTGCCATGTTGGTCCTTGGGGATGACGAAGGACAGGGCAATGCCGGCACGCCCTGCACGAGCCGTACGCCCTATCCTGTGGGTGTATGATGACGCGGATGTGGGCATGTCGAAGTTGACCACGGCGGCGACATTCTTGAAGTCGATTCCTGTGCTCGGTTAGTGGCTGGTTGAGATTCGCCGAACCCAACCGTCGCATACCTCTTGACACTCCGTACTCCTCGTCCTTCTTGTGTTTCCGCTTCTTCTTCGGCTGTTCTGCGCCGTCCTCCTCTCCCTTGGTCTTGGCTGGCTTCTTGGACTCCTTCTTCTCCCCTTCCGCTTCCGCGGCCTCGTCGCCAAACAGCTCGCTCTTCTCATCCGATGCAATGATGATGTCGTAGATGCCCTGAAAGCAGTTAGCACAGTGATTCAGAAGGGTCGAACTTCTGGCTGACGTACGCGGTTGAATTCCTCGATAATCTTGATCCGGGTGTTGATGGGAAGCTCCGAGTTCAAAACGCAACTCCTGATGCTGAATTGTTCAAAGAAGAGCTGCGAGAGTCAGCATCGGGCTCATGCGGCAGGGGGTCGTCTGTAATCACCTTCAGGCGGTATGACCGGTCAATGTCGGCGACAAAGATCAGACACGGTCCCTTGATCAGCGAGAGCTTGAAGATGAGGTAGGAAACCAGCCACTTGTCGTCCTCGGCGCACCTGTCCCATTGTCAGCAAAACCAGTCCCCAGAACCCAAACAAACCCGCCCCTCCAGCCACGTACTTGACATAAAACTGCGTCAACTTCTCATCCTCAGCCCCAAACTCCTCCTTCAGGTCCAGCAGCGTCGGGTTCCGGCAAAAGATCCCCTTCAGCGCATCCAACTCAGCCGATAGCGTCGCGCTCATCATGACAGTCTGCACGCCCTTGGGCAGCGCGCGCGCGATATTCTCCATGTCCTCATCATAACCATACGACAGCACGAGGTCGGCCTCATCCAGGACCAGGTGCTGCAGGCGGGCGAGGGAGAGGGCTGACGAGTTGGCGCTGTGCCAGGCGCGGGCTGGGGTCGAGACGACGACGTCCGGAACGTTGGCGAGTAGGGACCGCTGGACAGCGTCGGAGACATTCTCGGTCAGCTTGGCGGCGTGGATATCTTTCGCGCAGAAGGCTGTGAACTCCTCGATCGCTTTGAAGACTTGGTCGGCGAGCTCGCGGGTCGGGACGAGGATCAGGGCGGCGGTGAAGGGCGTGGGGTCGGTCTGGGATGGGGAGTCAGCATTGGAATAGTCATGACAGTGCGCGTGAGAGGGAGGGCAGAACAGCAGTCCGGCCAGGCAAGGGAAGGAGTGGGTGAGGGGGACGTACGGCCTTGCGCTTCAGGATACTCGACAGGACGGGGAGGACATAAGCGGCGGTCTTTCCAGACCCCGTCTTGGCCTTGCAAAGGATATCCTGTCCCTGCAGCGCCAGGGGAATGGCCTTGCGCTGCACGAGTGTCGGCTTCTCAAAGCTCTGCTTTGCGACGGCCTGGACGAGGCGCGGGTCGAGACCGAGCTCGGCAAAGGACGGTTCGGCTGCTTGCGTCTCGGGCTGGGCGGGCTTGGTCTCGGGCTCAGGAACAGCCGGTACCTCCGAGGGCTCGCCGGTCTTGTCCAATTTGCGCTTCATGGTGTCGTGGTGGCGGGCGACAAGAAGGGGGTGCTGGATCGCTGACGGTTGCTCGTGCGACAACGTGCAGCTTCAGGGACGTGCTGCAGGCGGAGCGGCCTCGACTTCGAAAAAATTTGGGGAATCCAGCGCCCAGCGGCGCGATAAGATAAGGAACGCGCCCCACCACGCCAATGCGCTACCAACGGCCCGAGCTCCAGCGCCCCGCAGGACCCACGAGCTTATTTCCCCCCCTGCAATATCAGTCGCGCATCGGATGAGAGCCTTCATCTGAATCTTCATGAAGCATCAGTGAACGAGATTTGATCAAGCTACTTAAGCTCCTGATATCCTTTGCCTCTCATTAACCCATACCCGGGAAAATAGATACATCTCTTCCCTCCCAACCTCACGGCGACGAGTATTTATACCCGTACTTCTCCTTCGCCTCCTTGATAACCCGATCCCCCTCCTCAACCATCTTCCTCCCCTCCTCCCACCCCCCCTCCTTCAAGCTCCCATTCGAAAACCGACTCACGCTCCCCCCGGGCACCGTCAACCCCTTCTGCACCGCCGGCCTCGCCAAAACCCTCTCCAACCACCCGGCCACATTCGGAAACTGCCCCGGCAAATCAATCCCCGCGAACCGACTCCCATTCACCCACCCCACCAGACTGATATCCGCGATGCTGTACCGCCCCTTGCCCTCGCCCGCGACGTAGTCACGCCCCGCGAGACGCTTGTCAAGGATCCCGTAGAGTCGCTCCACCTCGCCGACGTAGCGCTGGATCGGATACGCCAGCCGCTCTGGGGCTGCGCGGAGGAAGTGGTTCGCCTGTCCTTGCATTGGGCCGAGCCCGCCGTGCTGCCAGGCGATCCACTGCTCGGCAACCGAGTAATCATCCGATTCGACCGGGAAACTGAAGAGATTGTCCGGGTCGTAGTGGCGGGTGAGATAAGTCAGGATGGCGAGCCCCTCAAAGACCGGGAAGGCGTTGCGGTCGTGGTCGATGATGGTCGGGATGCGGCCGTTGGGGTTGAGCGCCGTGTACCAGGGGGCCTTTTGCGTGTTTTTGGAGATGTTGATCGCTTGGTAGGTGTAGGCGGTGCCGTAGGCGGCGGAGAGCTCTTCGAGGAGGATGGAGGCTTTGACGCCGTTGGGGGTGCCTGAGGGGTGTGAGTATGTGTAAGTGGTGAGGGGGAACTGGGTTGGGAGGGGGTTTGGGGTTGGCTAACCAAAGGTGAGGAGCTCGATGCCGGATTTGGCGACGAGGCCGGTGGGTTCCGCCATTTCGGGTGATTCTTGTTGTTGACGATTGGTGGTAGTGGCGATAGTCCTCAATTGTTGGTGTTGTTGCAGGTAGTTGACAGCTTGGATACGAGCAGGAAGAGGGGATTCCCGGGCTTTTCTCTGGGACACGACGTCGAGCGTGCGAGAGCAATGAAAGCCGGCAACCGCAACTCGGGGCGCGGCCAGCCCTCTTATGCCAAACCCCGCAGGCAAGCTACGTGGTACAGGGCGCATCATGTCTGCCACTCCGAATGCCGGATCTTGTCCGATCGACTGCCTCGTTCTGGTATTTGAAGCTGTGGTTGGGTAAGCGAGGACATCACGCTTCTGAGTAATCGCCCACTCGCTTTCCCTTTGGGTGTTCCTGGCCCCACATACCCTCAACACAGCTTAGAAATCCACTGCGACATGCATTCGAGTCTGGACCGACGCCCCGACTTCGATCGGCTTGCTGTATCAAGAGGGAGAGGATTGGTCATCGCGTATCTTGGAATCATTTAACTTTTCTTTTGGCCAGCCGACCGGGACTCCCTGACATGACACAGCTCTGCAGCCCGCCCCCTCCCTGCAGCTCCAAGCTTGGCCCGAGAACCCGACAGAATAGGGCTGAAGCGTGAAAGACGCATATGCACGTCACCAGATACACTCGGCCAAGGGCTGAGGACTGGTCCAGCACTCTCAAGGCGGCCTGGCACATGCACTCCATACACTGACGACTCGTCTTCCTCTCAGGTCACCTCGAACCGCCAGCACCAAGGGAAAACAGAGACAGCAAAAGACACAAATCAATAACTATCACAAACGACAGTCCAGCACAGAAAAAGAAACTACCAGAGGGCTCAGCCCCGCATATCGTTGCTGCATCGTACATCATGAGTCCAAACTCCAACCCCTTGTTCCAGCGCCGGCCACGACTGTGGCAAAACCGAAGTGCCGTTAAGCAGCAGGACTTGACGTGTGCGGGGGAAATCGGAAAGCAGAACCGCTCAACCATAAATGGCTCCTTTTCATCATGACGGCCGACAAGGGAGGAAGAAGAGAAAATAAAATAGAAAATAGAGACAAAACACACAAAGACCGTTTGCTCCAGTCATTCTTCGCAAAAGACGCCCGAGAACCCAGGAAAAGGAAAGAGGAAAAAGAGAAACCGTTCAGGCCGTTCACTCTTGACATATTTCTTTTTCTCGTGGTGGGGATCCTCGGCAAGGAACCAGTCATGCGCTATCCTAGTGCCGGCGCCCCTAGTACCGGCGCTCGAACTCACGAGGCGGGTAAGGCTCCCGGGCGTAGGGATCCCGGGGAGGATAGTCGGGGGGCGGGGGACGACGATCATAGGCGCGGCCACCGTTCATGTACGGATCCGGGGGAGGGTAGTCCCGAGGGCCGCCGCGGTACGGGTCATCCTCGTACCGGCGCAGGGGCGGGTAGTCGTCCATGGGCGGCGGTCCGCGGCGCGGAGGCGAACGGTAGCCTCCCCTCCTGTCATCATAATAGTCCCGGCGGGGGGGCGGGGTGCGCTCACGGTAGCCATCCCGATATCCATCCCGGCGGGGGCTGTACCCACGCGGCGGGCCGCGCCGGCCGTAGTCGTCCCCGGCAGGCGGATGGGGGCGGCGCGGAGAGCGCGAGCGGGCCCGGTCGTTCCTGGGGACGTCGGGCTGGGTCTGTGGGATTATTAGCAGGTAGGACGGGGTCAAAGGTCAAAAAGGTGCGTACATTGGCAACACAGGTCACGCGGACATTCTTGAACTCGCGGTTGTCCAGCTTCTCGACCGCGGTCCTGAGGTCAGCGGCCGTCTCAAACTCGACAAAGCTAAAGAGGCTCGAGTCAGCGTCATGTTTGACTCGGTTGTGATCGAGGGCTCGTCTTACCCTTCATTCGGCGCGTTGCGGTTGGTCTCGGAAAAGACCACGTCAAGGCCAGATTGGCGGGCAAAGTCTTTGAGATCCTAAAAGCCAGAGTCCATGTAAGTTGAGATCCCGGAGCCGAGGTTGGCGATATCCCTTGCGAAGAGCCAGTCCAGTGAAGCCAGGGATACCAGAGGGCTGAGAAACACGGCGGGGAGGGTCCCGGCTTTGAGAAGCCCTTCCGCGCGCCCCAGCACCGGTGACAGAACCATGGAAAATGACGGGAGGTGGGAGATTGGAGAGCGCGCCGAACAAAACGGAGAAAGGATGGAGAGCCCAGAGTAAGCATCCAGGCCAGGAAGCCGGCCGGCCAGACAACACGCCCGGTCTGTAGGCGAGGGCAGTGAAGTCCGGACCGGGCCGTTGACCAAACCAGGATTGGAGGATGCTAGTCCATGCGGGCCAAGGATATGGCCCGTTCCAAAAGCGTCAAGAGGGTGTTTCGGTATGGTGTCCGTGGAAAACGAAAGCTTAACAGACCTGCCAGCTGGTATCATTGGGAAGTCCAGTAATCTGCATGCGATGCGGGGTGCGGCGCGGCCGGGGCGCAGCGCTGCGGTCTTGGGGGTATCCGCCGCCGGGCTGCTCACGGTGGCGCGAGCCGCGGGCGAATTGGACCGTGAGGCGTTCACCCATGAAGTCGGATCCGTCTTGTTGTGCGCCTCGGGATTAGCCAGGGATCGGGCGCGAGGGAGGGAGGGAAGGAGGAAGAGTGTGTTGGGTCGGGGGCAGGCAGCGTGGTGAAACCAAAACAGGACGTCAACATACGGAAGGCTAGAAACACGCGCAGATAGTTAGCTCATGTTCGTTTGGCACGCAGGGCTACGCGACGATGGGAAGCGGGAAGTGGCGCCGCAACGACAGAAGGGCACGAGGGTGCTCACCTGGAACAACGTCCCGGGCGTCCATGGGATCCTTGTACTCGATGAAGCCAAAGCCGTTCATAAGCTTGATTTCGGCAATCTCGCCGGTCCCGTGGGTAGCGAAGTGAGCCTCGACATCGGCCTTGGTAGCTGGGGATGGGGCGGTCGTGTCAGCGGGGGATGTTGTCGTCAGCCTGCAACGCGAGGCGCGGCGGCCTGGAGCGACGCCGACGGCGGCGGCTGGGCGGGCGCCTCGTCGCGGATTGTCGCGAACCGGTACTCACCATTCCGGGGCAGGTTGCCCAGGTAGAGGCGGGTAGACGACACCTCGGCCATGTTGTCGTCCGCGGGTCACGCTGCGATGGGGGTTGATTGAAGGGCTGGGTCGAGGTTCAGGAAGACGTGGGGACGTGGTCGGGAAGGCTCCGTCCAGTGTCCTGTGGGTGGGGTTTTGAGAGCGGAGGAGAGCTTGGGCCAGGCCAAACCAGGGCGAGGCTCGCGGCTTGCGGCGCGTGCCAAGTTGCTGCACCTGGGGACAAGACAAACCGATGCGCCCGTACAGGAGATCCGCAATCGGCCGAGGAAAAAAATCAAGAAAAGAAACCGGCGGGTGGGCGCACAGGCGAGTGCTCCGGGCAAATGGTGAGGGCCGCAAACCAATGTTGGCAAACCCCAGGCGACGGAAGCTGGTCGCTGATGCGAGAGAGGTGGGAGAAGAAGAAAATTGGCGCGGACGGCTGGCTGATGGACACAACAGGACCAGAGCCCGCCCCGCCAAGATTTCTGAGTGGGGCCTGCAGGGCGGATCCAGCTAACCAGAGCCCGCAGGCCAGGGTCACGAGCGACACCAGCCTGCTCGCCGCTCCTCCCCCACCCAGCCTGGTCGAGCCTGGTCGCGCCTGGCCTGGTGCTCAAGCCAACATCTGAAACTCTGCGGTCGGGCGCGGTGCCAATTATTATGCTTCGGCCCGGTCGCATCTCGAAGTCGACGGGCAACGGTTCCATTCCTGCTGAGCTCAAGCAGGTATCGTCCACACAGTTACCCAACGCAGCTTGCGATCGCCCGCAATTTGGAACCCCAAGCGGGCAATCCTGCTCAACAACCTGGTTGGCAGGGAAAACGAGGCGGCCAACATCTGCGTGTGGGATTGCTCTCATTGACCGGCGAGAAGCCGCAGCATGCACATGCACGGCGACATGGGGACATCTGCCTGCCAAGCATGGGCCTTGCGCAGCCGAACATCATCAGCGTGGGGAACAACTGGATCAACTGGATCAGACGAACCAATTCGGAGAGAACCTTGCATGCTGCGTCGCGGCCCACACCACCGTCGATTCCCACGATAGCCTTGCCGGGCCCTACTGCTTACGGAATAGTCGGGTCGGTCATGAGAGCTCAACTCGAGAAGAAAGGAAAGGCAGCAACGCTCGCTTCAACGCCAACAAGGATGCAAGCCCGCCCGACTCCAGGCTCAGAAGATAAATATCGAACAAATAAACCACCTCCCCGAGTGATGCAACAAATAATCCTCACTAAACGCCATGGCAATGCTCCCCCCAAACCCCGACTCCAAACCCCACACTTCTCTCCCCTCGACAACCTACTTCTCAAACAACACCTCAACAACCTCATCCAGCAACGTGAACGCCAGATGCGCACTAAAACCTGTCAGCAATCCAGCCTCATCAACCCACAGGAAAAGAAAAGACAACTTACTTCAACCGCGCGTTATTAAAAGCAGCAAACACCCTCCTACTCGCCGCCTGCGCATTCACCCTCCCCACAACACTCCCCACCAAATCCGGCACGAGCGTGGCAAGCATCAACCCGGCCTCCGTCCTGCTCCTCGCCTTCTCCGCCCTTGTCCTGGGCACTTTCCCCTTCGGCAGTTCCCCTCCCGGCCACAACCCCTGCCGCAACAAACCCACATACTTCAACAGCGCCTCCTCCTGCACCAGCGCCTTCACATTCTCCCGCAGCTTGCGCTCGATCGTGCCGCCCAGCAGTTGGTGGAGGACGACGACGACCGCGCGCCCGCGCAGCCAGTTGTTGCCGCGGTTGAGCTCAAAGACTTCGAGGAAGATGTCGCAGATGGGTTTGACGAAGGGTTCGGCTTCTGCAAGGCCGTCGGTTTCTTTGCCGGTGGCTGTGGCGGGGTCTTCGAAGGCGTTGAGCTCTGCTTCGGCTTCGGCCGCGCTCATCATGCCTGCTGCGGTGGCCGGGTCTTCGGCGAGGGCGGCTGAGAGGGGGACGGTGCCGAGCTGGTTGGTTGCCGCGGCGATGAGGTTCTGCCCGGCGAGGGAGAGCTGGTCGAGCACAGGGATGCTGCCGAGGATGTCCTCCATGCCGTCGGCGACGGAGTCGTACAGCCGCGCGATCATGTTGTTTTGTCTTGAGTAGCCGCCGCCGTCGTCGCGGTCGGCCGGGCTGCCGGAGCCCGTGTCGCCCCCCTGCTGCGGGGTGATGACGCTCTGCGAGAGGAACGCGCGCAGATCGCGGCTGCGGCAGACGTCGGGCAGAAGGAGCAGCTCGCTGAGGTACTTCTCCAGGGCCACCCGGCGCTTCTGGAGGAACTCGCTCTGCAACTTCATGACGACACGGCGGCGGGGGAAGTCGAGGTTGCGCACCGAGGGATAGCGCGAGCGGAGTTTCTGGTGCAGCTCGAGGAACTCGCTGTAGCGGCGCGTGACGACCCAGGTGGCTGAGGGCATGCGTTCGCCCGCGTTGCGGAGTACCTCGATCGCGTACAGGGCAAATTCTTTGCCGTCGTCCTCCTTGCCGACTTGGATCGCCTTGATCTTGATGGTCGACCGCCCGTAGAGGCTATTGTCGCTCTCCTGGATGACATACTGCTGCCGCTGTAACTCCTTGCGGCGGATCTCGCGTTGCAAGCTCGCCTTAGACTTGCGCAGGATCCGCAGCTCGGCCGTGTTGTTGGTCAGTTCTGCCTTGCGGAGGAGCGAGTCGACCACCGCCTCCTGCGCGATCATCTTGTCGATGTCGTTGGTCAGCACGGTAATAGCTTCGGCCAGACCGAGGTCACCGGGGGCGGCCTCATGGACGGCATCGGCGTCATCGTCGTCCCTGTCGTCGCCAACATCAGAGGGCTCGTCAGAAAGGTACCTGCCCTCGTCGCCAAAGAGGTCATCGTCGACAAACACGCCGATGCGCGACGCAGCGCTCACCAAGCCTAGCGACGCCAGGCTGGGCTTCTCCTGCCCCTTTGCGTGGCGGTCAGCATCCAGCGAAGCCTTCCCTGGCCGCGCAGGGTCACCCGGGCGGCCCGCATCGAACGACCGTCGAGCCGCGACAGGCTGATCCGCAGGCACCTCAAGCGAGGCCCCCTTCGGCACCCCCGCCCCGCTCGCCGGCGAGCCCCCCTTGCCATCCGGCGCGGGAAATATGGCGCTGCCCACTTCCTCGTCCCCAAAAAGCGACGCCCG
>FTEL01002949.1_pt1 | contig 10488 bp, 6 predicted proteins | sample 1658911 | NCBI WGS metagenome assembly FTEL01 (sample SAMEA3914869, study PRJEB12502) | metagenome | biome: forest; material: soil | place: USA | collected 2012-03-12 | depth 0.1 m
GGCTGGCGTTAGGATGGGCATGGTATTCACCATTGTCAGCTTTGCGACACTGGCAGGGCCGCCTATCGCAGGCGCCATCATTACGGCCTCAGGGGGCAAATATTATGGGGCTCAGGCTTTTGCGGGGGCCTCATTGCTGTTGGGGATGGTGTTAATGGCCGCTGCCCGGTCGGTCAAGTTGCGGAGGCTCAACCCCGAAGGCGGGCTGATGGACTTGGGCTTACACACGAAGGTCTAGCCTTTTGCAAATCAGTGGATTTGGCGAGCGGTAAAAGCCTGGGGGTTGGAGGTATTATGTATGGGTATCATATCATGAAAATAGAGCCCGGCAGGAGCAGAGGGCAGACGAGATATTTAATAACGATAATTGCAAGCTATTCACAGCTCTCGCCATAAAAAAAATGCAGGAGAACAAACCAAGCGCAGGGAAAGTCCAAAGACGCAGCACCGGTTCGAAATCTCTCCTGAGGACTGCGAGGAGGGCAATGATGGTACTGGCTGTGGCGCCACAAGAGTGAGGGGAACAAAAATTGTCGCCGTTGCCCAATAACAGGATTGAACTGTTGACCTTCGCATACCATATACAGGATACCCAGTATTAGTACGACGCTCTAACCAGCTGAGCTAATCGGGCTTGGACATGGCAATATTGCAGAATCATTGTACTTGTACATACTGCCGAATGTCCGTCACTGGATTGTAGCCCCCGAGGTTTTGCTGAAACAAGTACCGACACACGCTCGGTTCCAGGCCGGTTGTGGTTCCATTGTGTCTGTGTCAGCGACTTCGACTTACGAGTCATAGGGTTCGAACGAGACCAACTCAGGGCATGGTTGATGAGGACAAATTGGATGAAGCCAATGGTGTTGTACGGATTAACGCTTAGGACATACAGACTTGGCCGAGGAAGCTTTAATACGGTCAAGTCTCCTCTCTAGGATGCAACTCGTTGAACGAGAAGTCTAATCGTCGTCATCGCAAAGAATCCTCGGATGACGCTGGCGTCGGTGACTCCCCACAGCCTTTGTCCCTTGAGTCTGTATCCGGGAGCCCTCCTCCCGAACGGTTTCCAGACTGTCCTCCCCATGTTGATTCCAACCTGCACCACGTTCCATCTTTGCAAGCCGTATCAAAGAGACACCCTCCTGGAACAAACCCGAAAAGGAGACATCCGCCGGGGTCGGCTCACCTTGGGGGCGGACCACCCCATGTTGAACGAAAAGCTCCTTGATCTGCTTCCACTTGGCCCCGGATAACCCTGGACCGCGATCCTCTGTCTTGCACTTGAAGGGTCCTGTCTGCATTTCGTTAAATGTGGATTTCAGAGTCGAAAAGAGCCGTTCGGACGGTTGGAGGACAGCCTCCCAAGTATCCCTATCGGCACCATCTGTCTGGTCAGGGGCGTTTAGGAATGGATCGGCCCCGGCTTCGAGCAGGGTCTTGACCACCTCCGGCAACAACGAGTACGCTGCCACGGCGAGGATTGTCCTTCCAGAGATGCGGATGGCATTGACATTGGCGCCGGCGGTGATGAGCGCGCAAACGATCTCGACGTCGTCCTTGCTCCTCTGGCCGAACTGGACGCAGGCGGCTAGCAGCGACGGACCAAACTCTCCGCCGGCCCTGTTGACATCTACACCGGCGTTTATCAACGCCTGTACAACTTCAACCTTTCCGGTGAGACATGCCAGTTCCAGCGGAGTGCTCCTGATCAACCGCCGGCCTTCTCCGGGAATGTCGGCGGCTGTGAGGTCGGCCTTAGCGCCCGCGCGGAGCAACATCAGTGGCAGCTTGTCGCTGTACTCTGGAAGGGTTTCTCGGTCGGACATTAGAGGCCTCTCGTGGTAAAACTCGGAGCGCGAGCAGGCAATCTGTAAGGGAGTGGCCTTCCACTCGGGGGAATCGCGGTTCGCGTCGCATCCGGCACGGAGCATCATGTCTAGCAAGTTTTCCTGTTCGGTGGCGGGCCCATCCCACAAATTGTTGTTCAACAGTGTCTGAAGCGGCGTCCCATAGCCCTCCAGAATGGTGTTGTTCGATGTGCCCCTTTCCAGCAACATGGCAATAACGTCGTCGGGTGACCGGAGGCGCACCGCGCGGTGGAGGTCTCCTGGTTGGACAGGCACCCCAAGTTCGAGAAGGAGCCTGACAAGGGAATTGACGCGGCCTTTCTTGTCCGGCTGATGTGGGAACGCTGCACCCATTTGCTCCTTGGCTGCTATAGCCGCTTCGAGCACTGCCGTGAGTGTGCCTTTCTCTGTTAACCAAGCGACGACGTCATGGCCCCGACTGTGAAGTTGCCGTATCCAGTCGGGAGCCACCCTGTCGACTGCCATGCGAAGGACATCGTCTAGGAGGTTTCCCATCGTCGCCCCGTACTCGATCAACAAAGCGACGACCATGATATCACCTTCCCCGTCGCTTGAAAGCCGTTTCAGAGCTTCGGACAACAGCGTCTCACCCCCCTCGTCAAGGTTGATGCCGTTTCGGAGCAGCAATTCTATATACGGCCGCTGGTGGAGGTCTAACGCTACCGACAGTGCGTGGCGGAGGTGCCTTAGAGGAAGGCTGACCTGCGCATGGCATTGCTTGAGTATCCTCTCAGCGACGGACGCGTGGTCGTACGTAATGGCCAGAGAGAGGGCTGTCTCGTCATCAGGAGTCCGGACCAGAAAATCGACGCCGTATTGGAGCAAGATGTCCACAAGCTCAATGTTCCCTGAACTAGCTGCATACTCAAGGGGCGTATTCCTGTTCCTGCCTGTTCTAGAAACCCAGTCCAGCATGGCTGTCAAGATTTCTTCAGCCACACCCGGTGCACGCCCCTCATGCTGCAGCTGGCTTGCGGCCCAGGCGGTTGCAAGAAAGCCGATACTAGCCCTCGGGCGATTGTACCCAACCATCTCCTCGCGGGACCTAAGTTCATCGCTGGCGCTGAACTTAGTCCTGATCAACTTGCTCAAGGGTCCCAGATCGTTGGTCGCATCGCCTTGCCCAACTGCCGATGATGGCACGTCGAAGATGAGTTTTGGAATCAGAACACTGAGGTCCTCAAGGACCTCATAGTACCCGAGTTCGATGGCGATAAACAAGAGCTCATAGAGGACAGCAGGTATGTATCGGGGTCCGAAGTCGTACCGCTCCAGCATAATTAAGATCCAGGATCGGCAGCGCTTTTCTCTGATTCGACGCAGGTCTCCGTGCACACGAGATTCATCGCGGCTGAGATCCACATTTCTGAGCTCCCGGGGCTTTAAGACGCCGTTCTTCGAAGTATGTCGAGCTAGGAACATGGCGAGAGTTCCATAGTCGTCGAGTGCTACCATCGCCGCCTGTGACAATGCTGCCTCTCCCTGAAGGACCAGATTATTCTTGAGGGTCCCCATTGTGCGGAGGCCGAAGTCGCGGTGCAGCTCGTTCGGGGACCGACATGCGTGGCGGCACAACTCGCCTAGGGCTCGCACCACCTTTTCCTGGTGCTGCGCCGAGCAGACCCGGAGCAGGCTCTTCAGATGTTCCTCTCCTTTCTCGTACTGCCGGTTGGTCCTCAGCTTCTTTGCGTCATCCAGCATCCGCCGGACACAGTCCTCGAGGGAGGGCAGCTTGGACTGATGAAAGACGGCCGGTATGATGCACATCAGGGCATCCTGCTCGGTGGCCAACCGGGCCTCGCATAGAATCCTGGCTAGCGCGTCAATATGTGGGTTGCTGAGGTCGCTTGATGGCGTGTTGGAATTGCGCAGACTTGTGTTGTCGAGCGGCTGGCGAACCGAGACTTCGGTGAGCTTGTCCATTAAGGATGCTGCCTCAAACATGAAAGTTGTGAAGATATCTTGGGCGATCATCTCCAGAACGCTCGCCGTGGTTGGCAAAGATATCAGCGAGGCGCGGTTCGGGCTAGAAGGTTCCGGGACATCGGCGTCTTGTGCGTATTGTTCCCAGTCCCTTGCTCCCTGCCTGCTGGACCGCGGCCTGAAGGATTCCTCCACCGACAGCCTAAACGGCACCAGACTAGCTGTGTTCCGCTCCGTCAGGTACCTAAATTTGTGCTCAAACGTACCCTCCTTTGCGATCCAGAGCCTGATGACTGCTGTCGCGCGTTCTCGGCCGTCCACGGCTTGCATAATCTTTCGTGCCGGGCCATGCCTCAAGGACGACGGATTTGCAAAACTCAAGTCCCGCCGTCGCCTTTGTAACACGTCCTGCCTCCACAGGCCCAAAACCGCTGCGAGTTGATACTCGTTTATGGACCACTGGTATCCCTTCCGACGCATTATAAAGTGGATGGGGAATGCCAAGCTCGACTCCCGATTATCTGAGGCAGATACCTGATACTGGCAAACGGCGGACCACGCCAGCGTCGTCACCCCTTTCCATCCGTTTTGCACTGGGACTTTATCGAGCAGGTATCCAGCGGCATCTTGTAGAACCCCCTGCAACCGCTTCGCCATGTTCTGCAACTCGGGATCCCATTGCGTGCTCGGGGGGTGGAAGGCGTCTCCCGTGAGGTGGGCGAGGCGTGCTCTGATATTTAAAGCTCGAGCAGCAGGGTTCAGGTCAAAAGCAGGGACAGCGTCCCGATCCCCGTAGATTGCCAAAGGCTTGACAACGAAGGCGCTGTCGGGGATGTCGCCTTCCAGGATCCGAATAAAACGGTCCACTTGCATGGCGCAGACTGCTTTGCCCTGAGGATATTCACGCGCCCCTGGCGGATCGTCACCGAGCTGGAAGCCGACGATTCCACTACCCACGTCTCCTTTTGAGACCACTACATCAACCTTGCATGACGCCAGCATTTCGAACTCCTCAGGGTTCTGCGCCGGAAGGAGAACGTTTTTTTGGGTTGAGAGCAGCTTCTCTGCGCTGGGTGACGCCAGCATGCCCTGTGCAGCTTTGGACGCGGCATCCGCCATCCCGGTGTCGAGACACGAGTTCATCAAGCCCCATGAATCTGTGTGTGAGACGGTGGAGCTGGAGTCTGTAAATACAGCGATACGGCGGTTAGCAACTGGCAAATTGACTTGGCTCGACGCTTACTTACGGCGGATCGGATAGTCATCACTCAGGATCGCCAACGCTTGCCAGTCGAGCTCGGCACTCTCAGACAATCGAGTGAAGTTCTCCAAGAGGTTTTGGTCACGACCAAGACGTCTACTACGAAGCAATGCGCGGATGATGGACATGGCTAGGGTGCAGGCAAGTTGGTAGAGAGTGACAGACCCGTGCAGACCACGGAAGCCCACGAACTGGCAGGCAAAGCCCAGAAGAGATGAGACAACGGCGATCCACAGCATGGCGTTGGGTGGCAAGCCGAGGATGAGGTGCCAGTCTCGTTGATTAATGTAGGATGTCGTGTACTCCTTCTTCTCCTCCCCGTAGGCGAAGGATCGGAATTGCTGATCCCCGACCCTCTGGTCACCGCACTGAACCCAGAAGATGCGCGGCTTCGGCTTCATACCTATGCGCCGCTCGACCGTCCGAAAGCGTCTTTCGCTGGAGCGGCGCTCGATAAGGGCGGCGCATAGGGTCATGCCGCACATGAGAACGAGGGTGCCAGTCATTCCGAGGACAAAGGACCATGGGTGGGGTGTGTCTTCTTCCGTGTAGAAACTAGGGTTGTAGAAGGTCGCCCAGGTCGCGTATGCAAAGAAGCTGGTCTCGAGAAGCAATCCGGCGGCAGTTGCAACTGCCAACAGTCGCTTGCTGGTCCGTCGAGTTCCCACGTTCAGGGAAAGATTCGGGAATGGTGCGAAGTTGGGGGAGGAGTTCAAGGGAGATTTGTCGACCTCAATCCAATGACGGGAAGAGCCGTCAGGGGCCTTCGAGCTATCGTTTAGAACATCATTGGGGCGGTAGATGCCGCAATGGGGAGGACTATTGTCCCCCTGACTGGTGTCGATCGGGTAGAAGTTCTGTCCTTTGGTATAGATGAATTCTAGGATTTTGGGTCGGCCAAATACGCGGCAGATGCCCCCGTTGGACCACAACTCGCACACGTCTTGGCTGGTTGAGGAACATAGCTCGGCTTCAGCAACGCCGTGGGCCTCCTGGGCGCGCCCGATAAATGATTTGAGTGAGGCCTTGCCGTAGAGCCTGATAACCGACACCACCGCCGTGAGAATCCCGAGCGGCCCCAGGCCAAATATGACATTGTCAAAAAAGCTGACGCTTTCACTGAGAAACTGCTTGGTAACTTGCTCCCCGAAAAGCGTGATCAGAGGTGCGAGATCCGTTGCGAAATTGTCGGCAAAATCGGACCACTCCTCAGCGCTCGACAGGGCCGCCGCCCGAGGAAGAAACAGGGCCAGACCGAGCGGCAGTAACCCCATCATTGAAGACGCTGGCGGACAAAATCGTGTCTCAGGTAGATGGGCAAGATTTCGAAATCTCGGGCATGGCTGCGGGGGGGCGGTTGGGGATAAGTTGTCAAGCACGGGGATATTTTCAGCCGAGGACCAACAGGGTCAGGTCTCAAGAAAGCCTCGCGACCAGCCGGCAGTCTTCACAGGGGGTAGGTTGGCTCTCGCCTCTCCTGCATGATTCCGGCACAACCAAGTGAGCCTACTGGGCGACAGGCGTCTCCATGCGGGCGTCTACGTGCATGCGAGCAGGGGTTTTATAGGTCCGTCTTCTGCAATTCCTCCGCACCCCCACATATAGTCAGCGCGCGATTCAAAGCTCTTGATTCGCCCAGTGCACCGCACCACCTAGGCTGTGTTTCGGTTGCGGATCGTCCCGCGCCTTCCATGACTGCAGCCACCTCACTTCCCACACACAAGATCAAGCACTACTCGCCCGCCAACAGCCCAGACAATTCCATCACTGTTGCTCCTAATTTTACAGGGCACGCAGAGAGAGACCAAGAACTAACGAGACTGCGTGCTTTAGCACACACGTTGTAGCTTGAAGAAATCCCGCCTGCACAGGGGAAAGAAGGTGAGGGAGGTAAACGCCTTCTCACCTAGCAAATAGACTGACTAGGAGTAAATGGGGGATGTTTTGTCCCGCGGGCATGAAGATCCTACACCTACGCTATAGAAACGACGGGGTTTGCGCTCCTTGGAACGGCACTGGCAAAACCACATCCAGAATTCTGCCTTGCTCTAGTCAGGGACTCATCAGGGCGCGTTGAGGCCTCTGAACCACATGACCGTCAGGTAATCGCCACCGTAGTTCAGTAAAAGAGCACGCGATAGAGAGATGCAAACGCAAGCCGAAACGTCACCAACTACGTACAGGTACTCTTCAAACTCATCTCCCCACACCCAACTCTATGAAAACCCCCTTGCTTATGCCTCCGCAGCCCCCCAAGCACAACACACCCTGCGGAACACATAAGACATTGTATTATTGAAGCACCAAATCGACGTTCCCGACATGTTATTCTCGATGCACTGCACCGGCGCGGCGGCCGGCAGTTCCGGACAGAGCGGTGATCATCGTAGTTGTCGTCGCCGTCGTACTCGAAAGTGGGGTCGGGCTCAAAGTTGGGGGGGCGATCAATGCAGTACTGCTCGTAGTAATAAGCCAATGCAACATCCGGTGACTGCTGCAGTCTTTTCATCGTGTCTCTGTCCAGCATTAGGACCCAGTAATACACCGTGTAGCCCATCGAAATGACCTGGACACGGTCGTAGACGTGCGCGTAGCCCGCCAGTAGCTCGGGGATGGATCCCACGTCGTAGGAATTTTGTGGGTACACGTAGGTATTAGCTGCGCACCCGTTGTCTGCAGTTTCCCTAGTCGCGGTTGGGGTGTAGACGGCAACGGTTGTGGCCGATACCCCAGTTGCAGAGTTGCTAGCCGAACGGCCGTAGATGAGTTCACAGTGCGTAGATGCCGAGACAGCTTTCGTCGCCGTGCTGCCTGTTGAGATGATATGCGTCATGATGGCCGCTTTGGTGCAAAAAGATGTCGTTTGGGTTGTGCATTCAAGCTCACAAAGTAGCATGTCTTAGCATGTCTGAGGTTGTCTGACGTTCTTGCTCAGACCTGCGCGAAAACGCTCTTATAGCGGACCGACCATTTCACTTGCGTCACACGTCTCCTCCCACGCAAGCATCAAGTGGGAAAGCGAGGGGCGCCCGGGCGCGAATGAGGTCATCTCCACGTTTATTTGTTATCCTGAGTCCTCTCAGGCCATTCCCTTTACATCCATTCTTGCTCCCTTCTAGCAACACCCGGCCAACTGAGCCAACAGCGCACCCCCTCCTAAAGGACACAATGGACGACAACTTTGAGATCCATGAACCGTATGATCTCATGTTCAAACCCCCATATTCTTTTCTCATTTTTGCTGTCTCCAAGCTTAGCGGCCAGTATCGACAATTGGCTGTAGCTCGATATGAAGCTGCTCACAACGGCTATTCTTCCCAATGGATGACCATAGTACGGTCCTGTCGACGCGTCATCACCACCTTGTCAGACCCGGCCAACCGCACCGCTATTCAGGGCGAGTTGTCACTCGCTGATGCAGCGTACGGCCACCGCGGCCTAGCCCCGCCACGGTCGAAGCTTCAAAGTATCGATCCGGGCAGCATAGTACCGCAGTGGGATCGGGAGCGAGTCAACAGATGGTGGAACTGAGACGTGGTCGAGTTTCCATTCATCGCGACATGTCTTGTCGTCAGCGTCGGACGAGAATGTAACAGTTGTGGCGAGTTGGCATCTCGTGGCTCCCAAGTCACGGCGGGCCCACTCGGACTGGTGTACACCGACGACACCCTGCAGTACGGCATGGCAGTGGTGGATATTTCTGATCTCGACCGCGTCAAATACGGGATTGTGGCATTTGGGACGACCTACCCCCTCATGCCGTATGGCCAATTCGCTACGCAGGCAGTTCTCGAGTCCACGAGGCAAAGGCGACCGTTGTCGGCGAAGGCGTATATGAGCAAGTTCGCTCCTGTCGACGAAAGGGACGAGTGCCCGGCCGCGGAGACAATGGGGATGGATAAGTTGCAGATGGAAAATTACCAGCTGGTTGGTCTTGACGCTTTAGAAGGTAGGAACTAACCTTTTTCCTGTGACGAGTTGATATGATGCTAAGTACCTCTAATTACTGCGTGTCATACAGTGGTGTGGCTTGACAGTGGCCAGCAGGAGCAACACCGGTCAGAGGCCGGCTCGCCGAACCCCCTTGGGCAGCCCGGTCCGCGCTCTCTCGGTGAGCAAGCCGTCGCGGTCCTGGTACGGCGTTTGGTAGAGACCACGGAACATAGCGATGGAGACGGGAATGATGACCTCTTCGGCGAGGCTCAAACGTTTATCAACTTTCCAGGGATGCTACGAAATCAGCTACACCAACACGCCCACAAACTCCATCAGTCCCCCTTCGCCGCAGACTTGCTCCGCATCGCCTACGCTCAGCAAACGCACCTCGACTGGGTCACGTTCAGCCACCTCTCTCCAGAGGTGATCGGTTCTGCTCTTAGGAGCGACTCCCTGAAACACGCCCGCTCCATCAGCTTATGCATCGACGAGATCAACGGCACCCCGACTGAGCTTGTCTCGGTCCTGGCCACTCATACCCCTCCGTTCGACTCGCTCTACCTCCACCAAACGCCGTCCCGCCAAACCGACCAGCCCACCGCGGACCTTCTGGCCCAACTCATCACCCATCCCCAGCTCGCTCGCACCCCCAGCCTCTTCCTAACAGGCATCTTCTCCACTTCCCTCCGACGGATCATCCTCCCCTCCCCGCATACCCTCACTCCCCACACCCCCTTCCCCATCCAGCATCTGTTCATTCGGCACACTTTCGATCCCACCGGCAGTGACGACGACGTCAGTGACGATGGAAATGACAGTGGCCACCCCGCCCCCCCAATCGAAAAGAAATCCACCTGGCCAGAATACTACTACCTCGGCGACACACCATATCGCCCAGAGCGCTTCGCCACGGGCTTCCTCCGCCTGCTCCACGCCCTGGCGCAAGGGCGCACAACTATGCGCGACCCGGACATTGCCAGCGATCTGCTGCGGGACACGTTGTGCTGGGCCCCGCCGTCGCTACGCGACGACCTCTTCTTTGACCGCGGAAATGATGAGCGGGCGGCGAGTCGGGTGGAAATTACGCCGCTGCCGTGCGAGAACCGGAGCATCCCCTGGTTGGCGGTGGGGTGTGGCGTACCGCGGGAGGTGCTGTTTCGCGGGGAGTGCTGGCCGTTGGTGAGGGAGCTGGACCCTGAGGCCGGGTGGAGCGTCGTGGTGGACGTCGTCGAGGTGGATCAGCCAATGGCGAGCGTGAGCTATGCCTTTGTGAAGGGTGTTGAAGGGGAGGAGAAGGTCAGGGTGGTGGGTGGGCTGCGGGAGTTCCTTGGGGAGGCCGCGCCCGAGGTCGAAGGGGGGTTGCTAGATCGGCGGTGGGAGGAGCTGGAGAGGTCGCTTGCGAGGCGGGACGCGCGGCTGGCGGAGCGGAACGGGCGGGAGTTGAGGTCCAGCTGGGTGGATATTTTAGGAGACGGGGAGGCGAGGGAGATGCTGGAC
>FTEL01004072.1_pt1 | contig 10468 bp, 8 predicted proteins | sample 1658911 | NCBI WGS metagenome assembly FTEL01 (sample SAMEA3914869, study PRJEB12502) | metagenome | biome: forest; material: soil | place: USA | collected 2012-03-12 | depth 0.1 m
ATTCCATCCCCTTCCCTTCCCCCCTGCGGCAACGCACCCCTGACTTCCGGGACCTGCGCTATTGAACACTCTGCTTCTGCTGCTGGTGCTGCTTGTTGAACAACAAAACCGGCCAGACAGCCCAACCCACACTCGACCCTTTTCCCCAACACGCCATCCCCATCCACCGGGACAACCACCTAGCTGGGAGACGACGACGACCAGACCCGACCCTCACTCCCCCTCCTGCACTGACAACGCAGGCCTGTCTGCCGTCCCTGCCTGCTCCCACCAACGCCCACTCTCCACGACAAGACAAGGCACCTGGCCTGGAACCAAGCAAGGTTCCATATCCGTATCACACGTCCCTATCTCGCCCAATCGCGCCCCCTTGAGAAGGATCAAGCAGCAGCCCCACTGAGTCACGAGCGCACCTGTCAGTGCCCACTGTTCGAGTCCGGACCCGGCCGCCTGCAGACCGCCGCCGCCCGACACTGGCCGATCGCAGCCCGCATCCGCAGCCCGGCCCCCCGACTCACTGTGTGTGCGGTGTGCGCCGTACCACACAGACAGACGCAACACATAAGAAGCCATGGGCCTGTTTTCGAGGAGGGACCGGGCGCCCAAGGCGGCCAGCAACCCGGCCCCGACGCTGTCCAGCTCGCAGTCCAAGTCTTCGCTGACGTCGGGCTCGTCGAGCATCATCACCCCAATCAACACCAGCTCCCGCATCATGAACCGCACCTCGGCCGGCACCACCAGCACCGCCGGCGGAGGCGGGCCAGGCACGCCCCTGACGCCCTTCTCCCCGGGGCCCATGCCCAGCGTCGCCATGCCGCGGCCCCCCGACCCGCAGCTCGACCCCGCCGGCTACCTGCGCAGCCTGGGCGCCGTCCGCGAGCGCTGCAAGATTGTCACGGCCAAGGCCTACCGCGACGAGCTGCACCACTTTGACGTCGACATGCGCAAGTTCCCGGATGTCGTGTCGTTCGTTGCCAATATCATCAAGGTGAGCAGCAGTCCTGCGGCTGGTTGGAGAGAATTGAGGCGAATTGGGGAGGGATGCGGTCGAGAGAAGGGGTGGCAGATGAGGGGTTGGGTTGCAAGCCCCTTGCAGAAGCCACAGCTTCGCCTCTGCTCACCACCCCGCATTGCATTGCCGTGCCAATCGCTCCCCAAAAAAGACACAGCCAGCAGCTAACCACCACTGTCCTCCCCCCTCACAGCGCGACTACGATGCCCCCTTCACGACGATCCCCGGCCACGGCCGCTACCAGCACTTTGGCGTGGGCGGCCGCGACCGCATCGCCCACATGCTGGCCACGTGGCCCGAGGAGGTGGACAACACGGAGAAGTGCAAGCGGCTGCTGGACCTGTTCCTGGTCAGCGTGCTGCTGGACGCGGGCGCCGGCACCGAGTGGAAGTACAAGAGCGTCGAGAACGGGCGCATCTACAGGCGGTCCGAGGGGATTGCCGTGGCGACACTGGATATGTTCAAGGCTGTTCGTCTCCTCCTTTTCACCCCCTTCCATCCGCCAGAAAATACTGACACCCGCGCGCAGGGCCTCTTCTCGGGCACCAGCAACAAGTACCAAGTCGACAAGGAGGGCCTCCGCCAGCTGACGGTGGAGAAGCTCGCGCAGGGCCTGCAGTCCGGGCCCGGGAACGAGATGGCGGGCATCGAGGGCCGGGCACAGCTGCTGATCCGCCTCGGGCGGGCGATGGAGAACAGAGAATTCTTTGGCGAGGACGGCCGCCCGGGCAACATGCTTGGTAAGGACCCCCCTGCCACCCCCCTTCCTGCATCTCAGCGATGTCCCCTTGATACTGACTCCACCGCTATCAGACCACATCCTCTCGCACCCAGCAACGCAAGCAACCTCAGTCATCATCGTGCCCATGCCGGTCCTCTGGAACGTGCTCATGACGGGCCTGGCCCCCATCTGGCCGCCCTCGCGCACAGCCATCAACGGCGTCTCCCTCGGCGACGCCTGGCCGTGCAGCTCGATGCCCCAACCGGCGCAGTCCCCGTCCTCCCCGACCTTCTCCCCCTTCCCCAACACCACCGGCCAGGCCAACGGCGTCGCCCCCTGGGAGAGCATCCTGCCGTTCCACAAGCTCACCCAGTGGCTTACCTACTCGCTGATGCAGCCGATGCAGAGCGTCATGAAGATGCAGTTCGCGGGGCAGGAGCTGCTGACGGGGCTGCCCGAGTACCGGAACGGGGGCCTGTTTGTGGACATGGGGGTGCTGACGCTGAAGGCCGAGGACCAGGAGAGGGGCCTCAAGCACTATGCCGAGTACAGCGCGCGGACGGGGACGGGCGGCGTCGAGGTGGCGCCCATGTTTGAGCCGGGCGATGATGTGATTGTGGAGTGGAGGGGGGTGACGGTGGGGTTTTTGGATTTGTTGACGGTCGAGGTGAATAAGGCGCTGAGGAACGAGCTGGCGGGGAACGAATTGAGCTTGGCGCAGGTGTTGGAGGCGGGGAGCTGGAAGGTGAGTTTACCTACCTACCCTCTGCGAGATACTGGGTGGTGGCGAGAGCACGGTGACTGACAGTGACGATTATAGGGTGGCCGGGAAATCGCCGAGGTCAGCAGGCCAAATACCAAGGAACCACCGATCTTGATTGATAGCGATGGGACGGTGTTTTAGATGGGGGTGGTTGGGGGTGTTTGGATGATGGGTGTTCGATGCTTCTGTCTGGGTCAAAAGGGTTAAGGGATAACACGCTTGGCGGCCAGGCTTTCGGTTGGTTGGGTGGGTGGGAGAGAAGAGTTCTTGCCTGTGTGTGCTGCATTTTCCCCGGGCGAATTGATGCCGGTGGATATTGGATTTGTGTCTGCTGCTGCTGATGCTCTGCTGTTTTGTTGGCTTCGCCTTTGGTTCATTGTTGGACGGGCATGGATGGGATGCATGAGGGCAGCTAAATACCAACTCTTGAGTCTCCCACTGCTTACTGATCACTTTGGCTCTTCTATTGATTGATGCCCGTGTGCTGCTGCTTTGACTGGGAAAGTGTACAGCAAGTGCGCCGTAGCAACGTCATCCAAGGGGTATAAACAAACAGTTCACAGACTCTCGATCACAAGACTCGCCACCTCGAATTCCGTGCCCGACTCACCTGTCCTTTGACTGTTTGCCATAAATAGATGGCTCAGATGCACCTCGAGTGGCTTTTCTTTCTCACATCAAGAAGCCATTGTCTGCTTCTTTACACTGGAGCTTCCCAGTACCCAACTGGCAGGTGGGTTCCTCCGCGGTGACTTCCTTTTCCACAGATTCAACCCAAAAGCGTGGCTCGCCCTCCTTCCTCTTTTCTTTTCCCTCTTCCCCAAGAGGAACGATCCAATCTGCAAACTTTTGCGAATTATTGTCGGGTTTCTTCATCCATTGTGCGAACCTGGCCCTGATTCACAGCACATGTTCCGGACTTGAGCTCGTTTTTACTCACTGCTGACATTCACGCACCACCCTTCAAGGCACCGGCATCGCCAGCCGGATCTGGATGAGGCGTTAATATTTTGTTCCTGACTCTAATTCTCCCCCACACTTTCTCTTCCTTTGTCCCTCTCAACAAAGTCGACCGTTTGGCCAGTCCCGCGCAACCCCGACGACCCGAACCGACCCTCTTCACGATTCCAAGCCATATCACATCCCCAGAATCCCTACTATCCAACATGCATCGTCCTCCGTATTCGAATACTCGCCGTGGACGAGGCGGGCGAGGCGGCCGCGGGGGTTCTCGTGGTCACTGGGGTCGCGGATTTCGACGTTTTGCCTCCGCGGACCGCTTTGAGAACGACGACGACGATAGGGTTGCAAATGGCCAGTAAGTTTGCTGCTGGATGCGCATAGCTTTGGGTGCTGGATGTATAACGCTGACACATTTTCGTCCAGTTACCTGCCCCAGGAGATCTTCAGCCACTTCAACCCTACGGTGTACAACGGCGGGCACAAGCCGCTAACCACCATCAATGGAACCATGGACAAGCCCGATGCCATCGCGTACGCCCTCGTCTATACCGCCAACCAGAGCCACTGGATGGACGACAACACCTTGTTCATCAAGTCGCACCTCGACATCCTGCCTGGATACGAGGATGACAAAGCGATCCTCGACTCAAACCACAAAGAGATGGATTACGACCAGATGATGGAAGGCATTACTGCCCGCCTCACTGAGACCATCAGGTTCGGCCGCTACGGCATCGAGGACGGCCCCGATGTCGAATGCTTTAACGAGGACGACAACATCACGTCCCTGATTGTCCCCGGTGATTGGGTGGAGGAGAGCTTCGAGCTTCCCAGGGCGGCCAGCGTCGTCACCCCCAGTGTCGCGTACACCCCTGACTACCACCAGCCGTTTGCCGTCTACGCCGGCAATGGCCGCAACCCGGACAGGACTGGGTTCAAGTTTATCGCCTGGTTCTTTGTCCAGAAGGTCGAGCTGTTTGCCGCCAAGTCGGCTGCACTGGCTAGGAAGATGCAGTCAGCGAGGTGGGAGGCGGACATCAACCACGAATGGTGTGTTTTAATCTTCCTTTATACTCTCTCTCTTGCCTCGTTCTCTTCCCCGACCCCCACCCGTCTTTCCAGAAGGTCCTCCATCACATTGTCATCTCATCAATGAACGCTCACTGCCTCCCTTCTTGATCCTTCAAGACACACTGATGGCTGACTTTGGGGAACAGGGCTGTGGTCAAGCTTCAAAAGATTGAAAAGGGCGAACCGGACTGGCGCCCCGAGCCCAGAATCAACCGCAACAACACCGCTTATACCACCAATCGAGCTTATACCACCAACGTCCTCACTGAACAGCCGAACGGGGGCGGCATGCACACTACCACGGAGTGCGGTTGCCAGGAGAAGGAGGATACTGCGAAGGCGGGCCATGCTGAGCAACACGGAGCGACTCAAGAGGCGAAGGAGGCAAATGGGGAGACTACAGAGGCGAACCAAGAGGCGAAGGAGGAGGCGAAGGAGGTAGTGAAGGGGGAGGTGAAGAACAAGGAGGAGAAGGAGGAGGCCAACGGAGAGACGACGGAGGCGGCTTGGAAGCTGTGATCTCTCTTTGGGGTCTTTGCCCCTTTGCAATCAAGGTGCCCTGCGGTGGAAGATACTCGCCACCCTTCACAATATGCGATTAGCTGGTCTGCTGGAATCTTGCTTTTTCAACTTCTACTTTGCTTTTTCACGATATGGGAGGCGGAAAACGGTACGGCGAAAGGCCTGGGAAGAAACACCGGCGGATCCTTAGACTGTGCATTTTCCAAGTATTTAGGAGAGCGATAGCTTCACATCAACCAAGCAAACCCCATCACCAATCCCGCAGCAACTGCTATTGCCGTCCCGCGCCGAGATGTGGCGGGAGAGTCGGAGGTCTTTCCTGAAGCTGAAGCTGAGCTTGACCCTGTGCCCGTGCTAGCTGCGGCAGACCCGGTGCCGGTGGTTGTCTTGATATTGGTTGCGGCTGTGAGCTGGGTGGCGGTGGGCTTGGTCGCGACGACGGTGTTGCCTGCTACGGCGGTTGTGGCGGCCGGGGAGTAGGTTGTTGAGGCGAAGGTGCATTGGGACATGATCTTGTTCATGTCTGTGGGGTGTTAGCAGGTGTGTGGTTTGAGAGGTTGGTAGTGGTTGTAAAGCCAGGGGGGGTAGGGCGTTTTGTTCGTACGCGAGGAAAGGGACTGGGGACGTGGTAAGAGCAGAAAGAGGGGCCTCAACAACAACTCACCCTCGGTCTCGCCGCCGTTCTGGGTCAGACAGGCCGCGCAGAGGGCAGCGACCCGCTGGACGTTGAAGCTCTTGTTGGTGCAGATGCACTGCGCCTCGATGGGCTCGTCGGACTCGTCGTCGGGGGATTCCTTGCCGCCGCCGCCGTTGTCGTCCTCGGGCCGGCGGCGGAGGTGGAGACCCCGGCGCCCCTTGCCGCCGGAGGTGTTGTTGTTGTTGTCGTCGTCGGGGTTGATGTCGCAGGTGTTGGTGAGGGTGACGATGGGGCCGCAGATGGTGGAGCAGGCTGCCGGGACGTCGCTGGATTTGAGTTCTTCGGCGGAGATGAGGGAGGTGAGGAGGCTGAGGAGGAGGAGGGGGGTGGTGGAGGTGTGCATGGTGGTGGTTGGGTTGGTGGATGGTTGGGGGTGTGCGTTGGTGTTGGAGAATAGTGTTCAAGATGTGTGGTTGGATGATGATGTTGGTTCTGTTGAGCAAGACAAGACTAGAGCAACTGACGAGCTCTGGGCTGTGCCTTTATGCGCAATTGGTCGTGAAGATTCTCGGAGTTCACTCCGCTTCGACCTTCCGGTTTCCATCCGTCCAGAAAAAGTTGAGCCTGTGCGGCAAGCTTCTGGAACGTGGCTGTCATCTGAGACGTGGAAGGGCGCGAGGGCCAAAACCTTGATCGTTTGGACGCGATGCATTTTGGCTGTGCGGTTGACGACCCCTGTTTCACCATTTCGAGCCTCCCCGCATCGGCTCTTACATGGCAAGTTGAAGCATGGGCCTAGAACACTCTGAGAGGCAAGATCGACACTCGGGGCACGTGGCGGGAGCGTGACAATCACGCAGACCCCTGGTTACTCAAAATAAATAAGCTTTTCTTGCTGTGGTGCGACTGGATCGTGGCCGTGATGTGAAAGCTTAGGCTCAATTACGCGACCCCATGCGCCAACGAGGTTGTTCTCACGACCACACACTGTGAAACACAGGACTCCGCATCCTGGTTGTTGCCAAGGCCTGTCACTGGCTCACCATGTCTTGGGCTCTGTCTCACTCGACCCTGTACGTAAAATGTTGGGCAGAAAATATCTACTGTGTGTATGCCGCCGTTTGAGGTGAGCAAGTGCCGCTCTCATGAGTCGTCTTTTCATAGCTAATGATGGAGCGCTTATTCCAAGGCACCAACTTCCGGGTTCTGACCGCTTCTACAAGTTGGCCCAACCGCTTTACACTAAGGAGCCAACGGAACTCGGTCAATCAAAACCTTCGTAACGTTTCTGCTTACAACCCCCTTGAATGTGAGACGACATCGGGACGGGAGCGGTTTGCAGGCGAGGTGTAGAGGCACTGCAAAACCACTGAATTTCCACGTCGGTTCGATTCGTTTGGCATGCCGGCAGTCAAGGGTTGAGGGCTTCTGAAAGCCCTTCTAATAATACTGACAACACTCTGGTAAATCATATTGAGCTCGACAGCGATAAAGCAGTTAATCCCCAGAAGGGGTCAGAGGGCTAGGGCGAGGCCGACCCGGCTTTGCTAGACAACCAGGATGAGACCTCGATGGAAAAAGACGGTAGCCTTCTGCCGGATCAATGGAGGAAATATTAGGCGGGGTGCGGTACGGCAAGCAAGGATCGAAGAGAAGGCCATGCCACCAGACGAAGGGACCTCCTATCTCGCAGCAGACACAGTCGACGCTGATCCTCGCGCTTACACTGGCCCAGGCCCCCAGATTCATCCCAACGGACATGTTCGATCTCGCCGGGTTCATGGACGGCGACACGGAGGTGTTCTGCTCCGGTCCGCCCGAGCAGTACCCGTGGCTCATGGATGGACACCAGAGCAGGGTGCTTGTCACACTGTTTACCAGTACGGTGTAGGTACGGATTGCGCTGGGCAAGGTTGTGAGGCAAGTAGAGATCAGTCCAGCAGGGCTTCTTGCGGCGTGGGACTGCGCGCCCACCTTGCCCGGGTACTCCAGGCGCTCCGTATTTTCCACACCTACCGTTGGTTTAGGCAGACAACATCACCGATTGTCAGACCAGCTTGCCCTCTATTTACGGCGGCCCACGGAGTGTTGGACATGCGCACAGGCAACGACGCACAGGTATGAATAGGGCGCATGTGAGGCGACCTAGTGTCTGTCATCTCGCCTAGCGGGAAGATCATCATCAGGAACAGCTGGCTTGCAAAGTAGTTGACGACGAGGAAGGCTTGATGCAAGCTTCCGTACTTCCTTGGATTTGTGCCGCCGGCAACGTGGGAGGGTCGAATGTGTGTACCATTGGATGGGCGCAACACCCCACGCCTGCGGACCGGGACGGAACAGGGTTGACACATGCACAAGAGCACACGGTTCGCATGTCAAGACAAAAAGGGTCGGCGTTAAGCCCAGTCGAGGAATGCTTGCACACCGTTTGACCACAAGTTCAACTGGGGGCCCGAGACGGCAGCCAACCGATTCATTGCCAGCCAGGGGGGTTCGAGGGGTGTCACGACGCCACAACCCGCCATTGTCGCACTACGCAAGAATCGGGATCTGTCAACCCAGAACAGGCATGGTATTCAACCCAGCTGCTGGATACCAGTCCAAGTTGGTTGCAAAAAAACACATGATTCTCCTCTGCATGTTTGGAAATCCTGCGTCATCAAGATTGGGAGAAACCCGAACCTCACGACCTCCCCACCTCCGCAACCTCCTTGCAATGTGTCGGTGTTCTCTCACCTAACCTTGGACTAGGAGAAACACGACTTGAACTTGGCCCAAAAGTCTCTTCGGTTGGGAGGAGTGTCCGCCGGCAACCATGAGGGTGATTTTTGGCTTCGTTCTTTCGCTCCTGACGGTGTTGTTGCCGCCGTTGGTAGCTGCCGAGGGCACTGACCAGGAATATCCAAAGTGCGCGGTATGTCGATTTTCCTCTTTTTTAACTCGTTTCCTCTTTCTCTCTCTTTTTTTTGCTAGGCAATGTTTTGAAGGGACAAGCACTGATATCAGCGACAGGTCGATTGCATATTCGACATTCTCCCGCGCTCGGCTTGTGCCTCAAACCAGACGACGGAATGTATCTGCACCGATGCCCCTTTCCAGGACCAGACCACGCTGTGTATCACGGCCAACTGCACCGTCATAGAGTCTCTCGGTAAGTGGCCTCCATTTCCCGTCAGTCCGTGAGCTGTTCAAGCAACCGTCACCTCACTGGGCGTTGTCCTGCCAAATGCGCCACCCTTTACGTCGACTGACTCGCGTTTTTGGTTTCTGAACAGTTTCGAAAAACATCTCGAGCACGACATGCGGCCTGCCAGTGCGGAACCGAGGCACCACATTCGACACGATCCAGATCGCCCTGGGCTCGATAACCGGCGGCATCGTCATCATCCGGCTTGTTTTCAAGACGTTTATTACCCACAAGCTCACCTCCGACGACTACGTCTTTGTCCTCCTCACCCTGCTCGCTACGCCAAACACGGTGATCACCCATTTCGGTACGGTGGCGAACGGCGTAGGGCGCGACATCTGGACCCTGACGCCGCAGAACATCAACGATTTCTTGTTCTACTTTTACATCGAAACCTTCATCTACTTCTTCAACATTATGTTGAATAAGCTCTGCTTGCTTCTCTTCTACCTGCGGATCTTTCCGGGACGCACGGTACGCTTCTTGCTGTTGGGCACCATTACCTTTTCCGTCTTGTACGGCGTCATCTTTTTCTTCTTGGGCGTCTTCCAGTGCCGGCCTGTCAGACACGTCTGGCTACATTGGGACGGTGAACACGAGGGTAAATGCATGAATTTAAACGCGATCGCCTGGTCGAACGCCGCCATCAGCATTGCCCTCGACTTGTGGATGCTGGCCATCCCACTCGCCCAACTCAAGAACCTGACCCTTCGCTGGAGGAAGGAGGTCGGGGTGGGCCTCATGTTCTTAGTCGGTACCTTGTATGTTGCTCCTTTCCGTTTCCCCGGTCCAGTTCTTCATGTAACTCGTACCTGGCCCTGACTGACGCACGTTGTTCCGTTGTTGCTCCCCAGCGTTACGGTTGTGTCCATCATCCGCATTCCGGCCCTTGTCACCCTCGGAAGGTCGAAAAACCTAACGTGGGACAATTTCGAAGCCGGGATGTGGTCGACAATCGAGGTCAACGTCGGCATAATATGCATCTGCATGCCAACGCTGCGCCTGGTGCTAGTCCGGCTCTTCCCTGCCCTCGCCACCAGTTCCAATGGATACCAACAATCGAGTGCTGGCCAGAAGTTGTCGGACAGAATCCGCAAGGCCCAGGGGCAGATAGATGAGAATTCGGGCCTGAAGCTCGATCGCACGCAGTCTGGCACTGGGGTGGCTTTGGGGAAGCCGTCGGGGGCCGTTCGCCAGCAGAGATTCGCTGTACCATCCGACGACGACGAGGCAAGTTTGGTGCATATGGAGGACCTGGATGGCGGCAGACGAACCCGTGGAGATCACACTTTGTCTTGATGTTGGCGGGCTCGAATGTGTTGAAATGAGCGAGTAGACTTTTCTAATACATGCATTGGGATTTTCCCACTTCCGTCACCGTCCATCATGAATTCTCCGTCGCGGTGAAGGCCAGCAACAGTTCAGTCCACGGTAGCAACCTACAACACTGCATCCGCCCCCCCAACCCAACCCGGCCGCCTAAACAACAACCCCTTCCAACCTCCCCACCACCTTCTCCCCCAACGCCGCCTGCAACAGCACCTCATCCTCGCCATCCTCCCCCTCCCCCTCACCACCACCCCCCACCAACC
>FTEL01009169.1_pt1 | contig 10465 bp, 16 predicted proteins | sample 1658911 | NCBI WGS metagenome assembly FTEL01 (sample SAMEA3914869, study PRJEB12502) | metagenome | biome: forest; material: soil | place: USA | collected 2012-03-12 | depth 0.1 m
AGGCTATGCATATCGCCACAACCGGCGCCATATATTTGGCCTCCGACCCTCTGGTCAACCCTTTATTCTCTCAACTCCTTCCAACTCCGCAGGCAACGGTTGAATGCGCTGTGAAGCTGGCAACCGACATTGCAGAGAATACTTCGACTCCCAGCACGAAGTTGATGAGGGATCTCCTGCTCTATAGCCCCGACACCCCGGAGGAGACGCATCTACTTGAATCTAGGGTTTTTCTTTCCGTAGTTGGGTCCAAGGACAATGTTGAGGGAGTCGACAGCTTCCTGGAGAAGAGAAAGCCCGCATTCAGTGGGTCTTTCAATCGAGAGTCTATGCCTTTTTGGCCGTGGTGGAGATCTCGCGGTAACGGGAAGCCTTTTGGTAAACTTTGACTTTGTTGGCAGCCGGATCATGTTAGTGATCACTACATTCGGGGAGCAGGATGATTCTCACAGGTAGTCCCAAGCTACTTCTCAACTTTCTCACTCTTCTCCGAGTTGAACGATAATTAAGCACTAGCCGACTCAACCACCTGCCACCGATGTCGCTCTGAGACGTGTGTGTTGTATTTTGAGAGAGAGTGAAACTCACTCAACGCAATCCAATTCCCCAAGTCCGCCGAGCGGGCAGCCATCCAACAAATGATAGCGGCCTCGCGGATTATGGTCGCCCTCTTCTCGTGTTTCTCACTCGCTTTATATACTTTCTAATTTTGCCCAGCACAGTATACAGATTCCAGAGCCCCAACAACAAGGTCAACGCAGTGTTTATACCCACAAAGGTGGCGCAAAGAACGAATGCCGCTCGACTGATGTAGTATTTCAAGACGACAACCAGCAGAATAAAGGCAGCCAGCGTCATAGAAGCGAGGAGCTCCAAGCCAGTCGTGACCGCACAGTAGTATCCACCGACTGGGGGATCTTCATCTGCATACCGCTGCAGCACGAGAAGAAGCGGGAAGACACCGGTGATGGATGCCAGGAAGAGCGCCGAAGCAAACCCGAGGAGAGTCTTGACGTGAGATGAGAGATTGGAGACGGTAAGAATTGTTGTAAACGTAAGCGTGCCCGCAAAGGTTGCCGTGACGAGGAGGCATTCTCCGAGCTTGATGTAACGTGAAGCTGTCGGAGCCATTGTCACCACAATCATGCAGTAGAGTCTGTAACAGAAAGCGCTCTAGTAAAGAGAATCCAGGGCGGTAATACAAGTGGAATAAAAAGATCGGATTGATGAGAACCTGAGAGACATTGCCTCGGATGAGCTGATGATGGCCTGATGACTTCATCCTGCCATCCGACTCTGACAGGAAGAAAACGCCCCTGATCCGATATTTGCAATGGACACCTGCTTTGCCAATCGGTCTGGTGAGAGTCACAACATAGGTACCTATATGACCAAATGCTGGCCTTTTTTGCCACTCACATAATCACATCACTGTCATGTATAGCACTTGATAAGACAAGTTCTGTACCTTGAAAAGGTTTCAGAAGACGAAAAGCATTGGCTATTCGCAGCGCACCAAGAAACACTATCCTAGTCGAGGAACCTAATCCTCCCATGGTATAAAACGCCGCCCCAAAGACAAAAAGCATCAGTACGCCACTTTCGCACCGTGCGCTAAACACCAGACTATGTACCTATCCCGCTGGAATATCGTCGTTGGAACGAGTCAAAGGACCCATAATCATCCCAGCCACTCCAGTCCTAATGTGTTTTACATCGACAATATCCCTAGACCTCAGTGTCAGTCATGCTACGAACTAGAAAGATAGATAAGGATAGCGACCTACCAGCCATCCTTCCGCCCAAATTCATCCAACCGCTCCAGATGCTTCCTGCCATTCTCTTTATTCCCAAACCTAACAAAGTGCAGACTGACCTGCGTCCGGTCCAAGTTACGCTTCTTGAGCTCCTCGATGAGCCTCTTAACCGGCCGCTCGACGCCACACGCATCGCCACTGTTCGCCTCGTCGCCCCAGTCCCCGTCAGTGAACACGTAGAGACTGACCTTCTTCCTCGCTCGAAAGTTGAGGTTAACCCCCAAGACCTTGTACGGCAGGCGCGGGATGATTTTCTCGTCGATCAACTCGCTGAGGCGGCTCTCCATCAGGTGACCTTCTCCTTTGTATTGGCACTTCTGGACGAGGCGGTGGAGGGGGGGGGTGTGCTTGGCGCGGTGAATCTTCTGTGGGCGTGACGCGAACGCGAGCTCGATCTGGTTGGGGTCGAGCCTCTTGGCAATGCAGGCCAGCGCGCGGAAGCCATCGGCGATGGTGACCCGGTCGGTCCGCATGCTGGCCGAGTCGTCGATGAAGAAGAACTGGTCGCGCCCGCCGAGATTGTGTTCGAGGTATTCAACGAGCCGGGCCGTCGCTAGGTCGGCGGGTTTGCCTTGGTGGGTGTCGGACTTGAACTGGTGGATTTGGGAGATGCCGATGTTGGAGTCGGGCAGCCCGTTCGAGGAGACGCAAGATGGTGTATCCGGGGTGCTGCCTTGCAAGACGTTGGCTTGGCCAGTGTGAGCTGAGGAAGAGAGACTGCCGTCGTCGGGAGGCGGTTGGATGGTTGACCTGGAATCGCTCGGTTGCAGCCGAGGTGACGGGCTAGTCGACGGCGCGGTCGTAACATCGCCATGAAGCGACACAACTACTTGGAGAGGAGGTCGGCTGTCAATAAATTGTTCGAATCTCTCGAGAATATCCCTCGCCCGTAGGCGGTCTTGTGGAGCCCGAACGAGCATGCACTGCTCAATCCACTTGAGCACCTGAGGGGTCACATCATCTGACGGCTGCAGGCGCTCAAGATATCTCTTGTGCTGTTCCGCTACCACGCGGAGTGGCTCAATGCTGTCGTGGAAGCAGCCTTCGTAACCACTATTCTTGAATCTGCGGAGGGTTGTATCGTGATGTGTTTTGCGTGCCGTAAAGTAGTTTTTTTGTTCCTGGCGTCCACCGACTACCCACGCGACGGTGTGGCTAAGGACGGCCCCGATAGAGAATATGTCGGCGAATGTGGTGATCATGTTTGGCCCTTTGTGGCGTGATATTGTGTGCTGGCAGCACTCAGGTGAGCCTGGACAGCGAATTCGTCAGCATGGCGCAAAAACCCATCAGAGCTGTTTCCTTACTGAATTGCTGGTTGCCGTAATGATCCAGTCCCATTCCCGACCCACCGGACCTCTCTCTCACTGTTCGGACGCGACTGTAGAGGCCAAAGTCGGCTACTTTCGGAGTGAACTTATAGGGAGATTCCGATGGGCCTTTCTTGAGAAGAATATTTTCAGGTCGGATGTCTTGATGAATCCTGCACAATCTGAAGTTAGCTTTGCTCACGAAGGAATTCAAGCAAGGGAAATGGCTACCCCTTGATATAGTCGTTGTCATACAACATAAGTTGGTGGATCCTGTCCAAGCCGGTGAAGACCTGGAAGAGACTCTTCCAGAACACCACGACATCTTCGACTGTCGAGGGTGGGCAAATAGTGTCAAAAAACTGGCCCAGATCCCCGCCGTCCGCATATTCCAGTATCAGAGAGTACGAGTCAAGTTGCCGGAAAGATCCGTAGAACTCGACTACGTTCGGCGATGGGCTGGATCTAAGCCCCAGCAGCGCACGGTACTCGTTGGTGTAGGAAGGTTCATGTCTGTGGGTGTGGTAGGTTTTGAAGACGAATCGGTGGTGGGTGGGACGACCCTGTGTATCCTATGACACTCGGACGTCAGCAATTGGTATCAACGGGAAGGTGGAATGGGGAGGAGCAGGGGAGGCCGAGAGAAAAGCATACTTTGGGCACAAGATCATTATATTCGGGGTGGATGTCAAAGGTACAGACGCTTGCCACATTGCCATGAACGATGTTCTCCTTGAAGTCGATGGGCAAGACGCAATGATCGGAAATGGGGCGATTGTAAAGGTGGTCAGGATGAAAATGAAACGGGAAGAACTGCCACTGGTTATCGGCAATCTTGTCGAAAAAGTTGTTGTGGAAGTCTGCGTCGGGCCATTCGCTTGGTCGGCGGCTCCACGGCAGCCTGTCGTCGGTGATATTGTGGCTGATGAACAAGTCGGCAAGGCTGCGGACGGTTTCGCGGTCGGTGTAGACGAGGGTGGAAAAGATGCGCAGACACGACCGTCTGATGACGCCGACGTTGACGCCGGGACGATCTGGAAAGGCGCGGAGGACGCTCAAGATCTTGGCTGGCGTCCAGTATTCTTGGAGGGCGCTGAGCGGTACGTAGGGTTTGGCATTCTCGGCGATATCGTGACCGATGTGTTTTGCTCTGGTCACGGCGACAAACTCGGCGAACTGGGCGAACGGGCCCGGGTCGGGGCCCGCCATTGATCGAGGAGACGCAGCGCAATGGTCAGGACGGCAGGCGGGCGGAGACCAGCGCAGCGGGGAGGTGGGCGTGCTCGGCGTGGTGCCCGGCGGCTCAGAACCAGTCAGAGACAAAATGAGGCACCCCGCATCGTGCTGGGCAGACCCATGCCGCACGCATCTGTCACTGGCGGCCGGTAACGTTACTGGACGAGGGCAGCGAATGTGAAGAAAGGAAACCCGCTGCCGGGCGATTGAAGAAAATTGCACTTTTGAGCCGGGCACCGCGGAAGGAGAAATCCCTTCCTGCAGTCCGTTCCCAGAGCCTTGCCTGTTGAAACCGTGGACTGGGACGAGAAGGCTGAGCCGCTCATCATAAGCGCTCTCGCGGCGCTCCATGCAGCGCGCCAGGCTGCCCACTAACGTTAAGATCCATCCATGTGGCAATCACTTGGGTGCACTGTATCTTGTACTGTGCAGGTATCTGAGCAGGAAGGTTGCGTTGAAGCTCAGCCCTGCCCCGAGGGCACAGAGCCAGCAAAGCACAGACTCTCAGCTGGACGCACATTCCTCCTCGAACTTCGAGCGCAGTTTGATGGCCTGCCTGCTCATGTTCAGGAGAATCCAAGAGTTGCGGATCGGCCCCGGGCCTGGTCTTGTTTGTGCCTTGTCAGGCCGCCGGCCGCCGCCCACAGCCATCCGGGCCTCTCCAGGCTCCCTGGGCGGGCTGACTTGCCAACGGGAGGAGCCGCTGGAGCTACCCCCTGTCATGCAGGATTTAAGGTTGAGACTTGAGAGCGGCTGAGAGCGGGGACACCATGGAGTGGGGCGCAGAGGGGCACTCTGCCGCACTCATGGCTCAAGCCCATGGGCCAAGGTGGCGGGACCAGAAAGCTGAGTGTCGTGCCATAGGGTTGAGAATGAGCATGTCGCCCGCCGGCTTTACATTTGTGGGCTGGTTGGCATGCGATGATGCCGCCCGCCAATTTGCACTGGGTGCCGAAGGTTGCCAAGACGGGATTTGGTCTGAACGCACCTGAGAGGTGACCTTCACGCTCTTTTCTCCAGACGATCTTCCCAGGATTGCTACCAGCGTCGACTGGCTACTCTCGAATCAATTACACTCCCATAACCCCCAGCCCAGCGCGGGACTTGTCGTCTCCATTCGGCACCACCTGATGCGGCGATTCCGCAGCGTACGCGGCGCCCTTCTCGTCAGCATACCCGGGGAGGCCCAGGTCCTTGCCGTGGCGTCTTGCCCAGCGGCGGGCAATCCCGTACATGATACCCCATATGGAAATGGTGAGGGCCGTCAACGGCAGGCAGATGGACACGAAGAGGCGCACGCCGCCGCCGCGCACCACCCAGTCGGAACCCAGCGTGCCGTCGTCGTCCCAGCGCAGGACGCCGCTGCTGAAGAGCGTCTAAGAGCAATGATGGTTAGGCTTTGAGGATTATGTGGTGGGGGGGCAAGGACGGGCTTACGGCGATAAAGGTTCCTGGGAGGAAGATCAGCGTGAAAATGGTGATGACGTGCATGGAGAGCGTCTCCTGCTTGGTCTTGATGGCAATCTCGTGCATCTTGAGCGTCCACTGCGTCATTTCGTTGCTTGATGTCTGAGCGACCAACTGGAATGCCTTGGAGGTCTGGATGCTGGTGTGCTGGCTAAGAGACTCGAACTGCAAGGAAGGTATTAGCACCTCGATGAGGCATAGATGTATCGCACAAATCAGCAGCTCACTTACCAGATGTTTGTCATTTTCCACAATGCGAGAGAGAGCCTGCAAGCGACGGCGATGGACACCCATGGAGTGGAGGATGCTGCGCACCCGGCGGAAAAAGACGGCCACCTCGGCTTTGCACTTTTCCCCGTCGAGGAGGCTGGTGAACGCGTGCGAAGCGATGACGGCCTGATACTGTTCCTGGACCTGAGAAACCACGTCTCGGCTCTGCTCCAACGCCAAAATTGTCCCGTCAATTTCGTCGCCTGTCAGGCTTAGCCTCTGGAGCTCGTTGAACGAAAAACGGTTTTCGAGTTCTGCTAGTTGATCGATCAACTGGTCCCGCTCCTCCTCGGCAGTATCTCCTCCTTCGCTTTGTAGCCCCCCTGAGGTACGCCGCAACAAGCCCGAGAGCGTTCGGCTACCAATTCGAGCTGGGAAGCCCGAAAGACTTCGGCTCGTGGCACGAGTTGGTGACGCAGGTGCCGGGGGCGTTGAGGACCCCGATGCTTGGTCACGAAGACTGTCGTGCTGGCTACCTGGACTCATGGTGGTTTGGCGAGAAATCCCCGTTCTTGAGGGTCCCCGCGGAGAGAAGCTGCTTCCTTGGCGATGGAGACTTTGCGCGAGGTTAACCGGGCTTGTTACGGTAGCCACCGGGGCGACTCTGGCCTCAATGGAGTTGGCTTGCAGAGTCTCCTCCATGCTGTCGATGTATTCGCTCCAGGATTCAACGCTCCACTCGAGCAATATGAGGTGAACTTGCAGGCTTGCCAGGAAAGACTGCTCTGGAGTTCTCGGTGTGTCAGGCCGCAGATGTCTGTTTCTCTCTGTCGCGTCCTTGATACGGTTCGCCAGCTCGCTGTCGCCCTTCAAGAGAATGTAGACGGCGCGGCCGGTTTTTAGGTCGAGGGAATGATACAGTGAGGCGTGCCGCAAGGGCCATTGGTTTTTTTCCAGGGGCAAGTCGGTCCGTTCGACTGTGAGGAGGTTGAAGGCGTGTTGAATCTGGATGCCTGACCTGCCCAGATGCGGAAGTGGGAGGGACGGCACGTTCTCGTCAAGATAGTTCTCGTGTCGAAACAGGGCATAGTTGAGAGGCCTACGACGGGCCTTGAAGGTAAAAACAAGGTCCAGAAACGAGGGCATGACTTGGTGGTAGGTCAAAAGCATCGCGAGCTGCTCTTTCGAGCAGCCGAGACGATCCCTCGAGGTTCTTGAATGTAGGAAGCTGCCATCCCACGTCAGTCACCCTGCGTACCGAGACGGAGAGGAGGCGGTTTGACTTACATAAATCGCCACCAGGGGTCTTTCTCCTCCGGATCGAGGAGGGCTTCAACCGCATCAACATCCACGAGCCGTCGTCCCCGGTCGAATGCTGTCGCATTCTCCTGTAGATCGCGAACGAACAACGCACGATCGGAGGGGTGGAATGATCCTTCTTGGTTAAGGCGCGCCTGCAAAGCTTTCTGCGCATGTCCAAAGATCTCCGTTCTCAAGACCGTCAAGGGGTATTCCTTGGACCGCTGACATGCTGCCGCGAACTGCGCGGGGGTATCGCGAGCTCCCGCCATATCACCTCGGGCTAAACCAGCAGCAACTGTATGAGTAATCGGATCTTGAGGATGCGGAAGCTACACAGTATGTGAGCGATTGGTAATCTTTTTCGAGTCCTAGGTCGAGTTCGGTTTAGCGAAGCATCTGCGGGAGTGGGCAAGTTCGTCACTCCTTGGGAATCGTAGCAGTTCTAATCCCAGCAGTTTGGGGGCCTCCGCAACGCGCAAGGCAGATTACGGCCCCGCAGCGGCGCGTGGCCAGCTGAAGTCAGCCAACTGGATTGGGAGTTCTGCCCGTGCCAAAACGGTCTGACACTGGGGGTGGCGGACTCCCACGGCCAACCACTCGGCCGCTTGCATGCAGATCCTGTGGTCCCTTGTGAGGTGAGGCTGTGACCGGCCGTCACACCTCAAGCCACACCTGTTGGGCAATGGTGGCAATGCATGACCGTATCACGCTCCAATCATATGCACTGAATCTCGGCGACTTGAAAACCCCTGGGAAGGGGACACACGCTGACACGTTGGGCCAAGCCACTGTACCGAATGACTTTATTGTGTACCAAAGGAAGGTAGGTTAGGCACCTTTCAGCAAGCAAGCCCCTTTCTTCTCCCCGCCACACGGGCAGCATTACCTGACTGTTTGACATGGACCTAAACCGCGGCCCGGCACCGCGGGCTCCTAAAGAAAGCCGACGTCCTCATCATGTTTCAGCCTCACATCCTCTATCTCATTCTTCTGCTCCTGTATATTGTGCAAGATCAGTGATGAGCTAGTCTTGGGTCCTTATCCGCAACACGCCACGACTAACCTCCGTCAAGGCACTGGGTGTGTCGAAAGTGTAGATTCCCTTGCTGTCTTCCGACAGCTGTGCATGAGCATCAGCCCCCTGGTTTATCTCGCCCGGTGAAGGAGTAAGGTAAGGCACCCACTTGGACATTGAAGGCTGTGTAACCTGGGAATGCTTTTTGCAAATACGCCTCGAGAAGGTCCCTTCGGAGACGGTATGTAGAAATCGTGCCTCGAACCATGGTTGCTGAGACTGCTTGGTGGGATAAGTTCCTGTGAAGAACGCAGCTGCACTGTGCTCCCCGCCTGGGCACATTTATCCGCTCTGGTTTACCCCGCCCTTCCAAGCGAGCTCTGGGACACAAGGCTCTGAAGAGCCGCATTTCTTGCAACCGACAGACCAGACGGCAAACTGTGGGTTAGAATCCAATCCGGCAGCGATGATTGGAGGCCGGTGAGGCCTCCCAGAGCAATCAAGCGGCAGCTCTGTGTCACGCAATAGGTACCTAAGGTGGACCTACCTAGATCGAGAGGTACCGAGGTAGTAAGTGATTGAATCTTTGGGTACAGCATTCCAAGCGTCCTTGAGTAGAAACCTACCTGTATTACCTACCTCAGGGGCTCAGTCCACCTCAGCTACCTACCTAGGTAAGGTACCTAAGGCACCTAATACTAGTAAGCAACCAAAAGTTGGATTCAGTACACAAAGCGCCTAAAAAGGGCGGTGGACTGGGCTGCGATATAACTGGAAGCGGCTCATATGTACACATAGTTCGGATCTCGATACCGAGGAACCTGCTGCTCATGCTCGAGAATATTGATGTGCAACGGAAACTGGTTTACAAGCATCACAGACCACAGAGCCTATCTCACGAATCAGTATGGGACAGTTTCGAGCAGTTGTTTCCCGTTCCTTTCTTTACTGACCTGAAAAAGCGTTCGTACGACGACGACGTCGCCACCTTCGATGGACAGCAGCCAAGCTTCCCAGTCGGATCCCCGATAGGTATCGGGACACACTTTTATGGCCCGTCTATCGACCCAGCTATGGTTTGGGTTATACCATTTACCAGGATCCACCAACCTCTCTAGTCCCCTTCCTGCCCCTGCGAGATCGGTCCCGAACCGGGTGTAGAACGCGTCGCTGAGTGTCACTGGGACCTCAAGTCTGAGAAATCCCCATTCTGTGCCCTGGAAAGCCAGCGGCTGATCCGCCAGCTGCTTGAAGACGTCACGTACTGCGTCAGCGGCGTCAATGGCGTCGGTGGCCAAGTACTCCCACGGAACGCTGGCCGCCGAGCTGATCCTTTGCTGTTCCTCGGGTTTTAGCGGGTGTTTATATCTCTGGCGGTTCGTATCAAGAACGCCCATCTCTAACCAAGCCGAATCGTGCTCAAACACCCAGTCGGCGAGGGCTGCGCAGAGATGGGCCCACTCATCCCAGGTACGGCCGCTTCTATCTTGTCTAGCCGATGTTGATGGATTGCCGGTCTCGTGGTCCTGGTTTCTGCGGTTGCTGGTTTCACGATCCAGGTACTAGCCGGGTGCTCGGCACCCGTACAGGAGGTTCATGTACGCTCCCGGTCCGACAGCCATGCCGATGGCGGGTGCAATGGCGGCATAGAGCGGGTCTGGGCCTGTGGCGAGACGGAAGATTCGGCCGGCGATGTGTAGACGCTCGGGAATATGCGGCGGCAAGCCGATGGAGTCAACATCGGTGCTGAAGTCCACAATCTTTGGCTTTTTAGCCTGAGGGGTGGCGTAGGTCGCCGGCGGGGTCAGCGTGCGGGTTTTGTCCTCTTCCTCGCTAGTTGACGGTTCACAACCAGGGGCGTAGCGCTTCGTAAAGAAGCCATGCAACTGCGACCAGTCCGGGTGGTTGTTAAGATCTCGAAGAACGGATGCAAAGAGTGTGCTCGCATATGGCCGGTCATGGAGAGCCTCGATGGCAGTCATGTCCGCATAGGTGAAACCGTTCTTGTGTTTCTGTTGTTGTGGGTAATGAGTTTCGGAAAGTTAGGGCGGCTCTGATCTGAGTGTACCTATAAAAGAAAGGGAGGTGGAGAGGATGGGATACCTCGC
>FTEL01010319.1_pt1 | contig 10457 bp, 7 predicted proteins | sample 1658911 | NCBI WGS metagenome assembly FTEL01 (sample SAMEA3914869, study PRJEB12502) | metagenome | biome: forest; material: soil | place: USA | collected 2012-03-12 | depth 0.1 m
CAGCTGGTTGACGACGATGGTGTGGGTGTCGATGCCGTAGCTGGCCAGCTCCTGGATCATGCGCTCCGTCTCGTAGAGCGAGAGGAACTCGGGGATGCACACGCAGACAAACGTCGTCAGGCGCTCGTCCTTGAACTGCGTGTTCACCTCGGAGATGGTGGCGCGCAGCGCCTCAAGCTTCTCCATCATCTCGCCCAGGTTCTGGCCGTTGGGCAGCGTCCCGTTGCTGCCGAGGAAGCCGTTGAGCAGCGGGCCGTACTGGTTCGACAGCTGCGACACCTTGGCGAGCGCCTTTTCCAGGACGGAGGGGAACTGCAGGAAGCGCAGGGTGTGGCCCGTGGGTGCCGTGTCGAAGATGATGGTTTCGTACGACAGGGACTTGACCTGCTTGAGGACCTCGGCGAAGGACATGGCTTCATCGATACCGGGGATCTGGGGAGAGACCAGTCAGCTGAGAAGACAAACAAAAAAGGGGGGGTTAAAAGCAATGGGCCATGACCTACCGCGAATGCCAGATCCTGCATCATTCCCCCCATACCGCCCATGTCGCCCCCGGCGTCACCCTCAGCCTGGCCGGCCATCAGGTCTTGGATGCTCCCGTTAGGGTCAATCTCCATGGCGCTCAGGTTCTCGAAGCCGTCGATGAGGCGGGCCTCCTTGCCGAACTTCTGGGAAAACGCATCGCTGAGGTTGTGGGCCGGGTCGGTCGAGATGAGCAGCACGGAGCGGCGGACCTTTGCGAGCTGGATGGCGAGCGAGCACGAGGTTGTCGTCTTGCCCACGCCGCCCTTGCCGCCGACGAAGATCCAGCGCAGCGAGCGCTGGTCCAGGATCGACTGGAGGGTGGGCTCCATGGCGTCCGGGTCGTCGACGTTGATCAGCGCGGCCGACATGTTAGCGGTTGTTGGCCTTGTAAGTTGGTCTTGGAGGGGCAGGCGGTCTGGTTTGGCCTGATCTGAGATGGCGGGGCAGGGAGGGCGACGACGCGACACGCAATGAACGACGGGGCGCGCTGGGAGCAGGCAGGGCCGTGCTGGATTGGATGGTATGTGAAAGGCGGGACGGTGAGCGGCAGACGGGTGTGTGCTCTTGACAGGACAAGCCACGTTGGCAACGACAGGAAGAGTTGGCGTGGTCAGTCGGGTTTGGAAGCAATTCGAAGGCCGCAGTCCCTTTCAGGGTTCGGACGGCTCAGTGGCCTGGCCCGCTGCTGCCGCAACGTCACTGGGGTTTGGTGGGGTTAGGAGGCAACGACAGGGGGTTTCAGGCGGGCTTGGCACCCATGTGGCCGCCCAGCTGAAACGGTGCGCAAAGCTCTGCCTGGCCGTCGGTCGCCTGCTTGGGGCTGCTTGGGGGGTGGCAACTGCACCATCGGCTCCTTGGGTTGATTGACCTGCATGAAGAGCTGAGCCTTCAGTCTCCCAAACCTTGGAAGTGACGACCACCCGAGAGCAACGCCGCCCTCAGGCATGGCACTATATACTGGCGCGATGCCAACGGGGTCACAACAGGACCCTCGTGATTGACGCGGACGCAAGCACTTGACCGCTTGTTTTTGGTCGTCAATGTCCGACGAGATAGGGGTCGCGGCCAGCGGACAACGCCAGATGCCGACTCGTGGGCGCCCCCTGTTCGGCGGCGGGGCTGAGCGGGAGTGGGCATCAGCAGCCCCAAGACAACAAGCGCGATCCATCAGCTTGCAGATCGCGCGGTTGTCAGCAGGCAAGAGGCAAAGCCGGAAGACGCAAAGCGGTTTCCCTGGCTGGGGCTGTGCATATAAACCGTGTTCCTTCCCAGGCTCGTCGTAGCCAATGCAGTCACCCCTTTGGTGCAGGACTCAGGACTCAAGACCTTCATAGGACTCAGACACCCAAGCCCATAAAACCATTTTGGTCCCCTGCCCCGCACCACTACTCAGTGCCCCTCGCTCCCGCCCCAGCCTTATCGGGCACAGCGATAAAACACCACCCCACCTCAACAGCAACATCGCAGCCATCACCCAGCAACCCTGCTTGACCGAACCAGGCAAACCATCTGCGGTGTAAGTGAACCCCCCCGGTTGTGGTACCCGCAAAGAGATCCAGACCACCCCCCCTACGGTACATGAACCGCCGATCCCTCTCCCTCCCTCAATCCAGAACCCCAGCTCCACCACCATCAACAACAACAACCAAACTTACACCCTGCAACAAGACCAGACCCCCCAAAAACCACCAACACACAACCCCCCAAAAACTCGCCCACCATGACCTCCACCCCGGCCCCCGAAACCAAAGACCGCATAACCTGCCACGTCCTCGACACCACGACCGGCAAGCCCGCGCGCAACGTGCGCGTCAAGCTCGAGCTCAACCCCCCTTCCCCATCGCCCACCACCACCACCACCCCCATCACGACCACGACCCCGAAAACCTTCGAATCCCAAACCGACGAAGACGGCCGCATCAAGTCCTGGCTGCCCTACTCCTCCGCGACCTCGTCCGGCGAGGTCCCCGTGTTCACGCTCGAGGACGTGCTCGGCGGGCTGGCGGCGGGCGGGGCCGGCACGAGCAGCTGGACGCTGCGGTTCGACAGCGCGGGGTATTTTGGGGGCGCGGACAAGACGTTTTACCCCGAGGTGGCTGTGAGCTTTACGGTGCGCGATGGGGAGCGGTATCATGTGCCGTTGTTGTTGGCGCCGTTTGGGTATAGCACTTACCGCGGGAGCTGAAAGGGGGGAGGTGCAAAGGGGAGGGGAGTGAGGGAGGGCGGAAGTTGGGGTTGGTGATGATGGTGGAAAGGCCGCGGTTGGTGGTGTTGTTTCGATGCTCGGTTGGTTGGATGGATGTTTGCTATTTCGAGCAAAGCGAAGCAGTGGGATAGTTGGCGCCAGAGTGTTTTAAATCTCGAGTTTTTCAACTTTTCCAATGCCCGCCATGGGGCTTGTGTCTCCCTGTCTCGACGGCTGACAAGCCTGAATAGGTAAGTGATAATGATACAATGGAACCCGAATGTCCATGTCTCTCGTTCCCATCCTGTGGGATCCCGAGCGGTGCCGCGAAGCGATTGACCCAATAACGAGTGACTGATGTCTCCCTCTTATACCCAATGTAAAACCCAGTTCCCCGTTGAGCCATGCAATTAACCCCTCCCATAAAATCCAATATCGTAACGCCCAGGTCGTAGCAGTCGTGATTTTCCACCCCTAACCATGCCGTGTAGTTATTACCCTCATTCCGTATCCATCAATTTGTTGTAGTGTTGGGGCTGACGCCGACCCCTTTCCCCCTGTTCAGCTCTCTGGGGGGCGCATAGACTTGCCCCATCTTTCCTCGCCAGTAGACTCAACCGTCTACCTGTGCATCAACCTGTGCATGAACCTGCTCTTCCGCCGCTCGTCCCTGGGATCCCGACCGGCATCTCGTGGATCCACCTTCCGGTCGTCAAAGTGCTTCTCTTGCGGCGGCGGCGAGCCTGGGTCCCCGCTGCTCATGCCGTCCGACGATTCGAGACTCTCGCCATCCTTGCTCGACAGAAATGCGTCGAGCCTGGGGAGCTCGGCAGCGCGGAGGGAGTTGATGGCGAGCCGGCCAAAGGCGGAGAGGACCCCTTCGTCCGACGGGCTGCTGAGGTCACTGAAGGTGGAGGACCGGCTGTCGAGCTCCTGTTGTGCCATGAATGACATGCGGTACCTCACGAGGGCCCGCGCCGGGTTGACATCCTCCTCAGTGATGCAGGCATTGGGGCTAAGATTCGCTTCGGGGTGTGGGAGCGATGTGTTGCGGCCTGTAATCGGTGAGTGAGCTGCCTAGTCAAACCACCAACCAGCGCTGCCTCCTACTTACTGCCACAGAAAGGCTCTGGGAAGCCCGTGTTCCTGTTCCGGATCGACATCCGGGTCGGGCTCTGGGGGATGGGCGTCATGTATTCGGGAATGCTGGACCGCATGGAGGCAGTCCGCCGAAACTTGGGTCTGCGCATGGTCGGCGGGCTTTTAGTGGAAATGTCTCTGGCTCGGATTCCTCGACAACAGGTTCTGATTCCCGAAAAACGAGGGTGGTTCAACTAGCAAGGTGGTGGAGCTGGCTTGGCTTTGTTGAGCCCGGAACTATCGGCACCGTGCTCGGCGACTGGCCGTCAAGGTGTTCGTAACGCTCGATCACACCAAGAAAGAGAATAAAATGAGGGGGCCGCGTGGTCAAATTCAGAACGACAGGAATGGCGACGGGGGGAAATTGGTGGTGGGCGGGATGCGCCGGGCAGTCCCTGTCTCTCGTACACGAGAACACTACACGAGGAGGAGGCAGTTTTGGCGACGAGTGGAAGCAGTGCAGAAGAAGTGGATGAGGGCTGAGGTCTTATGAGGCGCTTGCCAGGACAAAGAGGCCACGAGAACAGGCCAGGCGGACAATGGGCGCCTCAGCCGTCTTAAGGCCCGCCCCCGGGAGGCCCGCCAGGGACTCAACTCGCTCACTCACTCCTTCAAGGGGAGGGGGTCGAGACTCGGAGCCGAGCCATGCTGCTTTCAGCAAGACGGCGGACCCCATCGTCTTCGATGCTGGCCGTTGCAGGCGGGCTGACCGTCCACTTGGGGGCCCCGGCAGCGTGGGCTGGTCTCGAGTTGGCCAAGCGAGAGTGAACCGGTGGTTGAGAGGCCGTCCTCGTTCGCCCGGATTGAGTTTAAAATGTGGGGAATTACACACCTGGGCCAAGATATCAGGCGCGCGGCAGGCCGAGTTGCGCTGGCCAATCGAGCATCAAGCAGTTGGCGTTTCGACGCAGGCCGGGCCGGGGGGGAGTGTTGGGTTTGTCGACAGAAATAACTGGTCGGGGGATGAATACGCGTCCAGGAACGGGGCAGCAGCAAAGGGAAATAAAGGCAACGGCCTGTGTCTTTGTGAAGATCGACGGATGCACAAGGAGAGAGATGCCAAGGAAAGACAGGCGAGTCTCTCCGGGTGGGCGTCGCGGGGCTTTTCAAGAAGCGAGCCGAGTGCTGCCTCCGAGTCCGAAACAGTTAAAGCCATGGAAGCTGCTGGCTGGCCATGGGAGGGAATTCGCCGCCCATGGCGCGTCAATGCAGCACGCAGTCGGTGCAGGCTGCGCGGGCGGGACGGCTCAGCCATGTTCGATTCGCATGCCCGGCACGACTGTCGTTGGCTGGCTGAAGGGGGTGGATTGCAACTTGCATCACACCACCCATGACACGCACGCCCAGTGGGGCCGCCATGTCTCTCCAAGGCTTTCTTTCAAGACCGAGAGCGCGACTTTACTTCAGAGCCAGTGGGAGCTATTGTTGAGCCCGAGGGTGCCCGAAAGTCCCCCATCTCGCCTCCGTTTGGCTGAACAAGTGGATGGGTAGTTTGAGGCCAGTGTCATCGCCCCAGTCTCGAACGGACCGCGTACGAGGCCAACCGCCTGAGCGACCGGCCCGCGACAACAGCCTACACCCTGCTGCCCTGCATTTGCGCATCGTGCGGGGGTGAACAGGAATGAACGAAGCGCCGAGGTTGCCTGTGGTGCAGCGTCGATGACAGTACGGCCCGGTGTGCTGGGTGTCTGGAAGCTGCATAAAATCACCGCAGCATCAGCTGGATCGAGACTTGGCTGGAGCAGCATGATGCTCACCGCTGCCCGGAATGGTGGGGTAGAGGTGCCCGAGTGCTTCTGAGTGCTCTCCCGTCCAATTGTGGGAGCTGCATGTCTCACTGCTGCAACTCCTCTCGATCCGACGGGCTCCCGCCATTTGTCCCCCGCTGTGGTCACTCGGCGATGCTGTGCCGGAGGGTGGGGTGCCGCTCGCTGTCCGTCTCTGCCTGTCTTACTCGTGCACCTCGATCTCGGAGATGTGCGGGGAAACGAGCTCACGGCTCAGGCGGCCTACATCATTGCTCATGTCGGCAGCAGCTGGGGCGTCTCTCGCTTGAAATTCGGCAGGTCCGGTGGTTTGCGGGCATCTGGTGTCATCGTGGACCTGAGCTCGCCGCATGGTCCTCAGCATGACTGATGACCCATGGCAACAAAATTGTGTGTGCAAAATCGATAGTCATCAGACGTCATAAATTGCGAGCAGCAAGGAGAAACGGTCAAGATCATTTGCGTTGCCACGCGTTCGATACTCCCGATACCCCGATTTGAGGTTGGTCGATGGAGGTTGGAGATCGACTTTGGCGTTAGTTCTGGAATGAGAAATGGAATCTGCTGGGGCGGACCATCGGGCATCGGCCCGTTGCCAAGATTGTTTCCCAGCCCCAGATTCGCAACTCCACTTTTCTGTCCGCCCCAACTTCAGCCCCTGAGCCAAAACGCACGAGCCACTCGCGCGCTGTCGCCTTGGCCCAGGCCAAGTGCTTGAGGCGATGTGGCACATTTGGCTGGGCCAAGACCCAAGCGAATTCGACAGCTCTCCAAATTACGCGACGCAGCTCTCCAACCTCTGTCTCCAACATCCCATCCCATCCACCACCACGAACGAAGCCAACGACCCCTTTGCCCTCGTGCCGTAGCCGAGTCTCTTCTTGCTCTTCCTATCTCTTCTTTTAATACCACCCCCTTCCCTTCACCGCAGCAATGGCCGACCAGGTGCAAGAGATGCTCGACGTGCCGCGCGAGTTCCTCAAGGACGGCATCCAGTTCATCAACCGCGCCCAGAAGCGTGCGTCCATTGCTTGCCTCCCGCGCCTCCCGACACATCCATAGAGTGGGCATTGATTTCGCTAACACTTCCCAGCCGATCGTCGCGAGTTCATCAAGATCTCCCAGGCCGTGGGCGTCGGTTTCCTCAGTACGTCCCCCCAGGATCCCCCCTTTTCCTCAACCGCCATCCAATGGACACCAAACTAACCACAACTACCCCACAGTCATGGGCGCCGTCGGCTACTTCGTCAAGCTCAGTATGCCTCCCTCCCCTTGCCCCAACCCATTCCCCAAAAACCAGAACCAAAAACTAACACGTGCTCCTCCCCAGTCCACGTGCCCCTGAACAACATCCTCGTGGGCGGCGCATAAACGCGCTGCGCTCCCCCGAACAAACTCCGCCACCATCACCCAAAGCATACAACGCACGCACGAAAGATGGGTGGTGCCTAGCGGAGCCGTAAGGATGGATAAATAGACAGACGGACGATGACCAAGTGAAGCAACAAAGACGAGAAAATCCGACACACAACCCCCATCGACCAGTCCCCCCCCAGCCAGCAGCCGCACCACCACACCGGCAACGGATACGAGAGAGGACTCGGGAGATGGGGGGGGCTACGTCAACTGGGAGAGATGGTGGAGGCAGGGGGGAGACCCCCTGTCTGAGAGAGAGAGAGATTCCCTACTTTTTGAAAAAACCAGTGGGCAGGCTTAGGGAGAGGCGGTAGAGAGGGCGGCGGCAGGTGGGCGAAGTAGAGGCGCAAGATATCCCCATGTGCCGGCTTGAAAGGGCTGGCCAAAACCATAATTCCCATTGCCGGAAGCAAAACGGCAGTTGTACAAAAAAGATCTCTGTTTTCCTTGCATGTCGGTTTGGCTTACGTGAGGAGCGTGCTGTGAGTCGACTGTGTATTTGGTCCCTGAAGAGGACGTGGTTCGTCCAACGCGGGAGAAGCCATCCATGACTCCACTCCAACGGGATACCTAAATCGATGCCCCGTCCCGGCTCAACGGCGTCTCACCGTTTCCTGTCGGAGGCATGGCAACAAGAGTGACAACGGCGGCGACAACGGTGATGGGAGTGCCAATCAATGGCAACACACCCGCCCACATGGACCAGCCTGGCCTACTCCATTTCCATCTCACCCGTGGCAAGTCAACACATCACACAGAGCCGAAAAAAATTGAGAATTCTGCTCCTATTCATTGACGAACAGCTCGTCAAAAATTCCGGCCGAGAAATCTCTCTGCCTCGCCTACAAAGTTTCAAGGAGGGGGAGGGGGCTAACCCCCCTTCCCCACTGGTCTCCCGTCCGTCACCGACACGACGACGCATGGCAGTGCCCTCCCCCGCGCGCGCGGAGCGGCCCGCAGCGCCGCCATCGGAGCTCACAAGTTCGCCAGCTTCGCGGTACATCCCGCCACAGCCTCGTCCGAGTCATCCTATAGCCTGGACTTGAGGTAGTCGCCGGCCTTGTCCCAGGTGGCGCGGTCGCCGGCCGCAATCTCCTTGCCCAGCGTCTTGACGCCGGCGTGCAGCGCCGTGAAGAAGTTGCAGGCCACGTCAAAGTCCTCGGTGAAGGACACGGCGTACGGAACGTAGACTTGGGGGAATTTCTGGAGCTTCTCGGCTTTGTTGGGGTCATTCGGCACGAGGTCGTCCAGGTACGTCTTGACGGCGATGCCGAGGGCGACGTCCGGATCATAGAGGAAGGGGAGCCTGTGAAGGAACGTTAGCATGGCGGTTCGGGCCCATCTGGCGATGACAATTGCTCTCCGGACAACTTACTGATGGCTCAGCTCCCAGCCGTCATCCCGGTTCCGCTTGGCCTGGGCGTACATGAACATGGACGCCACAATGGCGTCGATCAGGTCACGGTCCGCGGACCGCACCTCGGACACCAGCGAGCGGAATGCGAGCAGGTTCTTGCTCAGGGGACCAGTGTATCCGTTAGCCTGGTGCCTCAGCTTGAGCAAGCTAGCGCATCTGCTAATCAGCAGGAGGCTCGCCTGGTCCGTCTCAGAACCGTTCAGGGGGAGACCGCGCAGCTCGTCGTGGGGGTTCCGGGCGTTGAGCAGCTCGAAGCGGATCAACTCAAAGGCAACAACCACAGACTCGTACAGATGCGGGAAGTCGGGGTACTTGTTGACGGTGGGCTCGAGAGCGGCCAGGGCGGCGGCCAATGCGGAGCCCCAGCTGGTGAGCTCGTGCTTGTCGTCAACGTATCCCCGGACGTGGAGGAATCTCCACAGGCAGATCGACTTGATGAGGGCGGCCGACTCAAGGCCCCTCAACGGCTCCGCCGGGTTGGAGCGGGTCAGGGCGACGAACTTGGGGTTCTTGAGGGCCTGAACCTCGGACAGGATCGAGCCGTGGACGAACCGGGGGAAATGCTCCGCAATGGCCGGCTCCCGCACGCTCCAACTCCCGGCCTGATCGGCAAAGGTGCCCTTAGCCTCCTGGCGGTCCCAAACCGTGGAGGAAATGTTGCGATCGTACCAGACCTTCATGCTGATGTTCTTAAATCCAATGCCGCGGTTGAGACGAGGTATGACCAGGCTCAAGGCAGCCTCCTTGATGCGGACTGATTGCGTTGTGACCAGTTTTCTATACTCGTCGGAAGCGACTCCATCAAGTGTCGGTAGGACCTGCAACTGGCCGTGGGTGATCCACGTGAGAACACGGGGTCCGATCAAGCCCGTGTTGAGGTAGTGGAACAACTCTGACGGGAGCTGCAGGCCGAGGTACTCGTGGTTGTCCTTGGTCAGGTGCTCATAGTCGTGGACCTTGACCTCGCCGTTCTCAGCGATATATACGAAGTGGTCGACCGCCATGCGTGCCTTGCGGTACTTGTCAAGCCAGTTGGGGTCCTGACTCTTCAGGATATCGTGGAAACTGGTGCAGACGATGGTGACGGATTTCTCGGTGGTGCGCAGCATATTAACCGCGTCAGCCACTGTGTGCGGTTGTGTCTTGATGATGGTCTGATCGGCGAGGGGCGGGAACGGCGGCAGGAAGGAGGTGCCCGTCATCAGGAAGGCGTCGACGAAGAGCGATTCGCTGACGTTCAGGGTCTTCAGAATGTGTTTCTTGGAAACCGCATAGACCAGGTTGCTCTCCCAGTCGATGGTGCGGATGACGCAGTCGCGGATGGGGTAGAGCAGCAGCTCGGCAGGGCCCATGATGCCGGCGCACTGATCCGAGTCGCAGACCTCAAGGTATGCCATCTACGTGTGGTCAGCGGGCCATTGGGTGGACTGAGGTGAGGGTACGCGTGGGGGGACTCACTTGGGCGGCGGCGTTGAACGGGGGAACCAGGAAGTGGAGACGGCGCTGCTTCAGGATGCTCTGCAGAAGAGGGTAGAGAGCCCTGGTAGGGAAGGCGCCTGGTGGATGGATGTCAGCCGGGTGGTACGGCCTCGCGGGAAGCTCAAAGGTTCTGCCCAAACGTACTGGTGCTCTGGCCAAAGGCCGCGACAGCCTCGTCGGCGCGGCCGTTGAAGTACAAGTCCCATGATACGTCTGTCTTGACGCAGTTCTCCAGACCGCGCTTGACCAGCGTCTCGTCCTGGCCGGCCATGGACTGGCCATCAAAGATGAAGAAGGGAGTGATTCTGTGTGCCTTCCATTGGTCCAACTCGCTCTCGATGCGGCCCTGGATGCCGGTCAGGCCGCCGAGGGCCGGCAGGAGGGGTTCGTTGCCGGGGAGAACATCGAGATGCAGCTGGAGGTAGTAGGTCGCGTCGACCGCAATGGCGCAGTCTTCGAGCTCGTTCAGGGGATGGGCCCTGGGGATCCAAGTCAACGTCAGCGGCTGTGGGAGCGAGAGGGCCTAGCG
>FTEL01007641.1_pt1 | contig 10456 bp, 11 predicted proteins | sample 1658911 | NCBI WGS metagenome assembly FTEL01 (sample SAMEA3914869, study PRJEB12502) | metagenome | biome: forest; material: soil | place: USA | collected 2012-03-12 | depth 0.1 m
ACACCCCCCAACCCGCCGTGGCTATCTTGACACCGCTTAGGGTAGAACAGGCAGCACCATTTTGGCCTCTGTCATCAATCGCTTTCTCGCCGCCTGCTCTGACCACAAACGTGCCCGCAGCTCTCCGACCACAGACCCCACCCAATCTCCGTCCTGGAGGTCCCAAAATCTGCCAAGCGCAAGCTTCGAATTCCGACGACACGCCGGCCAGCCCGAGAATCCCTACCTTGGAGAGCTGGAAAGGGACGACGATTCTGATGGCGAGCTGAAGGCTGGCGGCCAGTCACCACATCCGCTGATGCCGTCACGGGCATTTTCCCTGGTGGATCGTTTCCCTATTCGACGGCAGCCACGTATCTCCCACCTCCGCACTCTCCCCTGCAAGCCCTTTGCATGAGGTGGGCGCCCTGGTGTTCTAGCTCGCTTCTAGAAGGTCCCACAGCAGACGGCGCTGGCCACACACCATACCATTTCCTTGAACAGCGAACCCTCGAAACCGCCCACCCACCCACGCTTGATTGCTTCATTACATAGGATTTCATTTGTCACAGCTGCAGGCCCCCCTCCCTTCTTCTCCCTTCGTAGTATCCTTTTCGCATGTTCTTCGCGTTCCTCGCTCGTTTCCTAATTCCCGACCCCGGCAACCCCCATCCTCTTCCTCTGTTCGACCCTTGACCTTGTTCGTCGCACGCCCAAGCACGTCATCCTCCATGTTACGCAGCCGCGAAATGCTCGGCTATGCATTTGCTCGACTTATTATACCCTCAACGAGCGAGGAAAGTGTCAGAGGGGGTTGCCCCGTGCCGCGATCCGGGATCGTGGAACACCGCTTGTGCTACGATGAACGCGACCGCCCGTCTCCGAGTACCGTCCGACGTACTCCATCCCGCTCATCGAGGCTCTAAGGAAGCTCCACGCGTTCATGTCGACGGGGTGTTACCAACAATTAGCTGACTGTCTAACAACAACAGGGGTGATGGAAGCTGAAGCGTAGCGAGAGGCGGTGAAAGGGCAGGGACTGGCAGCTGTTCCCATCCTTCTCCTGAGGGCGGTGGTATTTCCGCAGTCAACTAGCTAGTTGCATAGCCTAGCGTCCGGCCGTTGTTGCAGTCCCTGCAGCACCACTACTGCGCCCATCCACACCTCTCATCTTCGAGAGGCTGAACTATGGAGGAGCTGCAGCACATCAACGATTCCTGAATCACATACAGAGTAGTACTTCGGCATTCGCCGACGCAACATCGGGCTGTTTCGGTTCCCGGGAACTCTTTGAATGGTTCGACCCAAACACATAACATCGACAGGGGGGGAATTTATGGTGGGGGTTGGTGTTTGTGCGACGTCAAGCCACCTCGCCTCAGCTCCGGGTTTTCGATACCCATCCTCCGGTAGTGTTTCAGTTCGAGCCCTGTGGGTTGAAGAAGGAGACATTTGACACCGGTTCAAGGCCTGTATTTGGTGTCATCGCCATGGGACAACCGACCAGGCCGCAACAACCGACGAGCCTCTCGAGATAAACAAAATTCAGCCCTTGCTTCTTCCGGGTTTGCTGTTGCATGTATTGCCTGCATGCTGCATGCGCTTGGACTTTTCTTACGAACCCCCATCGACAACAGCATGGACAAAATCCGTGCTTGGCAGACGCACAACTGGGCCCACCGTCGTTGCTTTTCTTCGCCATTTTTCAGACTAATTTCGTTTGCGATGCGGGGGCCTTGGCTTGCAGCTTCTCGGGGCGATCACGGGCCGTTGGGACCACTCCCTTGGGTCACCCATCCTTGCTTTTTGGCCCGTCCAGGGCTTGTGGTGCAATGTGGGCGCGGTCTGCTGCCGGAGGCTGTGACCACGGTCCTGGTCCCTTCAACAACAACCTGCTTCTGCAGCGGTTCCGGACGCGCGGTCGCTAGCGATGGACAACCCTCCCATCTATCCTTGTTTTGCTTTTCAGTTAAAGCTGGCTTTGACTTTTGACGTGTCCCGGGTCCGCATTCCACAGGACAGAAGGCGATCATGACTGCAGGACGCCGAGTTCCAGCAATCCTCTCCGAACCCTCACGTTAGCGCCCTCTGTTCTTCGGTTCCCTCGACGCGGGAGCCTGACAGTCTCACTAGCACTAATTCAGACGGGCACGCAGCTCGGTCAGCGTTAGCGTCCGCGGGGGTCATTCCCGGGTCGGGGCCGATTGCCAGACCTGGGGTCGTCTCTCCGGAAAACATGCCGTCTAACCTCCACCACACTCGAATCACGGCAAGGTGTACCTGACAGGATCATGCAACAGAGTCAAGGGTCATGCCTCACCTTCACCGCTGATGTTTGTGGTTCCGTTGCGGCAGAGGAAGGGTGTGAAACGGGCGCGCAGATCTCGTTGAAGGTTCGGCGGCACCACCCCACTTAAGCAGCATGGAGAGAGTGGCGATGTTTGGCTCTCGGCCAGGAACGCTTCGGGACACTGAGCCGAATACGAAAGCTACACAGTAACTCGAGGGATGGTTACACGAAACCAGTGGTTCCTGAGATGAGATCCACCCCGCAGTGACGCTGGTGTGTGCTCTGGGAGTGGTTGTGCCTGGCTGTGCCTGAACCCAATCCCAGCCGTCACCTCCACTCCACGGCCTCAAGAAGCTAGATCAGAACACATGATCTGCTGCCATTACGACACTGTTTCTCGAACTCCCTCCCCTCTCCACAACAACTTCAACTCACGCCCCCTCCGTCAGTTTCACCGGCTTCCCAAACCCCAGACCTCCCGCAAGATTGCCTCCGCATCCAGCTTAATATACCGGTTTCACAGTACTATGTACCTCGCCGTCCCGGGATCACCGACCTCATCCTCCCACCCACTGTCACCGTCAGGTATATTCCAGCCTCCTGGGCTCTCGAGTAATTTAACCCGACGCTTCATGTTCAACCCTGGTCACGCACCATAGCCAGCCACGTAGCAGGATGTGAAAAGAAAAGAAAAACTTGGAAATGAAGGACACGCATGGGCAAATGACAAGCTTCGTTCGAAGCCTATCAAGCGCGCTTCATGGATCATGCTTCCTGCTGCTGCTCATGTGCCTGCACTTCATCTGACCGCGTGCAGCATGCAGCATGCAAACCCGTGTGGTAGGTCTGTACCTGGGTACCGTAGTTCCTCCGGTGCCCTGCATGTGTGTACCTCTCTCCGCGATTCAATTACTGCATGCAATTTGCTGAACGAGTCAGCCCAAAACAAGTCGGCATCACTTGAGTTTTTCTGTCCAAGTTCAGAATAACCACATGCAAGACAACCTCAAACCCAGCACGTAAAACGCCACCGGACCCGAGGATCTGCAACGCCCTGTCTAGCGGCAAGCCCACTTCTCGGCCACCTGCCCCCCCAATCCTCCACCGGCCGGGGCCTAATCTCAAACCAGACAAGGCCCGTTCGACAACCCAAGCTTGAAGCCAGCGCTTCAGCCTGTTCCCAGGCTCAACCAAGAAAAAAACAGTTCCGACCCAGACAAGACCCCTGGACGACGCCAAACGAATTCGTCATCCCGTTGCTCCGCGCTCGGCCAAGGACGCCATCAAATCTCTGTCCCTGGAGAAGGCCGACATCTTGCGCCGAGTGGATGTGTTGGATCCTGTATTTTACACGGGTACTCCAGGCACTCTCCCTTTATGTCCACTCCTTGGGCACCAGCACCGCCGGCCTCCCCAGCCTCGCTGTTAGTTATGTATAGGTCGACCCCATGTCCTTCCCGTCACACCCAAGCGCGCCACTCTCCACATGCCGCGCAGCGGCGAGACGCTCAACGTTTCTCCCAGGCTAGCTCCCTTGCCGGGCAATCTCGCCGATCGTGGGACCCAAAGTGTCGGGTCCATCAAGAGAACTGGCGCGTCGTGTACTCTGTATCGAACTCTCGGCCCGCTGCTACACGACGGTGAGCACTAGAAGCGACACCGCGATGATGCTCCTGGCAAGAGATGATCACGAAGCAATTTCCTAGACAAACCACAGCCACACGCAACACTCCCGCACTTGCACCCGCCATCTCCGATCACTCTGGATTTCGTCCCGTCCGACGATCGCCACCCCCTCCCTCAAGGCTCCAAGAAGCTCTCACGCACACACGCCGACGGGGCTGTAAATAATGAGCTGACTGTTTATGTACCAACAAAATGATGAAACAGAGCTAGTGTCGGGGCGGTGAATGTTGTGGGAGATGATCGATGATGTGCACGCATCCTCCACCCTTCTGCTAGGGGTGGTGTTTCCTTAGCATTCCGCTGGCATGGTTCAACTTGGGTTAGAGCGCCCGGCTGTTGCTGGACTCTTTGTTGCACCCCACCTGTTCCTGCACTGGTGCAACCCACCCAAGACGCTTTTTGTTCAAGAACAAGCCGCTTTTGCAGGCCAAGGATGGTTACGCATTCGCGCTTGGCTGATCTAGGAAGATGCCCTCCATCGGGCAGAAGAGGCGTCCAACCAGAGGGCATCACCGATTCTCAAAATTCAGGATCCGACCCGGACCGATCCTTGGGCGGAGAGGTTCAGAGGCGATTGGCTCAAACACTCAACACTGACAAAGGGGAGAGGATGTGGCCGGGATGGCGTTTGTGGGTTGCCAGGTCATCTCGCCTCAAGTCCCGGTTCTCGATGGTGGTCTTCTGCTTCGAGCCCTGTCGACTTGCCTATTGTAGTTGCCTGCAGCGCTGCCCTGTGTTCTGAAACCCCCGTGACAGCGTGGACAGAAGAGACTTCCGCCACACCGGGACTTTCCCGGCGGACGCACAAACTGGGCTCATTTTTTTTCCGACTACGTAATTCCAGCGGCGCAGTCGCGGGGGCCCGAGTCTGCAGCAGCCGGTCCCCCGAGGCTTAAGGATCCGGGCCGTTTAACCAAGTCAGCCTGTCATCCTGAGTCATCAATCGCGATGCTTGTTCTCTCCGTTGGTTTCGGGGAGAACAGCAGCGCCGGCTCTGGGCGACCGGGGTATGCGGTGCAATGCACAGTTGGACCGGAGGCTGTGACAACGTGACTAGCTCCTTCAAGTCCTGCAATGAACCACGCCTCCAGCCATGCCTCCATCCATCGTCTTGCATCCGGTCCGAATCTAAACTATCACATCGCAAAGCAAGACGGGCAGCTGCAACTTCCTCAACTGACTTGCCAGCAAACCGTCTGAACCCTGTGCTGGCTTCCCTCAGGGTTCTTGGGCGCGGGCGGCCGGGAGCAGCCGCGGATTCTGACGTCAAGCGCTAGCACTAATTCAGAGGGGCCCACAGCTTGGCAAAGGCCGGAGAAAGCCCGGACTCTTGGCATTGCGGCCAACCTCCGATGCTGCATCACTGGAAGAATGCCGTCTGACCCTCCACCACCATGCCGCACGCATACACTGCTCGCAGCACGGCAAGGGGTACGTACACAGGAACGGGATCATGCAACAGAGCTAAGATCCGTCCTCACCGCTGATGTTTGCAATCACACTGCCCGCGACTCCCGGGCGCAGAGCCCGCGTCATCACCCGCGCCTGCGCAGGAGAGACAAAGTTGGGCAATGGGGGGTTGCTTGGCGCCTCGGCCATGGACGCCTTGGGGCACGTAAACTGGACACGAAACCTCGGCAACTCGAGAGGCGGGTACACAAACCGTGGTGCCTGCCGATCCTTATGTAGCATCTTGACCTAGTGCAAGTAGTGGTGCCTGAAGCTCAAGAGTCTCAATCTCACCACACCACTCACTTGCCCATCCATCACCACTCGATTCCTCGACCCCACCTCCATCACGCTCGGCAAACCCAACGTACACCCCCTCCAATCCGGTTCATTCGGCTGTCAAGTGTCGACCCCAGACCCTCCGGCACAGCCGCCTCCGCAGCCCCGCCTACCCGACCGAAATACCGGCATTGGGGGCTCTTACCTCCCGTTGTCTTGCACAGTACGACGTCTTTCAGGGGTGGCCTCTCGGGGACTGTATGCAGTGATCTTCCCGGGCTGCGCCCTGAACGCAGTCAACGCTGCAACGCGAGCAACGGCTGAATCGTAGAAAAGAAATGGAGCAAAGATGTGATGCGGCGCGATAGGTACCTAGAGTTGCCAGCGTTGAATTTGAACTGATGGGGTTGGGGCGCTGAATTTTTGGGAGGGGCTGCGCTGATAATGGAATGTATGTGATAGTAAGGGAGGTGAAGAGGGAACAAAGGGGCGAGCCGGGAATTCAGAATTGAGTGTTATCGCCCGTTGGCAGACACCCTCCTTCAACCAACCATCCTCCGAACCGCCTGCGAAGCCTATCAAATACCACATTCACGTTCTTCTTCTTCTTCGTTGATTGGGTCACCTGGGTGGCTGTTGGAGAAAAAAAAAAAACGCGCAAGCTGCCTAGGGTTAGATGTCTGAGAGTCACGTGAAAGTCGATCGATGCCCAAGGGCAGAGAATACGACAAAGGAGATCTTTTTCTATTTTCTCTTGGTTCAAAGCCACCTATACAACGCCAACCAGTGGTCTAAATAAACAATGATGAAAGAGATGTCGCCAATACCTCTATGAGCCGAGAGGATCGCCAAGGAGATCCTTTTTGTGAGGCCGGCCAATGGTCCAGTCTAAAAACAATTAGGAAAAGGAGATAGTCGTACAAGCTGACGGAAAAGAACAGGACATAATCGGGAACGGGCCGCGAGGCGCACGAGGCGCGGGAGGTGGCGTTAGGGGATAAAAGGGGCTTGAAACAAGAAGCGTAAGGACCCTGTCTCAAACCAGACCGGCCCATGGGAAGCAACGACCACGCCATCTTGACGTCGTATGATCAACTGCAGAGAGCAACGACCTCGACGACATCCCTCGAGGGCACGCAGCATCTCACCAACCTCTCATTACCGTCGTCCATCATGGCTGTCGTCACCCTTTCCCGCCATCACGCATCAAGGACATTATCCCTCATCGCAGTCATGCTTCATGGCTACCGACACCGTTAGCGACCGACAATCACCATCATCACTGCGACATGCCCACATACCAGATCCCCCTCACTCGTGGTCCCAAGCCGCGATACAGAGGAGGTCACTGTCCGACTTCGACTTGGGGTCGACAGCGCCGCTAGGGGGTGTATTATCACCATCGGTCTCGGCGCCGTGCGTAGCAGCACCGGTCGCCGCCGCGTCCGAGACGATGCAGCCGTCGGCCTGACCGCCCACCACCCGGCCGACGGCGCCGAGGTTGCCGGCCCAGGAGATGGTGTTGTTTGGGTAGATGTTGTTGATCTCCTCCTGGGAGGCGGGTGCGCCGCCCTGGGCCGCCGGCTGAGGTTGGGCGGGGACGGTGACGGCGGGCAGAATGGGACGGTCGTGGATAGCAGCAGCAGCAGCAGCAGCAGCAGCAGCGGCGGCGGCGGCGGCGGCGGCGGCGGCGCCGTTGCCGATTATGACGCCAGGCAACACTGCGTTCTCTCCGGCGTGGCCGGCGGGAGGCTGGGCGGGAGCCGACATTGCGGGCTTGTATGGGTCAAAGACGACTTGACGCTGATGTGCTTTGAGGGCCTCGAGGGTTTCGAGGAAGAACGGAGGAAGGAGGCTGGTGTGAACCAAATGATGGATCGCTATTGCGGATGAGGGATCGGCGAATGGACTCGACGACAAGGAGACTGATTTGATGGCAGACTGGCTTCTGTGCGATTGGGGATGCTTTGAAGAGTCGACGAGGGAGCGAGGGCGGTGGGCGCGGCGCTGTTTTATAGGATCCGGCCGACTCGGGTGCGCAGTCAGTGAACAACTCCACAACAGACAGTGTGGCGAGGAGAGAACTAGGGGAAGGGTGTGGTGGGTCGAGGGGAGGGGGTGAAAGAACGAAGAGGCCAGAAAGGAAAGGAAAGAAAAGACGGTGGAAGACATGCTCGCAATGGGCAGGGGTTGTTATCCAGGGACGCAAGCTGCGAATCGCGACAATACCGTGGCCGGAAACCCAGAACCCCTGCCCTGGCAAGCTGGAAACAGACGGGCACTTCGGAACTCTGACGACGAGCGAGCTCGAGGCGAGCGGTCGATTGCCCTGGGCAGCGGTGACACCCGGCCACCGCATCACGTTCAGGTGCCTGTTCGGGTGTGGTGTGTGCCGCCGACGATGCTCCGCTCACTTGCCGCTTCCTGGAGCAACACTGCCGACACCGGTGGGAAGATAGGGGCTTGGGGTGCTCGGTGTGTGTGTTGTTTGAGGGATGAGATCACATCACCGACTGGCTGGCTGCTCGGCCCGGCGCCAACCGTTGGGTTGGCGGCCAATACAGGCGCTAATGCGAACCGCCGCGCTTTGGCGTTGAGCAGTCCACCCCAGGACGTACTGTCGCTGCGTCGCATCAGAGTGGGGCAGCGAGTGTTAGGCTTGCCCAAAGCAGTTCAGTCCGATGCCTCACATTTACCGTTCACCACCAGCCAGGCGTCCCCTTCGGTCCCTGCGTGGCAGCGCTCCGCCCTGTGCTTGGCGACAAGAAAGGCACACTTCAAGGCCGCTCTCGGCAACGCGCCCGCCGTGCACGCGTCATCGCGCCGTCTTCAGCGATACGCAGCGGACGATCGAAATGTGAGAACTGCCATGGGCGAGACGAGGCGCACTCACGGGCGTCTTACCCGGCCACGCAGCGCGGCCGCGGCCGCGGGCAGGCTTATTCGACCCCCGCAAGCGCCTCTTTTGCTCACTTGGGCAGACGGCCCAAAATGTTGCTTCGAACATGGCGCACCGACGCTTGGCTATCCGAAAGGAGCTTTCTTCGCCAGCCTGGAAGGTACTTCATGGTACACCCCCCCTTGCGTAATAGTGTACACACTATAGCTACCAGCATTCTGCCCGGGAACTCGGGCGTCGTGTTGTATTCGTCGATCCTGCCTGACGTTGACCGGCAGACCAGCTTCCAGAAGGTCCCGGACGGGATGATCTCGACCAACCAGACCACAGAACTCGACTTGTTTCACCAAACATCCTCTGGCAGCACGCTCTGCGATTTCATTTGTCACAATCCCACGCCCCCCTTCCGCGTCCCCTTCGCTCTTGGTTCGCGTATTTGCCGCATGTCCATCGCAACTCGTTCGCGCGGCGTTTGTTTCCGCGCAGCGCGCGAGATGGGCCAGACGGCAGCATCACGTACCTGGTACATATTAGCATAGTCGACAAGGGTACCCGACACAAAACCCCACAGTGACAGGAGCTGACTCCAGGGTGGAATCAATGCATACCCCGCCCTCGACCAGCCCCGCAATCCCACTGGCCGTCGCAACCGCACAAGTTCCATTGCCAGACCCTCAACGGGCGGACACCGGATGGATTTTGCATCATGACCGGTCAATCACACCGGGCACCGGAAGAGGTTTGCACCATCGGCCTCGATGGGAGGCACAGCCGTCGTGAGCACCGGGCTCCCTCCTTACAAATCCCACGCAAACCAAAGCCACACACGACGCGCCAAAACCCGCGTCCGCCGTCCCCGGAGTCCCGTCCGGCCTCCGGGGCTTCAAGAGACGCACCGGGCTTCAAGAGGCTCACGCGGTCACGTTGGTGGGGCGGCCAACAACTTTGCTGCCCGTCCACATGAAACGAAGCTAGCGTCGGTGAAGGAGGGGACATCGCGGCTACTATCATCCTTCTCCGTGTTGTTCTTTTTTTTTTCGTATTCAATGGAGCCAGCTCGGCTGTCTCACTCTGCCGTTGGCTGATTCGTCAGGAAATCCGCAAGCGTGCAGGAACAGCTAGCATGGAAGGAAAGGAGAATTCCGAGTCGGTACCAAGGATTCTGCTTGCCGACGACGCGCGCCTCGGATGATGGCAGTTGCTTTTTCCTGGTTTGCTGGAAGTTATATTCGGGTGTGGAGCCATGGGGGACCTGTCCTGCAGCGGCTGGGCGCCGTTGCCCTGTCAAGCCAAGGCGCCTGGGCCCTAGGGCGATCGGGAGACTAGCATCGCGGGTTTTTCATCCTTGTCGCCTGGGATGCCTGCTCTCATCATTGGTCTCTTGGACGACGAAACTGGCCCCCACTGTGGCCGTCCAGGTTTTGAGGCGCGACAGAGTGCGGCATGGTGCCTGGAGGCGGCCACGTTGACCCGGTCGACCCAACATGCCTCAATTAGGTAAGGTAGGTACGGAGTAATTACCTTACCTCCTTACCTGCTTCTCACACATCGGTTGCGACTCGGTTCGTGCAGACATCCCGCATCCCTAGGTACCTAGGTACCTATCTTTATCCAATACCGAGCTGAAGCTCTCTTTGTTCTCGGGCAGAAGTGACAGGGTTGCACCGAGTTTCCGTGCCCATGGGGTACACGTGTAATTACTGAGCAGCCGCAAAGCTGACAGCTCGCTAATGCGACACCGGGCACTTGCCGCACCGGATTCCTCCGAGCAAATGCCGCCGAAGTGCCGTTTCCAGGTTTGTTCTTGAAGACTTGAGCACCCCTTGGAACGCACACATTCGCGTCTGAGGAGCCGGAGCCAAGGGCAACCGTCC
>FTEL01008998.1_pt1 | contig 10442 bp, 6 predicted proteins | sample 1658911 | NCBI WGS metagenome assembly FTEL01 (sample SAMEA3914869, study PRJEB12502) | metagenome | biome: forest; material: soil | place: USA | collected 2012-03-12 | depth 0.1 m
CAATGTGGCTGTCTTGGGCCACGATGGCGCGGATCGAGTCGTTGCTGCTGTTGACGCCCTCGATCATGGTGCGGATGTCGTCTTTGACCTGGCTCCATAGATGTGCCTCCTCCCCCTGGGTGCTGCCACTGTTGCGATTCGGGCCGCGGGAGTTGCGGTTGCGTGAAGACATGTTTTGGTGGCGATGTGTTCAAAGGTGTCTCTGGGTATGCGTCAACTCTGTCGGGTGGTTGTTCGTATATATTCCCGCCGGTTGGGTTTCCCATTCAATTGGTCCTGAGGGAATCCCAGCCTCCCTGTCCGTTGGGGCTGGGCGCTCGGAAACGTTCTCGTGGCGGCGGTGGCGTGGTCTTGTCGTGAATGCAATGAAGAGGTTGTCTGCCATCTTGTCGCGTCAGTGAGGCACGCATGACCCAATACAGGGACAGGAGCTGGCAGTTACTCAAGCGTCGAGGCAGGGGCAAGAACACTCCTCCGGGATGGGGGGTCCGTCGCTGAGGATACCGAGACGAAACAGCAGTTGTCGATTCACAGGCCTATGGAACTGCGAGAGTGTGGTGGCGTTTGCGGGGGGTTATGTGCCCAAAGCGATCTCAGAAGTGTAGTCGGCGGCGCTAATTGCTCAAGACGATGGTTGAGTTGCTGGTGCCGGATTGCTGTTGACGGCACCGCATGGCACACCGGCAGAATTGAGGGCGGTCACAAGGGTGCCATTGCAGGCATGCCCTGTCACCGTGCAAATATCGGAGGCAAACTGTTCCATCTGCCACGAGCCAGGCGAACTCCGATGTTGAGCACAGTGCAGGCTGCATCCCCTGCTCGTCCGAACCCATGCTCCTCCTTGTGACGTAAAGGGGAGGGGCTGAGGGGTTTCAAAGCTCCACGACGCGGAGGGAGCAGCCCCAGGTCCACACCTCGCCCAGGTAGGCTCCATGCTCCATCGTGAAAGTCAGCCGGGCAAAGAAGCCTGAGAGACAGACAGCGCAGACAGGGCTCCAATTCCCTGACACCCTCCCAAGCAGAGCAAGCCCCGGTCTCCCTCGGGTGACACCTACCAGCTTCGACAATGCAGGTCCCCCTGATCCGGCTCCAATGCGGTGCCAATTCCTACGAGTGGGGGAAGAAGGGCCGTGATTCTGCGGTTGCTCGATTCGCCGCCGCGACGCCGTCCGACGGCTTCACGATCCAAGATGACCGGCCATACGCAGAAGTAGGTGTTCCCACCAAAGTGTGCCCGAGGTGGCGAGCGCTGACAAGGGGTGTCAGTTGTGGATGGGCACCCACCCCTCCAACCCGTCCAAAGACGTTTCCACCGGCCGCACGCTGCTCGACCTCGTCCAGGACAACCAGGCGCTCCTGGCCCCGTCGGTGGCCGCGCGCTACGGCAACGCGGTACCGTTCCTGTTCAAGGTCCTCTCTGTCAACAAGGCGCTCTCGATCCAGGCCCACCCCAACAAGAAGCTTGCCGAGCAGCTCCACGCCCGCGACCCCAAGAACTACCCCGACGACAACCACAAGCCGGAGATGGCCATTGCCATCACCCCCTTTGAGGGGCTCTGTGGGTTCCGCCCCGTCGAAGAAATCGCCCACTTCTTGGGCGCCGTTCCCGCGCTGCGCCAGCTTGTGGGCGAGGACGCGGCCAGCGAGTTTGCCAAGGTCGTCGCGGACGCCAAGGGCGACGACTCGGAGCAGGCGGTGGAGCGGAACAAGAAGCTGCTGCAAAAGGTCTTCGGGGCGCTCATGTCCTCCTCTGAGGCAGACATGGCCGCCGCCGCAAAGGTGCTCGTCGAGTCTGCCTCCAGCGCCGGGGCCGGTTTCGCAGGAGGGGGTGTGCAGGCGACTTCCGGATCGACGCTTGCCGAGCTGGTCGTCCGTCTCCACGGCCAGTTCGGAGCTGACTACGGCCTCTTTGTCCTCTTCTTCTTGAACTTTGTCACGCTGCAGCCGGGCGAGGCGCTTTTCCTCCAAGCCGACGATATCCACGCCTACGTCAGCGGCGACATCGTCGAGTGCATGGCGAGCAGCGACAACGTGGTGCGGGCAGGCTTCACGCCCAAGTTCAAGGACGTCGACACCCTCGTCAACATGCTCACGTACAAGTACGCCCCCATCGACGACCAAAAGATGGTCCCCAGAGACTACCCGTATGCGACGCTCAACCGCGCCGGGTATAGTTCCGGCTCTACTGTTGCCTTGTACGACCCCCCAATCGACGAGTTCAGCGTCGTGCAGACGACTCTCAGGGGCAACGGAGCCAAGGCCACCTTCGATCCGCTGGACGGCCCGAGCATCGTCATCTGCACTGCTGGCAAAGGAAAGATCTCGGTCGGCCCGACGGTGCAGGAGATCCAGGAGGGCTATGTCTTTTTCGTCGGTGCCACTGCCGAATGTGTGCTCGAGTCCGAGAGTGCGGCTGAGGACGAGTTCATCACCTTCAAGGCGTTCTGCGAAGTTGAGGAGAGCCGTAACGGCACATCGTAGCGTTTGACCGGGTCTCGGGCAAGCTGGGCAGCTTCGATAGCGGCATAGGCGTTGTTGCAGCAGCGTATCCTGTGCATCAAGCCAACGGGCGTTAGAGCTGCCAGTGTCCATCTTGGTCCGATTTCGCTGCAGCTTTGGGCTACCGTTCGTGCCATGCATGTGACCCCGGCAACCCGATGATTGAATCTGAGTCCTTCCAGTATCGGGAGATGTCCACGGCGACGCCCTTTATCCGCTGCTCCGGATGGAGGCGTGATGCACTATCACCCGGAACTACCCCATTCCCTCCCTCGCCCACGTTTAATAGCCCGGGCTTGGCCCGCCCCAAAATAGCAGCGGCTTGAGATGGATTGTGGTTGAGCTGCAATCCTGTTTACACGAGTCCACCGATTGGGCGGCGTCAGAGGGATGAATGAAATGAAAATATGAAATGTTGACGGGCATGACGCAGGCTGGCAGCCGAGCACTTCGCTGACGCATCAGAAGACAAGAGTTTGGCATCCAGAACCCGGAAGCGAAGTTCGGGAGCCAAAGGGCCCAGTCTAGACTGCCTTTGCATCACCGCGCGGCGAAACCCGCTGCTGTTGCGACGGAGAGCGCTTTCTGGAGAGTCCGTCACTCCGGACTACATTGTCGGTATCCAGTCTCTGCGAGTGACTATATCCGACCTCCTCATATGTGTCTGCCTATCCAAGACGAATCCAGCCCGCGTCTTGATGGTGTGAAGCTCATATCGCGTCTCATATGGCGAGCTACGGGGACCCGGATTTCGGGATGGGCCAGCCCGGCCCCTTGGATTTCGGACATTGCCAGCTATTCCGGTGGACGGCTGCGCTTTATTTAGAAGGGCATTCCGCCTGTTGACTTCCGAGTCTCGATTCCCCTAACCTTTGCACACACGTCCTCAACGAACATGATGCTCAAATCAGTCCTTCTCTCATGCCTTTTGCTGGAGGTGACCGCAGCCCAGAGGTGGACATGGCGCCCAACTCCTACTCCGGTGCCTACGCCGACGCCGACGCCGACGCCTACGGTTGCAGCGCCGGGCGCAATCCAAACCCTCTACGGCCAATGTCAGCAGAAGGCTCAATCCCATTACAGTCTCCAACAATTATGAGGCTAACCACACCTTTGTAGGCGGTGGCCAGACATGGACAGGACCGACACAGTGCCCCGCTGGCTCATACTGCAAAAATGACGGAAAGCAAGTTCCCAACCTTTCCGAATCAGCTGCTCTTGCTGCCACTTCCTGGGAGACGGGTATTCTAACACGCGGTTTTGTCTTGACAGCATCTGGTACTCCCAATGCGTCGCTCTCGAGCAGGATGGGGGCACTTCGGCGACGATCCGCACCCTGACCACGGTTTTCAGCGCTGGGCCGACACTGGTGTCTACCGTCATCACGTATCTGAGCCCCAAGCCGACGACGACGTCACCGTCTGTTGTCACTGTTACCTTGAAGCCGGACGAGCCTTGTGATCACCAGTACTTGTGCTAGAGGGGGTGGAGTGGTCAGAGAGGAAGCATATTGAGGGGTTTCCTGAGGTCTACCGTGTCATCGACTAGGGTTATTAAACTTATTATCGGCAGTTCTAATCTGTCTCTGAATTCAATCCGAGGGTTGCTGTTTTTGCCGATACCGAAACCGTTGACCAACGTTGGAGTGACAGCCGTACGGCAAGATGCCCTACAATATGTGGTAACAGCCTGGTTAATTGTAGTGGACATAGCGGATGCCCAAAACAAGACAGGACTACTTGGTGCAGGTCCGCATTTCCCCCTTAACCTCATCCAGGCTGTGTTCTGTCCACTGAATCCACTTGAACGCGCCCAAGATCTGGGGAAATCACGCTAAAACGCTAGCGTGGTCAGCTGCCACAGCGTTGGCGACCTGGGCTCAGGACTCTCGGGAACCCGGCCTGGCTTCTCGTTTCTGGTGATTGGCTGGGTTCACGGCAATGCTGAGCCTGGCGGACAGCAGCCCTGGTCTTGTCGTTCGTGCCTCGGTATCTTTGATTTCCCCTCATTCCCCAAACCGAGGACAGCCTCCAATGCGTCCCAAAGCGGAATCGTCCCTGCTCTTCTTGGCCCAGCCCAGGGCGATATCATCATCACCATGGCCTCACACGCTTCCGATCGTTCCACGTTGCCGGTTTCTGGATCCTGCGAGTTGACACGCAACCCTCGACGACAACACCATGCTCCCTGTTCCTCTGGCGGCTGCCGGTGCCGTTGCCGGGGCTGCCTACCTCAATGCACGCTTCTCGCTCGGCCAGGACCTCCTCTACTTCCGCATCTCCGCTGCGGCACTGCTTGGCCTTTTCCGTGCCACGCGGGCGGACAAGCTCAACGTCTTCTACGTTCTCGAGCAGCATGCTCTCAACAAGACCTCGGCCGACAGGGCCTTCATTCTCTTCGAAGGCAAGTCGTACACGTACGCCGAGACCTACCAGATCGTGCTACGCTACGGCTCCTGGCTGCGCGAGCGCCACGGGGTGCGTGAGCGCGACATCGTGGCTCTCGACTACCAGAACTCGGAGACGTTCATGTTTTTGTGGTTTGCCATCTGGGCCATCGGTGCGAAGCCCGCCTTCATCAATTACAACCTTCAGGGTGCTGCCCTGACCCACTGTCTGCGGGCGTCAACGGCCAAGATCGCCCTTGTCGAACCTCTGGTAGCAGACAGCCTGACCGAGGAGGTTCGGCAGGAGCTTCCCGGCATGAACTTCATCATCTTCACGCCCGAGGTCGAGGCCGAGGCGCAGAGTCAGGAGCCGACCCGGTACCCGGATGCGGTGCGGTCAGAGAGCGAGCACGTCAACATGGCCATCCTGATCTACACATCTGGAACGACGGGCATGCCGAAGCCGGCTGTCGTCTCGTGGGCAAAGGTCTACATGGCCGCCACGATGTCGGGCAAAGGTACAGGTCTGGTGCCAAGCGATGTTTTCTACACGGTAATGCACTCCAGGTTGCGGCACGGAGGCGGTCTTCTCTAATTAACGTCTGGATCAGTGCATGCCCCTTTACCATAGCGCTGCGGCGTGCCTCGCGGTATGCAGCGCGCTCTTCGCCGGCGCAACTGCGGCCCTTGGGCGCCGGTTCTCGACCAAGACGTTTTGGAAGGAAGTTCGCGAGACAAGGTCGACTGTTATCCAATACGTGGGCGAAACCTGCCGGTACCTAACCGTGGCGCCTCCTGAGTTCGACTCGGTGACGGGCGAGAACCTGGACAAGAAGCACTGCGTGCGAGTTGCCATGGGCAACGGCCTCCGCCCTGACGTGTGGGACCGGTTCAAGGACCGCTTTGGGATTGACGTGAGTTCTCGCGTCAGCCAACTCAGGGGACATGGAAATTGACTTCAAAGCCAACCGGCAGACGATTCTCGAGTTCTACGCCGCCACCGAGGGCGCTTCCGGGCTCTGGAACGTCTCCCGCAATTCCTTTAGCAAAGGCGCCATTGGCCGCTTTGGACTGCTCTCCGGGGCCTTGGCCGGGTATAGGACCACCATTGTGCGCCTGGACGACGAGACAGAGCTTGCGTGGCGAGACCCGACCACGGGGTTGTGCCAGCGTGCAAAGACTGGCGAGGTCGGCGAGTACATTGTCAGGCTTCCCGCCGAGGACACCAACAAGGGATTTCAAGGGTATTTTGGCAACGCGGCGGCCACAAGCTCCAAGATCATGCGTGACGTGTTCAAGAAAGGAGATGCGTGGTGGGTGCCGGTTTCACCGTTTCTGCACGGCGAGGATGCGCTGACCCGGAACCAGGTTCCGCTCGGGCGACGTCCTCCGATGGGATAGCGACGGGCGTGTCTACTTCAGTGACCGGATCGGCGACACATTCCGCTGGAAGAGCGAGAACGTCTCGACGGCCGAGGTCGCCCAAGCCCTGGGCCTGCACCCCGCGGTCCAAGAAGCCAACGTTTATGGAGTCGAGTTGCCGAACCACGACGGCCGTGCTGGATGTGTCGCCATTGTGCTGGACAAGCCTCACGCCGATACAGAAGTCTTGACCAGCCTGGCCGCGCATGCGAGGGAGCAGCTTCCCCGATATGCCGTGCCACTGTTCCTCCGCCTGCTCAGGGAGGTGGGCATGCAGAACACCGGGACCAACAAGCAGCAGAAGCACGTGTTGCGGCAGCAGAGCGTCGACCCTGCCAAGGTTGAGGGCGACGCCCTGTTTTGGCTGAAGGAGGGGGCATATGTCCCGTTTCGGGAGCAGGACTGGAAGGCCTTGCAGCAGGGGTCAGTAAAGCTGTGATGAAGTGCAGATGAATGAATGCTTCTAGGGGATAAGAGAGGATCGATACCTAGGTAGTACTCAATCAGCACGGTCCCTCAGCAAACCTGGGCCGCTGGATGTGCCTGTTTCACAGGGCTTGTCTGATCGGCGGACCCCAACTTTGGATACAGGCAGACGATCTTAAGCGGACCTGGCCATTCCGCCAAACCAACGTCAATGCGCCCCGTTGACGCGAGCGACTGGTCAGAGAACAGGAGGCAACGAACACCACCCGAAGGTTTTGAATGGGGCTTTTGCCAGACTGGCGAATTTTCCGTAGGCTTCCGTGTTTGCTGCTGTCTGGACGGGCCGCGACGAAATCATATGAGATAGATGACTTCAATGTTGGTGAATGGACGTTTCAACTCGAGTAGGGCGATGTTCGCCTCGATCGGAACGCTCGTATCTAGGTGATGGCTCGACGAAATTACCTACATGATCGTAGCGCTTATGCTCCACGGCTCACGGCGTTGTCGAAAGGTCTGCTCGACAATCGACTTCTTGCTCTCGATGCCAGGCTTGGGGCTGCGTGTCTGGTTGCCGAGCTTCTCGAATCATCACGCGGATGAAAGCGTTTCAGGCGTTCCTGGATCGACCACTGCCCTCAGGACCCTGCCCTCCAACTACCGAGACGGGCTCTTTGGATACCCGGGGGTTGATAATGCGCATTGCATGCATCCGTGTTTCTGACGCTTTGATCGTCCTGGGCTCACTACTCATCTGCTACGGGCTTGAATGCGGCTAGCCCATTCTCCCCAGTATTAGCCCGTCAATCGCCTTCTTCTGACACTTCCCCCTTTCTGGAGTGATTATTTGATCCTGCAATTGTGACCGGTCCCTACCTCATGATAATCCTGGCTAACCCTCCGATTAGACGACGCAGCCAGCAGTCCCGCCATGAATCTAACCTCTCCGACAGGCGCCCTGTCTAACGACACGGACGACGACCCTGGCAGACCGAACTCGACTTTCTCCGGGTTCTGGCGCGGAAGGGCGCAGTATGACGACCTCGGGCCCACGACGCGTGTCTCGGTGTGGCTGCTTGTCGGGGCTGCTTTGGTATTCCTCGTCCTGCGGGTGTACTGCAAGATTGTCAGACATCGGAGGCTGCACGCAGACGACGGCTTCTTGATCGCGGCCTGGGTATGTGCACCGGGCTCTTGTACTCAAGGAGCGGACTGACGATGTGATTAGGTGGCTCTCCTCGGCACTGCGATATGCAACACCCTGGCCATCGACCTCGGATATGGAAAGCATGTGTGGCAGATACCGTTCCAGAACCTCAACGATATGTACCTGATAGGGCAGATCTCATTGACCCTGACGATTTGCGCCGCGGCGTGGAGCAAGACCTCGTTTGGCATCTCGCTGCTGATGATATCCGACGGCATCCATGGCAAGACGAGGATCTTCATTTGGTTCGCCTTGGTTTCCATGAACCTGCTCTTGGGGGTCACTGCGATGCTGTTCTGGGTGGGATGCACGCCGCTGGAAAAGGCGTGGCATCCGTTCGTCCGAGGGACCTGCTGGAGCCCCAACGTGATCATCACGTACAACATCTTTACCAGCGGTGCGTGGCGCGCCGGGACCACGCTCGGGCAGCGGGCTGACAGAGCTCACAGCATACTCGGGCGTGATGGACTTGGTCCTTGCCATCATTCCGTGGGGAATTATCATGCGGCTCCACATGGATACCAAGGAGAAGATTGGTGTTGCGTTGGCAATGAGCATGGGCGTCTTGTGAGCTGCCCTTTCGAACAGCCCAGACAGGCAGTCCTTCTAACCTCGACAGCGCTGCCGCGTCGGCCTTCATCAAGTGCTCATCTCTCCCGGAACTCGGAGGACGGGACTTTCCGCGTGAGTTGGCGCTTGTTCTCAATTCTCGGGCAATAACCAGGGGCTAACACGCCCAGATGACGGAGTAACATTGGTCATCTGGGCCAGCGCAGAAGCCGCCGTCACCATCATGGCAGCATCGGTACCAATGCTGCGCATGTTGGTCCGCAGCCCGAAAGCGTCGGGAAGGGAACAGCACAGTGGGACGAGCCAAAATAGATCGAGGAGGACATACAATACGACCGGGTCCTCCAGAAAGGTCTACTACAACAAACCCAGAAGAGATCTTGTGACCATGACGGGCTCGACGTGGACAGGGGGAAGTCGATAGCTGGCGGAGCGGCGCTGGAATGAAGTTTCGGGGCTGCTGGCGTTTTGGAGTCATGGCCATTTCCATGGAGTTCGGAGCATTCGTGTATTTGGGAGCTGGAGGCTTCATGTCAAGGGGCGTCGGGCATGCTAGTACGCCATTGCGGATGCTATTACCAGAAATGCAGAGGGTTGGTCGACTGGACTGACACGCGCCTGGAGCGCCTCTCCCGTGTGTCTAACCCCGTGCCAAGCGCAGACACGGGAGGGCGTGTTCGGGCCCTTCCGGGCTCGGTTGTACCGGAGCTAGCGTTGGCGTGTCTGTCGATATTTATAGCTTGTTGTTGATTAATGTTCCGGGAAACTCGTCGAGTCAATTCATCCGCCATATTGGTCCCGCGGAGGATGTCACGCCAGCCAAGGGCCGTTGCAACCCCAATATTCTGGCATCATGTGCGGCGGCCGAGGCCGCAAAAATGACTGGCTCCATTGGCTCGCGGCCGCGGTCTGCATCGGAAAGTCAAATCGAATATCTGGCAGGTCCCAGGAACCAGGTCGGACGGAACCAGGTTGTCAGATGCGCATGTCCAGGCCGAAGAGCCTCTTTGGTCCTGCTGGACATCCAACGCCCGAAAACAGATGTTCCGCGATATAGACATCAATATCTAGACGACCTTACACGAGCGTCAACTCTGGGCGAGACAGTTGACAGAAGTGGGCAAGCCGGGGATAGCAGGAAGATAAAGGGTCCCGGCTTTCCGCAGAATCGTCGAGATGGCCACCCACTTCAGCATCGCCTCTCACTGCAGCAACACGCTCTCTCTTTGCTTTGACGACTATCTTCTCCCAAAGAAGCAACCCCCAAGTCCAACATGCGTTCCCAAATCTTTGTCGTGCTTGGCCTGGCGAGGTAGGCCCCTCTAGCGGACGCATCTGTCGGAGCCGAGCTAACGCCTGCCTCTGCGAGTAGCGCCGCCCTCGCCGATGTCACGCTGACCCCGACGACCATCAAGACAGGCCGGGACTCGACCGTGTTCCTGACGGTGACGGTGACCAAGACGGCGACCAAGACCTTGACCACGACGGCCACCGACACCTTGACCACGACGGCCACCAACACCTTGGTCACGACGGCCACCGATACTCTGGTCACGACAGCCACCGACACCTCCGTCACGACAGAAACCGACACTGCCACCACGACGGAGACCGACATTTCCATCACCACGACGACCGACACCGCGACCGAGACGTCGACTACGACTGACACGTCGACCACGACCGAGACGTCAACTACGACCGAGACGTCGACCACGACCGAGACGTCGACCACAACCGAGACCCAGACGGCCACCGTCACCCAGACCGAGACCTACGTTCGCGAGCAGACGGTCAGCGTCACGGCGACCGTGGTTAGCACCAGCGTCGTGGCCAGCGTCAGCGTCAGCGCCACCACGCTCACCAACACGGTCACCCAGCCGTGCAGCACCGTCAGCTGCCCGACCTTGACCCGCACGGCGACGGCGTGCG
>FTEL01008181.1_pt1 | contig 10423 bp, 9 predicted proteins | sample 1658911 | NCBI WGS metagenome assembly FTEL01 (sample SAMEA3914869, study PRJEB12502) | metagenome | biome: forest; material: soil | place: USA | collected 2012-03-12 | depth 0.1 m
GCAACAAAGAGCTGGACCTGCTGGTCGTCGTCGTCGTAGGAGCACTCATCCCAGATGACGCGGGCAAAGCTGCAGTTGTGCAGGCTGGAGATGTTCCACGCCTTCTTGGTTATCGCCATGTTTACCACTCCATCATTCGCTTCCTCGACCACCAGCTCAGCCTTTTTTCCCTTCTGCTTCCCGGCCTTCGAGCCAGGCTTCTTGTAAAGCGAACGATCGATCTCCGACACCTGTTTGGCAACCAACGCGGCGACCGCAGCTTGCTGCTTCTTGATGAGACCGGGCAAAAGCTCTCCCCGCGCTGTCTCCATCAAATTGTTGTGAGAAATGTTGGCGGAACGCCCGGCGAGATAGTATGCAGTGAGGATCCTCTGGTTGCGTAACGCGCCGCGGTACCATGCCTCCATAGTCCGCCCAGAGAGGCCCTTGGGAAAGTCGGGGCCCCTTGCGGCAACGGTCTGCAGCCGGTTCATAAAACCATCCTTGAAGACTGAGGTGCTGACGATGATGATCTCAGCTTCTTGTAGCTTCTCCAGCGAGTATCGCTCGTAGAAAGCGTCGATCGTTTTGATCACGAGCAACTTGGGGGGGGCCAAGCCGAGAAACGTGCCAGCCTCCTTGGCCCACTGCTCGGTGATGTGTTTCGGGACAACGACAAGTGTGGCGGACAAGTGGACAAAGAAGGTGTCAGCTTTGAGGCCCGAGTACGTTAGGTCGGCGTCGGCGAAGTCCCCAAAGGGCCGGGAGAGCTCCTCCGCGAGCGCTTCATCAACCTTCTCCATGCGCTCGGCAATGGATTCAACCTGGTCGAACTCCCGCATGCAGTCGATCAGAGCCAGTGTGACAACGGTCTTCCCGTAGCCGATCTCGTGCGCGACAACGCCGCCGCGGGAGCTGTGTGGAAAGCGGTTGGTCCACTCAACCTTGCCTGTGACGCGCAGGTTGAGCGGAGCAACCACCTCCTCCTCGATCTCGGACTTAACAAAGTCGAGGGGAGTTTTTTCGCGCTGCAACATCCACTTGACGGCTTCCTTCTGACTCAGCCTCAGCTTGTACTGCACCGACGAGCTCTTCTTTCCATCCTTGAATGTTCTGGAGAAACGAGGGGGGTCGGGATTCGAGAATTCGGAACCGTCTTGAGTGGGATCGATACCAGCCGTGGAGGCGTTGTCACAAGGTCCGATGGAGTCGCGGAAGGGAGCAAAGCCCGTGGTTGGGCAAGGGGCGTAGTCGAGCGTCACCGTGAAGGACGTCTCTGCAGCCGAGTTCAGGGAGGACAAACCGCGAATCGGAGTGGGGTGTGCCTGGAGAAGGTATGCGAAGGCTCTCGAGGCCAGCGTCTTGGGCTGCAGCATGAGCCTGATATCCATAGTCAGCCAGTTGTCGTCGCCATGGTGGGCGCGGGCGGCAATTGCCACGGCCCTAGGGAGGTCCTGGTATTGGCTCTCAAATAGCGCGGCTTCGTCAGGGTCCTCGATGATGGCTTTGGTAGACTTCTTCAGCGCGCCGGGCGGGTTTTTGAAGTAGACGGCGATCTCGGGTGGAGTCACGGAGCAGTCTCGGCAGGGAGTAATCAGGATCCATTTGCCGCCGAGGTGGGAGAACTGAGTGCGATCGACCGGGGCAGTCGAGTCGCGGATCGCGAGGGCGAGAAAGGCGAACCGTTTTAGGAAAGCCTCAGTCCCGGTGGCAGGGATGACGGCGAAGCGATTGTTAGTCTGCGAGGCATTGATGTTGAAGAGCCGGGCCGCGGAGACTGGAAAGTGACGGAAGGCTGCATGAATGGTGGCAAGAACAGGCATACCGGCGACGGGCGGCTGTCCCGTTGCGTGGCAAGACGCCTGCTGGATGGTCCGGGTTGAGCCCCAACGGAGCTGGACGAGGTCCTGAATGAGGATCGGTCTGCCCAATTCTGGAGCGTCGGGGGACCGGAGAGGGGATGACCAATATCCGGGCCAGAAGACCTTCACCGATCCTAGACCAGAAGCAAGCTTCCAGCGGAGTGTAGGGTCGGCGTGAAGCCAGGTCTCGCGATATTCATGGGGCTCCAGTCTCCTCACGTCGTCGGTCCACACGAAGTGGTCCTCATCAGGATCGCGGAGGCTTGCCGATTCCCACATCATAAAGACCTTGGAGGCAGCGATGGAGGAGTGTTTGACCCGGAGGGCATCTCCAGGCGTACCGCAGCTGGGGTGGTGGCGGTAAGTACCACACACCTTTTGCTCCACGAGTTTCTTCCACGCTTGCAGTGGCGAATCCGGCAACGCGCTGGAGCCAACCGCAAACGATAGACCACTGGCAACCAATACACCATCCGCATCTTGTACCAACATGAGTTCGAGGTTGAGCCGGCCGGGAACCCACATAGCCCAGCGTGGGGTCGAGGGGTTGTCTGAGGAAAGCTGACCCCGTGCGATGGGTTGATCAAGGTCGAGAGTCTTCGCGAGCTGGGTGCGGAGGTGGTGCCAGGGCGCGATGTAGATGTACCAATAGCAGAAGGAGTCGGAAGAGAGGACGAGCCGAGCAATGCTGTCAACGGCCTTGTAGCACACAACCACAACCTCGGTCACCTTGATCTCGTCAAAGTAGTAAACGGGTTTTCCGTTTAGAATCTTGTCGACGACCCTCAGGTACGGCTGTTCTTGGACGGCATTTAGCTCGTGCAGGGCGGTCTGCGGTATCGGCAGCGTGAGAGCGCTGGGCAGGAGGTTCTTGAGAGAAACCCTGCCTTGTTCGGCAGAGAGCTCAGAGTCGATGGCCTTCTTGATAGCGAAGTCGTGGGCGGGGCTTCCCCGGCAGGCGGAACAGGCTGTGATGCCGCAGGCGTTGCATTCCAAGACCTCGTTGGCTCGTGTAGAGCAGTAGCACAGGCGCACCATGTTCTCCACGGTTTTGAGCAACACCGTGATGTCGAAAGTGAGCTCGCTGGTACTGCCATCAGCCAGTGACTCGCCCTCTGGGGCCTCCAGACACAGGCCACGTTTTGGCTGTGCGGACTCGATCTGGGTGAGCGAGTTCGGGCTTATCTTGCAGACGGCGTTGAGAAGCCCAAGAGTGGCGGCGCCAACCACTGGGACCGTCATGGCGTTTCCCGCCAGGTCGCGGAGCTGGGGCTGGGTTTCAATCGAGATGGTCAATTCGTCAACCGGGAGGCCCTGTAGCGCGAGGGTCTCGGTGCCTGTGACGGGGCGCATCAAATCAGTGACGACGGGCATGCCGGAGGGGGTGATGCAGCCGACAATTCCGAGGTTGTTTTTGATGCTCGACCCGGCGCAAAGAACAAAGCTGTTACGATCGACGTTCTGGCTCACATCGATCATGCCCGTTTTGTAAGCGAGATCTATTCCCTCCCGATGGGACACGGCGAAGGCAATGTCCATCAGGTCAACGATCCTGGCGACCTGAGCCCTCCAGAACTGCAGCCATGAGTGCAGGGGGAAAGCGGAAAAGATAACTCGACCGTTGCGCATTGCTTTGTGGCTGAATCGGTTGTCATCTCGGCGGAGATTGTTCTTGTTGCGCGCGTCGGCATGCCGAAGGGAGCAGAGAGCCCACTCGGTAGGGATGTACGACGTCTTGCTCTCCATGTCGGTCCTGGCTTGGACAATGATAGGGTCATCGGCGGGACGAAGGAAGGCCGAAACAGCGACAGAAGGTGAGCGCTTGCACTTGTTGACCTGGGCAGCCCATTCCTCGGTGATCTTGTTGGCCTGCTCCACGCCGAAGCTCATGGCATCGATGGCAACCAAGTAACCTCGCTGGCGGGTTTGGGGAAGGTAGAACTCTTTGCTGTCGAGTTTCATCGACCGGGCAAAGTAGCCGATCTTGGGGAAAATCTGGTCCTCGTACATATCCCACGGTGCGCCAGAGACGTTCTCCATGATAACCACGCGAGGTCGAGTAACGGTCACGAGTTTCAGAGCTGCGAAGAAAGTCCTTGTCGACTCTCCGCCCGATGGAAGCCGGAGGAGTTCTTCGAGACCCAGGTCAAGGTCCCGGAGAAACCCCTCGTCCAGCTCGACCGGAGAGCGCGCGGCGTTGTCTTCTTCGTCATGCTGGGGGTTTTTCTGCCTGCGGCTCTTGTCCTTGTTCTTCGGCTGTTGCTTCAGGTGTTGATCAAGCGACGGCACACGTCCAGATGGTTTATTCTGATTCATGTGTGAGTAGTCGACGCAGGAACAGCCGGCGAACAAGATGTCCAACTGTCCTGCCGGAAGCGCAGCTTTAGAGCCGCTGGCGGTGGTTCTGCGCCGTGTTAGCCACCACCCGATGTTGATTCGCAAAACACACAGTGTTGAACTTACGCTTCGCCGGTATCCTTGATGTTGGCTAGCTCCATGACGTCTCGGTATATCACCGTGGGATGAGGGAGATTGCGACGAATGAAGCCCTGTTTGGCAGGCTCAATCTCGCAGCTGAAGAGATGGTCAAACTCGAAGCCTGCACCGTGACCCATCGCCTGCATGGCGTCCTGAATCAGGGACAGGGCAAGAATGGGCGCGTCTGTGCCGGAGCAGATAGTTGCCACGAACAGCTTGATGGGTGTTTTGGCCAGAGCACTAGGGTTGACTCGCTTGACCATGTCCTCGAACATCTCGTGGACATCGGAAATGGGCGGCAAGCTGGAGTCGATTACCCGCTTGGGGTGCTTACCAGGTTTGTTGGTTGTGCCACCAGCTGGGAAATCAACATCCATGGTGAGGTCGATGCTGGAGAAACTGGTGTCTACGTCGGCAGGTGAATCATGATCCATAGCGCTGTCGGCGCTGGAGAGGCTGGTGTCCGCGGCGGCGGATGAATCAACATCCATACCGCTGTCAACACCCGGGGTGCTGATATCCACGTCGGCGAGTGGAACATCGCCATCCTCGCCAGCAGGGCTTAAGGGAGCACCGACGGGGGAGGTCTTCGGTCTCTTGGATGAACGGAGGGGCGGTTCTCCGCCACCACCAGTAGCGCCGCCTTGGTCGGCGGCACTGCGCAAGCAGTCCACAGGACGCTTGCGCTTGCTGGAGGCATCACGAGGTGCGTCTCCTTTCTTGGGAGCCATTTCTTGATCGAAGTCAGCTTAAGAAACCGACCTCGCGGTCTTTGGGGCCGGGCTGCCCTACTTACCCGTTGGCCCGACGGCGCTCGGAGCTTCAAGAAACGGCAAAACTCTACCTTGACTCGGGCTGACTGAAGCGGAGGCAATGATTGTAGCAAAGAGAGAGGGTTGAAGATTCTGAAAAGGCCAAGAGTGACACGAGTTGTGAATGTCGTGCCTCTGGGGTATCTCTCGATCGGTTGAGGCGGAGGTGTTGGATTTGGGAAAAGTGGTCGCCGCAGGGTGGTGGGCAGATAAACTCAGCCGGAATGAAAGACAAGGGCAGAACACGTCCGGCCAAAGCGAAAGACAGGGGCAGAACACGTCCGGCCAAAGCGAACGACACGGGAAGGAGAGAGGACCGGAGAGGCGTGTTTTCTGAGCTCGTGAGTGGCCGCCTTGCGGGGTTGGTCTGAAGTCTTCTTCGTCGAGATATGCCGGGAGAGGGTGCAGGAAGTAAGCGCCGGGATCATGGTAATGAGATCCGGAGGCTTGCCAGGGCGACACAACCTGTGCTCAAAATGCCCAAGCCTGGGATGGTGTTGTGAACATGGCGCTGTGAACACAGCATTACCCGCTGTCAGGGGCAAACGGCGACAATGGGCGATGGATGCCCTGTTGAATGTTGAGAGTTCAAGGGCCCGACATTGTCCGCAACCAGCTCAGGCAGGGCTCCGTGTAGGACCTCCTGTACTTGATGTGTCATTCAACCCAGCGATTCTTTTGCCCTTTCAACTGAGCTGACAGTCGTGCAGGAGGACGCTTCGTGAGAGCCTTTGACCGATATGCCGGTGGGGGAAGGAACAGCGAGAAGCACAAGGAATGCTATCCTCTGTTGCTCTGGGCTGGTTTCAAGGATCCATGGACGATGGGGTGTTGACTGAGTCTCTGAGAGCCACTCCCATCGTCCAGTGACTCAATGTACGTCTGTCCCATTGCTTAGGACCACCCGGGAGCCCATCTCGGGGCCCAACCATCGCCTTCATCGGCAGCTGTCAAGACCATGCTGCGGACAAGAAATGCTCTCTCAGCATGTTTTTGACCGTCGAGGTTGCGGCTGAGGTTGAGGTTGAGCGTGAGCGTGAGGTTGAAGTTCAGGCATGCCAAGCCTCGTTGTGGCGGAGACGGCCTTGGAATGTTGTGGCTGCTGCGGAAGCAACGGGAGCTGAATGTGGCTGGTTGGGCTCCAGCGCATCCACCCCGTGGGCCTGGCAGGATGACTCTTGAGCTGCAGAAAAGGGGCCCGCCAACTTGTATAAGAGGGAGGGAGAGAAAGCCAAAGAGCCGTCCATTTTTTTTTCCTTTGTTCCAAGTTACAGTTTTCCTCCCAAGCCCCGCTTGGAGTTGCTTCCTTTCGACTGCTTGAAACATTGAAAGCAGGCAGGCTGCTTCGTTGTTGCCTGACACGTCGGGCAGGCCAGCCATCGAAATCAGCAATGGCGGCTTCTTCTGCGCTGCCTTTGGCGGATGCTGGGAATAAATTCGAGGACCTTTCCGGAGTCGAGATCAAGCCGGGGGACAACCCGTACGACGCCCTCATCAACGCCTGTGGTGGTTCGTCGGTAAGTCACCCTCTCTTTCCAGGTGCGCTGTGAGAGCGTGATGAGCGGAGGGCCGGCTGTCGGGACGGATCCTGGCATGAACGAAGTTAGGGGAAAGCGCGATGTTTTTTCTCTCTTGAAACAAAGCAGCTAGAAGGAAGGAGAGGGCGCGGAACTCGGACTTGGATGTGGATGCCAGGTGATCTCGGACCTTTGCTGCGGTCCAGAACCTGAATGTCGGCATCCTCCTCGCCTGAGTGGGCTTGCTAACCGAGAGAACTGTGTCTAGGCCAAAATCCAGTCTCTATATGCGACGCATCGTACGACAAGAAATGCGCAGCAGAAGGAAAAGTTCTTGACCTCCGAGTTCGCGGGGTTGAATATCGATCCCGTCCTCCTGCGACTGGAGAACCCGGAGCTGGAGCCCGGTTTTCGGGATCCTCGCGACTGTCTCGTCTTTTGGGCGAGACCGCCCGACCACGTCGTCAAGCTGGCCTCTCACCTACAGATGCTTTTGCGACAGGCGGCGCCAAGTAAGCACACCCGCCGCCTCGGCTCACGTGGAAAGGCGGCTCCTGACGGGCTGACACCTCGGTGACTAGACCTCTGGCTCATGCCTTCGCATCGCATGCACTTGACAACGCTCGAAGTGGCTCACTCGCGGACGGCCGAGGAAATTGGAAGCCTGGTGTCGTCTATGCGGCCTGCCATCCCCGCTCTGACATCGCTCACCTTCACCAGGCGCTCGCGCCTCGTGAAGCCCATGATCTCGTATGACCTGTCCGCCGTTGCCGTGTCGTTTCTGCCGGCGTCTGGAGAGGAAGTCTTGTCGCCGCCGGCTGTGCCGCTTTCCCCCGAGGATGCCACCAACGGAAGCGCGGCAGATGGCGACGAGTACACGTATCATCACCTGCGGCGAGATGTCTTCAACCTGGCCTCGGAATCCGTGGCCATTGCTTCGCGGTATGTGGTGCCCAGCGCGCACATCACCCTGGGGCGCTACCTCGACCAGAAAGACCATGCGACGCCCGAGTTTCGGGCACGGTGGATTCAGGCCATTGACGACATCAACAAGTGGCTCGAGAAAGAAGTCTGGGACGTGGCGGACGGCGAGTTTATCGGGGAGTGGATAGTTGGCCAGGAGCGTGGCCTTGATGCTCGCTGCGGGAAGCTGTGGTATGGCGGAGGGCGGACCATAATGACGGGAGAAGGGTTCTGAGTCCTTCCAGGTTCCATTGTCTTTGCTGGCTTCCGAGGAGAGAGATCGAGGGATGTGACGTCTTGAGTACACAGTAAGATGGGAGGGCGGATATGAGTATGAAAAGGGTTAGGGTTGCTAGACCTTCTCAAATGGCCGTTGCGGAGGATGTGGATGCATGAATCATTCAATTTCCCAGCCCAGCGCCCTAAGCAGGGATCTCTTGTCCAACCCCGCAAACCCACGCCGATCGCTCATCCAGGTCATCCCAGGAAGCTGGTGGCTTCTTCCACGCCAAAGTTTACGTGCAGCAGCAGAAGATGCTGTGTAACCCGATCGAGCGGATTTCGGACGGCGTACCCAGGTTGGGCGTCTTCCGCACAGGCAGGGTTTGCATGCTGGATGCATACACAAACACACAGACACCTAGCAGCAGCGAAGATCGGCTCTTGGGAGTCCCAATCCTGGTAGCTCAACGTTGACATTAGCGACCACGCCACCCACATCGGGGCGGGCGGACCCAGAATCTCTCGGTCCGTCGCGCGGCGCTCACCCGAGCTGGGGTTAGCAATGCAACACCACTCGCTAATTAATAATATTAATCGCTCCTTGGGCTTGCGTCCTGCAGGACCCGGGCCGTTGCTGCGGAGCATCTGCTGCAGTGCTCCGGATGGGAGAGCGATGCTGTGCCAGTGGCCAATCTGTTGTTTTCCGCTGCGTGAGGCCCTTGCTTACCCTGGCTTGCCCTTGCTTGCCCTTGCTTTGCCGTGCATCTCCGATTGCAAGCAAGCAAGCCCGGCATCGAGTTTGCGACAACTGCGACAGCTGCGACAACTGCGCTCTGCTCACCATCTGCTGCTTGGCTGATCCCTCCCACGGCGTTGGATCGTCGCCGTCATCGCAGCCCGCCCCGCCGTCAGCCTGGCCTGGGGACCGCCGCGAGAACTGCCGACCGGCACACACCTATCCGACCTGCCTGTGCCGCAACACTGCTCACGGCGCACCGGGTAGCACCATCCGCCAACCGCCAACCGTCGAGCCGTCCATGATTCTCTGATCTCGCCGGCCGTCCGCCGCAGGCTTGATCGATTGACCCTCTGCCCGTTTTCGCATCTCGTTGCGACCCCGCATTCTCGACGTCCCAAGCCCACTCTTCCGTCGGCGGCGACGCCTCGCTACAATCAGTGAAGTCTGCTATGGTTGCGCCGCCGTGGTTGCGCAGGACACCGGATAACCGAGAGGGACTGTGACCGCGATCTAGCCGGAGGGGAGAGCAAAAGAGACGAGGAGAGACAAGAACTGGTCTGGACTCCGCAGCGCGCATGTGTGCCGTCTTGCCGCCTCGACCCTCTCCACGGGCGATCGCCGCTTCAAAACGGAGGGCTGACAGGCCTGCTCCCGGTTGCCATGGATGGCAGGTCCCACTCCGTCGGGAGTAGTCCTCGCGATGCCGTTCCTCCGCCTCTACCCGACCGGCCGACACGCACCTCGGTGCTCCCTCCGCTCACCGAGGTGCCGTCACCACGAGCCCCCGAGAGACCCTCGGCCGCCAGCCTCCGGGGTGCCTTCCGGCAAACAGTGAGGGCGGTGACCCCGGACCCGGCCGACGGCACTACCAATGGCCTGGACGGAACCGGCAGCGGTCTCGGTTCCGGGTCGCCGCAGACCTCACCAAGGTCTATTCCCGTCTCCACCGTCCCCAACCTGCCAGCACGGCGCCAGGGCGTCGTGTTCCACGACTCCTTTCCCAGCTCCTTTGACAGCCCTGCTTCCGCTTCGAGCCCACCTCACCGGTCGACTTCCTTCAGGCCCAGAACGCACACCATGGACGGCGCTTTCCGGCAGCAGCTCGGCCCCGCCATCGAGGCGCGAAACCGGATAGGATCCTTCTCCTCCGCCGTGTCCCTCCCGGTGTCCGACGATATGAAGATCCCGTCCTTCCAGTCCCCGTTCGAGCCGCATAAACAGGCCGACTTACAGCCGCCGCTTTCCGTGCCGCTGTCCAAGGACAAGAAACCCTCGGGCGGTGCTCGGAGCCGTCTGACCAAGCGACCCTCGTCGCGGCCGAGCTCGCCTCTATCATCGCTGCCGCCGTCGGTCGATTCGCTTCCCCTTCCAATTCCGACGACGGATGCCAACAGGGTGCTGCTCCTGATGAAGAACCTGTGCGGGAGGATGCGCGGCGAGATTGAGTACCAGAAGGAAATTGGCGGGCCGTGGCAGAGCGGCATGGGCTACATCGACGAGGAAAAGGGCAGTCTGATGATTGACCCAGGCGACAACGGCCCGTTTCACCCTTTTGTCGTTTCCGACTTGCGCGGCTGTCGAGTGACCCCGGTGGAGCAGCGGCCCGACAGGGATTCCCAATGCCTCGAAGTAGCCAGTGCCCAGCTCGGCACGGCAATCCTCCTCCGGCCGCTAGTGGCTGACGAGCTGGACCTCTGGCTAGCCGCATTGCTTTGCTGGCAGCAGTTGCGCCCGCCCGGCGCGAAGCCTTTAACTGTGCGCTCCAGCCACGCTGTCGCCGGCGCGCCAGCGAGGATAGAGATGAAACGTCGTGTCTCGTCGCCGGGCCTGCGGAATTCGGCCATCATCAAA
>FTEL01007565.1_pt1 | contig 10421 bp, 19 predicted proteins | sample 1658911 | NCBI WGS metagenome assembly FTEL01 (sample SAMEA3914869, study PRJEB12502) | metagenome | biome: forest; material: soil | place: USA | collected 2012-03-12 | depth 0.1 m
CATGTGGGGGGAGAGGAGGGGGCTAGGGAGTAAGCGTGAGGGAAAACCAAAACCAACAGTGTAAATCTTGTCGTCGGTGATCAGGCCCACGCAAGCGGTGCAGCCCGAGACTTCCTCCTCATACTTGGGATCTGCTCGAAATATCCAAATCAGCGGGTATGGTCGGCGGACACGGAATATCGCACGGACGGCGATGGCGGGGACAGCCGCGAACCCCCCCGGTTCTTGGTTCACCCCGCCCCGTCGGCCGGCAAGACCGGGGCTACCATACCGTTCAGAATGGCGCGGTCTGTCGCCAAAAAGCCGTCCTTCAGAGCCTGCTCGTAGTTGCCCGTCTTGAATGTGTCCTGCTTCGCCACGATGCGGTGGATGTTGTCGCCGGCGAAGAGCGCGACATTGCTTCCGCCGTGGCCGTCGTAGACGCCGAAGAAGGAGAGCTTCGCGGCGTGCTCCTTGGCAGCCTTGGGGTTGTCCTCGGGAAGGTTGAGTACGGCCGTGTGGGCGTCCTCCATGCTTATGCGCCAGCCCTGCATGGCCGACAGGCCGTAGAGGAGCCGTTCGTCTCCGCCATTTGCTGATGACTAGAAGCAGGGGGGTGCCCGGTACGTCAGTGAACTGGCCGGCCGAGAGAGAGAGACTTGCTCGGACGAGGATCGGGGCAAGGTCGGGATTATCGGCCGGGGCGACGGCATGGGCGCGAATGCAAAGCCGGCTGGGGAACCGGGAGTAGGGCAGAGGGCAGAGTCGTGAGGCATGTGAGCATCGCGAGTCCGGCGCGGGGCAACCAGGCGATCAAGGCGGCACGACCCAGCAGGACGGCGAGCGGGAACAAGACCGCGCGCTAGACCCGGGTTCCGGCGGCAAAGGAGGGCGAGATGGAAGAAGGCCAGGGAAACACATACCTTCTCGACGACGGGCTCAGAGAGTGTCTGGCCCATGGTGATGTGTTGACGGGCTGCAATTCGGCAGCGACGCGGCTACCAGTGGGCAGTGGGCAGTGGGGGTGGAGGAGGGGTGGTTGTCTGGGGAAATTGGGCAGAAGGGCGGGCAGCGAGCGACCGAGTTGAAATTTTCCAGGTGGCCGTGCTGGCGTCTAATGACGTGAATGCGCTGAGTGAGTGGTTCAGTGTGGTTCAGGCTGGTTGCCGGCAAGGGGAAGTCGACGTGTTGTGGTGCAACCCCGCCAAAGACTCTTCTCGCCCGTTTTGTGCTTTGGGTTTCCCCTTCTCTGCCTAGTCCTGGGTCGCTGGGGCGGGTTGTCTTGGTAAGTGCGCGGAGCAAATTTGGGTGGTGGTGGAGCGGGGTTTGCGGGAGCGGGCACTGCCTGCGAAGGGCTTGTTTTGGCGTGGCAACCTGGCTGCAGAGCGGGGGACAGAGCAGCTGACATGAGGGAGCGGGCGCAAAGGCGCGTGAGGCTCCAAGGCCCAGACGCCCCCAATGTGGGTGCCCTCGGGCAGCTGGGGGGGACAGGGGGCGCTAACAAACCACGCTGGAGCCTCTTGACATGCCAGCTCCAAACAGCGGTTGGTAAACGGGCAGCTGCTCTTGGAGGGCAAACTGGCGTTGTGCAGATAGATTTCTTTTATATGTGGCTACCAGGCATCGGATAGCTGGCAGGAGAGGGTAGAACCGATGGTGAGCAGATCAAGCTGCACGGCTGATGCGAGCCAGGCAGCCAGCTCGCAGCAGGAGAGGGAGGCACCACCACCAAGCTGAGCGGTCGCGTGGGGAGCTGCCATGCTCAAACCGTCCGTGAACCATGGCCAGGCTGTGCCATTGCGGCCAGGGCAGATGAGAGGTAATACGCATGCCAAAGTAGCGAAGCAGGTACATACAACGCTGATGTGCATCTGATGGACGGCTCCTCCTGGAAATCCACGGCCTGCTTGCATGGCAACACGGTGATCCGCGGCAGGCAACGTTGTGAGTCGCCTCTTTTGATCAATGATCACGCGAGAGCACGGGATGGCTGTCGATGGCGGGCGCCCGCCTGATCCGGCGCCAGCAGCCATCCAGCCTACGCTCAGCTCAGCTCAGTTGCTTGCCTGTTTGGGCGCACATCCGCACCAGAAAAGTGGGGCATAATCTGCGTGGGTGAGCGGGTTCTCCAATGCTGCTCCACTGTGCCAATACGAACAGGGACACCGATCAGTTCCACCAACCATCGACAATCAACAATCATGGTGAGATTAGCATGCTGGACCAGCCGCGATACTCTGGCAAAGTGCTGCTGTATTACTTTCCGGCATACTCCATATCGAGAAACTAATCATCCATCATATGAACGCAGCATAGTACAACTTGCTCCCCTCGGACCACAACGACACCCCCATCGACTGGCTCTTGCGTGTGAGCCCTGATATCTCCCGCTTCCCGTCACCTCCCCCATCAACTCTAGGTGCTGCCCAAGGTCCTGACGGCGCAGGCGAAGGCGCTGCCAAAGACTCCCTTTCCACCACCCTCGCAGCATCCCCTTCTGCCTCCCCTTCACCTTTCCCTTCCCCGTCTCCTCCATCTCCACCGACCGGCATCACCACCTGGTACAACGATGGGGCGACCTGTGTCATCCCCCGATACCGCAGCCTCGCGCGGTTTGGTGACAGGCGACTCCTGGAGCACTGTCCAGTTCTGTTGCCGCTGGGAGGTTGACCTGCTCAGCGCCAGACTCTCGGCTGTCTCGTCCGCCCAATCATCCGTCGTGGGCACCGTTGGCCATGTCTTCGACGGCCGGAAGGGGTTGTCGTCGATGATGCCATCGTAGACGTCGGGGGACAGCCCAGTCGTCTCCCCGCGTATCGGGAAACCCAGGCTTGAATCGCCCATGTTGCCGTGAAGGATCCGACTTGAGACGACTGGATTCGTTGCATCGCCTATGCTGGGCAGTTGGTCTTGGCCAGGATCCTCGACGGTTCTGTCTGAAACCAGGCCGCCCCTGGTTGGAGGTCCGCTGAGAGCAGGTGGGTTTGGGGGCTGTGTGGCTGCCGCAGATGAGGGCTCCGGGCTTGCCGCTGTATTCCCATTGCCCTCCCCGGCTGCCGAAGGGATCGGTGATGGTTGCCCAGTTTTGTCGGAAACCAGAGAGATAAGAGTCAAGAGACTGGGCTGCTCGCTCAGCCTCTTCGTTCCCAGCGACAGTCTGGAACCGCGCCCTTCCCCCTTTGCGCCTCGAAGCCACGACCACGACAGTTTTCGAGTCGCTGCGGTGGGTGGGTGATACGAATGCCTCGATTCTGTCCGTGCTGGTGCGGTATTGGTGTCAAGGAGTGCCAGGGGAGGACTTGGTTGAGGGGATGCAATGGCATCTGTCCTAGAGGGCGAGCCTGGGTGCGCTGGCTCGGAAGTGGGTGGAAGGTCAACACGTTGATTTCGATCCTGTCCCTGAATGAACGCCTGTCGTTGCCGACCGCCTCGATGCCGCGCGAGTCAACTAGGTCGGCAATACTTTTCTCGGTGACGGAGCTCAACGAAGCCTTGATCTTGGATCGCGTTCCATGTCGCAAAGTGACTGGCGGGCCCGTGACGGCAACAGGCCCGGTGTCCTCCCATGAGGCGCCGATATTCGGAGAGGCGCTAAAACTGGGAGACAGTTGCCGCTCGGGAGTGTTGTGACGCGGCACCTCCGGCCTGGTTAGAAACACGCTGCGTGACACGAGGTGCGTTGATTTGCCAGAACTGAAAATGTCGTCGGCCGAGAAGCTCCTGCCAAAACGTTCTGTCAACTCAGGGAGGGACTGCGAGGCGCCCAACCGGGGTGTGCTTGCCACAACCGTTCCCGGAATAGGACCTGATATGTCACGGGTGCTGATGGCGGGCCTCATCCTCCGGTTGTCCTTGCGGCGGCGGAAGTACCAGAATAGCGCGCAGACGCCGAGGCTGAGCAGAAACAGGAGTGGCAGAAGAACGGTAAAACCATGGGGTTGACGCGGTTGGTCCCTACTCCGTCACCCACCCCAGAGAGCTGGCCGCCAGGAGATTCGGTCGGAGCGGCACCGCTTGCCGTGGCATCTACAGGAGTTGACCCCTTGCCACCCGAGGACGCGTGGATGGCGATGCCGAAGGAGAGGGAGGCCGACTCGTTTGAGGTTTTTGACTTGGCTAGGATCCTGGTGTTGACAGCTGTGTCTCGCAGTCCCGTTGGAGCAGTGCCGAACAACGTGGCTGTGCTAGAATTGAACTAGATCCAGGGATAGGAAGCATCTGTATCGGCTGAAACCTCCGTGTCTTTGGGGTCCGACAAGTACGGTCCGAGACTGAACGAAAAAGGTTCTCCTGGCTTGATGGTAAACTTTGGCAAACCCCCAGTGAACATCCCGGGTTTGTCGGTGTCCATACCGACCACTACAGTCAAATTCAGGGCGTTGGATGATGCATCACGGAGCGTGACGGTGAAGTTGGCTGGCAAGCCCGAGTCCGGTGCAAGGCCGGATATTCCTCCGGTCTGTTGGTTTATCGCAAGCCAAGGCGGTACATCCGACGTCGAAGCGATGGCCACAGACCCGCGGGCTGCCGGCTTACCATCGACCACGAGGCCGTCCAGGAGGCTGGTATACGACACAGGAGCCCCAGCTGTCGCATTTACCATAACCGTGGTTTCCCCTGCCATGAGCTGGTGAGCGCCCACGACCATGTCGAACGCCAGAGACGCGCCCGCAAACCCGACAACGTCACTCGCAATCAGTTGGAAGGAGAAGCGCTGGGGTGGCTGGATGAGGGATTCCGCAAGGGGCGTCCGTCCACTGAAGGAGAGCCTGGAGTGGTCAAAGGCCATCCAAGCTGGGAGCGGCGTGTTGTCAGCCATGGTGGCGTAGTAGCTGATGGGGCTCTCAGAGGGTCTCGAGAAGGTGTTTGGGTCCAGCTGGAAGGAGAAGGCTTCGCCCGGGGCGGAGAGAAATGACGATGGACGAGAAAAGGTGCAGAAATTCGGAGTTTGGTTCTGGAGGGAAACCTTCACCTTCGGGCCCAGACTCGGTGTCATGACGAGGGTCGCCGTGAGGGTGGTTGAGCCGGAATCATCAGTGGCTACCAAATTCAGGGGCAGGCCGACCACGGCACCAGAACCTGAAACATCCTCTTTTCTCGGAGTCCCGAACAATCGGCGAGAGTTGCTATCGATGGAGAGCCAGTTTGGGGGGTTGAAAAGACTGTAGGTAATCGGAGAGCTGGATGAGAAGGTGGATGGCGAGAAGACGAAGGAGAAAGGCTCGCCAACCCTGGCGACCGGGGGCACTTGGGAGTTGATGGGGAACGACATGATGGGATTCGCGGTGGAGAGTCCCGCAAGAAGCAATGCCGTAGCCAGAATCATGGCTGGCGATGCCATGGCTGTGACTGGGCACATGGGTGTTGTTGCTGTTGCCGTCGACGTCTGGCAAGACGGATTGTTCACAAAACACAAGCACCAAAAGGGCACATTGGCGGATAGCAAGGGAGCCAAGCAAGCAGACAGCTCAGGAGAGATGAGAGGGCTTCCTTCGAGAGAGGGAGTTTTTAGTTGACAAGACGGAATCTTCAAGGGGTGGCTGGCCTGGATACCGAGCCATATTTCCTGTCCCTTGCGTTTCTCTCGTGATCATGGCATGCGGAGAGGCGAGCAAGGGAGCTTCGCCCAGCCATCGACTCGTGGCCTGTAAATTCCCCAGTTTCTCGATCAGAGAAAAGAATGGAAGGGGTGGGCGGCGCCATTACGCATTATCCAAACAGCGAAAGATGTGAAATAGGGTTGGATGGTAAAAAAGAGCATTCCAACGAGAGGAGGGCGTGGATCGAGGGAGGCAGGCGGAGAGGGGGAGGGCATGGAGTCTGCATCAGTTGTCTCACTTGTGGGCAGCTGCTCCATGCCTGGAGGTCCATGTGGCCGACGAGGCAGACAATGTTCGCCCGAAGACGAGGAAACGACGGGCTAACTGCTGACTGTTAAAGAATTTGGACAAGAACGGAAAAGAATGTATTGTGATGTCGGGCTGCCCAAGTTTGGTGTAGGATGGCGGGTGTGGTTGGGAACTTGGAAGGTCTCGAGGACTGCTTGGCTGCAGCTGTGGTTGGTTGGCCGAACACGCAGCCATCAGCTCCGTTCAACAAGTGCAGGGAATAATTCCCCAAATGACAAACTCCTTGATCCAGGGGCAAATGATGGGTTGCTCGTTTTCCACCTGCTGCGGCTGCGGTTGTTACAGGTTGTTGTTCTCGCTGGGGCTGCTGGCGGGGTGTGGGGGATGGGATGGACGATGGGGTGTTGCCGCCAGTGGGCCGCTTGGGGTCCAGGCCCACGAGACGATCGCTATCGGGCAGTCACGATAATGGCGGTGGAGGCGGAATCACACCAGCAGGCGGTGCGCTGGGCGACTCGGCCGAAGACGCAGGCGCAATCGGACCCGGAACCTCCTCAGCACACAAAACTCTGCTCGTTCTGGGCTCGACGACTCCTGCCCCGGCTCCACGACAGACAGACCAGCTCTGACGATCAGCGCCATGGAGAGATCGCCGTCCCCAGAATTCTCCCCGCTCGCGTTTGGGGAAGACCTCGCACCCCTGCCGGAATACAAGGCCGCCGGGACCACAGCAGTGGACTTTTCTGGCCTCCTGGGCGAGCCGGTCAAACTCCATGAGGACCTCAAGGCCGGGTGCGGCGGCCAGCTCTGGCCCGCCGGCATGGTGCTCGCCAAGCATATGCTGCGCTACCATCGAGACCGGCTGCAACACGCGAGAATGTCAGTGACACTGACGGCGGCGCATGGGCCGAGGGGACGCGCGCGGCTTTGCTGGGCTGCTGGCTGACAACTTTCTTTCCCCGCTGGCAGACTCGAGCTCGGTGCAGGCGGCGGGGTTGTCGGTCTCACGGTCGCCAGGGGCTGCGACAGACTGGAGCACCCCCTGTATATCACCGACATGGTGGAGATGGAGTCGCTGATGCAGCACAACATCTCGTTGAACGCGCTCGATGACCGGGTCAGAGCCCGAATCCTCAACTGGTGAGTTGTGTGACCCCTCCAGATCGCCCGCCTGCCCTCCTGCCCTCCTGGCCCCGCAGCCTCTCCGCCCGTCGGCGAACTGCCGGTCTGTGTTGATTTTGCGACACGAGCATGTGCTTGCCGCTCCCAATCGGGTGGGCGCGTCGGGACCTCGAGTTGGGGGCTCGAGTTGGGGGCCTGTTCTCGTGTGCTGACCACAGCTCTGTGCAACAGGGGCGAGCCGCTCTCGCAGGAGGTTCTGGATCTCAAGCCCGACATCATTCTCGCCGCCGATTGCGTCTACTTTGAGCCGGCGTTTCCCCTGCTGCTCCAGACCCTGCACGACCTATTGGCGCTGGTCCCCTCCGCCACCGTCTTCTTCTGTTTCAAGAAGCGGCGGCGGGCGGATATGCAGTTCCTCAAGGCCGCGCGGAAGGCCTTCGCGGTGGCCGAGATCGAGGACGAGGATCGTCCTGTGTTCGGCAGGGAAGCCTTGTTCCTCTACTCCTTCACTCGAAAATCATGAAACCGTGGTACAGCACAGATCCCGTACGGAGTAGAGAAAATGGATTCCTGAACACTCGGTCCGAATTCCGCCCGCTCGCGGGAGGCAAATGTGTGTGGGCTGGAGAAAACCTGACTGCCCCACACACCAACAGGGCGCGCATTCTCGGCTGACAGACAGCCCTGCCAACACGTGTGTCCTGCACCAACACAGCAAGCACATCAGTCATCGATCGGGCTTGGTCAGGGCGGGCAGATTCTTGGCCAAGCCGCAGGCCAAGCAGGCCGACATCCAGAGCATCAGGCCCGGGTTTTTTGTTGGAACGGCTATGCATTTTACCCATGGGACCTGGAATCCTCACCCGTGCCGTGCCGCCCGGCAGCCTTCGGACGAACGCTGTTGCTTCTTGCCAGCTCAAGCTCCTCCTTGTGCCCCTCGCCGCCACCGTCTGGGGGCCGCTCTGGGATCGGGGGCGGAGAGGAGAACTCTGGCGTGTTTCACCTGTTGCTGCCCGCCGTGCGCCTCGCGCAGTGCGAGGCGATGGACGTGGACACCGGCTCTTGGGCAGATTCTGGCCGGTGGGTCGGTCGACGTGTCTCCCAGCACGCCAGTGCTGTGGTTGGCTGGGTTGCTTTCCGCTTCGGTTGGCGGTTGGCTCGCGTTCCTGGAACGACAGGGATGCGGCAGTTTCCTTCCTTGTGCCTTGCAGCTCCCGCTCTGCATGGAACGGGCTGATGGGGCGCCATTTTCTGACAGCAGGCCATGGCATCGGACGCACCAGGCACAGCCTTAACTGGGGGCCTCCCGACGCTACACGATGCCCCTGCCAAGCGTGTTGTGTCGCTACATTGCCAGCCCACCATGACAGGGGTTATTTACTGAGCCGGAGATGAGGACTCGCTAACGGCTGCCAGGGACATGGTTTGTACCTCGGCGTGGTGTCTGGGATGCCAAACGTTAGCAGAGCGGTGCGACCGGGCGGAGAAGACCAGCCAGGGGGCGCAAGAGTCCAGGCGCCCAGCCCATCTCCCGCGTGGCCCAGAGGCATGGGATACTTTAACTCTTGGGCTCCCTGGTTCGTCCTGCGCTGTTTCGTTTGTGACCCAACAGCCCACACTCATTCCATTCTTGATCTGGCTCAGTGAGCCCACATTCATTTCTCACACCCAGCTCCCGCGACAACACACACTCCAGCACGGAGAACCAGACGTACAAACTCGAAAAGCAGTTGATCTCGACGACAAGTCCACTTTACCCTCCTTTTGCTCACACCTCGGCGGCAACACACACCTCTGGTTACCCATCTCAACGCGGAGAACACTTCCACACCCAACCATCCCAACCATCCCGCCCAGTCTCAAGCTCAAGACGACTTTGGCCACCATGAAGTCAGCTATGGTTTTCGCCGGCCTGCTGGCCTCGCTTGCCATCGCCCAGCCCCACGGCCATGGCCACGGCCACATGCACCGCAGGAAGGAGCATGACCATCACAACAAACGCGGCATCGTTGTGGAGTGGGTGACTGAGACAAAATACGAGACGGTCACGGCCATCGTTGATGACAGCACCACCCAGCTGATCATGCCGAGCACCAAGGCGGACCCCACCACGTCCGCGAAGCCGACGCCGACGCCCAGCCCCAGCCCCGGCCAGTTCTTTGAGGATCCCAAGTCGAGCTCTTCTGCGCCGCCGCCTGTCGTCCAGCCCCCCCCGGCGGTCGAGTCACCTTCGTATGTTCTTGGAACCGTTCGCGATCCGCGATCCGATACCCCCATCTGGCTACTGACACTGCTCCCGCGTACAGTCCTGTGGTTCAGGCGCCTCCTCCCCCGCCTACCACTACCAGCGTCGCTCCCCCGCCGCCCGTCGAGACTCCCGCGTCGTCCAACAGCGGAGGCTCGGCGTCGTACAGCGGTGACATCACCTACTTCGCCCTCGGCATGGGATCGTGCGGCATCGACGACAGCGGCAAGGACCACTCCGACAACATCGTCGCCGTCTCTGCGCAATTGATGGGCGCCCAGTCCAACGGCAATCCCATGTGCGGCAAGACCATCACCATTAAGGCCAACGGCAAGACCATCCAGGCCAAGGTCCACGACAAGTGCCCGAGCTGCGCCCTCGGCGACATTGACGGCTCCGAGAAGATGTTTGTCGACCTCTTCGGCTCGCTCGATGCCGGTCGCCAAAAGATCGAGTGGTGGTTCAACTAGGTTTTGAGCCATTCGATCTTGGGGCTTGTCGCATCATTACTTGCTGGAGTCGGGACGATCCGACAAAGCCCTCGCCCCGGCATCGTTTGGTTTGATGCCGGCGGTCTCTTTTTCACTTCTTCGATTATTGTTACCCGCCACCCACAACAAATGGAGCGGGCTATATACCCCCTTTTCGGCGCTCATGAAAGGCAACAACACATACAGGTCGCCCGGTGTCCGGCGACGGCGCTCCAGGCTTGGAGCCAAGGAAAACGGGATACGGCGTGCCATTTTGGAATAGGCCTCCGATCATAGACTTCAAATCTTCTTGTACATAACTTTAGGGGCAACCCGGGTTTTTGAAATTGACTTGATGGTTTCCCGGACAGCCTGTATTCGCGGCGTCCCGGTTTCAGGCCCCCATCGGGAGCGCAGGAACCCGGCGCCGTCGGTGACGGATGTGTGATAATGTGTCGCCGCTAAGGCGCCCGTGGGTGAGAAGCATAAATAAACTTGAGCGGCGCAGTCGATCTGGCCAGGTTGGTTAACTACCTAAGTATGCGCATTGGGATGGACACAAAACATAAGCTTTAGCCAAGAAGTGCCACATCCGAGCTCGTACTACGCCCCGTCATCCCATTCCTCCGCGCCGCGTGCATCTCACCGGTTCAGACTCAGTAACCCCTCAATGTACCTCCTCGTATCCACGCCGATACCCTGCGCCAGCCGGCTCGCCCCGTCCGCCCACCCGCCGCCACCGCCGCCGCCACCAAC
>FTEL01008396.1_pt1 | contig 10421 bp, 9 predicted proteins | sample 1658911 | NCBI WGS metagenome assembly FTEL01 (sample SAMEA3914869, study PRJEB12502) | metagenome | biome: forest; material: soil | place: USA | collected 2012-03-12 | depth 0.1 m
CCCTCAACCCCTAACCCCCTCGACGCGGACCTCACCCCCAAGCAAAAAGCCCGCCTCCACGAGGTAGCCAACCTAATACTCCAAATCTACCAAACCCTCGCACGCGCCCGCTACATCAGCGCCACCAGCATCCAGCCTGGCCCGCACGACCTGAAACCCCACCTCCCGCTCTACCACGCCCTACACCTCGACCCGCGCCTCATCTACCTGTACAGCATCCTCCCCTACCTCTCGCCGCAATGGGCAGAGAACAGCCAGACCAGCTTCTTCAACTCGTGCGGCTTCATCGACTCCCGCAACGAGGAGCACGTGCGCGAGGCGCGCGAGTCTGTCCTGCGGCCTGAGGACCCGCAGACGGCTATGCAGCCGTGGACGACGGCGCTGTCGGGCATTGGGCTGTACGGGAGGATGGTTATTTACGACGCGCAGCGGCACGTGGTTTTTTTTGTGGATAACGAGTCGTATGAGAATAATGATTGGGTTCTTGATGGGATGACGGAGCGGTGGAGCGAGGAGAGGGGAGAGAATGTTATGCGTGTGTCGGAGTGGTGTGGAGAGGGGAGCCCGCGGTTGCCGGCGGTGGAGGTGGATGGGGAGGTGTGGAAGAGGGAGCGCGGATTTTATGATGTTGAGGAGGATGAGGAGGATGATGAGGATGAAGAGGAGGACGAGGATGAGGGCGAGGATGATGACAACGACGATGACGATGACGACGACGACGACGACGATGACGAAGAGATGGACGCTCACTGGGACGAGATGAAAGCCCGGCTCGCCGGCCATGTCCTTCGGGATATACTCGGTTGGTATCGCGACCTTTTTATTGTGCCTGGGTGTACGAAGTGGGATGATAAGTGGTGGAAATTCCCAGAGGAGCTGAGAGCGCTCTATCAAAAACACGGTTGGCCTAGAGAGGACTTTGACGGCGAAGCCTTTGTCGTGGATCGAGCGCGTATCCGCCCAGCTGCTGCGGCCAAACACCGCCTGGAAGGACAGCAGTGCCACCTAGAGTTTCTGAAACGCAATGTGGAAGATTGTGAGACGGCCATGAGAAATCTCCAGTCCCGGTGACAGGGAACAGAGAACGAAGCAGAGAGTGCGATGAGTCTCGACGAGAAGTGGGTTGAACGCTGGAAGGAATGGAGTTTGGCGCGAGCAACCGAGGATCAAAGAGCCGTGTGGCAACGCAAGAAGAGTTTCACGCCCGCCTGATGCAGGGCCAAAATGCCGACAACCTGCCGCTCTGGGAATGGAACGAGTTGCGCAATGAGCTTACTCGAGAGCGGCGTGACATGGTCTTGACGCAGCGACAGTTAGAAGTGGCCGAACTGTCAGCTCGGCCGCGGCTCAAGGAGCGCCTGCACCAGGCCGAGGAGAGAGTGTCCATCTTGCACAAAGCGTGGGCAGCGTGCCAGGCAGAGGGGAATCTTCGTCCAGCAGCAATGGCAGTCGTGATCGCGGAAAGAATCGAGTTTCTAACACGAGAGCTTGAAGATGTCGAGAATCAGATTGCCGTGATGAGGGGCTGGATGGCCGAGCTCCCAGAGGGGGCAGCCCAGGCAAGAGAGCTTGCACAAAAGGATGTCGATTACAAGGTGGAGAGGGTTCGGGGGATGAAAGACGCAAGGGAATGGGAGTTGGAATGGTCCATCAAGGTGTCGACCATGTCGGACTCCCAAGTGGCCTTGAATGCCAGCCAGGGGGGGGGGGAACACCGATCGTGACTTGGGGAACCTTTATTATTCATAGCTAATTCCCAGCATCGTCTGGTCCCAGGAGTACTCGGTGTTTCCTATCAATACATTTGCGGCCGTCTGCTGAGCAGCTTCAGTTTTTCCGGCCTCTTCCGCCCTGGTCCTGTCCTTTAGCCGATCCAGCACTTGCGGGTGCGTTGTCGAGACCAGCGCCTTTGTCAGGTTCGGGCAATGATGCCGTCTTGTCTGCACGGCCGACGCGAGTGGACTGGGAGAAGTGTTAGAACGTGCGAGGGCCATGCAAGCTTCTAAGTTGACGCACCTTTTCTTGGCCAGCACCGTGGATAATGTTGTGGCCTGGGTCGATGGCGTTATCGCTTGAACCGTCTCCTTGACGCGGCATGATGATGGTGTGGAATGTGGAAGACCTTGAACAGGTAGTATGGAATTAGAGCAGAAGTACGATTGAATGAACCAGATATGCCGAGAACAAGTCGAAAACCACTTCTCATCAAACGAGCTTATAAGCCATTCCACCCCCAGTTGACGTCATGTCATAATTCAGGCGGAACGTCATCGCAATGCTGATCGTGGAGAAAAATGGAGTTCGGTCACCTGAACATTGAATACGCCACCTCAAACCTTGGGCCGCTCTGGCACGCTCCTCGCCGTGGAGGTTGGCACGTGGTTGACTACTAGCTTGTCTTGTTGACCATCGCCTCGCCATCGGAACATCCCGTACGCAATGCCTTGGACCTGCATATGACTATTGTCGTTGGATAGGCCCGTGTTGGCGAGAAGAAGATCTCCACCCTCACCGCCAAGCACGACACCGAGTCGGAGAAACAGCTACGCGTCGAGTTCCGACATGGAACGAGTCTCGCCTACCAACCCCCAATTTGTTCTCCCACGTCTCAACAAATGTTAACTACAGTGACTCGAAGGTGATTGGGCATTCCGGTCTCGTGGAAGGCATGTCAACACGGTTTATGGTGCTCTGGTGGAAGATGGTGCTCGTGGTGACGATGTGATAATCCTTGTATCCCCCCTTTCGGCGGTAGTGTGTGGACTCTGCGGGGCAACCCGGCAAGATGGAAGTCTTGAACCGGCGGAGCAACATAAAACCGAGCGGAGCCTGTGCTTGTGGTTCCACACTTCACGTCTTCCATTCGGTCACTGCGCCATCCATAATCCGCCGACGCTACAAACTCGCTTGCTACAGATGCCGAACACCCGTCCCCGCCGTCTGCTCCGCAACTCCAAAGCATGTAAGATCTTTGAGATCCATCATGTATGTTTTCGACCCTAGCTGATACTCTCCAGGCGATTTCTGCCACAAACGCCGCATCAAATGCCAGAGCAGCCCCTTGGATCCGAGCCGCTGCCAGAACTGTGCTGAATTTGATGTCCGATGCACTTACTCCCGGCCATCGAAACGAGGCACAAGCTCTGTGCGTACCGCGGAGGCCCCTCTCCCGCAGCAGCAAGCGGCTACAGACTCAGTACCGTCCGGTGCTCTCGCCCAATTTCCGTCTCCGCTCGTCTCTCATAACCCAAGAATTGATCGTGAAAGAGTCCATCGTGACGATGAGACCAGCTCCGCGGTCGAGGGAAGATGGACTGAGCCCCTCACCCCAGCCTGGCAGGGCTTTGCGCGAACAGCCACCCCTGTCATAAGGAAGCTGTTCTCTGCGTATCATGAAACGGTCTACCCAATGTGAGCTTTCGCGTCCAGACCACAGCAGGAAATAGCTGGCTGACAATGCCGCAGCTTCCCATTCTTCGACCCTGTCAGGCTTGACCGCAGGCTAGAGACACTCGAACACCCTCGAAATCGTGCCTTTTTTTGTTCTGTTATGGCAGCTTGCGCTCTGTCTTCAGCTAGGATACGGGATGGCGCGTTAGCATCGTCCCAGGGATGCCCCGAAGATGTTGTTGCCATGTCTCCAGAGATGTTCTTTGCCGCGGCTGAAGAAGCCCTGCCTAAGAACATCCTCGAGTCTCGGGACTTCGACTGCCACCGAGCCTACGCGCTATTGGCTCTGGCAAGTTTGCAAGACGCCAAGATCCGGGCCATGCAGATGTATATTGGGCACTATTTTACAGCAGTGGCCATCAATCAGTGGCACGACGAATCGAACTGGCCAGAGGACACACCGGCGTCAGAGAAGGAAGAACGACGCAGACTGGTGAGTTGATGCATAAGCCTCAAGAATTGGGAGCAACATGTGCTAAGATTGCGCCCAGTATTGGTCCATGTACACGCTCGATGTCTACTCGTCCATTGTCTGGGACGGCTGCATGCATTACCAGGAGAGTCACGCAAGGGTGGAGTATCCTTCAGGAAAAGACGACCCCGAAAACCACGATACGAACGATGGAACTCACTGGATCGTGGGCTGGAACTTCACCACCGATCTCTACCGAATCCTAGAGCATAATCTCACCAGGCTACGGTCCCGGTCTTCCAAGTTCAACCTTCTGGGCGACCCATTGCGCGGCGGATCGCTGTCAACGAGCCAGGACCGCGTTGCCGAACTTTATTCGAAACTACCCACTGTATTCAGACAACTCCAACCCGCTACCGGAAACCCAGCAAGAGATATCTACGGATTCCAAAGCGCCAACATACAGGCCACAATGGCACTCTTGCGGATGGTCAATCTGTCGCTCGAAGACGGGGCCGATTTGGACACCAAGTGCTCCGTCGTCAGCGATGTCCTCGCCACCTTTCACCAGGTACCCAAGCCGTACTTGAGGGCCATCAGCACACCCCTCATATATCACATCGGCGGCATCGGAATTATCTTAGGATCGGTCATGGAAGGTAGCCTATCCGGGAGCTCATGTCGTCGAGTATGGCACCTTCTGCTCTCAATGGCAACCTTGCTGGAGGATCTTGAAGCGTTTCTCCACCGGAGTGCGGGAGCAGGAAAGAGGCTTCGGGACCTGATTGCACGCTTGGAGGACTACATGGAGAACTGGGATCGGCGTACCTCCCAGATTCAAGTCGGTGCCGAACTTCCTGCACCGGGTTTCCAGGATTCTCCCTCGAGCGGATGGGGTGATGCTGGGATGCCGGACTTGTCACCCCAGTTTCAACTGCCTGATGAATTTCTGCAGGATTGGACTTGGCCTTTTGCGATGTCAAACACTTATTTGTCGTTTTGATGAGAGTTTTATTGACGCTTTAGCCAGCTACTCCCACCTATTGTGAAATACCTTTCCGTCCACATAGTTGAGCATCTCCTTGACAGGCTCCAGTTTATCCCTCCCCTCACCAAAGAGCATCCCCTTCCTCATGACTTGCCGGTAGTTCTCTCCCGGGTTGACTTTTCCAAGCACGTACGGCCTGCGCGTCTCGACGCGGTCCGGAACAGGGATGCTCCGCCCGACGATGGCCTCCATCCCCTGCCAGGCAAAGGTGACCGCCTCCTTGGCGCCGCCCGGGATGCCTGCATCATCGAGCATAAACATCTTAACACCGGGCATCTGCTCCTTCATGTAGTCGGTAATGTTGGGGTTGTACGCGCCGCCTCCGCACATAAACACCTCATCGACAGGACGATCCGTTGGCGCGTAGCGCCTCCAGTGGTCGACGATGGCTTGAGCCGTGATCCTCGTGACGGTAGCGACCACGTCATCTGCGCTCATGCCGAGCTTGGCACCCTCCTTGATCAGGTCGTCGGCCAGTGTGTCGCGGAACACCTCCCTGCCCGTGGTCTTGGGCGGGTCCCAGCTGAAGTAGGGGATCTTGGCCAGGAACCTGTCCACCATCTCTTGGTTCACCTTGCCGCGCTTGCCCATCAAGCCATCCTTGTCGTACTCGAAAGCCCCGTTCGTGTAATGGCGCACGACGGCATCGATGAGAGCGTTGCCCGGGCCGGTGTCAAAATCGTATGCCCGATCTGGGCCCTCAGGGGGGATGAAGCAGACGTTGGCGATGCCGCCGATGTTCTGGCAGGCGCGGAGCTTGCCGGGGTGGTGCAGGAGGAGGGCGTCGAAGAAGGCGATCAGAGGCGCTCCTTGCCTCCCCGCGGCTTGGTCCGACACCCGGAAGTCGGTCACAGTCGTCAGCCCCGTCCGCGAGGCGATGATTGTGCCCTCGGCCATTGTCAAGGCGGACTTGGGGATTCCCTCGTCCGGCATGCTGGCGAGCCATATCGTCTGGCCGTGGGAGCCGATGGCATCAATGGTCTTGATGTCGACGTCGTTCTCCTTGCAGAATTGGATGGCCGCGGAAGCAAAGGTCTCTCCCAGGTGGACGTTGACTTCAGACAGCTCGGAAGCGGAAGTCTTGTCGTGCTTGATGATCGACAGCACCCGCTTCTTCAGCTGTGAGTCCAGTGGCGCTTCTCCATATTTCAAGAGGGAGAAGTGCATTGGCGAGTCTGGAGTCTCTTGCCGGAAGTTGCATAGAGCGCAATCGATGCCATCCTGTTCCCAGTTAATTACCGTGAGGTGTCATCTTGTTGCAGGGAGCTTACCATTGACGTCCCGCTGTTCATTCCCAGCACTGTGAGCTCCAATGGCCGGCTGTCCGCCGAAGAGCCATCTTCCACGGCGTCGCCGTTTGTGTGAATCCCCTGAGCCATTGTTGTTTGTGCGTTAAAGTGAGAAGATTGGTGTGAAAGGTGGTATTTGCACAGCTACAAGTGCAGGCTGGGCAGCTATTTCATTTCTCTGGGGCGGGAAGCTCCGAATATCGCCCGGCCTTGCGGAGAAAGAGGCGACGCTTTCGATATATACCTTAAATTGACAAGGACCCAATTATTGACCCCATTTGCCATTCTGGGGCACACCTTTGTCTCAGGATGGCAACTCTTCGGCAGTCACGCGGGCATGGCAAAGCGGCAATGCAGTCAGGGCAAGACGTAAACGCGCTTGCATGCTTCAACGCTTGCACGGCTGAGCGGCTAAGCGGTCAAACTCAGACGGAAAAGCGGCTACACGCTAAAACGGTTACACGGCTACGCGGCTATCGGAGCCACCGACGAATCACAGAACACGATATTCCACCGTTCGCCGTCGCCACTCGATGTCAGACCTTGCTTAGTGAATCCCCAGACAGGTTCGCCTCCGAGACACCTGGGGTCCGGGGCTGCAGTGGGGTCTGGGCACTCCGGAGTCTGGGGCTTCTTTGGGGCATGGGGCAGTTTGCGGGTTGACTCGTGTCAGGCATGCTTCTGCTTTAGCGTTCCATGTTGCCGGAACTGGGGGACTGGGCACCTCAACCCTTGTCCGACGGACGAACGGTACGGTGACGGCGGGATACATAAGCTGCAACTGATCGCCATGCTCTGCAGACGCGAATCTTGACACTCATCTCGACAAGCAGACTTCGACTGCGACCGCCACCACCATGGGCTACACCACTCTCTGGAAGAGGTTGTCTCCAAGCCAACTCAATGTCGCCATCCAGACCTTCTCCCTGATCAGCATCTTTTTCGAAGGATATGACCAGGGTGTTATGGGAGGCGTGAACGCCTCCCCTCGCTACGTCAGCGAGGTCGGCATCGGCCTGCCAAATGGCCATGTCACCGACACTGTTCATCAAGGCGGCATCGTTTCGGTGTACTACCTTGGCTGTATCTTTGGATGCTTTGCTGGAGGTTGGGCCGCGGATAGGATAGGGCGGATCAATGGGTAATTATCTGTTTCTTTGATCCTTCTAGATGGTTCGGCACTCTCGACGGTGGCTGACAGACTTTCCAGTCTCTTCTTTGCATCTATCTTTGCCCTCATCGGCGGCGCACTTCAGGCCGCGACGCAATCGAGCGACTTCATCATCGTAGCACGTGTCATCACGGGCGTCGGCACCGGCGCCTTGACCGGCATCACCCCCGTCCTTGTCTCCGAGACATCAACAGCAGAACATCGAGGCGGATACCTGGGATATGTCTTCATCGCCAACTACCTGGGCATCGCGGTCGCTTATTGGATCTCCTTCGGCCTCGCTTTCGTCGAGAACGGATACTCTGACGTGCGGTGGCGCTTTCTCCTCGCGTTTCAGTGCGTCCCTGCTATCATCCTGCTTGCTGGCATCAAGCTTCTCCCGGACAGTCCTCGCTACCTGGCATCTGCTGGCCGTATCGACGACGCACGCGAGGTGCTCGAGCATGTTCGCGGCAACAACGGTCCTGAAGTTCAACGCGAGTTCCTCGAAATCACAACGGTCGCCAAAAACAGCCAGAAGAGTTCGCCCATTCAGTTCGCCAAGATCCTCGCCGGCCGTGGGGGCAAGCCCGGCCACCACCTGGGACGCAGGGCGTGGCTCTGCATCTGGCTGCAGATCATGGCCTCCTGGACCGGTATCACGGCGGTGACGGCCTATTCGCCCGTTTTGCTCTCTGCGGCCGGGTACAGCGAACTCACACAGAATGGTCTGGCCGGTGGCCTCAGCACCGTGGGCATCATCGGCACAATCATCAGCGCGCAGATCGTCGACCGACTCGGCCGCCGCGCTTGCCTCATGGGCGGCGCGCTCGGTCTATTCATCGTGAATCTGGTCGCCGCCAGCGTTTACGAGGCTTCCAGAGCGAACCCCGACCGCGCTTCATCGTTTGCTCCCGCTGCCGTCGCCATGCTGTTCCTCTTCAACATCTGCTACGCTGCCACCTGGGGCACCGTGGCCTTCCTGGTGCCGACAGAGATTTGGCCTTCGGATATGCGAGCTCAGGGCAACGGCTTCGGCATCACCGGGTGGGCTATCGGCGTCGGCTGGACCGTGCTGGTCAACCCCATCATGTTCGCCCACTTGGAGAACAGGACTTACTTTCTCTTTGCTGGACTGAACCTGCTTTGGGTTCCTATTGTTTTCTTATGTGAGTGATTTCCCCCGAGCAAAGTGATCGTGAACGCGGAGTCTAATCATCTCGGTGCGAATAGTTTACCCTGAAACGGCCAACCGATCGCTCGAGTCGATTGATGCCCTCTTCTCCACCGACAAACCATTCAACTGGAACATGGAGCGAGCGTACCGCGAACATGGAGACGTCCTCCACGAGGGTCGGCAGTCGGATGGTTCGGTCATGGAGGATCCGAGTGAAGGGGATAAGGCTAAAAGATCCTCTCACGGCGCCCATGTCTGGGATGGAGTGCCTTGAACCCCTGAATTGGGGTGGAAGCGGTTCCGACTTATCCCCACAACAAAGGGGCAGGCTTGCGGTTTCTTTCCGTCCTGTTTGCATTAATTATGTTTCATATGCTAGCCTACGTACAAATTGCCAAGAGCTTGAGCGTGGTTGTTCGTGCCGTTGGATATTCCGCTCTCAGCCTCACAGCCTCATTCGACGCGTCAGCTGCTTGGCAGGGGGGTCTTGATCAGCGTTGTGTGACTTGACTTGAGTTCCATCTCATTTGCTTACTCGGTGCCATGCCTTCCCATAACTTCGCAAAGACCACGCCCATAATGTCTGAACCGGACGCAGGGAGTAAAGAATCTTCCTCAAACAATGCAGTTGAGAGACGCAGGCCAATTCCTGGACGCGGGCATCGCAAATCACGAAAAGGCTGCGTCAACTGCAAACGACGTCGCGTCAAATGCTCCGAAGAATTACCTTCCTGTCACGGCTGCCAACGCCTTGGACTGGACTGCCAATACTTACGGCCGCCGCCAATGGTGCTCGCTACCTCGCGGCTCCCCAACCAACCACACTCACCCTTTCGTCTTGAGGATCTACGGTTCTTCCACCACTTCCTCACCGCCGCATACCCGTCCCTCCCAATCGGCATAAACCACATCTGGCAGACGGTCGCGGCCATGTCGCACGAGTACGACTTCCTCGCACATGCCATCCTCGGGCTGGCCGCACAGCATTTGACCGCGTCCACCGCATCCGACTTTTCGGTTCGGGCTCTTGACCACCGAATCTCAGCCATTTCGGCGCTAAACCAGGCCCTGTCTTCTCCGTCCGCCACCCAATGCGACGCCGATGCCAAGTTTGCCGCGGCCATCATCCTCACTTACCAGTCGAGCTGCATGCCGGACGGCATGATGGACTTTCTCGGCATGCTGCGCGGTTGGATGGTCATCCAGACGACCGTGATCCCGTCAATGGGAGCATCTATGTTCCAGGGCGTTACCGAGGAGGCTTACGTCAAAAGCATGAGGACGCTGTTGGGGCCGGCTGCCGGCTTGGAGGTGGAGGTGAACGAACAGCTGCAGGAAACACTGGAGGATTGCCTGGCCTCGCTGCGTCTGGCCGCGCCGCTTTGTCAGAGCAGTGCCGAGCTATTTTACTTGGCTTCCCTGGAAAGGGTTGCCCGGTTGGGCCAGACCTCTCCCATCAAGGGTAAATCGCAATGCCCCTGTTTCGCGCCATCGTTGCTGACATGGCCAGGATGCCTCGAGCTCGTCCCTCTCTACGCCGCGACAAACGACATGACATCCGACGAATTTGCAAACTTCACGAGACCCACCAATTTCACCGCTCAGATCCTGCTGCTTCACTTCTGGATGTTAACTCTTACACTGCAACGCCACTCGCTTGGCCCGGCCCGCGAGTATGTCGTGCGGGACGCCATTCTCTTTCAGTGGGTGGAGACAGCCGCGCATAAACTGCCTAAGTCTCACAAGCGGTATGTGCTGTGGCCTCTCGGTGTGGCAAGGCTACGGGGTCGTTTTTGATCGAAGCGGGACAGATGCTCCGTCAGGAGTGGCGGGGGCGCATGCGGCTTGGCGGGAGGATGATGCCCCTGAGATCTGCGAAAACGACGAGAGCGACG
>FTEL01006584.1_pt1 | contig 10420 bp, 13 predicted proteins | sample 1658911 | NCBI WGS metagenome assembly FTEL01 (sample SAMEA3914869, study PRJEB12502) | metagenome | biome: forest; material: soil | place: USA | collected 2012-03-12 | depth 0.1 m
CGCGTGCGCGCCTCCGCCACCCTCCGGCAGGCCGAGCGCGCCGAGCGTTCCTACCGCGCCAAGAAGCGCGCCGCCATCGCCCGTGCCAACTACGCCGACGCGCGCGACCACCTGCGCCAGGCGAAGCAGCACTTTTCTCTCGGGGGGAAGTTGCTGGTCGCGGCGGTGAAGGCGTGGCCATATGTGTTGAGGGAGAAGAAGGAGGCGCGGAGGGCGAAGGGGGAGGAGGAGAAGAGGAGGAAGGCAAGGGAGGAGAGGAGGCGGTTGGATGAGGTGCTTGCTGCTGAGGAGGAGATGAGTGGGGCGGGGAGTGAGCAGGAGGAGGAGGGTGCTGAGGGGGGGGAGCAGGAGGAGGAGAAGGAGAAGGAGGAAGAGAAGGGGAAGGGCAAGGCGAAGGGTTGGGGTAGGAAGTAAGGAGGGGAGGGTTGAGGGGTGAGGAGGGAGAACGACACACGCCACCACACACACAACCATACCCCCCTCTTCGTTTGGATTTCGGCCGTTTCCTATCTCTTCTGCTTTTTTTGTGCTTTTTTCTTGTTTTGCTTCCTATCCTCTCTTTTCCTTTGTCCTGCTTGCACTTGGCTTTCGCTCGGAGCGTCCACGACGTCCCAGCCCGACACTCACTACAACCTCGCCGACACGCGGCCACATTCTTACTACTTATTGCCTTACCTAGGCACTTTTCCTTTCCTGTCATTTTGCTATCTATCTCTCTCCCACCATCGACATCAACACCTAATCACCCCAACCACGACTTGACGAGGCACGAAACAACACGGTTATAAAAAGGGGGAGCGGGGATCACGGTGTCACGGCCAGCGGAGAAAAAAGGGAGTCCTCCCAGTCGGACGGAGTACAGGTTCATTTGAAACGGGAGGAGCAACATTTTTTCTTGGGGCCGTGTTTTGGTTTGGATTCCCGGGATACCGTCGTGCTTTTGTCAGTTTATACGTTTGTTATTCTTAGATATCTGCCATTGATGCAGTCCAAATAGCTATCCCGAGGCTTGCCTCGAATCAATTTGAAGGCAAGGCGAGTTTTTAACCGCAACTCAATGCATACTGTTTCTCGAGAAGCAAGGCATTGTGTGCCTTACCTTGATCTTGACGGCTCGTTGCTCTCATCTCCGGCCGGGAAGTTCCCACAGTAGCGAGCATGGATGGATGAAATGGGATCTATAGCACGGCAACTTGGCACATAAGTACAGCAAGTCAAGAATCATTCCATTTCCATTCTCAAATCCGACATCTAGACCCAACCTCCCAGCATCCGGAACCATTCTCGAACTGGAATCTTCGCCGGCCATTCCGCATCATGGGAAAAATCATGCCCGTAATCACGTCACAAATGCAACCATCCACAATACAAATGACCAAGCCAGACCATGAAGCCAACCCAGTGTCTCATTTCCATTCTAGGTCCTACCGCCCCCCTCCCCCTATCCTCCCCTAACATCCTCTTCCCCCTTACGCAGCCTTCTTGGCAAATTCCACCCTCAGGATCAAGTGCCTAAAACCAAAGCCGTCCATCTTGTTGCAAGCCTTGACAGCGTCGTCGCGGTCTGCAAAGCTGATGAACGCAAAGCCCTTGGCCAGGCCGGTGTCGCGGTCCTTGGCGAGGAAGACGCGTGTGACGCGGCCGAACCGCTCGAACATGTCGCGCAGCTCTTGTTCCTCGGCCATCTCGGAGACCTGTGCGGGAACAGAAGCATCAGTATATGATATCTCGCAGGGCGGCGGTGGCACCCCGCCTGCCTGGTGCTGAAAGATATGGAGGATAAACTCACGTTGGTGACACGCAGCGTCGCCAGGTCGTCCCGATCGCTGTACTTCCCGCCCATCCTGTCGCCAGCGGCGGCAGCACCGCCCCCACGCAGCGCAGGCGGGACGTACGAGCCCTTCTTGCCGGCGCCCGCCGCACCGGCCGACGCCGCGCCAGCGGCAATCGGCTCGTCGCCCATACCGGCAGCCACGTCGGCAGCACCCGCCTCGCCAATCGGCGCCATGGTGTCCTTGTACGGGCAGCGCGCGGTGAAATGCTCGCCGTTGCAGATACGGCACTTGACCTTCTTGTCGCGCAGCTTGTCCTTCATGGCCTGGGCGTTGGGGTCGTTGGCCTCGTCCTTGGCCTCCTTGCGCCAGTTGACCGAGGGGCGGAAGATGATGTTCTCGCCGACCGTGGTCGTGTCGGGGGCCGGTCCGGGGGGGTCCTTGGCCGCGTCGCCGAACTTGGCCCACGTCTTGCGCTCCGCAACGCGCGGGTTGACCACCTCGCGCCGCACCACATAGCGCACCCGCCGCGTGGCCTTGACCTTCTGGCCCTCATCGTTGAGGCGGTACTCGATGATGGTCCATGTGCCGTCCTTGTTCTGGATCTTTTGCGGGGGCGGGAGGTCGGTCGAGGTGGGAGCGGCGGTGGTCTCGTCGAGCTCCTCGTCGTCGGCCCAGTCGTGCCTGTGGGGGGGAGGGAGTTAGTAAAATGGCGGGTTTCTTACGCGGGGGCATCGATTTTCGGAGGGGGGGCACCTACTTCGATTGCAGGGCAGCCATTTTGATGTGATCTGTCGAAGAAAGCGGTTGTCTCTTCGGGTGGTGGTTGATGGAGGGATGTTCGGCAGGTTGGGGTGTTGTGGTGGGGGTGCGAGGGAGGGACAAAGCTCAGCCGCCGAATTTTTGGATATTCGAGTGTGGGGCAAAAATTGGTGCAGGCCGCAAGCTCAAAATACGCTTTGATGTGCTGAGCAAGCAGCGCTGCCTGGTAGTCTCACAGTGCCTAAGCTCGACAGAGCTCGGATTATTCGCCCTTTGCCCCTTCTTCTCTGGCATTCTCTTGATTACTTTCGACTTTCTGGACCGGCAGCTCTTTTGCCCCCTTTCCATTTATGACACATCCAGTTGGCATGGTGCTGTCAAGCTTTGCCAAGACTGCGAGTGGTGATACCTCGAGGCAGGCAGAGACAGTCAAAAGGGGCCAACTCCACCTGGGGCATTCTATCCGTGGTGCAGTACTTGCAAGTCACCATCCCCCAGGCGCATCAAAATGCATCAAACGAACTACACAAAGAGCACCGCAATTTTTATAAACCCGGGTCCGTATTCAAATCAGCCCCCTGCCAGCTTTAGGTACATACAAGTACAACAAGGTATATATCATAAACAAATAAAGGAAAAGATATAGTCGTCGACTGTCATCCAGTGGGTATAGCTGTCCATCATTACATAGCCACACCCAACACGCGGTTTAAAAAAGCAAAGCGAAATAGCACTGCGCTCCCGATCCAAAAAACACCTGCTGCTCTCCGGCAGACGACGGGTAAGAGAGACAAAAAAGAAAATCGAGATCTGGTAAGGGAAGGTGTGTCCCGAGAAGTCGGGATGTGGTTGGTGTTGTTTGCCCGGCAGGGCATGTTGTGTTTTTGCGTTCTCTTGGCCCTCAGATAAACCCCGGCGGCGGCACAACATTGAACTTGGCCCTCTGCGGGATGGGCGGCAGCGCCCTATTCGGCGGGGGCGCTGGCGGCGGGCCCTCTGTCGTTGTGGTCGGCTGCGTGTGCGACATGCTCCGGCGTTGCAAGTTGGTCGACTGGGACTGCGGCGGCTCCGGCCCATCAAGCCTGAGCTGCTGGGCCGACCTTGCCACGGGCCGCAGCGACGGCGTAGTGGGCCGCTGGGCGTAGTCCGGCCGGATCATGGGCGGCGGCGAGAACAGCCCGCTGAGTCGCTTCTCGCTCTGCTCGGGCGAGCCGAAGCTCAGCCGGCGCATCCGCATGCCCGGCTTCGCGGAGGGGTGGGGACCGGACCCGCTGTCGCCGCCGTATCGGCCCATTGATGATATCGAGCGGGGCATGGTGAAGGGCGCCGGGGGCGGGACGCGGCGGGAAGGGCTGGCGAGGTGGCCCAGTGAGTCGCCGTCAATGACTTCGCTCTGGGGTCGTTGGATTGGCAGCATGGGCTCGGGGCTGCTCTCTTCCGTCGAGATGCCCGAGTCGCGGATCGACTCGTTTTGGATCTTGAGCTCCGCCATGTCACCCTCCGGCCGATGGGGCGAGGGAGTGGAGATGGGGGGGGTCATTGGGACAGTGGACAAGGGGCTGCTAGTGCCGCCTGTTGTCGTCCCAGTCCTGCTGAGAGACGACAGGGCCGGCGATGGCTGATCCTCGACGAGGGAAAGGGGGCGCGGGTTGATCGACAGGGCTGACGGAGGCGGCCTTCGGGTGCTCAGCCGCGGCATCAATGGCGAAGCTGTAGCGGTCTGCGTTGGCGCCATCCCTAGCGGAGTCCTGGCGAAGGAATGCCGTTTGTTGGCCGGGTAAGGTGCACTGAAGTTGGGAATGGAGTGCTGTGCAGGAGGGAACGACATGGCCGCGTCGGGTTGCCCAGGACCCGCAAAGTTGGACGAGGGCCGGGCCGAAGCAACGCGCATGTCAAAGACATGGTTGATGGTTTGGAGGGACTGCCTGCGGTCGTTGATGGCCAGGGCATTTGGCCGCAGCCTCGGTTGCGGGTGGTCGTCGGGGTGCGGAAGCTCCGGCATGGTGTCATACTCGCAAAACGAGTCTCGGATCGGGGAACAAGCCGGCGAGGAACCGACAGAGGTGACCATGGTCCGCTGGCCCGACGACATGTACGACAGGCGGTTGGTGCTGTCCCTCAGAGCGTCAAGCTGCCTCCCTTCGTGGGAGATGAAACTGGCGGTCGAGTTGTCGTCAAATGACAGGTCGCGTGCGGCGAGGTCTTCGTGAGTTGGGTCCACGCTGGAGCCATCCGGGCTGGATATCGGAAATGTTGGGCTCAGCGGCGGGTCGTGTGACAGGACCCTGGAGAAGCGATCCGGGTCCCTGACAACCAATGTTCTCTGGCTGGACTGATTCCTGAGCTGGGCTTCGGGGTTGCCCGCCTTGGGCTTGCCAGTTTCCGACAGAACCTTCCGGCCTCCAAGCTTCTCGATTTCCCGCCGCAGGGTGGCAATCCAGCTGTCCATCTGGTCGGCGCTCTCGAATACCATCAAAAAGGTGGATGAATGCCTTCGCTCTTGGCCGCGGAAAGGGAGTCTGGCGCGGAGCGACGCGTGGGAGCCGGGAGTTCGATCGGGCTCCGCCACAGCCGACACTTGGAGCACCCAATGGCGCCCCGGGATGGCGTCGCTGGCAAAAGCAGCCGAGTCCTTCCCGAGCTGGAGGACCTTCTCCGGGAGGCGGTCAAAGGTGCCCTCACCCGTATACTGCAGCAGACACCCGGACGTGGCGAGGACAAAGACTTTTGATGTCCACTCGAACCGCGATGTTGACCCGGACCCATTCCTGCGATGCCTCCGCTTCGGCTTCTCGCCTGACATTTCCTCGGGAATGTCGGGGTGGTTTGGGCTCAGCAACCCGGCGAGCGGGCTGCTGCTCTTGTGGTTGTGCAGCCGGAGAACGACATCGGCGGTTACGGTGCACGCGGGAAGATGGGCGTGCTTGACGGCCTGCGGGTATGCTTGAAACAACGGCGGGGGGTTCCAGGCGGCGAGACCCTCGGGGGTTGGCGGTTGGTGCTGCTGCTGGCGGACAACGCTCTCTGATTTCTTGTGCTTCAAACTCTGTCCGGCGGGAAGGGCCTTGGTGGAAGACGGGAGGGTGATTTCGGAGCGGTGACCTTGGGCGTGATGCAATCCGTAGGGCCAATTGATCTCGGCCAGAGAGGCGCGAATGCCGCTGGGCCGCTGGGGGACCACGCGAGCCGGGGGCGCAGCGGGGGACTTATCCGCGTCCGATCCTCCTCTGCTGCGGCCAAAGATGTTCCTCAGGCCCAACCGCGACTCCCTCTTGCGGCCCTTGTCCCCCGTCTCGGGCCTCAACGGCACCCTGAGGGCGTCGTCTGCCCCATCGCGCAGATCCGGGGGCCGTGCTCTCCGCGGGTGCGAATTCTGGCTCTGGATGAGGTCGAATGTGGGGGAGGTGGGTTCCGGCAGGTCGGACATGGCTGCTGTGGCGGGTGCAAAACGAGTGGACACGGCAGGACCGCCGCTCTAGCAGACGCGCTGGCGGGTGGCGGTGGTGTGTGTTGGGGTAGCGCAATGGCCCGGACGCGACCGTTCCGTCAGAGCATGTGTGTTTGTGTGTCGTCGAGGGTGGCCCGGCATGGATCGTGTTGTTTTGTGTGGTGGTGTTGTGTGATGATGATATCTCTGTGGTGCGAGCGAGCTGTGGCAGCTGTGCGAGGCCAGAAGGAGGGACTGAGTCGAGTCGTGTAGGACGGGCAAAACCTGGAATGGTGGTGCACGACTGGCCGAGGAGTAAATCAAAATAACAAGGAAAAAAAATACACGAGAGGGAGAGGACTGTCAGCAACGGGATGCCGACGACGCGTGAACGGTTGGTTGCAAGGGGCGGCACGCAACAAATGCTGGTGCTGGACGTGGACGTGGACCGGGTCTCGTGCTGCCGCTGCCGCTGCTCCTCCTCCTCGTCCTGCTGCTGCAAGGCGCGTCCCGGGTGCGGGCGAGCTGCGAGGACACGGATTCCCGGGTGGCGCACAACGTGACGGGAGTGGGCGACAGGGCCGGAATTATAGCCACGTCTTGCCGAATATACGTCAGAGCTCGCGGTGCCGCGCGCTGCGGGGAGATGGAGGCGAAATAAAACAGAAAAAGTGGGAAAGGAGCGGCTTCAAGGAACGGCAGGGAGCAAAGGGCGTCCCGGGCACAAACAGTTTGCCTGGCCAGATTGCGACCACGCGAAACTCGAGAGAGAGCGACGAGAGAGTGAGCGGGAAGGGGAGAAAAGAGAAAAGCTGAGCTGAGCTGAACCAAGACCAAGTGCCAGGCCAGAAGCAGACCAGGGCCGGCGATGGTATATCATTGGAACGCTAACAGCCTAACACGCAGGGAGTGGGTGCGCCAACCACGCTCTCAGGAACCGCCGCCTGTAACATCTCTCGGTACTTTCGAGCCGCGACTTCACCCACGCCGCGCCGAGAAACAGCTGCAGCTTCGGCTGCCGCTGCCATGCAAATTCCAGGATGCCAGCCCGCCGATCGCTGACCCGAGGGCGCCGAGGGAGGGCGTCGTCGAGGTGCGTCAAAGTTGCATCGAGGACGCCCGGGGGAAGCATCCAAACATGCCACCTCGCCGTCGCCGTCGCCCACGCCATCGCGACAACCAGACCAGCAAGCAGCAGGTACCTCCACACACCGCAGCATGAACCAGAGAAATGAACAAAAAGCAAATTCTGAAGGTTGAGTCGCATCGATTGCCCGACCGGGGGGTTCAGCCCCTGGGGCCCTTGTCCACCCGGCTCTCCCACGCCAGACGGGGTTGGCCCCTGTTGACATGGCCAGTTATCGACGGGGATGGCGACCAGGGGTTTTGTTTCCGAGCTGGGCTGGACGTTGCAGGCGGGGCAAGCCTGCGCGAAGATCTGAATTTTTTGCCCTGTCCCGAGCATTCGACAGCAGCCCGTTCGGGTCCCTGTTCGTGTCGAGCACTGCCCTCAACCCCCCAAATCCCGGGGAGAGAGCAGGCATCCCGACTTCGCGAAGGAACACCACCCCACGCCCGCCCCGGGCCTTGACATCTTGTGAACCCGTCTCGCTCCCGTCACAGCTTCACAGCCACAACGGGCGTAATTGGAATGGAGCACGACGGGGGGACCACCCACGCCGGAGTTCCCCGGGCCTACGGCTCTTCTCACGTGGATGTGTCTCGCTTCTCAGCCTCCGGGACTCGCCCCGAGAGATCAAGACAGGGGGGGGGGGAGGCCAACTGGCGGGGGTTTCGAAACGAACCGCACCAGGCCGGGCAGCCAGCAGCCGCCACCGTATGTTTTGCCTTCCCTGCACGCCTCGCAAGCAGCTCACAAATTCACCACGACGCCTCGGCGGGTCGACCAAACCTCCGTCTGATGTCCCTGACAACGATTGTGGGGAGACTTGAGAGAAGAGAGGAAACCGGCACAGAGAGGAGACCGTGTCACTTACCACGTCAGGCCAAGAGCGTGTTATCCCGATTCACCCAACAACGCGCACGCGTGCCCTCATCTCTCCCCTAATATAACCTGCAGCTGCCAATGCATCACCGAGTCGCACAGCCAGCCAACTAATTGGGTCCTCGCACCACTCGCATCGGCCCTGCACGGTCGTTGCGTTACTTACCTACCCACCTGCCCAAGAGGAGCCGGACTCTCTACCAAGGAATGATGGATTCCGCAATCGCCAACAAGTGGCCCAGCCAGCTCGCTCCGGGCCGGGGAGACAGCTCGACCAACAGCTCGCCCAAGCTCCCTCCCTCTCTCCCCGCGAAACCCACGATGGAGACACGACACCCGCTTGTCTGGTGGGAAGACCGAACAGGCGACGCGAAGTGGGGGCCGCCCGGGGACCCATCCCGATCCCATTCCAGGCTGGGGTTGAGTTGAATCAAACGAGAGAGAGAGACACACGCACATCATCAGTGTCAGACCAGCAGCAGCAGCAACAAGCAACGGCGCGCCCGCCCGCGCCCGCGCAAGCCACCGAACCGGCCGTGCGTGGCCCGCCCGCGTTTGTTTCGCCGGCTCTCGATCGATCCTCTGCAGCTTCAAGACCGAACCCATGCATGAAGGCAAGGCAACGTAAGGCTAGGCATGACCGGCCGTTGTATGGGGCAGAGACACACCAGCACCCCGCGACGACAGCGGCGTTTCTTGAAACGAAACGAACAACGGTCACACAGGCCAGACCATGGGGAAGGGAGGGGAGGGGGGGGGGGCAAGCAGCCGCCACATCAAAAACCCGCAACCGCGAAACAAAACTTTTTTTTTCCTTCGTTGCGTTGCGTTGGCTGCTTGCTTGCGCCTCCCAGCCAACCCCCCCAATCCCTCCCCATCCCTCGATCCGCCCGTGAGAATCTCTGGGCGGATCGGAGTCGCGCCTCTTGTTCCTGCATTAGCGCCATGCATCCTCGAAATTTGGGCGCGAGGGCCACCCACCCGCTTCCACCCCCCCAGTCTGGATTCGGCCAACACGTCTCCCACAGCCCAATCCAAGCAGGTCCGGGCTTTCCAAGACTGGTTGGTTTGGTCGCCTCGCGTTTTTCCCTTCTTCGTTCCGCGTGCGAGTTGTCTTCTCCATACGGACTAGGCGGTGCTGTCTGTCTGTTTCTGGTATCTGCCCAGCAAAAGCATGTGCGTGTGTGTGTGCCCGATGAAAAAAAAAAAAAAAAAAAAAAAGAAACCAAACGAAGAAAAACGGCTTCGCTCGCGGACACGCCGGCCGTTTCTTCCCTGCCCTCGCCCCGTTGATCGACACCCGGAGAAACATAAAACAGCACAAAACAGAAACACTTTTTTCCTTTTTTTCCCCCCCTCCTGCTCCTGCACATTAATAAAACATCAGGATCAGCAGGAGGTGTCCCCATCGCCGATCACCTCTCAGTCAGTCAGTCAGTCAGTCAGTCTCCAACGGTCGGGTTCCCGGGACTGGGACTGGGTGGGTGGCTGGGCAGGCAAGGATCCCATCCTCAATCCCTCCCCCCCCTTCCCCTTCTCCTGGAACCAGCCAGCCTCCCTGCTGGAGCCCGGCTGGCCGCCCCTGGCGCCGCCTCACGCTGGGAAGGAGGCTTCGGCTATTTTGGCGCGCGGCGGCGGGACCACCCCCCCAGGCTCAATGAACGTCTCCACCGCCGGGGGCCCGGTAGGGCTTAACGCAGCCTCGGGGGCAGGGCAGGGCAGGGCATGGTTGTGATGGAGATGAAATCGGGCCTCGGAGGCCGGAGGCGGCGGGCACGGCAAGGAGAAAAAATATCGGGACGGATTATAAGACTTGCTCGGAGATGATGGGAGGTGTTGGGAGACGTTGGTGATGGGGACCGAGGTTGTGGAACTGTTTACGCCGACAGACGCATGCTGCTGAGTGAGCAGGACCTCGTCTTCTGGATCCTGGATCCCTCGAACATCTGTCAAGGAATGAACCCTCATCCATGCTGCTCGTGTGAATGTAATTCCTCTCTCTGTTTATTAATTAGGTCCGAACGTAATGTATTGCCGAGCACACCACCCTCAGCTCGCAGATGACGACAACAACTCGAGCAACAAGATCAAGAAGCGTTGATAATCGGTGGATAAAAAACCCATCGTGAACGAACTGCCCCTCCCACCCTCCTCGATATTCATACATCACTCAGACACACCAAAACACACAAGGCATCTTCTCCCTCCCAAAAACGCCGGTCCCCCTCCTCCTCCCCCTCCCAAAAACATGCCGACAGACAGCCCAAGAGTCCTGAATACCCGAGATTCCATGCACCTCAATCTCAAAAGAGACCGCCCGAGAGCCCATGCCGGCGAAAGCCGAGAAAAAACATTAAAAAGCCTTATTCCCCCAAAACGCCGACGTGCCGTCCTCCTGTCATCATCACAACCGTTGTGAAAAAAAGCCCCCCCCCCTCCCCTCCCCTCCCCTCC
>FTEL01010808.1_pt1 | contig 10416 bp, 13 predicted proteins | sample 1658911 | NCBI WGS metagenome assembly FTEL01 (sample SAMEA3914869, study PRJEB12502) | metagenome | biome: forest; material: soil | place: USA | collected 2012-03-12 | depth 0.1 m
GCCGGGCCGTCGACGACGAGGCAGCAATCCTGACGCACCTCCGACTCCCACCCGTGCTCCTCCTGATACTGGTCCACCCAGGCGTTGAAGGCGGTACGGACTGTATCATATGAGGCCCCCTCGAGAGTTGGATCGGCGACGACTGGAAGAGTGAACGTGTCGGGGTGCATGCGTTTTCCCGAGGGCAGCGCGTATTCTCGTAGCTTGGCAAGTGCCTTAGACCACTGCGCAGCGTCGGTGGCTTCGTCGTCGGCATAGGCGGTGCGTACCACCACGAAGCCCCATTCGTGGGTGGTCATGATGTTGCCAAACTGGGCGGATAGGTGATTGTGATGCTGTGCTATTTTGTTTGGGTTGGGGTGGGGCGGGTCAATTTCCAGTTCCTCCTTTTTTGAAAAAAAAATCTGTTTCCGTCCAGCCTGCGACTCCACTTGTTCGGATTAATGCGAGCTGCGATTCCGGTGGCCAATAGAGGGGCAATGTGTTGGAAATTATTGAAGCGAAGCTTCAATTCGAGTTCGGAAGTGTACACACTCTCTCCCCACTGAAAGTCCACCCCCCTTCACAGTGTGCAAGCATCGCTTCAACTGACCGTGGCTCACCACGGTCAGCGTCTTGTAGAAAAAGCATCCTGAATTTGCCGGTGGCCGGACATGCCTTGGTGGGAGCAGGTGAGGGTAACCCAGGGGCCAAACCAAGCAAGACTGATCATGTGCTGAAGACTCCTCTGTCAACTCCTGAATCTTTCTCACTCCTCTATCAGCTCCTGAATTTTCTCCTGCTTCCATGTCCATACAATCCCTGCCCCGTTCGCCTATGCTGGAAGCCATCGCCCAGTCCAAGCGGGAACCAGGGAGAGTCTAACCCAACCTGTCCTAGGAAGATGGCTTTGTCCACAGCTGAACTCAACACCACTCTTTGGAGTGTCTAGTCTCTCCCACCCATGGCTACGCCCCAGACCAAGGCGGCACGCCGAGTCAGACGTCCAAAGTGGAACCACCCACATTCCATCAGCAGTGGGGAGCACGAACGGTTAACCTTAATCCCCACGTCATCCCACGATGACGGCATATCTGCACCCTCAACCCCTTGTCGACGCAGTCAGCAGGCACCGATCCCGGTCTAGGTCCCCATGTGCCGTTCCATCCCCCAAAACAAGATAGTCGAGGCGTCAACCACAACCCCCCGATCCCGGTTCGGCCAGCGGGAGCGGCCACCGGCTCGGCCAACTGCCGGCCAGGATAACGCCCAGCCTACCCAATCGGTTCTTTTGCGTCCCAATATCTCTCCATACGACGCCCTCCAACGTTGCTGTTTATGGAAAGAGGGTGAGACGGGCCTCAGCCCCTGCGGCGAGCTCGGCAGCGAGAACCGGCCCCGGGTTCGCCAAGGCGTCGTCCCCCGGCAACGCCCTGAGGAAGTCTCCCGCGGATCATGCGTCGAAACGGAACATCCTGGGTTCGTGGACTGGATCTGTCAACGGTGGTACGCCGACACGTGCGCCCGGGGCGCAATACCCAAAGTGGCGGCCGGGTAAAGACGTAATGAAGGCCGACATGGCACAGATCGCCCCCGTCAATCTCGGCAGATGGGTGGGCCGGCAGATATCTGGATGCCAAGGCGAGGGGACGGACGGCGCGGGGGAGGCGTAGCCTCCGGAGGGAAGTAGGGAGTACAGACCTGGCCGGCGTGCCTGGGCCATAGCGGCGGTTGCTAAGAGAGCCGCCATTGGGCTGGCCATTTGTGTTGTGTGTCTCGTGGATAGTCGGAAAATCCGGTCTGGGCGGGCAGCGATATTGAGTCCCCATTTACTGACCAATGCCGGGCTTCGAGAAGGCGAGGAAAGACGTCGGTTTGTTTATTCGCATACTAGCCCGCGCGCTCAGGGGCGTGCGCTTTCCAATCACCCGCCCGGCCACCCCGCACCGGGATAGAGTGCTAGATGACTGGTGTTCTGGGCGGGCGTAGCGGCAAGTCGCCACGGGGAGGGCTGGGAGTGAAGGACGGGTAGGACGGTGCGAAGGGGAGTATATATCGTGTCCTGGGCCCATCACGCGCGTCGAACTAAGATCTGTGAAGGTTTTCCCCTCTTGTGGTACCGAGCCGAACCGTCCAGACCCACCGAACTTGGGAAGTGTGAAGACTTCTTCCTCCTCCGGTACGAACCGAACAGATCCCCTGACCTCGACACACGGCCCCACCATGAAGTGGCTCTCCCTCCTCGCCCTCGCGGGTTCGTCCGAGGCGGCGCTGCGCTTCGGCTGCAGCTCCGTCTCGATCCAGCGGCTGGACCCCGTCGTCGAGCCGGGCAAGATCCCGTCGGCACACTTGCACCAGATCGTGGGCGGCAACGGGTTCAACGCGACCATGGAGGGCGTGATCGCGGACAAGGCGAGCTGCACGACGTGCACCTTCTCCGAGAACTTCTCCAACTACTGGACCGCCGTCATGTTCTTCAAGCACACCAACGGGTCGTACAAGCGCGTGCCCATCATGCAGAACACGGCGCTGCCGAACGGCATCAACGGCGGCATGACCATCTACTACACCCAGCAGGATTTCAACTCGAACGGGAATCAGAAGATTACCGCGTTCAAGCCTGTAAGCCAGCCCACAATCCCAACCCGCTCTTTAAATAAACACAGACTGACTGACTTCTCCCCAGGGCTTCCGCATGACGGTCGGCAGCCCGACTTACACCGCCGCAGCCGGCTCCAAGGGCAACCCGGGTCTGCGCTTCGTCTGCCTGCAGAACAAGGGCACGCGCTTCCCCGAGCTGGCCAACTTCCCGACGAGCAAGTGCGTTGGCGGCATCATGACGGTGCACCACTTCCCCAGGTGAGCCCCACTCTTTTCACCCCTGACCCCCTTTTCCACCCTCAACCTCCCCAACTTCCCCCCCTCGGGTCCAAAACAAGTTCCTAACGGTCCACAGCTGCTGGGACGGCAAAAACCTCGACTCCCCCGACCACCAAAGCCACATGTACAACACCGTCAAAGAAGCCTTCACCCCCGCCGGCGCATGCCCCTCGTCCCACCCCGTCCGCATGCCGCAGCTCGCTTTCGAGACCCTCTGGGACACCACCGGCTTCAACGACATGTGGCCTGCTGACGGGAGCAACCCCTTCGTGCTCAGCTTCGGCGACCATTTGGGCTACGGCACACACGCGGACTACGTGTTCGGGTGGAAGGGGGATGCCCTCCAGCGCGCGATGGACTCGTCGTGCATGTTTAATGCGTGCGAGAACGGCAAGCCGTTGAAGAGCCAGAGCGTGGCGGATATGAATAAGTGCGCCGTGAAGAGTCAGGTGAAGGAGGATTTGGATGGGTGTAAGTGGATGCTTGGATTGATATCCCGTGCCTGGTATGGACCAACTGACATCTCATCTCGCAGGGCTCGACCACCTCCCCGGCCAAGGCCCCATGTAGACGCTGTAAGAAAGAGAGACAGACTGGCAGACGGAGGAGGGGAGGAGGAGGAGAGGGCGATGGAACTGTGTTCAGATTCTCAGAGCGACTTGTCAGACTTGAGTGTAATCCGTTGGACTCACCGACCGCATTCGTTGCTGCCCAGCCGTCGGGTGGCTGGCTGTGTAGCCTCTTATTCCTTTCGTAGTACTACAAGATTGTTTGTGTTTATGTAGCTGTCCAGGCCAACCGCTTTAAGTTATGTGACTGCCTCCAAGGGACCAGGAGTGAGTGTCCATCTCCACGGCCCGCCCGTGGTTTATGACCTCGCAGTCAAGTCAACCCCCATTCATCGGTGGGGGGCATTCTGAGTGTTGTTCACGTTCAATTCACATCCAAAACAGCAGATGAACCAAAGTGGGACAGACTTGTCATCATTCAAATCTCTCCCTAAACCCCACCCCCTCCAGGCGTCTCATCAACCCATCCCTGGGTCGTACCCGTCCAAAAACCCCTTCAACACCCCCAATTACAACAACCCCAACAACATGCCCACCCAGCCCATCCAGCGCGTCTCCGCGCGACAGAACTGCGCCCCATGAACCTGGAGCGGAGGGCATGCCAAACCCCTCATAACAGGCATCGCACGCCACATCCAACCTGTGACATGCCCGCGGCCTCCCGAAGATTATTCGTTAAAAAAGAGTGTACAGTCGAAAAACCCCGCCGCATCTCCACAGTCATAACGGAAGCGAAAGGGAGGCCGCGGTCGTGAAGTGAGTGAGTGAAAGTGAAAAAGTGAGAGAAAAAAATGCTCCGTGCCGATGCCGAGCCCCGGTGAGTGAAACCAGAACTTTTTGGTTGTCGTGAGAATAAATCGTCGTTGGGTTCGTTGAGCAGAATGGGTGGGAGTCGTGGTGGTGTCGCTGTGGTGATGCTGGTGTGGTTGGGAGGTGGTGATGGTTCAACCACTCCAGCAGCGCCGGTGGTAGTGGTGCCACAGTGTGACCACCCACTCCCCGCGGCGACACCTGCAGTCGCCCTGTCGGCGTCGTCACACGTCCCACAAGGCGACCGCCGCCGCCCTGACGCGCGCAGCTGCCCGTTTGCCAATGGCCGGTCGTCGCGCTGACCCATCAATCCAAAAAGAAAGAATGCGCCCTCCAATCATCTCCAGAAAAAAAAAAGGTACCCAAAACACCATCCAAAAACCGAATCGAAAAAACAAAAAACCCACAACCCGCTCACTCAATACCGCCTCTCATGCCTCTCATCATGAAAACTAACCCTCTTCCTCCACTCCCCTTCCTCCCTGACACTCGGCATCCCCATGCTCTCCTTCGTACTCGATGACCCAAACCCAGGCATACTACTCCACCGATTCAACCTCTTCTGCTCCCTGGACATAACCCCCTCACGGCCGGGGAATTCCGCCCCCCTCGGCGACGGCTGGGGAGAGTGCTGCGACGGGCCGGGAACGACGACGGATGCGGGGCCGGGCGTGGTGCTCCCTGACGCGGACGAGGAACCCGTCGTCGCGGGCGACTGGTAGATGTACTCGCCGTCGACGTAGATAGCGTTGGAGACAAAGGTGGAGCGCCGGTGGCGGCGGCGGGTGTAGCGCTGTTCGAGCCGGAAGAGCTCGATTTTGGCTTGGATGCGGTCGAAGAGGCCCATAGTGGTGACGGGTGTGTGGGTGTGTGTGTGTGTGGTGGGTGTGTGGTGTGGTGGTGGTGGATGGAAGAACAAACGCGCGTGGGGTTTCGCACGGAGATAGCGGTGGTCGGTCGGTGGGATGTGGTTTGTGTGGTTGGGGGTTTAATTTTGCGGTGGTGACGATCGTGTCTCGCTCGTCGGTGGGATGGCCCTGTGGCGTGTGCTGAGCTCGGGCGAGATCGGCGGTGGTGGTTGGTCTTGTTCTTCAGCGGGAGTTGATGCTGGACTGTGGTGTCTGTCGGCGTCGGGCCAAAAGGAGAAAAACGGTGCAGGTGGCTGCGCAAGGATTGGACGAAGAAAAAAGACAATGAGTGACGGGCAGACGGCTGTCAGCCAAAGTTATTGTCCGGGCGAGACCGTGGGGTTGGGTTGGGGGTTGGGGATGCAGGAGAGGAAAGAAGGGGAAAAGATGGCCGAGCGAGGGAGCAACGCGGGAGGAGGCCAGGCGAAAGGTGTGTGTGGTGCCTGTGCCGGGGTCAGGGTCGAGGTGCAGCAGCAGTGGGCAGCTTGGAGCCTTGGAGGGTCGTGTGGAGGCACGCATCAGTGGGGAATCAGTGGGGAGAGGCCTGCGGAACTGGGATCCCGGTTGGCTCGTGGGTTGTCCCCAATTACCCATCCGCCGCCATCGCGCCCCCGAGCTGCTGGGCCTGGCTCGCCATGGCCCTGCTCGCGGTGGGCATCCGCTGGGAATGTGCTGGGAGTCCCCTGGCGTGCCCCTGGCGATCGCAGCCCAAGACGAGGGCAAGCTGCAGCAGCACGGGCCAGGCGAGGCCCAGTGCTGCCCGCTCCTGCCAGGGACTGGCGTGTTCAGATTGCGGGCCCTGCGGGAAAATGGGGCGCGGATGGGCAGACCAGGGGAGGCAGGGATCGCAGCACGAGGGCCAAGCCCTTAGCGGCCCACTGGTCTGGCCACCATGCAGGGCACCAGGCCCGAGAGGGGAAGGCGCCGCTGTGACGAGAGGCTAGCGACGCAGGAGATTACCACGCGAGCAGGAGGGTCTCTTGCCTCTTTCCTCTGTGTTGCTTCTGCTGGTGCAACCTTCGGCAAAGTCTTCCCCATGAGGGGTTTCTTTCTGTGCAGCACCGAGCGCAGCAGATGCGGTGTGTCTTGCTGCAGGACGCTGCATTCCGGCTTTCTGGCGCTGTTCTCGTCGTCTTCCTTCGTCCCTCCTGCCCGACTGGGCCTGCCACTGCCCCGCACCACCCCCCACTCGCTCAGAGGCGGCGGGCCGACTTTCCCCAACCCCGCACTCTGTTTCAGCAACCCGTCGCCAACAGGCACTGCCCACAGCAGCCGTCGCAAGCATCCAAGGATTTCAAGCAGCTGCTCCATGACATGACAAGCCACGACAAGACAGGACAAGACCCCTCGGCCAGCTGGGCTGAAGGAGCAAGTGGCCCGCTGCTCCACCCTCCGCCATTGGCACCACCCACACTCCTCCCGCCCGCATGGCATGGCATCGGCGCCCCTCTCTCCCCCCCTCCCCCCTCGACGCTATCAAGGTCGGGATGCCGCTAAAATCGCCCTTTTGCCTGGGGCCCATGCGTTTGATCGCCGCCCGGTGATCCTGCCATTAACCTTGTCCATGGCTTTGGGAAATTGGGCTTGGGGTTGCTGGGAAGCTGGAGACGGCTGTTGTGTGCTGCTTGCCTTGATCTCATCTACCAACCCATAGAATCTTGGCGTAAGCTCATGCGTTGACCACTTCCCCATTCCCCCGACGGTCGGATCATCACCAGCTGCCCACCCTCAGACCTCAGATTGTTACCGGCGACACTGGACCGATCGAGACCATGACGCCAACCCGCTCGGAACACCGAGCCCTCGGCCCAGACCCGCCTCTTCTCCAAGTCCGTGCTTTCCGGCAAAAACAATGGCGTGCTCTCCCGCGCTAGCTGCGGAAACAAGCACGGCGTGGAACATGGAGATCGGGCATCGATCCAAGACGCCGTCCGTCGCAGCGTGGCGGCAGCGTAGGGAAACAATACCCGACCCGGCCGCCGCGCTCGTGGCAACCCTGTCTTGGTGGCAAAGGCCCAGTGTTTCATCTTGTCACGTCGGTGGCGACAATCGGACGAACACGATGTTTGAGGGAAACAAGTCCCCACGTTCTTCTCCAGCTTCGCACGTCCAGGCACAGAGTTCCACCAACGCCGCCCCGCCCGCCCTGCGTCGTGCGTCCGGTGTCGGGCCGGCAGCCCGCTCGGGAGACCACCCTGAACGCGGAGCCCGCCCGGGACCATCGGCCCCACGTGGCCGGGCCGCGCGGGAGTTTGACATCGCAGGTTGCGAGACGGGACGCATTTCGGTCACGACTACCTAGGTTTGGGGCTGTGACACACGTTGTGGCAAGGCTGTGGAAACGTCACCCACCTGCCATGTCATCTCATGATGCACTTTTGTCTGAGCAGCGGCGATGAGTAACCCAGGCCAGGCTACCCACGTTTGCCTCCTGAGTCGGCACGACTCGATGTTGGAAGTCTCCCATGGCTTCCGGTTGGCTATTGCTCAGTGACTCTCTCACCTGAGTCTGGTATTCTCACTGGAGTCCAACACATCATACGGCGAGACCAGCAGAGCGGCCGCCCTGGCTCTGCTCAAAGCCCCCTCCAACTGGAATGTCTCTACCTCTATGATATCGTCAATGTTAGGACCGCAATCCCATCGGTGGATCGAGCCCCAGACGTCATTAAAGAACTCGGCGCTGGACACCCCTGCTCGCCAACACCTTCCAGTGCGGATCCCAGTACGACTCGTAGTCCTTCTTCGGTGCCCGAACATCGCGGCGGACCAATGAGGGTAGCGAGAAGAACGGAACGCGTGCAGTTCTGCACGCATTCCGAGGAATAATAAGAGAGTAGTAAGGAGTAAAGAGAGTAGGAGGATACTATAGGAGGAACTAGGTGCATGGATCAATTACCGCGAGGGTAAGGTGTAGGCAGGGAGAAAACTAAGGAAACAAATAGAAAAACCGCGAGAGGAAAGGCATAGCAACGCCAAAGCCAAAAGCTGAGGATAGGCCGCATGTTGAAGACTCAAAAGATCTCGTTGGCAGCTTGTTGGATGTGATGTACCAAGGCTTGATGGCGCAAGATCTACTTGCGAAGGCCGTGTCCCGTTTATCCCTAATATAGTTAACTATCCCCAGCTTTTCGGTTCGATGCCTTTCAGTGTCGTTCTCCGATCTCGGTCCCAGCACGACCCTCCTCTCTCGGCCGAAAAGGCCCAGCCGGCGGCGGCCCCAATATTCTCGCCGCTCCCACACTTATATGGAGCGGATGAGAGCGGAATTCGCATTCGATCTTCATGCAAGGGAGAGCAGATTCATCACGCACTTGAGCACTTTGGTACGTAGGTACCTACCCTTTGATGCCGAACACCCGAGGAAGATCAGTATGCGTAGCCACCTATCTCGGGATTGAACTGTGCCTAGACAGCCGCCTAACATACTCTGCCTACCGAATAACACCTAACTTACTGCTCAGGTGTTAGCTGTTGGTTATGTTGAGAACCGAACCCGCAACAGGAGGGCACGCTAAGGAGAGACCCGACCAACTTGAAAACACGGGTACCAAGACCCCTTCCATGTGCTCCCAATACGCCCATGTCACACCACCCTCGCTGCTCTATCCGTGATCATTGCTAGGGATGAGGGCTCGAGTTCTTGCGGTTGGATCAGTCGACTTTTATCTCGCAGTAAATAGTCTATGTAACTAGCAGGGATCCCACAATTGATACCCTCGCCTCACCCTCGCCCTTGCCGCTACAAATCGCTCGGAACAGCAGCTAAGCGTACCGCGGACACAAGTTCTCTGCACGCCAAGGTATGCGTGATGATTTGTCGACCACTCGATAACCCGATACCTTCACGGTCCATAACTCGGTTCTTTGATGGTCCCCGCCGCCGAATTCAACTCTCCTTTCCCGAAACCCACAACATCATCCGACAATCGACAAGACAGCGTCAGAACAAAATGAGACAATGGCTGCCCCTTCTATTGCTCGTCGGGGCGGCGAGCGGTCTCAGCTGCGTACCAACTATGATCCCCATCTGCCTACCCCGCCCTGCCGGCCACGACCACCCTCTCACCAGGCCCACGCAAGCCTGCCGATGACGGCCATATCCCCGTCGGGCAGATACCTGCCGACTATACCGTACCATCATACCGGGTCTCCCTCCTCTCCCTCCACCGCGCCCTCGTCGACGTCATTTCCCCTACCGGCTCCGAGGGCCCCGCCGCCTTCGCCCTCCAACAGCTCCTCCTCGACCTGAACTACACCGTCGAGCTCCAGCCCCTGCCGTCAGGGCCGCACATGTACAACGTCCTCGCCTGGCCAGGCCCCAACTCCACCCGCACCCTTCACGGACGCGTGCTCCTGACCTCTCACATCGACACCACCCACGACACTTCCCACTCTTTCCACGCTGCCTACGCCCTCAACGGGACCGCGGTCCCACGCACTGCCGCCGTGCCCTTCGCCACCCTCGCCCCCTCCACCCGCATCCTCGGTCGCGGCGCCGTCCATGCGAAAGCCGCCATCGCCGCCCAGATCGCCGCCGCCACCGACCTCGTCGCCTCGGGCGCCGCGCCGCCCGACGGGCTCGTGCTGCTCTTTACCAGCGAGCACGGCCACGACGGCCGCGGCATGCGCGGCTTCTCCTTTTCCTTGTCCGCCCGTCCGAGCCCGAGTAGGGAGACAACGGGGACGGGGACGGGGACCGCAGCGGGGGCGGGCTTCCTCCGCGACGGCCACTGGCGCGAGAATGAGGGCGACGGCGAGGGCGAGCGGCTACTCGCGGCCATCTTCGGGCAACCAACCGCGGGCCGGCTTGCGTGCGGCGCCAGGGGATATGCAACGGGCCAGGTCGTAGCCGTCGCCGGCTGCAGCTCCCGGGAGGGCGGTTCGCCGGGGGCCATACTCGTGCACGCGGTGGAGAGAGTGCTGGGCGCGGACCTGGGGCGCAGCGAGGGGTTTGGAAAGACGGGGGTGAGCGTGGAGAAGCTGGACGCTCAGGGGGGGTACACGGCCACGGCGCGGGTGGCTGTGCGCATCGGTGCGGGGGATCGCGAAACCGGCGTTGAGAGGGTCAAGCATGAGATCAGGCGGGCGGTGAAGGAGGGGACCGGGGAGGAGGCGTGGTGTTTACATTTCTACATGTCGGAGGGGCATGGGCCGATTCAGTGCGAGTGTGATGTTAAGGGTGAGTCTTTTAACTATTCATTTTGTTCAATTCTTTTCAATGGTTACTGCTCGGTCCCCTCATTCATCCCCCCCCCCACCCCCACCCC
>FTEL01002899.1_pt1 | contig 10410 bp, 14 predicted proteins | sample 1658911 | NCBI WGS metagenome assembly FTEL01 (sample SAMEA3914869, study PRJEB12502) | metagenome | biome: forest; material: soil | place: USA | collected 2012-03-12 | depth 0.1 m
ACCCTCCCCGTGCTCTGTCCTTGGTGCGAGTGTGCATCAATTCTTTCTCCGAGGCATCCTCGGCTAAAGAAGCTGAATGCCGGTTGGAAACAACTCGATAGGTAGTCCAGAGAATAAAGTTGAGGTCCAATCGTTGACCACGAGTTCATTGACTTCATTCATGTCCATCGCGTCAAGCTGAATCCCAACGGCAATCGGGGCACGGGAGCGACGAATGCCGAACCTCGGCTCGTCTTGTTTCCTGCTGGCGCGCTGGAAAGAGGGATGCGCAGGGTTGCAATGGGTCCATCAACACCGCGTTCCAGGCACCAAGGAAAGTTTACGCAGGGCCCGTGTCAGCGATCAGCCCTGTTCCCGCGTCTCCCGGGACCTGAGTTAACGTTATCATCCCCCACCGCGATCAAACCCACTCCGCCGCCTCAACCAAAAAAAAATGTCGGTATAAGAGCGGCCGGCCCATCCGGCGCAATGCCTATTCCGGGCGCAGACTCTGGCCACTCGTCATTCCTCCTGGCGAAGTGCGGTAGCACGCTCTTTTGTATCGGCCGCAGCGTTTTTCTCTGGGTTATTGTTCTGGCCGTCTTTTTGCTGGGTGCCGCGCGGAACCGTCTGCTCGCCACGTCGCGTCGCGCCTCTCCGACGGGCGATAAGAAGCCCTGAGATCGATTGCGAATTGCGCTTGTTGTTGTTGGATACGCACACAAGATGGCGGTTGGCACCCTCGCTCTCTTTTACCCGGTGTTCCTGCCCCTGGGCACCGCGGCGATCGCCTACGCCGGCCACCGGGCCGTCCATATGGACTGGCGCATGCTGCTCACGCAGTTTCTCACCGGGCCCGGCCGCACGAGCCGGATCCTGCTGATGGTCTTTCTCGTGCTCAACTGGAAGAGCTTGCCTCTGGCCTGGACTGTAATGACCCTCCCCCGCCGCTCTCCCCAGTCCCGAGACACGCCGCTGACCGACCGCCCCTCCCAGGTCCGCATCTTCCATTCCTTCATCTACCACATCCTGCGCCGGCCCAAGGCCCTCCCGCAGCGCGCCCTATTCCACTACAGCGTCACCTCGTCACGCACGTCTCTCCTCGAGACGGACTACAACATTCACAAGAGCAACTCGACCTACTTTGCCGACCTCGATGTCAGCCGATCGCACTTGGTGACGCACCTTATGGGGCCCGGGATGCCCATCATCGGTGACAACGCAAAGCACAAGCGCGTGCTCGACAAGGACGGCAAAGTCATTACGGGCAGCTTTGGCATCGGTCTGGGCGCCGTCTTCTGCAGCTTCCGCAAGGAGATCGCGCCGCTGCAGGGCTACGAGATGTGGAGCCGGATTCTGTCATGGGACCGCAAGTGGCTGTACATTGTCACGCACTTTGTCGTCAAGGGAAAGGTACGGCCGACGGCATGGGATGGCCGGCGCATGGGACGCACACGAAACAAGGTGCAGAAGGCCGACGGCAGCGGCGAGCTGGTTGACTTCAGCAAATACGTCATTGCCACGGCGATGAGCAAGTACGTTTTCAAGCTCGGACGGTTCACGGTACATCCCACGCTGGTCGTGGAGGCGGCCGGGTTGTTGCCCGAGAGGCCCGGCGAAGGCTGGATTGGGGGCGAGAGCGGTACTGGGACGCCCGAGGATCTTGGCGGTCTGGACGAAGAGGGTGACGGAGAAACGTGGGACTGGAGGAGGGTCGAGGCGGAACGGAGGAGGGGGTTGGCGTACGCCGAGCACTTTGCCGCCCTGGACGGCACCAATTCCCTGTTTGATGGCGGCGAGGACGGTGCGATTGGGAGTTTCCCGCTTGGTTGAACGGTAACCTAATTATGTGCTTCTACCTGCACTGAGTCGCCTGTAATCCGGACGTCAAACTTTGATGGTAACCCTGTCCGAGCAGTCCGTTACTTCTGCGGCCGATGCTCGCGTGCCAGCGTTGAGTTCAATTCTGTCGCACAATGATCAGTTTCAACCCGGCGTCTTGCCCCCGAGATTCGCCCTCAGTGTTTGGCACAGCCGCTGAGGCAAGGTGTTGAAAGGCTCGGCTGGCATGTGTCAATGGTTAATGTCGAGACTCGAGGCAGTAGCGGAACGGGATTGTACGAGAAGCTGATTGTGAAGTTGAGCGGGGAATACCCGCGGGCGGTCTTTTTGCTCGAGGGCAATGACGAGAGCAACCAAGAGTGAGTCTTTTCAAGGATCCGCGGGTATAACGCTTCAATAGCGCGGCACGACGCCACCATCCGGGGAAATCGAGACGGTATTATTGAATTAGTCGAGGCTTGCCAAAGTGATATTGTCTACGGGGGGGGAGCCTCGGTTGTCCCCATGGGAGGGCAAGGGGGAAACGGAAACGGGTCGTAGCCTAATGCTCGAGAGATAGCAGCAGCAGTAATAATCATTGCCTGCCTTCGCGTCCAAGAAGCGACGAAGCCTGCTCCGATTGCATTGATGCGGTTGAGGCAGCTCGAGGAGCCATGCATTACACACACATTCATCAGGTAACGTTGTTGTCTAAGATATGATACTGAGAAGGCGCTCACACAATGTTTATAACGCAGAAGAAGGTTTCCTACCTAATTACCTACTCATACAGAGCTTCAGAGACCTGCCTTGCTCAAGCTAACTTGCAAATTCAGGGCTCCGGTTTGTAGACGTTCGGTTTGTTTTCCTTCTTCTTCACGTTCTGACCTCCTTCTTTTTCTCCCTCTCTTTCTCTCCCTCGCCCTTCCGCTACTGCGCTTTCCCGTCTCTTTTCTTCTCCTTTCTTTTCTCCAGCATCTGCCCTCTTTGGCGATTCGTTTGTTCTGTTTGATTTCCGCAACTTGTTACCCCTCTCCAACTTTTTTGATTTGTTACCGACCTTGGTGTTGCTGGCTGGCCCGCCCGAAGAAGTGACTGTCTACGGAGGTACCTAAGTCAGGAATGGATAAGTACGGTATGGGGACCCAGTACCCCCGCTCCCGCTGCCTCGGTTCGTGGCATTCAACCTTGCCGGCGTCAGTGTATCCACAACTCCACATCGGTTCTAGCACGTATTACTCCGGATTCTTATCCTACTAGAATCATAAAAGCAAGGGCCTCTCGCATGCCTTCTGCAACCCGTCTTTTTTCCAGCTTCATCCCACCATGTTATCATCATCACCAACTCTCCAAGTCACCTCCGAAGCCAACTCGAACAACAAGATGGCTCTCCACCAAGATCAGACCCAAACCCAACTCCAGTCCAGCGCCGAGGCCGCCGCCGCCGCCCAGATAGCCTACTTCCAAGCCATCCCCTGGTGCGCCGCGCTTCTTTCAAAGCCAGGGTTGGTCATCGACCAGTCCGTCTCGCGCCGCCCCAAGCGGAAGCCCTCGCAGCACAACACCCTCTTCTCGCATACCCTCAACACCCCGGGCTCCATCCCGGCTTATGTCGCCTTCTATTCACTCCCGCCCCCGTCTCGAAAGATCGACGGGTTGGAATCCGGCGATGCTGCTGCCGCCGGCGGTCAGGTGATCAGGGAGGTCAGCGCGCTGCTTGCGCTCGGGCCGATGATAAATGGCCACGCCGGTGTTTGTCATGGCGGGCTGGTGGTCGCGTTGCTGGACGAGATCATGGGGCAGGTGCTGGATTCGAACCGAACGGAAGGGTTATTGTCGCGGTTGCCGGTCATGACGGGGTATTTGAACACGCAGTTTGAGAAGCCTGTCCTGACGGGAAGCGTGGAGAAGCCGAATGTCGTGTTGGCTACGGGAAGGTTGGTGAGGATGGAGGGGAGGAAGTTTTTTTTGGAGGGGGAGATCAGGGGAGAGGAAGGGAAGGTGGTGTGTACGAGAGCGAATGCGTTGTTTATCATGTTGAAGGAGAAGTTGTAAGCAGGGTCGCCTGGGGTTGGTATTATTGGGTTGCACGGAGGAGGGAATAGGTGTGGAAAGGAGTTTGGCTGTGTCTGAATAGGGGAGCGTGTGGCCGAGTAAGGGGAGGATTACATCAATTTGGTGCCAGTTTGCCTACTATGTACACTGTTCGGCTTCATCAAGGTTGAACACGAGTCACCAAGACGGCCGCCCACCGCCCAGCCGGCACTTATTCACCGAGTACCACGCCATCTGATCCAGAATGGCATCCAAATCTCATGCACCCCAGAGTCAAGATGTGCCTGAACCCAAACGGCCATGGCAATCCGGGGAAATAGGCTAAACCGCACCAACCGGGCTGAATTTCCACGAATCCAGGTTCAATGTTATTATGATCACCTTGTCATAGTAATGCCGCCGCGGTGGTATTAATTCCGAAAAACGGAGAACTATGTGTCGTGGCTTGGAGTCAATGGTATAATATGACGGCTTTTTCTTAGGAAGTGCTGCCTAACCTCAGCACCACACCAACACACACATCTCTCTCTCCACACCTGGCAACCATCCTCTACAATGCGTCTCGACATCCTCACCCTTCTCTGGGTGTGCAGCTCCGTCGGCTCGGCCACCATCACGTGGAAGCTCCAAAAGGCGACCAACCCGACGACAGACCAGGCCGACGCCTACTCGCGCATCGAAGCAGCCATGACCAAGGCGGCGGCGCGATACAACCGGCTGACGACGCGGCCCAACAAGTCCATCACGGTACAGTACGTACCGGGGGTGCAGACGGCCGACGGCAATTTCAACGGCAACATCCGGTTCGGGTCCGACAGGCAGTACATGACAGAGCGCACGGCACTGCACGAGACGGCGCACACGCTGGGCATCGGCCAGACCAAGGCTTTTGACACGCGATGTGCCGCCAATAACTGGCCCGCTGCAACCGCCTTGCTCAAGTCGTGGGACGGGAAGGACGCTAAGATTAATTGTGGCGGGGGCCATATTTGGCCATACGGGTTGAACTACGAGAGTGAGATGAGCGAGACAAATGCCGAAAGGCACTGTAAGCTGATCGACGCCATGTTGGGGGATGGGTTGGCGAGCTGAGAAGCCAGGGAAGACTCCGAGTCAGGAGGGGGCCATTATCAAGGTTTCGATTGTGAGATGAATTATGGGGGATAATATGATCACATCATTCACGTGAGGGAGATGGGAGAGATGGAAGATGAATGAGAACATGGAGACAGGACTAGGGTTCGCCACACGGTCTCAGTTGGCTTGTACGGTATCAGTGCTTTATACAAAGGATGAGAGCAAACACAACCCTAGTTTCATCCTTCTTGCTCATGAGAACTGTTCAGCCGAGTCTAGGAAAGTCCGTCTAGAATAAGGACCAAGCTCATCCTCCTTCTTTGGTAGTGCTCGTGCCCATGTGTCCCTGTACACCTGGAAGGCCATGGCGTGGGAGGGATTGAGGCGCTTTGAGTGCGGGCCGTCTGAGGCAGAGAGCGGAAACGGGCAAGTCCCAGAAGCCGAGGGGGCCAAGAAGAAGTCAACCAGAGCTTGTTGCTGCTCGTCCAGTGCTTGCCAAATACTGGATGTGGTTTCTTTGCGGTCCGAGTGAAGATAAATGTTCGGTTCCGGGCTAGCACCGTCATCCCACTCCTCGGATCGATCAAAGAGAATCACTCCTCCCAAGATCATGTTCTCAGCCCAATAGCCAACGACATCGGCAAGTCCTTGGGGGTATTGGCCAAGAGCATCGTACGAGATGTGCGTGAGCAACGTCGGCGCCGGCCGCAGCCGCGGCCATGACGATTGCCACGCCGTCACCGCATCCACTGAATAGGCCTGGTCCCGGTGCTCTCTATCGTGGATCCGGTGGCGCCGCATAAAGAGGCGTTCTGCCAGCTTGTGAATTGACACGGCTACGAGTTCAATGAGGCGGAACCGGAAGCTGCGGTAGCCGGGCGTCGCGGCCTGGTACGCCTTGAGGAGCTGTCACTCAGGAGTTTAGTAATGCGCGCGAGAGATACCATGAGTATGAGCTAACCCGAGAAGTGACCATGACTAACCTTTTCGTCAAAGTCGAGCGTATCAAGAGTGAATTCGGACAGAAAGTCCCACGCAGTTTCCAGGGCGCCGGGACACAGAGCGGTGTGGCGGGCAACAGGGTGGCTCGGTTCACATCTGCTCCCGTAATGGTCAAAGGCGACGCTCGCGAGGGGCAGGCCGTCAGCAATTTGGCTGCATGCCTGCAACGTTGGCTCCGTGCTGAGAACGTTCCAAACAGCGCGATTCAAGATGTCGCGGTGTGCCTGGTCAAGGACCTCATCGGGGCCGGCCATGGTTGCGGGTGTGTTGTTGTACGCGGAGAACTCGAGGAGCTTTAGGGATTTGGAGAAGAGATCATCCTCGGGACTGCTGCCCCGCACGGCTATGCTGTGCCACGTTAGCCGCATACAGATAATCATATCTCCATAGTGCCCAGGATATTACTTATGGGGCTCGTGCAGTTGGCGGAAGCGATTGGCGGGTGCAGCCTCTGTGCAGTAGTCTGGGACCTGCGACCAACCGACCGGCCTGCAGCGGCAGCTGTGCCGTGAGCTATGACCCGAGCTTAGACTCGCCTTTCTTTGTTTGAAGGCGGCCGGGAGGTCTTTGGCACTTGGATCCAGGTCTTCAACTAGAAGTCGGTAATTTCAGGGGCAACTTGTCTCAGGACGCAGCATCTCCTAGCTTCCCTCAGCTTCCTTAGTCTTTACCGAGTAGTCAACCCGTCATGTCAATGTGGCCCACATGGCCGTGTTGTCGTAGCAGAAAAGGGGTTCAGGGAGAGCTGGGCGTAGTCTGCTCTGCTTCACACTAAACTCCTGCCACACTAACCTACCGACTGCTTGCCAGAGCTGCAGGCTATCAAGCAATGCCTGACCGGCTGTCGCCGGGTCTGTGCTAGGACATCAAACGCTGCGGCCGTGGACAGTGTGCTCTTGGTTCTATAGCAGAGTCGGCAGAACTGTGTGACGGGGCCAGGAAGGAGAAAGGTTAACAATAGCTGCTCCCAGGAGCGAGAGCAACAATGGGAAGATGTTTCTGCCACGCCAACTAGACAGAACAAGGCGCGGCGAAGGGCTTGGACGAAGCGACCCACGTGAATATTACTACCTGCGGTACCCAAAGTCATACACGAAAAAACCGAAACTTCCATCGTACAGCGCCAACTTTGTAGACCTAGCCAAGACTCAAGACCATGCCCTCCTTCAAGGCGTCCAGCTCCCGCTTGCCAAGGGGGTCCTTCTTGTTGAAAGCCTTCGACTTGCGTTTAGCGCTAGTCTACGTGGTGATGTCTAGACAATCGCCACCGATGGGTATAGCGGGCTTAGCCTGAGCCAAGAACGCCGTTATACCTCTATAGTCGCTCTTGTATTTCTTTAAGGCCTTTGTGAAGCCGAAGGGGTCTGACTGCGCCGTGCTATTGGACTCGAGGACGGGGAGATCTACGTCAGCATCGGCCTCGGTTATCGCTTTGTCGATGCGGTGTGGCCTAACTAGATCGATATCGTACTTGTGCGCATATGCTAAGATATAGCTGTCAAATGCATGCGGCTCCTACTTCTTCTTATCCTTTGCCGGTCTAAGGGCTTCCTGCTTGCTGTCTTCCGATAGCCCATAGTCCTGTCCGCTATTAGCGAAGACTATGAACAGGGCTATGATTAGACCTAGGTTCGGGATCTCCGAGTCCTTGGATAGGAGCTTTTCTCGCTCGAGGCGGGCGAGCATAGATATGAATAGGCGGCCGACGAGCTGCTAAGTGGCATCGGCGTATTTGCTGTCGTCGATTCTATTTCAGACGGTTAGCACTAAGTATATCACGGTGGGCTATTAGCAAGTGGGGGAAATCGGAGCTCGCACGTACCCCGTGAGCGGATCGGACATCCAGGTCTGAAGGAAGAGGGCGAGGGCTTTATAAATGGCCTACTGTACTTTGACGTTCGAGGCGGCCTTTTTAAAGTCGAGGATCAGGTTCTGTACTATTTCTAGGACGCTGTACCCCGTGTGGTCGTTGAAGGTGTATATGCCGAAGTTGTCGGGGCACTGTAGCGTAAAGTGGGTGTATTGTACGAAGAACTTGCGTTTGCTCGTGGACGACAGCTTCTATATGTGGTCTGGGTGGTTGGCGGCGGGCTTCTCGCATAGGCAGGTCTTGCCGCCGTCGCATTTCCCTTTGCCGCCGTCGTCTTCATCGTCGGAGCCGTCGTCCTCGGAGCCGTCGTCATCGGAGTCGCTGCTATTGGGAAACGGCGGCCGGTATATGGTTATAAAGGCAAAAGCCTTGACCGGGTTCTGTAGCTCTAGTTGGAACTCGTCTTCGGCGTTGGCGGACCCGGACACTTTGGCCTAGCGTTTGCTCCGAGGGATGGGCATGACTGGAGCGGCCGGGGCGTCGGCGGCATTGTTCGCGTTGGTGTCGTTGGTGTCATTGCTGGCGTTGTCGCTGCCCTCCGCGCTCTCAGTGGACGGACGCGGCTTCTTGGCTCGGCTCCTGGTGCTGGTAGGTGCCGCGGAACGCTTTTTGGGCGGCATCTTGATTGCGATCGTTGACGGACGCGGTGGTGTTGACGGTACAGTTGACAGAAGTTCTGGTGAATGATGTTTGGGGGAACAGGGAAAGACGCGTTCAAGGAAAAACACGCCGAAGTCATCAAGAGACGCGCCGAATGACGTTGGTACAAGGCTTACAGAAGAGCGGCCAATGGGGAGGACGCTTGGCGGCTGAACAGGGCTAGAAACGGCAAGAAAAAGCAAGTGGTTGTTTCGTAATTTACTGATTGCAATACTGGGGAGAACAAAACACGGACAATCGTCTGCCCTGGCACCAGGTTTACCAACTTGGGGATGATCATACGCGCAAGGCACACCGATTCATCCCACGACAGGTTCATTGTCTACCGACCCATCTATATGTCCTCAACACCCCTTAAAACAGACCAAACTGAGAATAACTAAACATCCTACAACAAACCCCTCGACACACCACGCTACATCGCGCTCTCGTCACCACTCTTACCGCACTCCACCTCAATCTGGAACGCCTCCAAGACCTTGTCCCCAAGCTCAATCGCTTCCTTCCTGCTGACCCGACTGCACACCAACAAGTGCGCCACATACGTCCTTGCGCCATCGGTGTATGTCCCCACCCTCTCCCCCGGCACACAGTAATCCACCGCAACGACAATCTTCTCCCTCAAGTCCGGCCGGCGCCGCTTCAGCTCCTCACATGGCGACAGCCCCGAAGACCATCTGACCACCCCGTCCTTTGGCGCAGGGATGTAGACCAGCCGGGACCAGTACTGCGCCCCCGCCGTCCTGCCCTCGACGGCGTGATCAAACGGTCGCGCGGCCATGCGCAGCCTGTCGGCATCGCCCACTGCGGCAAGCATGTGCGCGGCAAAGAAGTCCACGCCATAGGTGTGCCGCGACGGCACGCTGACCCGATACCCCGGCGGACGCGCATTGATCTCGATGAGTTTGCACACCGCCTTCTCCTCGGGCAGCACAGTGCCCGCCTCCCGCCTCACCAAATCCACCACCCCACTCTCTCCGTCTCGCTGATACTCCATCTGCGAACCCACCACCCTCGCCTCGACGTGGAACACCCCCGTCCGGAACCCTGCCTTGACTAACACCCCCCTGAGCGTCTCTCGGACGACCTCCTGTTCCCCGGCCGGCAGCGCGCTCGGCAGCGTCAGCGCCTCGGGGCTGAAGGTGTCATGCACGCTGGCACCGCGCGCGTCAGCCTGGCAGGGCGGCTCGTCGGCGATCTCGAAGAACAAGACCTGCCCGTCGAGGAGAACAAAGTTGGCGTCGATCTCGGGCCCGTCGAAGAAGGGCTCGATGACGGCCGCGCTGCCGTGGCGGGCCGTGGCCTTTTGCACAGCCAGCGCGAGGTCGGCTGGGTCCGAGACCTTGCTGACGCATTCTGATGACCAGCCCTTGGTGGGTTTGACAATGACCGGGAAGGCTGGGGTGAATGCCGCCGGCGGCTGGGTGGAGTTGGACGTGGGTGAGAGGAGGGCGTGGAGCTCGGCGACGCTCGAGACGCGGGCGGTCTGGCCTGGGGCATCCTGGAGCAGACGGGAGCGGTACTTGTCCACCGAGGTCTCGAACGCGGAGACGGGGCTAGTGGGGAGGTGAAGGGAGGAGGCGACGCGGGCGGTGGCGACGAAGAAGTTGTCCGAGAGGGTGAAGATGCCGTGGATGGGAAGGGGGTAGCGAGCGATGGAGGCGAGAATACGATCCACGACGCCGGAGTCTTCGGTCATATCGGTGGCGAGAAAAGCCTCACGATGCATCTTATTTTCGTCTGTGTCCGGTTGCAGCCAGTGGCCTTCGTCGTCGATGATTACGAGGTCAAGCCCGAGTGCTCGTGCCGCGCGGTAGACTGGCCCCCCGGCGGTGATGTTCGGCCGCCCCCTGATCAAGGCAACCCGCCTCCGAGCAATGGGATGTGACGTGAGCCATGGTGCGTCGTTGAGGCGATTCCGGAGCTCATGAGTCAATCCCAAAAGA
>FTEL01008887.1_pt1 | contig 10408 bp, 9 predicted proteins | sample 1658911 | NCBI WGS metagenome assembly FTEL01 (sample SAMEA3914869, study PRJEB12502) | metagenome | biome: forest; material: soil | place: USA | collected 2012-03-12 | depth 0.1 m
GGTGGAGATGCCTGATGATGAGGGCTCCTGGTCGGGGAGGAGCTGGGGAGGCTCGGGGCCGCCGCTGGGGAAGGTAAAGGCCTTTCTTCGGAGCGTCTTCTCGTGGATCATGGTGATCATCTCGCCACGGGATCGCTCGTAGGTGCGTCGGCAGAGCCAGAGGTTGAGGACCCCGGTCTGGGTCTTGACCAGTCTCGCAAAAAGGGTGATTCCGGCGTAGACAATGGCGGTGCGCTTGTCTGGCTGGTCAGAGGTAAGCGCGGCGAGCAGCTGCTTGAGCAGGACCGGCTCCGCGAGCTCAAGGGACGTCTCTAGAACCCCGAGGGCGGTGGTGACGATGAGATCGGCGCCATTGGCCTTCAGGAGCCTAGTGAACACGGTGCCGGTGACCTCCCGGAAAAGCATATGGAGTCTGCTGTGCTGGAATTCGTAGGCGAGAAACCAGACGTCTTCGTTGTGGAGCTGTCTCTGGTAGCCAATCTTGATGAGCGGCGCCATCCAAGAGACGCTCATCCACTGCCAGAGAGTGATGACGTCCTCGGGGCTCCGGACGGTGTGCGTGGGCACGTCAAACGGCTTCCCGATGCCGGTGGTGTCCAGCAAGGGGTCTCTCAGGGGCATGTTGAGCATCAGAATGACGGATGCCAGGGGGACGCAGACCCCGGCTGCCCAGGCAAGGGCGTAGGGCCAGCCACCGGAGGTCACCCCGGGCATGAGGGTGAGTACGGCCGCTTCGACAATAACAAGAACGCTGTTGATAATGAAAACGATGCTTGGGACCGTCCTAGGGCGCTCAATGGCCAGAACAAGTCCAGAAATGAGCTGTGCAGCCTCGTCAGCAACCAGGAAGCGATTCGGGAGGGAACTCAACCTGATAGGGCAACTTACATGCGGAAAAAGATATGTAAAATACAGCTGAACATGCTCTGGCCAAACCACAACACCAATGGCACCCAGCACAACAGCGCCCACGCTCAACAGCAAAATCGACAACGTCCACGCGGTCCACGCCTTGCCGTTCAACACCCGGCCCGCGCCAGCCTCGCCGTCAGCGACATTCGTCCCAGACGGCAGCGCATCCTCCTCAGCCGCGAACCTGCGCAGCCAAAGCGGACGGCGAGCCTTCCACACCGGCCCAACACCGTAGCAGAGCGCCACGGCACCGACAGCAACCCACAGCGGGACATGGCCAATGACGCCGAGGCACTCCCGGCTGAACTGCCCGCGCGAAGGAATCTAGACAGCCAATTCGTGTCAATTGCGAATTCGAAAGGAGGGGTCGCAGCGATCGGGATCTGGTGTAACACTCCCAAAAAAAAAAAACGTACCCAGATTTTCTGGCAACAGCGGTAACAAGGCCACAGGGCGTCCCGCCATCCCGTGTCGTGAAGGGCGGCAAGGCCCATCATCGTCGGCGGTCGGTCTTATGACAAGGCTCTCCGAGAACAAAAAACCGAGGGTTTCTGGGGCCAATTGAATGCGAGACACACAAAGGAAAAAGAAAACTCTATCCAGGAGACATGAAAACGGGGCCGCAGGGGAGCGGGGGGGATGGATATACCAAGTTTAGAGAGAGGAGGAGAAAGCGCCGAGCAGCCGAGCAGGGAAGAAGCCGTGATCGGAGACAACCGCACCGCCCGGAGAACGAGACGTTCTGGTTCCTCCGCCTTCACCGACAGTTGCACCCAGCGGACGAAGCCATACACGGAGGGGCGGGGGGAGTGAGTGGATGGCGGAGAGACGGTGACACCCGCGGGGAGCCAGGGGGGTATCACTGCCGGACGCTGGGCTGGGGCGATCGACACTTGGAACCGTTGGCGCGCGCGGGAGGGGGGGAAAGGAGCACGATGGGGTGTCGAGAATGAGATACAAGCATGCGCGGTACTGTGGCATGCGGGTGTGTGTGCGGGAGGTGCGCGATGCAGAGACGCAGAAGACGCATGCGGCTTGGCTTCGGGAGGCATACCCGGGGCGCACCAACCCCCCCCTTCAGGGCTCCAGGACCAACCAGCACCAACCAGCTGCTGAAACGGCGGCACGGCGACCCACCGGCGCAGCGCCGCGGGGGGCTAAACAGCGCAGAAAAAGCCGTCGCACTCCCCTCCCTGCTGTGCGATAACGTTAGCGTACCAGCGACGCTTCGCGGGGATCTGTCCACCTCGATCTGTTCCACCGAGCGAGACACCCCTCCCCGCATATGCCGCTCGAGGAGGGGGGTTGTAATGGGCCAAAAAAGAACCAGGGTATTCGATTCAAGAAAAATCCAAAAGAACAAAAAAAAAACAGGACTCCCAACCCCTGCCGCAAAGCAGCTGCATGAACACATTAACGTGAATAACCCCATCCCTCCATCCCCTCCCGCCAGTCCCCAGTAGGTACCGTACCGGACCTAGGGACCTGAGTTACCCAGGGGCCTTCCCGGTTTCTGCCCTGCCCAAAAAGCGCCAAAATATGTCCGAAATGTCCAGGTGACCCCCCAAAGATCCCAAAAAGCACCCCACGCCGCAAGAAGCAAAACAGTCCCGCCACACCACGCGCAGCCAGGGCTTGCTTGCTTGACCGCCCCCTCATCATGCCATGCCATGCCCTGCCCCGGCCCGCGCAAAAATTGTACAGACAAGTAACAAGTGCCGCCCGCATTTTATATAGGTATGCCTTTCTCCGTCCCATCTCCGAACGGACACATGCCGTCCTACCGCGCGGCGCGGCTCACCGCCGCTTTGGTTTCTCCCACCACCGCCACCAGCTTGACCCCGCGCGCTACCTCTGCGGTGGCTGATGCCATGCAGCTCCTCCCGGGTATTGTTGCTGTCCTGGGTACTGTGGCTGGCCGGGGTATTGCTGCTGCTGCTGCTGCTGCTGCTGCTGTGCCGGGTATTGTTGCTGTTGCTGTTGTTGCGGCTGCTGGTTATAAGGCTGATACTGCGGGTTCGGCGGCGCGGTGGTCGCGACGGGCGTCCCGCCCATCTCTGCCGCCGCAGCGGTCGAGCCCGTGGGGAAGAGGTGCTGGCTGGCGTCCAGCTCCATGGGCGCCGCGGGCGGCGGCGGCGACGGCGCGAGTGTGCCGGCCGGGTAGGACAGGTGGGCCAGGTGGGCGGGGGACTCCCAGTTGAAGGAGCCGGTTTGCGGGTCGGGCGAGGGACCCCATTCCTTCTTGGGCCAGGTGCCGGTTGTCGGCGGGCTGCCGTAGTAGGCTGTGGACTCGCGGCCGAAGTGCATTGAGGAGGGCTGTGAGTGCTGGGGCAGCATTGGGTGCGACTCCTCGCCTGCTTTCTTGCCGCGCCGGAACATGAAGTAGGCGAAGCCTGCGAGCAGGGCGATGCCGCCGATGGCGCCGACGACGATGCCTGCGATGACGGCGGTCGAGAGGCCGCTGCTTGCCTGCCCGCCTTGGTTGTCGCCTGTTTGTGTTGCCGTTGACGTCGTTGCCGTGGCTGTGCCGGTGCCGGTGCCGGTGCTCGAGCCCGTCGTGGCGTCGGTGGTCGTCGCCGATGCGCTCGTTGCGCTCGTTGTGCTGGTTGAGCTGGTTGAGCTCGTTGAGGTGGTTTTGCTCGAGGTCTGGCTCGAGGTGGATTTTGTGGAGGTCGTCGTGGTCGATGTGGCAGCATTCGCAGCCGCCATGAAGTCGTCCTCGTTGATGGAGATGGGTGTCGCCGAGGTGGTGCATGCGCCGGACATGGTCGAATAGACCGTCTTCAGGTCACCCGGGGAAGACTTGCCGATGCATGCCGCGGCGAGGGTGATGAAGTTGCCTCCATTCCGGCACAGGCAGGAGTTTGTCGCGGCGACGGTGCTGGACTGGCACTTGGAGGTGGCCGCGGCCTGGTCGAGGCACTTTTGCGAGCCTGTCGGGTAGAAACCGAAGTCGATGGTGCCATCAGCTTGCGCGGCCGCGACCATCAGCAGCCCGACAAGCACTGTCGGGAGACCCCGTCTCCTCCCGAAGCCGACCATTTTGGAGCTGGAAATTGCGACGAGCGGCGGCCGTATCGGTGGTCAATGGCGGCCGGCGGGTGGCGGGCGGCAACCAAATGGATGTCCCAGTTCGCAGATGGGCCAAGCTAGGTTTGGGCGAGCTGGCGCGGTGCGTGTTTCGGCTGCGACGTCGGTCTCGTGTCGGCGTCTCGTGTCCGTGCCGTCGTGAATGGAGCGCAGTGAGTGGGCGTCCGGAGAAGCAGACAGACAGGTTGACGAACACAAGGAAAACAGATAGAATTGCAGTGGCAGGGAGTGTTGGCAAAAAACAACGAGACGGCGAAACCAACCCCCCAGCAAAGGTGAGACCCCAGAAGCGGGTGGGCATCCAGGGAAAACATGGCCGGGTTCTGGATTCGCGGCCGGGCAGTCTGCCCTCCCTCCCCGGCTGAGGCTGAGCTCCAACGGTGGGTCCAACAACCCCAAAGCTTGTCCGCTGGCGCAACCTCCAAGGAGCCCAAGCCCCTGCCGCTAAACATTCGCTGCAAATGCTGGAGCCTCGTCTCGATTCCGATTCCGACACCGACACCGACAATGTATTCATCATCAAACCCCAGCATCCAGCACGGTGCGAGTGATATCTGGCTGCTGGCGCCCTGGAGGAGGCAGGCATCGGCTTGCGAGCCAGAATTCATATTTCATCCCATTTTATTCTGCAGTGTTGGCCGTCCCATCTCCCAGGTCAGTGGGCCGGACCCCAGTCAACTCAACGGGCCGGGCGTGTTGGTGTGTTGCGTGCATTCCCACTGCCGACCCTTCAATTTCAAGGGCACTGTGCCGCGCTGGAATGCTCGCCTTTCCAGATTGTTCTAAATTGGACGCTTCGCATGCGTGGCTGGACGTAGAGTTTGTGGTTCCTGTCTCCACGGTCAATGGCGTTTCTTTGTCCTCTGCGCATTTCGCCCTGGATCCAGAATAGACCCTCTCGTCAGCCTCCAAGTGTGGCAGCACGGTGCCAACATGCCTGAGGGAGAGAATCCAGCAGCTTCGCCCTCCTCAGCGCAGCAAACCGGCTCTCCCAAAGATCAGCAAAGCCCCACAAGCAGCCTCCAAAAATGGGTTAGCCTTGGCTATTTTTGGTAGGTCGCCGCAACCCTCGAGCACCCGCAGATGGGATTCGCGGGACTGCGAGGATCTGCGGGGTCGTCCGTCAGCATCATTTGGCATCCATTGCCATTCTCGAGCCATTCATTGCCGGCCCTGCGATCCTCCGCCCTCGAGCTACCAGATGCGCAGTCAGGCTGCCGTGAAAGCCAGCTTGGGCGAGCTGCTGGATTGTTAAGCAGCCGACCAGGGGTACTGTAACCTTGAAGTTGAAGAGAACTTCATTTGTTGTGTGCTGTGTAAACAGACCGGATGCAAGGAGCATTTGCAGGCCAGATCCTTCCGCTTTTCTCGGTCCTCAAAGGCATACAGGCAGCATCCAGGCACAGGCTCTGGGTTGTCCCAGGTTACGACCTGCTGCTGGCCGACCAAGACAGCAGCTCCCCTTCTCGCTGTTTGTTGCTGCGCAGCCCAGCACCAGCGTGGCTTCCAAGCAGACATATTCCGTACTGGTCGACGCTGGCTCGGCCGCTCCCTGGAACAGGCAAGGGCCGTGTTCGTCCGGTGAGAACTCGCATTGGCCAATCAGACCCCAACACCAGACAACCCAGCACTTGCCTTTCAAGAGAGAGCCGAGGACCCACATCCGCCATGACTGCCCGATGACGTAGGAGCATCCCGAGGGGAGAGCCAGGTTGAGGGAGCCACCAACACCAGACAAACGAACAACCGGACAGCACTTTTGAGGCCCTCTCGACTCTGGCATTCCATCGACAAGACCACCGAGTACCGAAGTCACACCGAGAACACCATGGCTCCCGGAATCGCCATCGCCACCACCAACGAGGTGATGGAGAGCGCCGTCATCCAGGCGCCGCTCTCGCACGTCTGGCACCTGCTCAAGCTGCCTCACTTCCACCAGTTCTTGTCCGCCATCAAGTCGTCCGAGGTCATCAAGGGCACCGCCGCCGAGACCGATCTGGTCAAGTGGACCTTCAAGGACGGCAGCGTCGTTGAGGTCAAGCAGGACGAGCACAGCAACCTCGACCACTTCATCACCTACTCCGTCATCAAGAGCGACCCCGACCTGACCTACTCGGGCGTCGTCAGCACCATCCGCTGCTGGCCCATTACCTCGGGCGACCTCGAGAACAGCACCTTTGTGCGCTGGACCTCCAAGTTTGCGAGTGATGCCGATGTTGGTGCGTACACGTTTCTCGCTTGCCGTCCCAAGACGACCAACTAACCGTGTCCAGCCGTGATCGAGGATGCCAAGTACAAGCGCCGGGACGCCCTGAAGGATCTCGGAGCGGCGGCCGTCAAGATGGCCAAGGAGCACTCCTCATAGGTGGGAGCCGTGATGCCGGCTTCTGTCTCTTGGAGCAGCTTTAAGTAAGGACGGCTGGCCTTGTTTGTTCTGTCTTCCGAACACATCATAAATTCGCGTGGGAAGTCTTCTCGTTCGGAGTCCCGTGGGAAAACTGTAACGTTATTTGCGGACGGAGTTGACGAGAATATTAAATACGCAAGTTGCAGTGGCTTGTGGCCGTTTGTTGAACAACCATCAAGAAGCTGTCATGTGGTTGACCATCTCGAAACTTGAAAGAATAACATGCCTCGTGGCCACAACTGCGTGTCCTCTGACTCCTGAGCCACCCCCTGACTCAATCGCGCCTTTGTCAGCTAGTTACCACTCTCCTTGATTCAACGAAGTGCCGACGGCAGCAACAAGGTGGGTATAAGAACTGATCAACATCCTCCGCAATTCTGGTCACTTTGCAAAAGCCAGACAGAGAGGACATTCAGAATACCAGCTCGCCCATCACACCTCCATCCAGCATTTATACCGCGTGTACTCGGCCACCCGATTGTCAAGCACTCCTTGCTTGACCGACCGCGCCATCAAATAACCGACCCCATAACCTACAAATCATCAAAGCAACGAGCACCCGACCAACCATAGCCAATACACTCACCCAGCCAACAACACCCCCAACCAACAAAACAAAAATGTCCTACATCGTCTACCCCCCCGTCGCAACCGCCAACGTCTTCATCCCCCAAGTAACCACCTACGCCAGGTAAGCCACCAACCCCTCTCCCTTTTTCCAATATGTACTCACAGCTAACACCCCAAAAAAGCTCCCAAACCCCCCCAACACAGGGCATCCTCCTCCCAAGCAACCCCATCAGCTACTACGCCCAGCCTGCACCGCCCCCGCCGCCTCCGCCCATCATTCTTGGCGTGCCTGTCCAGACGACCACGGCTGTCACAGCAGCGGTATGTTTTCCACCGCCTCCGCCTCCTCCTCTTGCGCCGCCGGTGGTGGTGGCTGGGATGCCGTGGCCTGTGAGGGGGTTGCCTTTGCGGGTTGCTCCGTGATACATCGTTCATACATACATGCATACATGACTGGGGTGGGGGGTTGGGAGATATAAAACCATCTGAGATAAGGGTTGCGGAGCGGGGAGTTCTGGTTTGGGTCAAGGGTGTGCTGAGGGTTGGCTACTTAATGGCTGGGTGAATTTGCTCGCTGTGGTTCTTGCGGGAGGGTTCTGGTGGGCTTCTTTCTGCTTGAGGCATGCATGCGGGTAGGGTCTGCGGGCTGCTGGAGGGGTGCATCGTTAGGAAGCTTACCGCATACATACCTGTTTATGCTCAGGGGCTGAGGTTTTGCTGCACGCGGATTTCCGTCTCGGGAGGCTGGTTGAGTACCTACCTACTGGGTCATGCATGTCCTGTTTTTTCCACGGCTAGCTCTGGTCAGTTTCCTGCAGGGTAATGTTGGTGTCCATGGCTTGGTTAGCTAGAGGTTTATGTGGCATGACGGAGTTTGATTGCTGGACTGTCATGTCTTCTTCCATTCTGTGCCATGATTGGTGTATGATGAGATTTCTCTTGGAGGTGGTTGAAAACTGATAGTGATCTTGGGAACTTGGAGCGATAACAGCTCTCTAATGTGCTAATTAGTCGAACAGACTGAGGTGTTGCTGCTCCCACAGCCGGCAGTGCTTCATGCATGCAGAACTGTGTCTGATTACACTCGACAGCGCTGCACCTCGCGGTGAAGCTGGGCGACCTGGTCATCACGCGCTTGCTTGTAAAGAGTGGGATTGACGTTGACATCATGGACAACAGTGGCAACACGGCGCGAATGGTTGCCGATAAATCGGGCCACCGTCAGATCGTGGATCTGCTGAAGGACAACTGGGATGGGGACCCTTCATGGTTACTACTTCATGATGACTGGAAGAGCGGGCAGTAACGGCTTGGTCATCCAGTCTGCAGTGATTCCCGGAAGGTATATAGCTGGCTTCAACCCCCCAACTCATCATCTTTCTTCTGATTATCTGGCCTTCTTTCCATCTAATTCCCTCGCCTCTCTTCCATCTGATTTTCTTGCCTCGCCTCGCCTCCCCAACCGAACTTTTTCTTCTCTCGCTTTCCTCGCGGCTTCTCTCGTCGCTCCCCTCGCCGCTTCCCTCGCCGACAACATGGAGGAAGTCAAGTGGACCACTTGGCGCCCAGAGCCCGTCACGATCACGAGGCATCCGCTCCAGGATGAGTCCGGACGCTTCACGGAGCCCCCGGCGGTGAAGTGGCCGCTCACCGTATACAGCATGGAGGAGCTGGAGTTCGGCGCCACCCAGGGGCTATATAATGCCTTCTTCTACAATGGGCCCGACGACGACACTTGCAGAATCCTGGGCGCCTTTTGGCAGCATCTGCCGGAGAGTGGCCAACTCCTGATCATGGCCGAGATCGTGTACCTGTCCTGCCACAAGGATCCCCTGGGCAGTCTGCGGCAGCTCGCGGACTTTCTCATCGAGGCCATCATCAAGCCTTGTAAGTCACCAACTGCAACACCGCCGCGAAGTGGAGAAAGCCGAGCCAGCGCCTGACACCTATGACTCTACAGTGACGGCGGCGAATGTGCAAAACGGCCCCTTGTTTATCGAGACCGGTCACGAGGTCTGGGACAAGACCGTTCCCCTGGAGCCGAGATATGACTGGACGAACGGAGCCGTCGCCCTGAGGGAAAGGGTTCTCAAAAGGGACGGCCACCGATGTGTACTGACTGGCTTGGTCGACGTGAGACGGTTCCTTGAAACGGTATGTTGGTTCCTACATCTACTGGCACTCCCGGCACTGCTCAAACATGTGAGCTCCTGACGGCTGACGCGAAGGACAATAGGACCGGGGTGACCGACTTGGAGTCAGCTCTGGCGAGACTCGATGCGCCTATATTCTTCCCTTTGCGCTCTCCCACGCACCAACGCCGTCCAGGGTATGTTTGGAGTGAACTCTACCACGATTAGCCGGGGCAATTAAACAGCTAACACGACGACAGACCGAGGACTTGAACATCACCTGGCGGGCGCTGTACCGCTACTTCCCATACCTTCAAGGCCGCATCGGCTGGCACACGATCTGCTCGCCGGCGAACACCATCACCCTTTCGGCGTTTGAATATCGGGAGTTCGTTTCCTTCAAGTCCGAGGTTGTGCCCGACAACAGCGAGAGGCGCACGTATCACTGCCACAGCTTCAAGCCTCGTCCGGCGGCGACTCTCGGTATGAAGATTAGGGGGGATACTTACTTGCCTCTCCCACCGACTGTCGTCATGGAGAACCACAGCAGCGACGAGACCCAGATGCCCAACCCACTCTTTCTTTTCACGCATTCCCGGCTCGCCCGGATTGTGCGGGCCACCAGGGTCGGTTACAAGCAAGAGTATTATACATAGAAGCGTTGCTGGAACCATGTTTCTCGTCGCGCCAGCCCGACCGATTCGGGCTGACTGCTGGTCGTTGGATATTGGGGTCGATATAGAAGGACGACGAGAAAAGGGGGTGGGGAATCCAAAGTGTTATTCTAGTTCAATACAAAATGTCGGCCTAACAAGGATAACCGAGAGGTTTCCAGAAGAATCTTCCTAGGCGTTTCGCAAAGATGCCCGAGTCTCAGGACAGCACACCAGTGTTGAGACATAAGTTCTGTGTCATTCTCTTCCCCATCGTTTCTAAGCACGACCACCGAACGGCTCCCTGCCCTCCCCCCCTGCCCTTCCCACAAAGCCAACACCCCCTATTCCTGACTCGATCTCGGCTCAACAGGATGTGCCTTCGTCACAACCTTCGTCTTGACCCCGTCGCCGCCCGCCCTCCGGCTTTTCCGCACCCTCCTGATCTCAGCAAACAGCGCCACAGCCATCCACAACGCCCAGATAATCGCCGCCACAATGACATACACCCTCGTAATGTACGCCGACGCGCCCGAGAGGTACAGCCCCAGCCCGCCGTTGACGATCCCCACCGTGACGCCGACCCGCCCGATCGTCAGGTGCACGTACGACCAGACCTGCCGCCGCTCGACCCGCTTGTACAC
>FTEL01010477.1_pt1 | contig 10405 bp, 4 predicted proteins | sample 1658911 | NCBI WGS metagenome assembly FTEL01 (sample SAMEA3914869, study PRJEB12502) | metagenome | biome: forest; material: soil | place: USA | collected 2012-03-12 | depth 0.1 m
GCGTTGCTCTGCCCCTCACCACCACGCCCCTCCCACCCCCTCCCCCGCACAGAACAGCAGAGTGGCAAACAGGGCGGCAACGAGAAAAAAACACACGCTGACATGGCTCCTCCCAGTTCGATACCGCGCGGTGGGTGTTCCTCGACACGCTGGGCTGCGGCCTCGAGGGCCTGCGCTTCAAGGAGTGCTCCAAGCTCCTGGGCCCCATCGTCCCCGGCACCACGGTCCCCTCGGGCACCCGCGTGCCCGGCACCGACTTCGAGCTCGACCCCGTCAATGGCGCCTTCAACATCGGCGCCATGGTCCGCTGGCTCGACTACAACGACTGCTGGCTCGCCGCCGAGTGGGGCCACCCCAGCGACAACCTGGGCGCCATCCTGGCCGTCGCCGACTGGGCCACGCGCACCAACAAGGCCGGCAAGACCAAGGTCGCCGGCGGCAAGATCTTCACCGTCCGCGACGTGCTTGAGGCCATGATCAAGGCCCACGAGATCCAGGGCTGCCTCGCCCTGCTCAACTCGTTCAACAAGGTCGGCCTCGACCACGTCGTGCTCGTCAAGGTCGCCAGCACCGCCGTCGTCAGCAAGATGCTCGGCCTCAGCCCGCAGCAGACTGCCGACGCCATCACCCACGCCTGGGTCGACGGCCAGAGCCTGCGCACCTACCGCCACACCCCCAACACCATGTCGCGCAAGTCGTGGGCCGCCGGCGACGCCTGCCAGCGCGCCGTCAACATGGCCCTCAAGGTCCTCCAGGGCGAGACCGGCATCCCCACCGTCCTCTCGGCCCCCGTCTGGGGCTTCTACGACGTGCTCTTCAAGGGCAAGAAGTTTGAGTTCCAGCGCCCCTACGGCAGCTACGTCATGGAGAACGTGCTGTTCAAGGTGTCGTATCCTGGTGCGTCTACCCCCTTTTATTTGGGTTGGAGAATTGTTGCTGACCCGTTACTACCCGCAGCCGAATTCCACTCGCAGACCGCCGTCGAGGCCTCGGAAAAGATCTTCGCCCAGCTCAAGGCCATGGGTAAGTCGGCCGCCGACATCAAGGCCGTCACCTGCCGCACCCACGAGGCCTGCATCCGCATCATCGACAAGCAGTTCAAGCCCATGGACAACTTTGCCGACCGCGACCACTGCATCCAGTACATGTGCTCCGTCATGCTCGTCTACGGCCGCCTGACCGCCGGCGACTACCCCGACGGCTCCGAGGCCGCCACCTCGCCCCTGGTCGAGTCCCTCCGCAAGAAGATCAAGTGCGTCGAGGACCCCCAGTTCACGGCCGACTACCACGACCCCTCGCTCCGCACCATCAGCAACGGCCTGACGGTCGAGCTCAACGACGGCACCGTCCTGCCCGAGGTGGTGGTCGAGGCCCCGCTCGGCCACCGCCTCCGCCGCGAGGAGGCCAAGCCCCATATCCTGGCCAAGTACAAGCGCCACCTCGAGCCCCACTTCAGCGCCGACAAGGTGCAGCAGCTCATCGAGCTCGGCCAGAACCCCAAGAAGCTCGAGGCCATGTCGGTTGATGAGTATGTCGACCTGTACGTCCGCAAGGACAGCCCGTTCGTCAAGGGGCAATAGACGTGTGCCCTCTTGTTCGATGTAATGTGTATAGATGATGGAATTTAAAAAAAGACGGACTTGGCATACATCCCTTTGTTCTCATTGTTACACAGTGCCTATTGTGAGGAAGATGGGGGAGGACCTCGTGATAACGCCCGCCCGCCGGTTCCAGACTCCAAAGCGTGGCTGTCCTCCCCGCCATCTGACTAACTACCCCCTGCCCCATCCTCGTGTCCTCCCCGGTTTCAACATGCCTGACAAGGCCTGGTCTGGTCTGGAATCAAAATTAAAAACGCCCACGAAACGCCATGAGAATAGACAGACGGGAGATGTACCCCGTGCCTCCCCTCCCCCCCTCCCTGTCCTGCTCTCCTGGGAGACGTACCCTTTGCCTGCCTGCAAGCTGTAATCCCTTCCCGGTCTGGAGGCCACCCCGCCACCGCCGCTGTTCTGCGTTGTGATCTGCATTTCGCGCGTGCATTCGCGCGTGCACGATGTGGGAGAGAGAGGAGGTGGGAGCTCCGCCGGTGCAAGCCACCCGCCACAACGGCGATCGTTACCCAGAAGCCGTTTGGCGTGGGCGGCGGGCTCAGCTTCTGTGTGAGCGCGGGGGAACACGATGCTTCCGCGCCCCACTCACCAGCACCACATTTGGGGGGGGAGGGGAGGGGGATGTTTTGGCGGGCTGGGCTGGCCGGTTTGGGACGGCTGGTTTGGGCTGGCTGGTTTGGGCTGCCTGCTTGGGGGGATGCAGGTGACGGCACGTGGCGGCATTGGCGCCGTTGATGGTGCTGCTGGGTATGGAGGGAATGCAACGGGTGTGGTCGTCGCCGCCGCCATCAGGAGTCAGGCGAGGGGGGGAGTCGGCAGGAGTCGGTGGAGATGAGCAGCATGGGGGTGAAGGGGATCGGCTTACAGCACTAGGCACACGTACCCGGCCGGAGGAGGTGGTGAGGTCCTGCAACTCCATGCTCGATGTGCAGACAGACAGACTCGCCGGACCGTCAGCGATACCAAAGCTGACGAAGCATGGAGGGTGTGTGCGCGCGCCGATGGCTTGGGACTGCTGATTGTGATGTGTCAGTTGAGAACCTCGCGGGGTGTTTTACCCGCCCCGCCACCAGCTGCCACTGTCCACACCACACAGAATCAGTTAGGTGGTTAGGTGCCGTTGTATAGACAGGGCTGGGCCCCTGGATCCATGGTCGCCCCGATCGATCGCCAAGCCCTGTCTGGTGGTACATGATCCCTGTCGACCTGCTGTGGAAGCAGCTCAGCTGGGTTTAGTTTAGTGAGCGAGGTGCTGTTGGTGGGTTTCCCCGCACAGAGGAGGAGTTGGTGGGTGGGTGGGTGGTGGTGTCAAGGTTGGGAGGAAGAAGGATGTTTTTGTCTCCACACCCTCTTCGGAGGGAATACATAGATTTTTTTGTTTTGGAGAGGATGCAGACGGAGTGGCGGGGTCGAGGTTGTCTTGTCCAATGCCGCGGCTGCTGGGCTCGTCAGATACGGACAAGTACCGTACGGGTTGTTGACGGACACGAAGCACGCGCAGGAGATAGGTAACGCGGGAGCAAGGGGGTGGGGGGTGCGAGACGGGTTGCGTCGTTGGTTGGTTTGGCAAAGAACCCTCCGGTCCCCCCGAAGCGAGGTCCAAGACAATGGCTCGACTAATCTATGTTTTGCAGTCGAGTGTTGATCTCTGGGGATCGTCTGGGGAAACAGGTTTCACGGGGGAGGCGGGAGAGGGGGAGAGCTCTTAGCAAGCACCAGTCATGAGACGGTGTGTCCCAGATTGAGGTCCACGAGTTCCTGGTTTGCTTGTCAACAGCTTTTCCGGGTTTCCGGTTTTCGGCTCGTTCTCTCCCTGTCCTCTCCCCCCTCCCATCCCCGCGCATTCGCCTCCTTCGTCTGGTCTAGACACGACACAACAGCGGTGCAGGGAAACAACCACCAGGCTGACAAGGTAGCTGCATTAGCCCTGCATGAACGACAGGCATGGGGCACATTCGCTCGTAAGCACATCCTGGAGGGTTTTCACGAAGCAGACGGGTACAGATTACTCGCGCCGCCCATGTATCAGCCACGGGGGGAGGAGGAGGAGGAGGAGGAGGGAGGTTGGGCGGCGTGGGAGACTAAGCGCAGCTATTGATACGGGCCGGCCGGGTCTCGCCGCGCCGGCGAGCTTCAAACCCAGCTCACTCGCCCTACCCCTGACCCTCGCTCGAGTCACAGCAAGCAGCATGGGGCATCAGCAGCCCACATATCTACCTCGTGCCTCCCTGGATGCGTCCTGATCCATCCGTATCCTGTCTGTTTCCTTGCCTTTGCGAGTCTCGTCTGTCTCCTCTCCCATCTCCAAGCAAAGCAGGCTGCCAAGTATACTGCAACCTCGCCAGGTCTTTTACACACATATAATCAACCCCATTGTCCAGTGATATACTCCACAAGCCGGCACCATGAATGCGTGCTACTGCTCAAACTACTACGTATGTGGGCCGCCGCGGCATGTTGCATGGTCTGTCTGCCTTGGTTGACGAAGCTAACTTTCTCCCGTGCCCCCTTGGCTAGTCCGCCATCAGGTGCACCAACACGGTGGGCAAGTTTGGTCAGCGGTGTAGACTGTGCACAGTGAGTGTCTCTGATCAATACCACCTCTCACCGCCCCTCCTTTCCTTGGTCGTTACTGACCCGCCGCCCCCTTTTCCTGCAGGTTCTCAAGAGCGGAGCCTCTCTCACACCCGGTCTGCTTCCCGATGACTGCCTCTGGCTCACAGCGACGTCCAGCAGCGACGAGGAGCGCGACGACAACTCAGACAACGGCTCCATCACGTCCCGGCGGCCATCCTGGATCTTCTCCCGGTTTTCATTCCCCTCATCGCCAACCTCAAAAGTAGCACCGGACGCGGGGAATAAATGGAGGAAAGTGTCGTCGGCGTCTAATTCGAGAACGTGATGGGTCGTGGGTGCCTTGGTCCGCGTGTTGAAGGAGTGTTTCTGCTGTGTGTGTTGTTCCCCGGATTTCGAGTAGGAGGGCCCGACTGACTGACCGACGGGCGGGCTCGGGGACATCATCTCGGTTTGCGCATTCCTGGAGTGTACGAATATTTTTTGTAGTTCCCTTTTTATAAAAATGCAGGCCGGCACCCAGATTGGACAAGTAACATACATCCCTCGCGTCATTACTCCCAAGCCAGACAATATCCAAAACGCCCAAACCTATGTCATAGTATCATATCCCGTAGCAAATGCTTCCAAGCCCATACCCATTGACCAAACCCGTGACCCGCCCATCCATCATAACCACCCGCCTGTTCCTCACCACAACCGTCGTTGGTAATAGCCCCTCTCTTCGCCCTGCGAGAGCCTCATAATCTCTTCCTTGATACGGCGCCGCCGCTCGGCTCGGCTCATTGGCTTTTGTGGCTGGTCTGTCTCATCTCCAGTCGTGGACTTGCCCTTCCCGCTTTGCCTGCTGCTTGTCCCTCGTGCTCTCTCCGCTGGCTCCTCATTGTGTTTCGCAACGGGTTGTTGTTTGCTGACTCCAAGTGCCTGCTTGGATGACTCTTCTGCAACTGTGGGCTTGATTTCGATAGTGTTTTGCCCCCCGTGCTTGGCCTCCCCCCCACCGTCGTCGAGGACGACTATGCTGCCGTCTGCTAGTTCTGTGGTCGACTGCTTGAACCGGTCCGGGAGGAAGACTTTGGGCGACGGCCGTGGCGAAGGCTTGATGGCCGCGCGGAGGTCTCGTAAGGTGCGCTGCTGGATGACATAGCCGCTGAGGAACAGAGCAGCGGTGCAGAGGAAAACTAGAACCGCTTGTCAGCATACGGGAGACTTGAGGCAATGTGGGCCATGCATGATCTGGCTGCGCATGGTGCTACGGCAGACTGCAGAGGATGGATGGCAGACGTCGGCGGGTAGTTGACAAAACGGCAGATTGCATACCTATGCTGGCGGTGACGGCAACTGACACCTGCCCCGACGTGAGGAGCATATCGGTATTCTTCTTGACTTTCCAAATGCAAGGCAGCGGTCGTGTAAGGCCTCTTTCGACAAGCAAGTGGATTGAAGCCGCTAAGATGGTGGACCAGAAGCTGTGTCCACAGAAACTATGGATTTAACTCAGATGGGACATTTCGAGAATCAGGCAGATCCAGCATGGGATTCTGGTTCGGCATGCCCCCCTGGTCACCGTGCCCCTCACCGAACTAAACAAAAGGCGTTGTTGGAGGGGCAACCAATCCTCCAGTCCATCCTTATCGCTTATCGGCGGCCCCACCCTAGCTCTGGGATGCAGGGAAGCAAGGCTTGTGGAGCCAGGCAGTTGCTTTGGAATAAACATCGAATCGTCGCCATCGAAATTCGAGGACGAAAGTCAAGACCCTCCCTTCCCGCATCCGCTCGACACACCACAACGCCAGCGCACCTACCTCACCTACGGCCATGAGCAAACCAGCCTTCCACCGCGCCGACGAACGGCGCTTCCTCGACGAGCGCGGCAGCTCCGGCCCCCTCGCGCCGAACGGGCTCAACCCAGCCACCATCCTCGAGAAGGCGGTGCGCGAGCGCATTGTCGACAGCTACTTCTACAAGGAACAATGTTTCGGCGTCAACGAAGCCGACATTGTCGACCGCGTCGTCGAGCACGTCGACTTCATCGGCGGCGTCTCCGGCACCGTGCAGAAACCCACTCCCTTCCTCTGCCTCGCCTTCAAGCTGCTGCAGCTCGCGCCCAGCGACGCCATCCTCGACGAGTACCTCAACTTTGGCGGCGAGAAGTTCAAGTACCTCCGCGCCCTCGCCGTGTTTTACATCCGCCTGACGAGGACGGACAAGGATGTTTTTACCAGGCTGGAGCCGTTTCTAGAGGACCGACGGAAGCTGCGCAGGAAGGGGAGGAACGGGACTAGTCTGACGTACATGGACGTGTTCGTTGACGACCTTTTGACCAAGGACCGTGTGTGCGCGACGAGTTTGTGGAAGATGCGGAAAAGGGATATTCTGGAGGACTTGGAGATGCTGGAGCCGCGCGTCAGTCCCCTTGGTGCGCTCGAGGATCTGCTGGAAGAGGAGGATGAGGCGATGCAAAACGGGGATGATGCGAACGGAGACGGTCATGAGCACGATAGCGGCTCCGTCAGGTCCAGATCCGTATCGAGGTCGAGGTCGAGGTCGAGGGCAAGGTCAGACTCACGATCGCGATCACGGTCACGCTCGAGGTCAAGATCCGCGAGCGGGCGCTCCAACCACGACAGGATGGACCTCGACGAGCCAGCCGGCCAGCGATCTCCTGGCGAAAGAAGCCCATGAGACGAAGCTACCACACCCCGAGACCAAAACACCAAACCCCATTACGTCGAGGCCGCTTCTGCGGAGAAGTGTCCGTGACGCAAGTTCGGGAAACCTCACACCGCTTCCCTCTCAGGCGGCGGTAGGCTCCAGGTGCCTATATCATTGCCCTTCCTCGCCTTAAACCCGGGCAGCCCAAGAGAGCCGCCTGCCGGAGACGATGAAAGGCCTCCGAGCCTATGGCCGGAAGCAAGATGGAAGCCAGAAGAGGGTATGTACCGAAACCCGGCATCTCAGCCATTGCCGGCAATCACCTGGGCCAGTGCGATGAAGCGCAGCATCGCTCACTGACTGGATTCACGAGAAGCGCCCTGCAGACCCGCGGCACAGGATGTAGCCGTGCCAGAGTAATCCCCAGTCAGGTGTGCGTTGGATGGTTCGTACACTTCATGTCATATTATACATAGGTAGATTGCGGCGAGCGCCGGAATCAACAGATCACACCTGGGCCAACAGTACCGTTGCCATCACCTCGCCGCATATGTGCCGTTGAGTGTCCCCGCGACAGCTTCCGCTACCTCAAGCAGCCGGGCGTCATCCCAGTACTGCCCGATCAGCTGCAAACCTGCCGTGCCAGGCCCTTCAGCGCCAACACCTCCCGTGGTCTCCGATGCAACCGGCATCGGAATGCTGATAGCGGGCAGCCCAGCCAAGCTCGCCGGCACCGTAAACACATCATTCATATACGCGTCCACCGAGGTCTGGTTCAAGACATCCTCCAGCCGCGGCGCCAGCGTCGGCGCCGTCGGGCATAACAAGAAGTCCACCTCCTCCGGACCCCACTTATCCTCCATAGCGACGCTCTCATCCAGCTCAGTAAGATCAAACGTCTCCGGCTCGTGCAGCGGGTTGGCGAGCGCGAACACGCGGTTGAAGTCGCGCCGCACCAGCCGGCGCACCCGCTGCGCCTTGATAAAGTAGTTGTCCATCGCCTCGGAGCTGAGGGTGTACGAGCCGAGCAGGATGCGGCGCTTGACCTCGTCGCCGAAGCCCTTGCCGCGGCTCGAGGCGTAGAGCACGCCCCCTGCGGCGGCGTCGCTGGCGGAATCGGTGTCCCGCACGCCGTAGCGGATGCCGTCGTACTTTGCTAGGTTGGATGATGCCTCGGCCGGGGCGATGACATAGTAGGCTGCTAGGGCGTGTCTGGTTGTTGGGAGCGTGACCGGGACGATGCGCGCGCCGAAGGAGTCCTGGAGCGTTGTGGCCGCCTTGGCCCAGGCGTCGCGTATCCGCGGCTCGAGTTCCTCGATGTTGTACTCCACGGGGAGCCCGAACTTGAGACCCCTCAGCAGGCTCCCAGGCTCGGTGGCTGTCCGTCCGGCCGCGGCCGCGCCATATCCCTCCCTGCCCTTGGCGCACCTCCTCCTCGCGGCATCCGACAGGCTCGTCGGGTCCCTCGCGTCGTGCTCCGCCCACAGCCCGGCCTGTGTCCCCTCCCCGGTAACCAGCTCCCTGATCCTCCCCACCTCCTTCGCCAGCAACCCGACGGTATCCAGCGAATTCGCATACGGCACCACCCCAAACCGCGAGAGCATCCCATACGACGGCTTGAAGCCCACAATCCCGCAGTACGCAGCCGGCAGGCGCACCGACCCGCCCGTGTCCGTACCAAGCGCGACCTCCGCCTCGCCGGCGGCGACAGCGACGGCGCTCCCGCCCGAGCTGCCGCCCGCCGAGATGGGGTCACCGGGGGTGTCCTGGGCGACGGCGCCAAAGGCCGAGTGGGTGCTGTGGCTGCCCATGCCAAACTCATCGAGGTTCGTCTTGCCGACGACGCGGGCGCCGCGGGCGCGCAGCTGGGAGACGATGGTGGCCTCGAAGGGGGAGTGGTAGTTTGCGAGGAAGGGGGAGGCGCATGTTGTCGGTTGCGGGGAGGGGGAGGAGGAGGAGGAGGAGGAGGAGGTTGGGCCCGTGGCGATGTTGTCTTTGATTGCGAGGGTAAAGCGGAAGGGGGCGGGTGGAGTGGTTGGTTCGACGGTGTCTGAGGGAGGAGAGGGGTCAATGGCGGACAGACAGGGAGAGACGGGCAGGGAGGGGCACCTTTGGAGATGAACTGGTTCAGCAGCCTGCGCTGGGGCAGGGTGGGGAGGGACACATGGCGAAGGCGGAGGCCGCGGGGCCTCCCTCTGACGGGCATGTAGATTTGGTGTGTGCTGTAGTCTCCAAACAGATCAACTCGGTAGTCTGTAAGCTGGAGACCGAATCGGCTTGTCTAAGAGCTCTCGATGTCGGGTCGTGATCCCGGTGCTCAGCAGCTGGCCAGGATAAGTTCTGGCCGATAGCAGGGGGAGCTCGGATAAGGGTTAGGGGTCAGGAACAAGAGCTCTCAACCATCCCAACCGCCAAAGTCAAAATTGGGCATCCGAAATTCGCACATCGGCGAGTCCGAATTTGGAATGATGAGTAAATCCATCGTTTGTACTAGAAGGGACATCTTTCCGCAACCAACTGTTCTGCCACGATGGCGTCCCGGATGAGGAATCGTGGGGTTGGCCGTTTGCGGGTTCGCATTCAAAGAAGAGTCGAAGGAACGAAGCCACAAAACCGCCAAGCCGATAGGGATTACTGAGCGCAGGCGCGGAACATGACATCATTGGCCTGAAGTGACAGGCTGGTCCAGGCTCCCAGATGCCAAAAGCCCCCCAAATCGCAGCAAGAAGCGAGACGCGAACCCCTGGCTCAAAATTCCAAATGTTCTGCAACCATCTCATGGGCTTTTTGGCGAGAGCAACTCTCCACTAGCACGCCTTTGAGTTGCGTGTCTGTGTGCGTTTATTCAGCACAGCCACCACTACTTGCGCTTGACACTGGAACCCAAGAGGTCCTTGCAACACAGATTGCCGAGGTGGTTCCCCATCCATCCCTGGTCGTGTCATCATGCCGAGGCCATCAACGGCGGCCTGCGCGCGCAGCTTTGTAAGCCCACCACTCACCTTCACACCCTGTTGCCCGTCTCATCAGGCGTGTCAAGGCGGCGGCCATCACGGCCGGGAAGGCCCCTTGATCAGATGCCATGCTATCATGCGATGCACCATGTACATACTTAAAGGCCCAGCACCCCCGGGCGAAGAAGAGAGTGTTTCTTGTTTCCCACATCTGCTAATCGCATCACTCTACTTGCCTGGTTCTCTTGAGACAGCGCTCGGCTCGTCTCTACGTTTTGAAACCCCCCACGACATCAACACCCGCAACACATACCTACCACTTCCAATTATCCAGGGCTATTGGGTCGTCTCATAGTCCCCCGCGCCCCCGAAGACCTCATAGACAACAAAACCTCGCCGCAGGCCTTGTCCTTCTGACTACCACCGCCGCTGCCTTTGCCTTCTTTCCCCTGAACAACACCACAAACAACACAGCCACCATGTCCTCCAAACTCATCCCCCAAAACCCAGACGAGGTGATGGTCATCCGCGACGTCACCCCCAACGTCGTGACCTTCTCCGTCCCCTTCCTCCGCTTCGGCAAATTCCCCATCGGCGGCCGTGGCACAC
>FTEL01008211.1_pt1 | contig 10398 bp, 12 predicted proteins | sample 1658911 | NCBI WGS metagenome assembly FTEL01 (sample SAMEA3914869, study PRJEB12502) | metagenome | biome: forest; material: soil | place: USA | collected 2012-03-12 | depth 0.1 m
AGATTGGATCGGCCACTAAAACCGGGTTCGTGGGACCAGTCTGTTCGTCAGTGCACCTGCTGCCACTTTCAGTGAGGCTGTGCTGTGTTTCGAGTCCGCTTTGGTCTGTCTGCTTCTGCTTCTGCTTCTGCTTCTGCTTCTGCTTCTGCATGGAAGCGTCCCGGCCCATCTTGTCTCGGGGAAAGGCAGGCGGGCAAGCGATTGCGAATGCGGATGAGACTTTGCTGACCTGCTTGGGGGGCAGATCTTCCATCCCTCGCGCCCTCTGGGACATTCGTGCGCGTGAATTAATGTCTCGGACTCGCGCGACGACGTGGAGAGGGAGCGGCAGAGTGGCAGAGTGGCAGAGTGGCCCATCGCGCGCGAACTGGCCCAACAGGGGCCCGAGGTCAGCTGTCGGGACCTATTTGGGGCAACCCGGTGCCGAAATGAAGGGTGCGAGCCCTCGGGCCGATGGACTGCGAGCACTGTGGCGTATGGTGAGGTCAAAGGGGGAGAGCGGAGCCAATAGCATAGGGGATAGTACCGTTTTCCCGGGCCGGGCTGAGCTGCAGCTGAAGTTGCTGAAGGGCAGCTGAGGGGAATGAAACACCCCTATCGCGACCCAGTACGGCGCGGCCGATTCCTTTTTTCCTTTCTTTGTTGAGAGATGCGCTGGGATCATTACAGGCTTCGTGTACGAGGGTTGGTAGGTTGTTCTCGTCAGTTAAGGTATCGAAAAAAGGAGAACGACCCGAAAAAAAGAGAAGGAGCGAAAAAAAAAAGAAGAAACAGACTCGGGCACCAACCAACCCCAGCAGCAGCAGGCACACAGACACAACCCATCATCAGCCCGGTACCATCACGACCAAAACAGGCCAAACCCACCCCTGTCGCCCTGCAACCCGATTGACACACCGTCCACTCACCACCACCCACCTCCCCCCATCTCATCGCCATCGTCACCCCTAACACCCCTACCAACCGCCGTACCGCACCCCGTCCAGATAGTCGGTTAATTAGTCCCTTCGCTAGCCCGCATCGCACAGGCGAGGGACTGACTGACTGACTGTGACGATAACAGCAGTACCTACATAGATGGAAAGCGAAGAGGGGGGGTTACATGCCGCTGCCGGGACTTCCCACCAGGGGAAATCGGAGAGTCGCACCCGGCGGCAAGGCCTATGCAGAAGCACGGCACTCTGCTCCCTCACTCACAGGTAACTGACTGACTCGATGGCACGGCACAGCAGACAAGTTTTTTGAAGCGCGCTAGGCGGGCGGGAGGCAGACGTGCAGATGCTACCCCTTCGTACATAACACATCAACTCACTTTTTCACTGTCTATCTGCGCGTATGTGAACCTGTATCTGTTGGTTCAGTGCAATAACAGCAAGCAAGGCTGGGAGAGAGAGGCAGTACAATCGGCCTCGGTACAGTTAGCAATGCTGCAGCAGTCCCGATCTGTGGGCGGGCAGCGGGGGGGAGAGATGGTCTGGCTCTCCGAAAGGGGGAGGCAGGAGACCGGTATATACCACGTGGGGTGGTGTTTTTCTGCTGCTTGAGAGGGAGGAGGCTGTTGGCGGCGCTTGGCCTGGGGGGTTGGTCAAGTGCCTGATTATCTGATTGCTTGTGCTTCTGATTGTTGGCGGAGAGGAGGAGGGGAGGGAGTGTCTTGGTGAGATGACGGGCTACTAGGTCGGGCAGGGAGAGCGGTGGCAGTAATGACTAAGCTCAGGGGTTGTTGTGCTTCTCATCTGCCCAGTTGCCAGTTGCTCTCAGTCCTGACGTGTTTCTGCAGGAGATGATCGGATCGGACTAGGCTCTGTCCGCCCACGGGTCATCAGCAGGCGGCCGGGTGATTTGTCAGATTGATGGGCGGTCGGGGCCTGCTCCCCTTGGCTGTGGCCCCGATGGCCGCTTTTGCTTTTCCTCGTGCTCGCTCTCGTTGGCTCTTGCAGAGCGGGCCACAGTTAGCCGGCCATTACTGCGGTTGGACGCCATGATCGTGATCTGTGTCTGTATACTTTCGTTCTGGGAGGATGACAAGCGGCTGACATCGGGTCCGACTGGGCGGTCACCGGTGCTTTGGGTCATCATCGGTGGCGAGGGGTTGGCCGTGAATCTGGCGGGAAGGATGCGGAGGTTGGCCACACTCTGGGTACAGCCAGGAGTTGGTAGCCAGCTGCGCTGGGTGACCCTGACCTTGGACCCGTGGTGGAATCAAGTCATGCAATTGGGATAGAATGAAGCCATAGCAACCGGGTACTTCGCCCATGTGTCCTCCCAACAGCCAGAGCCGCCTTACTGGCCACCCCACGGCGCCATCTCTGTGCCCGTCCCTCCCGGAAGATGCAGCCCAAAGTCCGCCGGGCCACTGCCAGGCAACAGAACGGCACAAGTCCCGCAGGACACATGACGCATGTCGGCATTGGCGATGCAATACCTCGGGGGTCGCAGACACGGCGGCCCATTACGAGGCCCACAACAAGGCATAACGACATCCTCCAGGATGGCGCTCGTGGATCTGGCGGTGAGGTAGTAGTCCGATAGGAGGGCAGAGTCGTAGAGCCAACACAAAGTTACGGAGGCTCAATGTTGCTCCTGGGCCACTGGGCTAGTTGGCCAGGAGGTTAAGGTACACTTATTCAGGGGACATGGAGGTACAAACATCTGGGGTGGGCGTATAACGATTCCCGTTGGGAACCCGGTGGATGTTGGCTAAACTGGCTCAGTAACCCAAACCATTATCTAACTGGATGTAATGTTAACTCGAGTGCCACCAAGATCAAGGACACGACACTGGCGTCAAGAGGCTCCTTTGACCTTAATCGGGCGTGACAACGCGGACCTGGTGTAGTCGGCGATCAAAGGGGTCGCGTTACCTGCAGTACGTCGGTCCAAGAGCCCGACGAGCTACAAGGAGCTCCTCACCGGGCTGCTTAGTCTCTCACGGGTAACCGATATTCAGTGAAGATAATGGTGGTCAGATGAACTCTCTCCCGTGTTAGAAGCGACGGACACTCTGTAATCCTTGGTGGGCAACCAACTCAACCTGTCAACTCAACCTCTCACAAGAAAGTAGAGACCACATCCGAGACTGTAATCGCAGGTTGAGTTGGCAGAGTTCACCCATGCTCTGTGTCAAATGGTGATCCTGGTATGACAAGATAGTGGCTGTGGACTCGGTGGATGCCATGGCGACGTTGAAGGACCAACCCCGAATGTCATTTTCTCCGACCTGGCAAATCCACCTCACTTCCCCGTTCCTGTATCCAACATTTAAATCAAAGTCCCATGTTAGCCGCGCGGCTGCCAGGTCCTCGAACACCCAAGAGACACAGAGACACCCGATCCCGGCCGTAACCGCCCATCGACTCGGCTCTTGGCGCTGTACCCTCTCGTCCTGGGTTGAACTGCCTGGCTAGGATGTAACAAGATCCATCCATCCGGTTTGAGACAGACTCCTGCCCCCTTCGTAGCGTTGTGCCACGCTCGCACCCTAAACCGTCCGGGTAGGGGACCCGGTCTTCTTCCGTTCTGGGCATGAGACAGCAGGTATCAGTCCAAGTTAGTGCCCACTCCTTTAACCGTGACATGGCCTGAGCTCGTTGTAACACCATAGCGTTGACACTTAATGCCCTGATCGGCTGTGTCACGTTGAGCCAGATGGGCTTGATCCCTGCATCACGCATGGGACTTGAGTGGCGGGCGTACAGTAGCGCGGGAGGGGATGTGCCACCTGAGGAACCTGGTTGATGGAAAAGGGCGTGGATGGAGTTGTGGGGATGTGGTAGGCACCAGGTTTCAGTTGATCTTCACTTCAAGGATGGGCTTGATGAAGGCAGATGATGCGGTCGAAACTTATTCACTAGCGCTCTGCTCTATTTCGGAGAAGACAGCGGGAGTCCTCAATGGGTCTATGACCACGTTCCAGCTGTTCAGATGAGCGACCTGAGAAAGAGACAACAATCTGAGGTACGAAGCGGCTGATCAAGATAGAGATTTCGGGACATAGACTCGCGCCAGCGCGCTCGAAACATGACTTCAGCTCTCATGCTGGACAAAACATGACCAAACATTGTACTCTGCCCTCCCAACCACCCTAATGATGTCGAACCATCCTCATCAAATCAAAACTTCCTCTTCTTCTTCGCCGGCCCAGCCGCCGCCTTCCTCTCCATCTCCTTCCTCAGTTCCTCCCTCTTCCGGTCAGCCCTCTCTTGCGATGTCTCCCTGACTGGTGCCTTCTTTGGCGCGCTTGCCGCTGGGGTCTTGCTCCTCCCCCTCGCCCCGTCATCCGCACTGGGGGCGGCTTCAGGCGCCGGACTAGCCGCCTTCTTCCCGATCATGCCGAGCTTGTGCCGTCTCGGGAGCTGGCTGGCAGACTCTTCGGCGGGGGCCGGCGCTGGGGACGGAGATCGAGCAGGCGGTGGGGGTTCGTTCTTGGGCTTGCCGCCGATGCGGCCGAGGCCGCCGCGTTTGGGGGCTGGCTTGGGAGCAGGAGGTGGCGAGCTGTGGGCGTCGGGTTCGGAGGCGGTGTCGGAGTGCGCGTCGGCGGCAGGGGCCTTTGACTTTAGTGGGAGAGTGACTGGTGGTGGGGATGGGGACGGGGACGGCCGTTTGGTCCTCCCTATGGCTCCGATGCGCGCTTTGGGCTTGGCTGGGGGAGGGGAAGGCGCAGGTGGCTCATCGGCCACGTCTTCACCGTCCGACGTCTCGTCGTCGTCTGCCGGCTGCGGGGCGCTGGGTCGTTTGAGGGTGGGCCGCGCGCCTGGCGGAGTGGCCTGGACTTGAAAGTCGTCCTCGTCCTTGCTCGGCTCGGGCTCGGGAGCTGTTGGGGTGGGCTGAGAATGTGCCTTTTCGGCCGCGATGCCTGACAAGATGACGTTGCTCCCTCTGGACAGCTTTGTCCACCAATCGTTGAGTGCGGTGGACGCCTCAATGTCAAGGTCGGACTTGTACTGCACCCCGGGGGACCCAAAGACAGTGCTCAAGAGGGCTGAGACGTCTGTGGACTGCGCAATGGGGCGGAGCTCGGCGGCAGTCCTTTTGAAATCGGCTTCGGAAAAGGGAGCGAGACCCTTGACCTTTCCCTCTGCCGCGGTCCTCGAAACCTTCCGTTTGCCCGACAGCGCGTTGAAGACGTGTTCGAGCCCCGTGCCGGTGGCTTCGAGCTTGTCGATCAGCCTGGTAATGACGGCATCTTTTTCCCGGAGCAGTGACATGAGCTGGCCAATCTCACGCGATCGGGTGTCGTGCGCCTGAACCATGGGGAGGACGAGCTCGGATGCAATGGTGGACTGCGGGCATTTCTTGAGGTGCATGGGCCACTTGAAAGGTTTCAGCGGCTTGGGTAGCACGCAGGTGACGTTGACCACGAGGGAGTCGCCATCATCATCCCGAGCCAGGGTCAGGGACGTGGTGGGGTGCTCGGGGTCGGTGTTGTCAAAGGCGGCGCGGAGGAGCTCGAGCAGTCTCTTGATCTGGTCGGGGCCGTCGCTCGGATCGATGCTGGTGTCCTCGACCATGCCCCGTTTGATGATGGGCCGCCTGTCGAGTTTCTCAACCCACACATTGGCGAGGTCGGACAGATGGATGCTGTATGAGTCGGCGCCGAAAGCAGTCGAGACCAGGAGGGTGGGAATGCCAGGGGCTGCGGCCGGCAGCAGGCGCCAAGACGGATGAGGAGACATTGTGAGACGCGTGTCCAGGCGGAGGACGGAGGGAGATGTCAGGACGGGGCAGGGACGGGAAGGGTCGGCCACGCGTGGTGTCACAGGGCAGCCGCTGAGGATATCTCAGCTGCAACGTGGCGGGTGACGTGGGCGTCGAGGGGTGAAGCAGCGAGCCGTGATGTGGTGGCTCGCTTCACTCTGGTCCTGTTGGTATCCTCGGCAACAGCCGCAGCAGGAGCAAGAGCTGAAACAGTCGGCGACCTGTGATGGTGGCCGTCCGTGAGGTGAGAGCGATGACGCCAGCAGGCCCCGATGAGCCGTTTTTGCGCCGAGGCAGGGAGGGGCTGTGATGAGCGAGGGTCCCACGGATGGGCTCACCGGCCTGGGATGGGGCCACAAGGGCGGGCGGGCCACGGAGTAGGGGTCGTGTCGTGGCTAATTTCCGCCAGAACTGTGGTCACCCGAGGGTTGTGCCGTGGTGTTGTGGTGCTGGGGTGTGTGTGTTGGGCGAGACAGAGTGTCGTGTGTCGGGGTGCGGCTCTGGGCACGGTGTTGGGTGCGGCGCAGGACACGACGGCACACGCTCGATATCGCCAGAGTTGCCAGAGAGACAGGCCAGCTCTTAATGTGCTGTGATGTGTTGTGATGTGATGGATGCGTGAGTCTTTGTGGCTGTGCTGCCTGGCCTTCCCTGGCTCTCGAAATCGCGTTTGGCGGTTGCTGCCTGGACCCGCGCGTTGAGCTGATCGAGTGGGGGGACAAAGGCAGCGGCCGGACTCTTGGTGTTTGCTGTTGGCGGGCACGGATTTTTATGATGCCACAGGCCCAAGCCAATTTGGATTTTTTTTGTTGTTTTTTGGGTGTTTTGGACTTAGAAATTCGGAACTCACTCGGACGTCGTTGTCGACTGTCAGGCGCGGTCGAGTGCTGCGCCAGGATCTGATGTGGGTCCTGCTGGTGGATGCGGGGCTGCCGGTGAACGAACTTGAACCCTAACCCTATCTCTGATCACATCTTGGGACAACTCCCGCTCAGGGGGAGGAAAAGGGGGAGGTAGATATTCAAATGGGGTTGGAAGGTTAGGAGATGGATTTGAAGGTTTAGGTCACTTCGAGGATGAGGTCCCGAATCAGCTTCCTTGGTTCTGTCATCCTTTGCGAGCAGACTTCACTTCCATACCATCACCCTCATCCATCGCCATCCTCTCAACCACCCGGCACTCTGCATTGCGCCTTCTCAACACGGGAATATGTCAAGATGATACTTGAAGCGACGGAATTCACAGAAGGCCGCGGCAGGGTTGGCCGTTTGAAAATCAGGTGATATCAGCAAGTTTGTATTCCAGATACATGCCGCCCTATTCTAGTCCGCCTCTTCCAACTCCCCCCTCTCATCGTGCGAATCAACACACGCGAGTATTACAGAATCCCAGGTAGAGTCCCGCTCATGAGGCAGCCAGCACCTCCAGGATGCCCTGGCACCCATGTGTTCCTTCCCATCCTCCTCGACCATGGCGTCTAGCCGCCAATGCCCATCTCGACGACTGTTTAGCCGCGGTGGCTGCCGGTGCAGGGAACCTTGACCTTGCGGTACCCGCTGCCGTTGCAGGGAAGGCCTAATCAACAATTTCAGTCATTGTTGTCCCATTTGGGAAGTCAGGAGCTGTGTCTCGGGAGCCGCGGGAGTAAAACGACTGCTGAGACAACTCAGAAAGGCAAGAAAGGACCGAGGGTGACGCACACTTGATGGACCCGGCAGGGCTGCAGTTGCCGCAGCACCTGAGCACGATGTCTCCGGGGCCGCGGGTGCAGGTGCCGCACCGGCGGTAGCCCCTGGTGCAGCGATCGCACTTGATCTCCTTGGTCTCGAAGCCGCGAGACTTGTTGGTGTCGTTGCCGCACTTGGAGCAGGTGGCCATTTTGTTGGTGGTTGGTTGGTTGTTGGAAAAAGGGGGTTGGAAGTTTTGGTGGTTGTTGGAAGCTGGAGGCTTGTGTGATGAGATTGAGCTGAGTGATGGTGATGGGGATGGAAAGCAGAAGGGAGATTAAGCAGGAGATTCCGGCTCTTCTTATACCGCAGGAACGCTTTCGAGTTCTGCGTTCGGCTTGATGTTGATGCTCACTTGCCCTCCCAAGATGGTCACCGTCGGCCTGCAGGAAGAGTCTTTCCAAGGCACGGTGCTCACCGCGGCCCTTCTCGAGGCAGCCGTGCCATGAAGGACGAGTTGATGGACAAGCCAGATAATTCGGATTGTCGTGTCGATGCCATACCGCCAGCGTTGACCCGCCTGGCCACCAGGCGTCTCCTACCACAAGACCCTCGCCTGAAACGCCCTGACCTCTTCCTCCCAGGGCACATGCTCCATCAACACACCAAGGTCCTCGAGAGATGAACCCAAACATAGCAGTCAAAGGATCCTAGAGGCCAGTGTTGGATCAAACCAACCACCTGGCTGAGGGAGCAGGTTCGCCGCCGGGAAGCGGCCTTGAAACAGCACAGCAGGCCCACTGAGAAAGAATAGCAATATGACGGACCACCAACCCACGGGGGAGTCCCCCCGACGGCACTCACGAGGCACGACCAACGCCCGGGCCAGCCACCACCATCGTGACTGGTAACCGGGCTTGCCGGGAGTGTGGACAGAGTTGCCGTGCCTTTCTCTGTGTCACCCATATGGGAGGTAAGCACTCAACCTTAGTTCGTGTACGGAACACGCCGATCCTGGGCCTCCGGAGCTCTCCCCGATGGAGAGAATTGGCCATTTACAGTCACTGCTGCTGGCCCAATGGGATGCCGTCGGAACCAGATCCATTACCTACGCGCAACTCCCCAAAGGGGAAGAACCGTTTCAGACTGCCCACCTGGGGGCGGCTTGGCCTAGCCAGCTAACCACAGCGCTGACTAAATTGAGTGGTCCTTGTGGTTTGTGCAACACCAGCAGAGACAAAACCAGCCAATGATGGCGAGAGACAGATTCTCAGGGGGCCAGCGGGGGCCGTAGGGCGGGGCTAGACGAGGAGCTGACCACCCTCATCTTCTCGCCCTCCTCCGGGCCTCCTCCAGCAACCTACCCGCCGTCCGCATCCTGCCCTGCTTTTGGCAATCAACATGACCGTCACGACGCAAGACAACGATAGCGTGTGTCACCTTGGCGCTCTGCCACGTGAGCTACTCGACTGCGTCTTTTCCGAGTTCGAGACCCTCGCCGACCTCGTCCGCTTCATTAGGTCCGCGCGTTTCGTGTACCGCCGCTATGAGGCGCGGCAGCGCACTGTGCTGTGGCGCGTCCTGCGAAATGAGCTCGGCCCTGTGCTGGTGGACGCCCAGTTCCTCAACATGTTCCCCTACGCCGATCCGTCAGATTGGGAGCACTACTACGACTACATGGCCAGCATGGCCGTCGTCTACCGGGACATGTTGAAGCCGCCGTTGGACTCTGGTGGTTCTGGTGGCGGCGGCGGGGCCAGCGGCGAGCGAGGGGGCGATGCCGAGTCTCTCCCACCCAGCCTCGGCGAGCTGACAGCCCTGTGCCGCACGCTCCGCCAAGTCAACTTTCTCGCCGACGCGTACGTGGAGGCGCAGATGTGGTCGTTCCATCTTGGCGGCGAAGGGGTTTCTCCCCTGAATCCTTCCCCGACCTCTCCCTCGCCATCCCTCGGGGCCGCGACAGCCCCCCTCTCCCCCGTCGAGCGCCAGCGCGTGCTGCGCGCCTTCTACCGTCGCCAGATCGTCAGCAATGCCTGGGCCCCGACCCGCCGCCCGGCCTACTGGGCCCCCGAGGACATGGCCGCCATGAGCAGCACGGGCGAGCAGCCGGGCACGCCGCTCGGGCTCATGTCCGTCTTTGAGTCGTGGGAGAGCCAGCAGATCGACCATGCAAACATCTTCATCACCCGCTTGTGTCTCGCGCTCGTGCGGTATTCCCGCGATTCAGAGGAGGCCTGGCCGTATTGGAGTGTCGAGTTCAGGGAGGTCTACACCCACCAGGACCGCCTGGCCGACTACCTGCGCGCCAACCCTGCCCTGGCTGAGGTCGCGCTGCGGAAGCTGGCTGCCCTCGCAACCCGAGCCGAGGCGTCACAAGAGCACTTGAATATGGATATGGACGGGGACGAGAACGATGGCGGCCACAGCCTGTTTGCCACGTTCGTGCCTTCGTGCAACCTGCTGCCGCTGGTGCACGCCTGGCAGCTTGACCGCGCGAGGACTATCCCAGAGCCTCTGATTTACAGGTGGGAGCGGGAGGGGAGGGAGGTCAAGTACGCCGGCGACGCGGTCGGGATGCCGCCGTATGCGTGGATCGACGGCCTCGAGGGGAACTTTGTGAACTGGTACGGCGAGAGCCTGCACGATATCCCAAGGTTCGTCCTTATGTACGGGGCCAAGGACCTCTTGCGGCGCCGAACATGCCTGCTCTGGCGGTGTGCCGGGTTTGCCTTGTGGGACCGGGATCGGGTTGAGGCGCTGAAGAAGACGGAGTGGCTCAAGAATGCAGTGACAGGATGGGTGCTTGGGGTGTGATGGACATGATTCAGGGGTGTCACTCAGGGGCTGGAGTCTGGTACTTCAGCATTCCAACTCTTTGCCGGGTGCAATTCTTCCGCCCTCCCTCTCTGCCTGCCTGCCCACTGACAAAGGAAAAGTGATGAATGCCCAACCAAACCCTACTTTTCCGCCTTCGACACCTGCACCGTCACCTCGGTATCGACCCTCACCACACCCCCCCCCCCCCCCCCCCCCC
>FTEL01002779.1_pt1 | contig 10397 bp, 7 predicted proteins | sample 1658911 | NCBI WGS metagenome assembly FTEL01 (sample SAMEA3914869, study PRJEB12502) | metagenome | biome: forest; material: soil | place: USA | collected 2012-03-12 | depth 0.1 m
GCCCCCAAGCCCGTGCCCGAGCCTCCAAAGCAGCCCGCCACACCGCAAGAACCAGAACAAGCCCCGATACCGGACCTTTCGAAACTTCCCGATCTCACGCAAGGCATTCCATCGACGCTCGAATACGAAACTGCCGGCGCAACCGACCGGTCTGTGCTGGCAGCCATTGAAGAGGAGGAGGCAGCCAAGGCCGGGGGAGGGGGTCGGTCCAAGGGCGAGCTGCCTGCGTCGGCGTACGTGTCGTCATCGGAACGGCGGCGCCAGAAGCTGGTCATGTGGGCGCTCGGTCTCACCGGTCTGTCCGCCGTCGTTGGTATCGCCTACCTCGGCAGGGACTGGGACGAAGAGGAGCTCTCCAAGAATCCCGAGGTGCCCAACGGCTGGAGCATCGGTCTCTGGTGGAAGCGTGCCATGGCCCGCATGGGCGACACCGTGACGTACTACCAAGAGCCAGCATTCGAAAAGCTCCTGCCAGATCCCGATCCGTCGTTCGAGCGACCGTACACGCTGTGCATCAGTTTGGAGGACATGCTGGTACACAGCGAGTGGAGTCGGGACCACGGCTGGCGGGTGGCGAAGCGCCCAGGTGTCGACTATTTCCTGCATTACCTGAGCCAGTACTACGAGATCGTCCTCTTCACCACCGTCCCCTTCGCTACGGGCGAGCCCTTGGTCCGCAAGCTGGACCCCTATCGTTTCATCATGTGGCCGCTCTTCAGGGAAGCCACGAAGTACAAGGACGGTGAAATCATCAAGGTATGAGTAATCGCAGACGTGATGATTGGCGTTGCAGGCCATTTTCGGGCTGACCGTAAAACAGGACTTGTCTTATCTCAACCGCGACCTCTCAAAGGTGATCATCATCGACACCAATGCCAAGCATGTCCGCGACCACCCCGAAAACGCCATCATCCTGCCAAAGTGGACGGGCGACCCCAAAGACAAGGAGCTCGTGTCCCTGGTTCCGCTCCTCGAGTTCATCCACACCATGCAGTACAGCGATGTGCGCAAGGTCATCAAGTCCTTTGAAGGCACCCATATCCCCACCGAGTTTGCCCGGAGAGAAGCGCTGGCTCGGGCGGAGCACAACAAGCGGGTCAAGGCCCAATCCTCCCGCGGAGGCGGGATCAGCTGGCTCAGCAGCCATCTCGGCCTCAAGCCAAGCAACATGAGCCTCATGGTCGCCCCCGAGGGCGAAGAGAACCCCCAAGAGGCATTCGCCAAGGGCAAGATGCTCCAGGACATTGCGCGCGAGCGCGGCATCCGCAACTACTTGATGTTGGAGGAGGAGATTCGCAAGAACGGCGAGAAGTGGCTCAAGGAGGAGCAGGAGGTTATGGAGAAGGCTCAAAAGGAGGCCATGAAGAGCATGAAGACGTCCTTCTTTGGCTGGTTCACGCCACCGGAAGAAGAAAAGAAGGAAGCGCCAAGCACCGACGAGGTCAAGCGCGAGTGAGGACTCGACCCGATCACCATGTACCAACCCAACCACCCCACTTCTCTGCCAGAGGTAAGGAGACGACCGTCCTCTGGTTGCCAATTCATGTCTAGAGCGCAAGTTGTGACGAGAAGGGCGGGTGTCGCATACCATGGGCCCATCCAAGGCCCTAATGGCCCGGAAGTTGACCTTCTGGGTCCTGTATACATATACCTTGAATAATTGTACAACCACCGGACTTGTCCATCGAATTTTGCAAACAGGGTACCCCTCTTGCTACCACGTGAGAACTCGGTGGCCTGCGAGGGAACGCAATCGTCGATCATGACGGAGGAGTCTTTGTGACAACATCCTGCCCCGCGTCGTCGGAGTATCAGTCCTAGCGCGAATCTGCAGATCCCCTGTCTATGAACCCCAGAAACACAGCTTCCAGTGGCTTTGGTGATCGGGGCACAAAGGCAGCATCTCACGACAACGCCCCTACTCCAGGCTACGAAGTTGGCTCACATGTCCTTTGTCGTTGAGAGTAGTCCCGAAAAACACCCACGACAGGAGTTGCACTCTTTCTCAGGCAATTACCTACTTTGTGCGAGCTTATACGCGCTGTACTTTTATTCTAGAACCGGTCACCGGCAAGGCGCATATCGGCCCTAAGGCAAATGGAACTCATTCGGTGTCATTGTTTGCCCCCTACTTTCCGATCCCACACGTGCCTTGCGAATGTGACCTGAAACAGAGTGTTGGCCCATGATGGACTGGCATTGGCAGGAATCTCATGCAGATTGGCAATGATTTTGATCACGGCCCCAACCGTCTTGAGTAGCTGCAGGTGTCGTCACGCTGGCACGGAATCTACGGGTGTTTGGGCTGTGGCACCGAGGGTTGGGTTGAGCCCGGTAGGGCACGGGTTGGGCCAAGCAAACTACATCTGGTATACATGGATCGATTCTGTGTACCGTCGCCAGGTTTGGATCTGCAAGTTGGAAGCCTTTGGGAGGTGGATGATAGGTTCCGCTTTGCATAAAAGCAGTCCTCTGCTGACAATCACCCTTATGTCGCAAGCTTCGGGCATCGTCTCATCCACCACTGACCCCTCCAACAAATCCTCAGCTTGGAGTTGTTCTCCCTCCAATCGGTCAAGATCAAACTCTCGTCGCAGTACGTTCCTTGGATACACTCTCTGAGAATGCAGATCACTCGAGTTGTTTTCGCATTTGCTGTTGCGATCAGCACCGCCGTCGCCACCCCAGTGTCGAAGGCTGGTGACTGTATAAATGCCGGGGAGCACGTCCAGAACAGCCTGAGAGCTACTCTAAACGTCAATGAGAAACTCAACATGGACTTTGCGCACCCGCCCGGTCTTGGGTCCCAGTTACGTTACGATGCGGACGACATGACTCTGTCCTCCCAGCGCCCCCAGGAAGAGGCCATGGAAAACGCTCTACCATTGAACTCCGATGAGCCAAGGTACTCTGGATCCAAGCCGGATGCCAACTCTCTTCGCTCCGTGTCTGCTAAGAAACCCGGCTGCATTGTGGATGTCGATGAACAAGACTTCATCAGCAGCTCGGCCTCCATCAAGGTGTGTTCGATTCAGCAAAACCCAATCGAATCTCGAACTCAGCTAGCCCAGCCAGAAATCAACACGCCCCAACCCCCGAAAGCTCGTGATCTTGTTAAGGTTCCGGCACAGGGCCAGCAACAGATACCCGTCAAACAGCAAACCCAACAACCACACAATAATGGAGACCTAGTTAGCGATCTTCAGGATCAAAGCGGCCGGTTCCAGATGGTGACAGGCAACCTCCAGAGGGGCAATGTGCAAATGGACCGCCATTGCGATATCCGCCGGGGTCAGGACTCCCAGGCGGGTTCAGGCGCCACGCCAAGCACCTCTCTCAACAAGCAGAAACGGCGGGCAATGTTGCAAGCCGAGTGTGGTCGGGAGAAAATGCCCTTGGACGGTGGGAACGACAATCAGGAGGACGCCCGCCTAAGAACCGCGCAGCGTGGTGTCGTCCACGTGGAGACAACCCGGGGTTCGGTGCCCCAAATGGGACAGGAAAACCACAAAGAGTCCTGGTCTCATGTGGATGAGTCGGCCGTCCTCCCAAAGAAGCAGCAACAGCAGCAGGTCGAAACCCAGATGGAGATGGCAGAGTCGTCACTTTACCGAGCGGCAGCGTCGACAAGTAGGTCTTTTGCAGCCTTTGATTTGCCACCTTGTATTACCGGTACTAATGACATTCTTGAACAGACACTTTGCGTGTGTTGGATAGCGGTTTGTGATAGCAATGGGCGAAAGCTGGGCCGGTGGGAGCTTGGTAGAAGTGGATTTCCTGTTGAAAATGGTTGTCATGGCGTGGGTCAGGAGGGATTTGCTGCCTGGTATTCTCCATTTCTCCAATCATCATCCCTTCTTTCACGGCGACAACTGTGGTTCGGGTTCGGGTTCGGGAGATGTGAACGGGCCGGGCTATCAACTTCCAAAACTCTTTCATGCCATGCCGTGTTTAGCGATCCTTTCATGGCAGTAGAAGTGCCAACCAGTCGAGCATGAATTGTGTCCCCCTCGAGTCTCGTGCCCTTATGTCGAAGGCGGCTAGCAGTCTGGCCAAGGCGAAAACATGAATTATGTGTAAGTTTTATACATGCAGAAGTACAGATTGTGACAGTCCTGTCGGCCCCTCACCCGGAGCCGCCGCCCTTGACCACATCGCCGCCCTTCACGGCCGTATTGCCGTTGACAGGGCTCCTCTGCGGCGTGCACAACCTCGCCACCGACCTTTCCACAGCGTGATCCACATCAAACCCAAGAGCGGACAGCAGCGTCACAACAGCGAGCAGCAGAACCCCTATGATGACGATCAGATCCAAAATGTGAACCAGCCACCACAAGTGCTGGGTACCAAGCGGGCATGTCGCGTAATCTGCCTTCCATTCCCACGTTGCCTCGTCAAACCAGACACTCAGCAGCCCGGCATTGCCGCCGAAATCGCCCATCATGCTCCGGACAGTGACCTCCCTGACACCGGGCAGCTCGTCGCGGCCCACGATGCCTGACGAGGTGGCCTGGCGCCACCGCTTCACCTCCCACTCACGCTGATCCGAGTCCGCAACGGATTGGTTGATGAAATGCCACGTATCGCAACCCTCGTGATCATGTCCGTTCAGGATGATGCCTGGTCTGCCCTGGCCGCGGCCGGCCACGTTGGGGTTTCCCGACATGCCCAGAATACCTTCGAGGAAGCCCTTGCTGGCGGCATCGCTCAGCTGGTTTTGCTCCTTGAGGCTGCCGTCGTGCTCGTGGAAATCGAAGAAGGGATCGTCGACGCACACGCCTTCGGGCTTGTAGAGTGGGATGTGTGTAAGGACCACGGTGAAGTGGCCCTTGAACTCAACAGCGCTGGCCGTGTTGATGACGTTATTGATGAACGAGTACGTCTCGTCCTGCAACTTGGTGGAGACAGCCGGGGTGTCGAGATTCATATCGTTGAGCACGACGATGCGTAGCTCGGGCACAAGACGATTCGAGTTGCGGTCGGCGTCAAAGAGGGCCTCGGCCAGCGAGGCATTCGTCACAGGCAGTTCGAAGCGGAGCTCGTAGTTGACCTTGCCGAACGCGGCCTCGAAGCGTTCCGCCCTCTCCTCGTTGATGTCTCCAGCATAGCCAATGTCGTGGTTCCCCGCCACGTTGATGAGGCGCCGGGTCCACGCGGTCGACTCGTTGAAGGGACCGCCGCCGAGATATCCCGTCAAGTCGTACTCGTCAGCTGGATATGCGGCCAGGTCATCCGGCACACGCTCAGCTCCGCGGAACACTCGGTGCCAGAAGCGGTCGGCGCGGCGATAGAACTCGGCATCGTCGATCCATTGGCTTCCGACGAGGTCGCCGAGCACAGAAACGTGGGTCGGGCGCGTCCACCAATGCACTGTGCGGTAGATGTGGGCCAGGTAAAAGTCGTTGCCGAAGTGGTCGATCAGTTTGCGCAGCGACTCGAGCGCGTCGAACGTGTCCTCGAGGAAGACATCGACCAGGTCGTGGGCGCTCTGCCGGAGGCGCTGTCGCAACGAGGCGTGGCTCGATCGAAACGTTACGTGCTGGAACAGTCTCGTCAGGTGCGGGAAGACGCCCAGGTAGTCGGTCGGAATCGACGTGTCGCCCTCGAGCTGCGGGTCGCCGAGGGCAAGGAGGCGGAACGGGGCGAGGGGTCGCGAGGGGATAAACACGGTCGAGTTGCCCGCGGTGCCTGCGGCGAAATGCGCGTGTATCTTGGCCGTCTCGACAAAAGCGACGCGCCCAGTGTTGGCGGGAGACGTTGCGCTGTCGTTCCCGTCTGGCGGCAGCGGGAATGCGCAGGTGTTGAAGACGGGGAAAAGATAGAGGTAGACGGTCAGCGCCGCCGAGAGTGGGATCAGCACGCGCAGGGCAAGCCGGAGGAGCGCGGTCGGAGACAGACGCGCCATCAAGACAGCGGCATGAGGCACTCGGAGTGCCCCTGCCTGGATAACAAAAAGGAAATACAAAGAAAAGAAGCAGACGGCTGAAGATGCAACAGATTGTTGTTGGCGAAAGCGAAATTGAACATGCTCAGAGGCCGAAAAAAGGGTCCTGCGATCGATGGGGTCCGCGTCTTGGCGCAGGCCAGGGGCCAACCCCTGTCCTGGCTCCGATTTGCCGCGACCCGGAACGCCAACAACCTTGCGCTTGCGCCCAACCGCCAATCTGGAATGGATTCATCTTCTGATGAGCGCAAACACCAAAACTATTGCCTTGGGTCTGATCTGTTGCTGTTGTGGGCCGACAGTCCTGTGGCTAGCCAGGTAGCCAGCCCGTTTGCCTGGCAAAATGCCCCAGACCCCCACCATCTTCTCTCTTCGTGTGTGACGGGAGCTGGGTTTCTCCCTCCCAGGTCAAACTCTTCTCCCACAACCCTGAACACCACGCAACACACCACGCAGTCTCCACCTGCTGCTCTCTGCGTGCTCTGCGACAAATGCCTTACATATGTTTTTCTATATCATCGATGTAATATCTTGCAAATCCAACTTTCTCAAATCCATATGACGCTGATGAGCCTGTCCATCGGTGTGTGCCAACTCGATGTCCATGACCCATCACGTCCTTGGCGTGCGGCCACGGGGTTATTCCAGCGCCACGCTTATATGTGCAATACTCAGACTGTGCAGTGCAAAACAGACACTCTAGCGAAGTTCTAAACCACCCTCTGACATTTTTGTACATCTCGGGTCATGACACATGGGGCCAAAACGATGTCCAGCTGACCTCAAAGTAGACATCCTCGGGCATATCCCGGAAGGCGATGAAGATCTCGACCAGAATGACAAGGCGCGCGAGGATGTACAGCACGTACGCCGAATCTACAACCACACTGAAGAACCACCGTCTCGCAAGTGTCTTCTTCCGAGCCTCGCGGACCCAAATCCAGAGCATGCTGAACGAAAAGTCGAACCACGGGCGAGTTGAGAGAACAGGGACAAGCCCGCCCACGGCCATGACGGTCAGAAGGACCAGACTGCTTATCCGCCATAATATTCGCTCAGTCGCAGTCGGAAACGGGAAAGACCAGCACAAGACGTGCAGTGCCGCATGGACGACCGAGACAGCCCAGACAATGGTCGCCTCAGTTCCTGTCGGTGGCGGTGGCGAGTAGTCGTTTGGTATCCGTACCAAGGGGCGTTGATTCAAGCCACCATAATGGAGAAGCGAGGGCCGACGTCGCCAGCCGTCCCACACCGGCTTCTCCACGAAATCGAGGGGCGTGTCGACATACGGGTCCCGTGCCGCGTCGCCGGCGGCCAGTAGAAGGTCGGCCACGGTCCAGTCGACCCTGATCACAGTCGGTTCGGCCACATTCTGCGGTTTGCTTGCCCAGAAAAACGCTGTGGCAAGAGACGGGATGACGAAGGCTGCCGTAAATACTTCAAGTGGTGTGACTGTGAGCTGCTGGCTCCGCCGAGCGATAATCTGAAGCAGGATCCAGCCTGCTTGGAGAAAGGCAAACCCTTTAGCAAAATGATCGGCTTTGCTGCGGTCCCAGATGTTGTCTCGAGTGACTTCGGGGATGTCGATTCGTTTTTGAGAACACAAATAATGGATCGACGTCGCGTTGATAGGAAACGCCGGAAAGTTAGGGGTCTCGAGCAGAAAACCACCGGCGTTGGCGTAGAAGGCATGAATTCGCGTCCACTCTTGTTTTCCCAGCCCCTGCATTTGCTTGACGGATATGTTGGCCGCGTTCCACTGCATCACCGCGAACAGGGTGAGCATCTCTGGCGCCGTGACTGCGAGGGCAGCCCAGCGGCATTTCCGACGAAACACAGTCCAGTAGCCGTCGTGTCGGGCTTGCAGGTTGTGGTGCAGAACTGTCCATACGCAGACGAAGAGGGCGAGAAAGTTGTTGAACAGAATGTCAAGCGTGCCCCTTCCGTTTGGTGACGACGTCCATCCAACGGTGTGTTGTATATCCATCGCTCGACAGTGGATTGGGATCAGGAGAACGATAGTTGAGGTGCATGACAGCTGAAAAGGAGAAGCTAATGGAATTTTAGGGGTGTGGTGGTTCACTCCGGCGAAGCATAAAAGTCGGCCCAACAGGACTCGTCCCGATTCAGCCTCATGCAGCGCCGCTCTGCCGCCTTGATTCTCTAACCGCCCTGGCTGCAGGTCGTCCATTCAACCAACTGGGGCACGTTCGTTTTTACCCGCAGTGCGTTAATCACGCGCTACGGCTGCAGCTCATCAACAATAGGCCGCCAGATGACGGCAATAGCGGAGACAAGAACGAGCGCGGACTGGAACACCGCCGTGGGTAGGCTCAGCAAGGCGGCTTGTCGCAGATGTAGACCGATGCTATAAATGGCGATCTTGAAGAAGTGCCGGAGCAAGAGAAGAGGGGCGTCAACGACGCCACCCATGAGCCAAGCTGGCTCGGCGAAGTTCTTCTCCCCTACTTGGACGTAGCTGATGAAGCCTCGTTGCATGATGCCCAGTGCCGGGTCTGCATTGATAATAAGCGACGTGGTTCGTAGTGTTGCCAAGAAGTTCGGGGACAAACGAACCTTCAGACACGAAGAGCAGGTAGAGCGCCTGGGCGAGAATGTTGAGCGAGGCGCTGTACCTTTTTCTCTTCCAATGAAAGCCTCGCAGCCTTTCCAGCACCGCGTCGGTGTTTGTGAGGGACGGGATTTGCTCAGGGCTGAGCAATTCGGCCAGCAGCAGCACATCCTTGAGAGCGACTGTCATGCCAGCGCCTGTCATGGGATGTCGCATGTTTGCGGCGTCACCCAGTATGAGTAGCCCAGGCGTCGAGTTTCGAGTGGATCGCATCCACGCATTAGGCATGCTGCGCAGTCGACCGTCCTGGATAGCCTTCTCAAGACTGGGCTGGACGGACGAGGGGAGAACAGGTAGGATCCTTTGGCGGATATAGTGCCTGACAGCACCGTTTGTCTCGAGACGACGATGTATTTCATTGGGAATGTCGATGAGAATCCTTGTCTCGCGAGAACCGATCTGGTACATCAAGATTGGCGGCCCAACCCCGAGGACTCCGTAGGCGTAATTCTCACGGGGAAGGTCGGCATGTATCATTTCGAGACCCCAGAACCGGGATTGGGCTTTTGGTCTGCTGGAGATGAACTGAGACCTGAAATTGGACGCACCACCGTCGGCGAGAACAGTGAGAGATGCGCGGTACTGCACAACGTGTTAGATCCCGCAATGCCACACCCCAAAGTTGCCAGAGAGCAGACCTCTGTCGACACAGACCCGGAGTGCGAGCAAACTGCCCCCAGAACTGCGCCTGTCGTCTCATGTCTTAACAGCTCAACGGCAGTTGTCTCTAGGAGCGTAACGTTTGGGTCGTTGGCGACGGCGCGACGGAGATTCGAGACGAATTTTCCATGGTGAAAACTGCGACCGACAGGCTTCCTTGACTCTGGCTCTGTGTGAGAAGGCAGGGGACAGAACCAGAACGTGGCATGCTCATCCTTCCAATAGAGGTGGTAGCCCTCAACTGGTGTCGCTTCGATGCCCTCCAAACAATGGGCGAGGCCGAGCTTGTGCAGGGCGAAGACCCCCCCTGGCTGGAGAAGCTCACCCACAATCCTGTCAGGGTCATTCAGGCTCCTCTCGACGATAACGATGCGCCGTCCCTGCTTCGCGAGTGTTGCTGCAATGCTGCATCCGGCAATCCCAGCGCCGATGACCAAAACATCGCATGTGGCGGCCATTGTTTTTTCACCATGTCGCGTAAGAATGATAGAGGAACCTGTTGTTAGGCCGAGTCTTTGTCCCGGAACCCGGGAACTCGCGGAGCCGCCGGAACGACAACCAGCCGGGCTGGTGGCGCCTAGGAGATTGGCTGGTTTAGGCAAGGACCGGCAGGGCTGAGAGGCTGAGCTGAGCGTTTGTGGGAACGCTAACGGCGGTTCTTCGAAACACGGTTAGCTGCTGTTTATCCACAATGCCACTCAAGCGTTGCTCTCGTCAAGCCCTCTGTTTGAGCAAGCCTCCCAGCAGTCTAGAGTCTCGATCTTCTCGATGCATTCCAATGTGATGAGTCCCGTGCTGCCACGACAGACAATCGATGCCCACGCGTTGCTACTATGTCTCGGAACAGACAACTTCCGAGATTGAGTGAGACCGAATTCCAAGAAACTTTATGGAATCATCACGTCTTCCAAGGGTCAAGCCACTCTTTCACACTGATTGAGTTCCCGAAGCCAGGGATGCTGAGCCAACACAAGACGCGTAGCTTGATGTCGCCTCTGGCTTTGGATGAGAAGAGAAGCCAGCTTCCGCCGGTTTTGGAGACGCTGTGGTGAAAAGGTCCGCGGTACGTCACGACTTCCTGAGGAAACCGATAGTCTTTACACATAAGTACACGCCATGCTGCTCTGTTGAGCTGGGGGTTTACTCTACTATATCCTGAAC
>FTEL01005957.1_pt1 | contig 10397 bp, 10 predicted proteins | sample 1658911 | NCBI WGS metagenome assembly FTEL01 (sample SAMEA3914869, study PRJEB12502) | metagenome | biome: forest; material: soil | place: USA | collected 2012-03-12 | depth 0.1 m
AGGGGAGGGGAGGGGAGGAGGTCGATCCGGGGGGGGTGGCGGGTGGCGGATGTCGGGACGGGCTCGCGAACTTCATTGTCATGCCATGACGTCAGGTTGAACGACCCCAAGTCCAACGATACGACGGCTGTTCACCTCGACGAGTTCCTGCCGTTAATTGAGCGACAAGTTCTGGAAGAAAGCAATTTTCATTAGCTCGTATCCTAAACATTTCTCGTCACCTGTACTGTGTCCCTGGTATCACAGGTCCGCGCGTCACAAAAACCCGGTTTTCGGTCCGCCAAAAACCGGTGGGTCCCCCCCTTTGCCCCGCCAATCTTGGGTCCCTGTCTAAGGTCACATGTACGTCAGTGGACCTTCCGATTTTCGTGGAAAACCGCATACAAAACGCGCGCGGCCCGTAGAAAAAGGTGCCAAAGCTGAAGGCCACGTGACTTGCGTTTGCGTGCCAGGCCTTACTAAAACGCGCGACGCGGCGAGGAGACTTATCGCCAGCATCACATCACTCACCACCACTGCTGCCACGGTTGCCGCCTAGACAACCTTATTCTTCTTCTTCTTCCTCACCCGACGTACCAGAGATCCCTGAAGCCGCGCACGGATTTGTGACAGCCATCGAAGCCTGGATCCCTGTGCACATAGAACTCGGCAAAAGCTCAACGATGCAGATGCTTCGCTGCATTTCCAATGTTAGCGTGTTCCACTAGGGGCCTGGGGTTTTTGCACGGAAAAAGCTGCTTCCCAAAGAGGACGCGTGACCAGACTGTACAGCCGTGGCGGGCAAGGTCCTAGACGTGCCTCTGATTCAGCCTGTCGGCGATGAGAATGTCCTGGAGGGTATGTGAGCAGTTCCTGTTTGTCGGCAGGGTGGGAGATTTGTACCTTCATTGTGAGATGGCAGGTAACGCTGCGAAGTGAAGACTCACTCGCACCACGCGGATCAGGGCAGGCCGGGGCTCCCAGCTGCCGGTCCGACACTGTCGTCGCGTAAGCTCCAAACGCGGTCGATGGTAAAACGCGGAAGCAGCCCCACCTCGCCACATGCAGCTAACAACGCGAACGCCCCTGCATATTCATCTCACCCCCTCGGCAAAGGGAGCAGTAGCGTGGACTTGGACAATTTGTTACACCAGGCGCCGTTCACACACGCGCTCGCATGAGTCACACGCCCACCCGCAGGCGACGACGCGTTCCAGCCCAATCATTCCCATACCACGCACACCAACTGAGGTCCTGCAGGCCCCCAAGCGCGGCTCGCGAACCGCCCAAGCAGGGGGAATGCCAGAGCTGAACGCCTTCTCCAACTCGCCAATCGGTTCTCTCCACGGCAACACTAGCGCGCCACAAGCTTCCTGTGGCGCGAGCTGCTGGTCTGGATGTCATGCTCTCTCGGGTTAGTCGTGCCTTGTTGGCGGGACGGGACCGTAATGAGAGCTCGCATGGGCTGGTCGGCCGCCGCAGCGGCTGAAGTTGTGTGCATACAAAACTCAGGGAATGTCCCCCTGGCATCGCCATGCTGGTCGTTGCCCAGCATTGCCCAGCCTTCCGCTCCCCGCCTCTCACAAGAACTTGTCTTGATCCCAACATGCGTTGTTTGTTTATATGGATTGCCCTTTGGGGCTCATTGGCCAGCGTCTCGGTGAGTTGCCCGCCGTACCCGAGCTGGATGTGTTCCCGCCTCGTCCTAACCTCGCACGCAACACTCACAGACAGCGGCCCTTTGCACCGCCGGCAACGCAACACCTCTCGAGAACATTATTGGATCGGGCGGCGGTGGCTTCGAATTGCCTATCTTCTCGCTCGACATCTGGGGCGTCATCAAACGACGGTCGACTCCTAATGCCGCACTCGCCAACGCCGGGCTTGTCGTGCGTCCACGAGCACAAGAATCGATCCAATGTACCGCCGCCGAGACCTGTGCATCCCTCCAAGGCTCACCCTTCTGCTACAACGTGGCAACTGCCAATTTCCGCCAAACCGACGGCACCGTCGGCAACCTGATCACGGGCGACTACACCCTCGCCGACGGCCGCAAGGGCAACCTGTATAGGGGGCCACACCCGATGCCAACGGAGACCGCGGTGGGAGATGCTGGCGCGCCGGCAACGGCGCCGATGACGACGACGACAACGACGGCCGCCGCCGCCGTAGTATTATCATCCGCACCACAGCCCGCGTCGCACACAGTCCCCACCGCATCAACCTCCGCCACATCAACCGCCGCATCAACCGCCGCATCAACCGCCGCCGCGACTCGAGGGTCCGCCGCGGCCGGCGCGGCGACCCCGAAGTCGGCTAACAACGGGGCGAGCGGTGGGAACTTGAGGCCGGCGCTGGGAGGCTTGCTGGTTCTGCTGTGCGCGAGGCTGCTTTGAGCATCAGGGGATCTATTTATGTTGTTGGCCAACTTGACTCATTCAATGCCTCTTCCTCTCCTCTCTCGTCCTGGGTCACGTCAAGTTTAGGGTGGAGAAAGAGCCCTTGCGCTACTCTACAGATCAAGAGTTGGAAGAGGTGGGGAAAAGCGCAGGAAGTCGATCCTCCTTGTGTGGTTGACGAGATACATCGCATACTGGTGAATGACATCGGACACAGGACTGTCATACTTGGGAGCCAATTCAGGAGGAACGGTATCTGAACCAAGCAAACCCAAAAGGCTGTAAAGAACGTCCCGCGGATCTGTCGCTTTGAAGCTTCCACAAAAACGAGAACACGATCGCGCTTGTGAACATCAACCTAGACTTCGCGCTGTTTCGCTGCAAGCCGGCTCAGGAGTTTCTATCCGTCGGCTCGGCCTTAACAGTTAGGAGAAGACAGAAGCCGAGACAGGCCCAACGCACAGAACCGCCTGCAAGCTTGGATTCCCTGACACCCCAAAGCTCATCAAAGCCTACCGGCTGCCGTGTCTCCGAGATCTTGTCCCATCCAGGCATCCATCCACAGGGGACTGAGAGCAATGGCCCGTTTCAGTCCTTTGTCGGAGCCGACTGCACCTCAATCTGGGCAGCCGCAACCTCTTGGCCGCGAAGACGCCAATGTCATCCGTGGCGACGAGCTGGAGTTTCGCGCGACCTGACCACCAGGTTCCACGATGATACGAAAAATGAAGTTGGCGAGGGGGGCCTTGGCGGCATGTTCACACGATCAGTACTAGATGACTCGGAGCATGAGGTTCCTGCCAATGACTTCTCTTTGCCCCTTAGCTAGCCCGGCCAGCTTGGCAAACGCATCTCTCCACGTAACTCCGAAACTCCGATTGGACCTCCTCAATCGAACTAACATAGTCGATCTGTTGTGAAGCTTGGCTGTTAGTGAGGGCTTTCTTTGCGAACGGGCGGTCTCGTACGTCTAACGCAGTTAAATGGACTTTGATTCTTAAGTAAACATTTTCGTTGCCCGGGGCCAGGACTTGAGCAACCGTGTCCACGACCCCGTAGTCGTGGAGGTGGAAGTCGACATTAAAGCTTTCGATGCAGTGCTCGCTGTGATGGCTGACGAGCTTCTCAAAGCCGTTTTTATCGTTGGTACTAAGAAAGGACCGGGTGAGCGTCCCCGCCCCGTACTGGGCAAGGGGCTGCGTGGATCACTCTGCTCCCCGGTGTCAGCTTTCAAGAGCCAGGGTTAGGACAATGGAGAGGGGGAGGGTTCGGTTTGCATTGTACGGTTTTTTACGGTAGTATGCTCGCCGGCCGCTGTGGATCCCGCGTGTCAGCACTTACACAGGCACTTACATCTATACGTGCTCTGTTATGTTAGTTGTTGGAGCCCTTGTCAATGGAGGGGATATCTGTCACCTGCGTGGTCAGCTTGTTTTCGATCTCGCGGATCAGCAGTCGGACGTCCCAGACGCCGTCGGACGGGCTCTTGCCAGCCCGAGCCAGCAGTGAAAGATGCTTGTCATCATAGGGATTGCCATCAGGCACGGACGGCAATGGGAATACTGCCAGGAGGCCGATCAAACTTCCTGGTCGCGGGATTATATACTTGGAAGAGCAAAGCCGTATTAAAAGACGGTGATGATAGCTCTCGAAGACACAATGTTACGACGGGAAAAGATGACTGCTGGAAATGGGAGAAAGAGAGAAGGGATGAAGACTTTTATAGAAACAGAAGGATAGACTGACTAGTTAGATAATTTGCGATGTATTATGATCTCATAATAAGAAATCACTCATGTGAGAACTCGTACCACCCTCACCCGCAGGAGCATTAGACCGTCGAGAAGGGTAGAGCCAGGGACTGAAAGGCGAGGGGGTGCTCGGACATCACAAGGCAAACTTCCTTCAAGGGGCCCTTGGCGCAGGCAACGGAAGATGCTGAACCGACGACCACTTCCGCAATAGGACATCATGGGTGTCGGCGGCGCGCTCTCCTTTAGTCGTTTTCTGTTCAGGATATTGAAGGCACCTTTAAGAGAATGCTGGATTAGGAAATTGCTTTCGACAGGAGAGGGAACAACAGCTCCATCCTTTGTCCTTCCCAAAGCCCCACGATTCCGAGTCTGGTCGCTCCACGCCAGCTGAGCTCCAATGCCAAACAAACCAAAAGCCCATCGCAGAAACCAGCTCAAAACTCCAATCCGAACAAACTCCAGTCCAGAGAGCCTCCAGCCCAAAACAAGTCCAGTCCAGACAACTTCCAGCCCAAAACAGGTTCAGCCCAACACGACTCCAGCAAGCCAGGTCAAGGGCGGCCAACGACCCAATTGAACCTTGACGCCCGCGAACTCCGTGCGTTCCTACGTGTGGATCCGTTCCACACCCAACCAGCCTTTGGACGGCACTTCCTAGGCCCCATCAACCGGGGTGACCGCGAGGGGTGGGCGCGGCTACGGGCTCTAGTCGGGGCTATCTCCTTGCGGCGAACCAAGGCGACCCTCGAGGGTGAAATCGCGCTTCCGCCCCCGGAACTGCCTATCTGAGTTGGAGGTTCCCGTTAGTAGAATAATGAGTTTAGCAAATAGCCCGAACATCTCCGAGCATCGGAAAGCCGAGCCCAATCTAGCCTTGTTAGTCGAACAACATAATGCGGCCTAACCGTCCAAAGATTAGGCATTGCCTTTCGTCATTGCTCATTCGCGGACCCAAGTCTCGTGCATGCAGCCGCCTGCAGATTCTCAGTCGTCAAAACACGACTTATTAGTTTGATCTTTCTGCCATGCTTACTATACTGCAAAGTGCGGGGTAAGACTCCGTCCATCGGCTCGGCTCAGAGCCCGCCTTTCACGGTCTCCTCGCATCTTTCCGCGCCCTCGTTGAGACTAAGCTTTCTCATCTTTCTAGGGATGTCTGATGCGCAAGATTTACAGGAAGCAACCAGCGACTCACCTCAATGTCCACGGGTCCCAATCACGACCTGGAGAAGGGGCTGATCCTTGCTCCAGATAGGTCCAAGTCACGAATCCCAATGAAGAACGGTATGTGCCAAGCAGCTCTTAAGTATTGCCGGACATTCATGCTCATTACTTTCAGGGTTGAGAAGCCAAGCGATGGACGGAATTCAGGAGACTCCGCCAACAGCCCGAATGAGTACTCCTCCAGCTCCTAGGGATCTTGCTCCTAATGGGAATTCCTCTCGTCCTAAAGAGGATGCTCCAGAAATTCTGGGAGACTCTCCTCCGTCTCAGCTTCCTCCCCAACAAGTCCCTACACAGAGACTCTCTGGGAATGACGAAGCTGATACGGCTTCCTCGAGGTCGGACGGCATCACCAGACTAGCAAAACTACTGGGCGAGATGCTACAAAACTTCCGCTCACTTGACTTCCACACCCGCCTTCAAACGCTATATAGCTCGACCGTTGTCTCCACCAACTCCAACAGGATCACGATCAACCTCGCGTCGTTACAACGCATGCAACTTATGGTTCTCCGTAGAGAGCTTGAGGCACGCTTTAGGGTTCAGATACATGAGGTTTCAATCCAGTGAGGGTGGTCAGGATCAGGAGTTCCCGTTTGGGGGCAACTTACCCATTTTGATCCTCAATTACAATATGCCCGTGAAGTTCCTGGTATAGCGTCGGTGCTGGAAGCCTTGCTAACTATGTCTTCAGCATTGGCTTTGCAGCGTTGGGACAGCGTCAAGAAACAAGCCTTGAAGGGTAGATCCAAAGACCCTTACATCGTGACGACGGACAGGACCGAAGACCTGGATCTCATCAAGGAGCTCATAACCGAGTTTCGAGAGAGTGCAGAGCAAGAAGTCTCCATCAACAAGCGCACTAGAGAGAGTGAAGAGGAAGAAAGGTCCTTGTCGACCTCGGAGGAGCCGTCCGGGACAAATGGAGTAGACGGGGAGGAAAACGCCAGTCACCACGGGAATGGAACTGGCCCTGATGGCGGACGCGACAACGAGAACTATTCCAGTACTGCTGGTCACCCCCCAAGCGACCGAACCGTCAAGATCAGAACGCGACCAGAGCCGTCATCTGCATGGGCGTCTTCGTTCGAATCTAGTTACTGGATGGACAAGATTGAGAGGGACCTCGAAATGCTGACAAAGCTGCCTGAACGGGCCGACAAGGGCGTTGAGACTGGGCTATTCGAGCTCTTCGGTGGTTCTCGCAACATGCTCAACAAGAAAGAGGCATTCGCGGCGTTTATGCAACGTCTGGGGATGGCGATTGTCGGTGGGGTGTTCTTAGTCGTCCCCATGCTCATCATGGTGCTGCATAAGGGGCTCTTTACGTCCTTGTTGACGACCTCTCTTTGTGTCTTTGCCTTCGGCTGACTCTTTCTTTCTACCTCAGTGATGCATTCAACGTTCTTTCGGGCACAGCTGCGTACGCCGCAGTTCTGGTTGTTTTTGTTGGGACGAATAACCCCTGAGAGTCACCGGGGAATACCTAGGTACTGGAGAAGGCATGTCTTTCTTGCTCGTCTGCTTCTACTCGGATAACACCCATTCACTGGCTCTACATCATGCGTTTCAGGATAAAGCTCTTTCGACAAGCTCTTTGGCAGATGATGTTGTTTTGGCCTCTGTGATGGCGGGGGTCTTGGGAACTTGCTCGTATTGACGACCGTTATGTCTCTCTTATTCAACCAGCTGATACTCAAATAAGCAGTCGTTTTCGCACGAACCCTGAGGCAAATTATTTGTGAAGTCTTGGATTACCGACGATGGCGAAGAGCTAAACGGCGGGGATCTTCGGAATTTGCAGTGCGAGCGAGACATGCGTGTTGGTAAATTGTGGTTGTTATGTCCCGCTGTTCAGCCCTCGCAGGTTTGGGCGCGCTTTGCCGCCCGTCGCGTGCTGAGCTCATGGAAGTGACGTCAGCGGGGCCTTGGCTTCGGATAAGAATCGCACTCGCTAATCTCGTCTCGATGTGCAAGATCCGTGTGACCCTGCGTTCTGCGCGCTAATGGCGTCGGCTCAGGCAACCCTTCGGAGGCGATACTGTCGTAGTCGCCTGTCTCCAGGGACCAGCCGAGAGAAGCTGTGCTCACATTCAATTAACCACAATCGAATCCCCATTGCTTCCATCACAGTGTGCTTCCGTTTCTCTGATCTGATCCGGTTGCTTGTACAGGGGCAATCCAGACAAGATCTCAATCTCTTGGCCCTCAATCTGGTCACACCACACGAGATTGCCTCTTGGGGCAATCAGATCCGGCGCAGCAACCTTGTGCCCTCGTTGTGGCTCTGCATGTTTGCTGTTTTTCCGCATTTACGGGCCGCCTAAAGCACTGTGTGGCAGGTCCACAGCAGAGACTGCAAGTCGGATGTGATGTGATGAATTAGTTTCCACACTCGCAACACCGGAACGGGCCCCCCTCCTTGACATCACAGGGGCTGATTCCTGCAGGCTGCCGATCCCGCGGCCGGTTCCGTGTCACCTTGATAGCCAACGCTGCGCTTCCGACCTGCGCTATTGGACTGCATTTCCGGCCCTTGCCCAAGATGTGGCATAAACCTCTGGGGGTTGGGATCCGGAGGCTGCTCAGCTACCCTGCGCCTCCCCCCCTGTTATCTCGGGGCTTCATTTCAAGGAAGGTCATCTTTTGAGCACAAGCGCTCGGTTCGCCCCCTCAGTTTTGCTTGGCCTGTCCCCTGTAATTATGGCCTTTACAGTTTTGTCACGAAATATGCATTCAAAGGCTGTGGCAACGCATGTAACCGTCACGAATCGCATCGGGTGACCAGGATCCTGTTCATCGACAACACCCTGGTCTGGTGGTACTCCCAGCGTAGCCCTTTGCCAGTGAGATTTGTGCCCCCCTTTCGCACACCGAAGCAGGCCCCCACCCACGCGCCAATCTCATCAAGGAACTCGAAATCTGGGTTGCATTTCCTGGCTTCCGATGCCCGGCCCCCCTGCACCTGACACCACGCTCGAATCAGTACGCAGATGCAGCATGCCCTTCCGTGCGCAACACAGTGCATAGCACTTTGTGCACACTTACACAGTAGTCCGCTCCAGAGGCCCTACCCCTTCGGTCTCTGTCTCCGACCTGCGTCATCCCCGACCACGGGCCACACGCGGGGCGGCCCGCGATCACAGATAAAGGGGAGCAATCTCTTCCCTGACCCCTCACCGACCGTGTTAGTGTCGGCAAATCGAGGACTCATCGGCACCGCCGATAACGAAGGGCCGCAATGCCACGTTTCTTCGCTTGAGAGAACTCAAAAGTCAATGACATCAACACAGCAGAAAAGAAACAGAGGAGTTCAAGCTTTGGTATGTTTGGCTCTCCCACCTGGCAGCGCATCGGGGACTCGGACCCCGGCTTGTTTCCCTGAGGTGAGGGCTGCTGGGGTGGTCAGGGGTTGGACGGCACATTCCCACCATGCATTTCCACAGGAGCCCTGGGCAGACCCACTTGATCTCGATTGCCCACTGTCCGGAGTAGATCCCGAGCGGCTGCATATCCCCTTGCACCGTCAGGCAGGGCAATCAGCTCCTGACAGAAAAAGGAAAAACAAAAAATCGCGGCGCCCGCCACCGCCTGCTGGTTCCTTCCCGGTCTGCACGCTTGCCATCTGCCACCTTACCTACCACCCATCGCTTTATGTAGATTGCCGCACCCTTCCAACGCCCGAACCTCGTCTGGTCACCCAACCCTCTGGAACACGGCCACAGGAGAAAAGGAAAACAGTCGGGATCGGAACTGGAATTTCGCCCATTCCCCGCCTCCCCCCCGCCCATCGCACCTACGATCGAAGAGCCTTGTGCTCGCCTCTCGCTGCCCGCCTCTGTTGCGCTCCGTATGGTTAGGTGATCACTCGTGGTCAAGCTGCAGGAGGACGTAGACGCCGTTGCGAGCGAGACCCGGTATGGAAGCGGGCGACTCGGGACATAAGCAAAGGTTGGCTTGTTCTCCCAAGACAAAAACTCTCGTAGGCGCCTGTGCGGACCCTAACCTTGTCGACACGACTGCAGTGGGATTCCAACTGCCAACAGCGCCGAACACTACCACAAACGGTCTCAAGAACGCATCGAGACGTCGTACAGAAAACGACCGACCATGGCTACCACACTAATCAGCCCGAGCGCTCCTTACTACCACCATCACCACCAGCACCAGCACCACAACTCGTTCAACTCGGGGTATCCTCACTCGGCGCCCGCCACAAGCATACCGGGCATGATCTCGCCAGTCGAACCCCGGAGGGCCTCTGACGATTCCGAGCCCGCCCATGCTCACCGACAGTCTCTGCCCTCCTTGCCATCCATCTCAGAAGTGTTTTCCGAGAAAAAGGTACTGGGTTACGCACCTCCGCCCGCTTCGGCGCCGATTCCTCCAGCTCAGAGTTTGCCATCACCATTCACTTCGGCCCCGCCACCGCGTCCGTTTGCAGACGTTGGGAGCCCAGACAAGAATCCGTCGCCGAGGACGTTGCACCCTTCGTCTTCCGCCTTTCCCCGGCCCGACACGCTCCCAGCCTTTGCAGATTCCGCCCTGCCTGCCCTGGCGAGCCGGCCTGTACCCCCTCCGTTAAACACATTCCCACAACATCACTCATCGCCTCCCGTCAAGCTCGAGCAGCTTGAGGCGGAGCAGAGGTATGCCGAGGCGCAATCTCTCAGCACCGGTCACCGACCGCAGCTGCCGCAGCCGCTCCCCAGCTTGTATGCGGAAACGGGAAGGCTTCCCCCTGAGCAATTGCCGTTGTCGTCGTATCCCATCTCCCCGAGAAAGAGCGCCGGACCTGGACTCCCCTCGCCGTTTGAGTCGCCGGGACCGCCTGGCTACGGAGAGGAAGGCGGCTACTCACCTCATCGCCCCTCCGACTACAAGGCTGCTTTCGACAAGCCCTTTCAAACAAACGGGTACCAGGATGCCCTGCAAGCTGTAGGTTTTGCATCCCGACCTGCGCACGCGATACGCAAAAGGCGGTGACTAACATGAGCCATGCAGATCATGAGCTCCTGCCGCACAGGCTACAGTTTTGCCG